>Ga0105240_10000845_pt1 | contig 55117 bp, 61 predicted proteins | sample KBSC54metaG_FD_80426 | JGI IMG/M metagenome (GOLD analysis project Ga0105240, IMG submission 80426) | Corn rhizosphere microbial communities from Kellogg Biological Station, Michigan, USA - KBS C5-4 metaG | ecosystem: Host-associated > Plants > Roots > Rhizosphere > Soil | place: Michigan, USA... | reverse complement strand
GAATGGAAAAACTTGGCTAGGTCTTCTGGGGTTCGCGGCGAATGATCCATTGCTGTAAAATCCCCAAGGCGTTCGATGAAATCCAGTAAAGCAACAGGCCCGCGGGCAAGCCCGCCAGCATGATCATCATCATCCACGGCATCATCGTCATCATTTGTTTTTGCGTGGGATCAGCGGATGGCATGGGCGTCATGCGCATTTGCAGCCAGCTGGTGATGCCCATCAAAATCGGCAAAATTCCCAGATGCAATGCACTCGGCGGCGTAAAGTTCAGCAGGCCAAAGAGATTAAAAATATTAGTTGGGTCAACGACCGATAGGTCAGTGAGGAAGCCAAAAAATGGCGCCTGCCGCATTTCCAGCGTGACATATAAAACCTTATAGAGCGATAAAAATACCGGAATTTGAATGATCATCGGCAGACAACCGGCGACAGGGTTCACTTTTTCCTTCCGGTAAAAGGCCATCATTTCACCCTGCAGTTTCGTCGGATCGCTTTTGTATTTCTCCTGCAGCTCTTTCATCTTCGGGCCAGCGACCTTCATCTTCTGCATCGAGCGGTAAGACTGCGCCGCCACTGGAAACATTGCGCCGCGCACCATCAGCGTAAACAGAATAATCGCGACGCCAAAATTGCCCGTCAGGTGCCCCAGCCAGGACAGCAGATAGAAAAACGGTTTGGTGATGAAATAAAACCAGCCGAAATCCACGGCCAGATCAAATTTTGGGATGCCGGGATTTTTTTCATAGGCATCGAGCCAATGCATTTCCTTTGCGCCCGCAAAAAAATGCGAATGATCCTCGGCGCTCGCACCTGCCGCCACTGTGACCGGTACCGCACGGTAATCGACCTGGAAATCGCGCTCATCATGCTCCACATGGCGGAACGGCCAGTTGCCGACCAGCGGTGCGAAACCTGTGCGCACAAAACGTGCATCCATCTGTTTTTGCTGGTCCGGTACGATGGCGGTGAACCAGTATTTATCTGTCACGCCCAACCAGCCGCCCGTACCCTGATAAGTTTGCGATTCTTCATTGCGGTCTTGCTGTTTGGTTAAATCATCAAAGCGTACGTCATGGTAATTGTTATCAATCACGCTCATGAGACCCGTCATCACCATAGGCGTTGCTCGGTCGGCCTTGCGCGGTGCGATTTTATCGTTGGGATGGATGCGCATAATTCGCGCATAGGCATATAACGTCACCGCATGGCCGGTCTTATTCTCCACGCGCTGTTGCACGTTGAATAAATAATTTTCATCCACCGAAATAGTTTTGGTAAAAATCAGACCTTCCCCATTATCCCAATGCAGTGTGACAGGTGATGTTGGCGTCAGTTCCTTACCGTCGGCCTTCCAAATGCTATCGGCATTCGGCGTGCGCGTACTATCGGCCAGCCAGCCCTGTTCAATATAATAGGGGGCTTCAGTGCCAAGCGGACTGAGCAGCGTGACATTTTCATGGTGCGCCAAGGTTGTGAAATATTTTACCAACTGCAAATCATCAAACCGCGCGCCTTTTAAATTAATCGTGCCACGCAGGCTGGGCGTAACAATTGTCACACGGCCACCGGCAGTAATTACTTCATTGCGGGATTTGGGTATGTCCGACGTAACGGGCGCCTGAACTATTGGGGCTGGTTTTTGTACAACTTCCTGTCGCACCGCTTCATCGCGCATTTTTTCCATGCGCGGGCGTTCGATAAATAAATTATAACCCAACAAAATGGCCAGTGAGATGCCAACCGCCAGGATCAGGTTTTTTTGTTCACTCGGTCTGGAATTCATGATTGCGGAAACTTTTTCAATGTGGGCTGTGGGGGCGGATCATAACCATAGCCGCCCCATGGATGGCAAGAGATGAGGCGCCGGAAAATCAGTTTTATCGCAGCGCCGGGTGGATGGCTTTGCAGCACCGCGCGCGCATAGGCAGAACAGGTGGGTGCATAGCGGCAGGTACGCGGTTTGAGGGGGGAGATAAAAAACTGATAAGCACGCAAGAATAATAAAAGTACTTTCCTAATCATGATAGGCACCAGCTTTTCTCAAACAATACCGCAAATCCTGCAATAACGTTTGGTAATCACGAGCGGGCAAAGCTTCACGCGCGATTAACACCAGATCATGCGGCGCGATCGATTTTTCCGCTAACACAGCGCGGATGGCATGGCGCAGACGGCGTTTGGCGCGATTTCGCGCCACCGCATTGCCGAATTTTTTGGTGGCGGTGAAACCCAAGCGGATGGCGGTTTGTTCGGGCCCGCCCTTACGCGTCTGAATCGTGACGCTGTGTGCAATCCCGCGCGCACCGCTTTTGGCGATAGCCACAAACTCCGCGCGTTTCCGCAGCGTTTCAATGTGCAAATTAAGCCGAGAGGCGCTTACGCCCGGCCGCACGGCGGCGAGCGATCACTTGAGCGCCGCTTTTTGTTGCCATACGCGCACGGAACCCGTGGCGACGTTTACGCACCAGGCGACTGGGCTGATAGGTTCGTTTTTGAAACATTGTTGTATCCTTCTGAGGAACCTTCTAGCCGCCCCTTGGATCCTTTGTCAAATAAAATTGACCCTTGAAGCCCCATAATTAAAGCAAGGCGTTTCGTGGGAGGTGAACACATGTGCTCGAGGCTTGAAAACTCTCCACCTGGTTCCATCATATTACCGCAAGCCCCGGTTATTTGGGCGTAATCTATTTTCGTTTTAGGTCCTATATCTTGGTACATTTTTTGATCTTAACCTAACTTATGGGACGAAAGCAAATAATTTATTAGCCGCCTGTGCCATTAGCCGCCCGGCCCCCTATCCCGCCAGTCGAGCCAAAACCGCCCGCACCGCGGTCGGAACCGGGCAGCGCATCGACTTCATTCAGCTGGATTTGGACGAAACGCGCCACCACCATTTGCGCGATGCGCATGCCACGTTCGATCACAAAAGGTTCATTGGATAGATTGACCAGCAAAACCTGCACTTCGCCCCTATAATCACTGTCGATCGTACCGGGCGCGTTCAGCACCGTCACACCGTGCTTCAAAGCCAACCCGGAACGCGGGCGGATTTGCGCCTCATAACCCGGCGGCAGCGCCATGGAGATCCCAGTTGGCACCAACGCACGTTCGGACGGTTGCAGAGTAATGGGTTCTTTATTTGCTGCAATTAGATCTAAACCCGCCGCCTGGGGCGTAGCGTAATCGGGTACGGGTAAATCAGTGGTATCAGCGTCAAAGGTGGCTTGGACAGTCAGGCGCGGCATCAGGGTTCTCCATTTGCAAAATGTTTCACAATTTCTTCCGTCAATCTTTGAGCAACGGAATCTTTTGATATTGACGGCCAGTCTAGGCTTTTTGTACCGTAAAGCAAGGTAATTCTGTTTTCGTCCGCATGCATGGCGGCGGCGTCATTCAATAATATCCAGTCGCATTTTTTCGCCGCCAGTTTGGCGCGCGCATTTCCCAGGTGATTTTCTGTCTCAAGCGCAAAGCCGACCACCAGTTTAGGCCGGGCGGAAAGATGCGAAACGGATTTTAAAATATCGATGGTCGGTTTGAATTCAATTATTAGGTTTTCCTTGCCGGATTTTTTGATCTTTTGCTTTTGCATTTCAACTGGGGTGTAATCCGCCACCGCGGCGGCGGCGATAAAGATATCAACTGGTAAAGGGGTTTGTACTGCGCGCCACATCTCATCCGCACTGCGCGCATAAATCGCGTTCATACCGTCGGGCGGCGCAATTTCCATCGCGCCATGGACCAGCGTCACTTTTGCGCCCGCACGTGCCAGTGCCTTAGCAATCGCCACGCCTTGACGACCCGATGAGCCGTTGGTGATAAAACGCACCGGATCGATGGGTTCCTGGGTCGCGCCCGCCGTAACAATCGCGGTTTTTCCCGCCAATGACTGCGCGCCGGCAATTTTTTTGATTGCGGCCAAAATCTCCGGCACCTCTGCCATACGACCCGTGCCAATTTCACCGCAGGCCATATCGCCCGCCTGTGGCCCCACCATCTGCACACCGCGCGCCAGCAAGGTTTTCACATTCTCACGCGTCGCAATATTATCCCACATGTGCGGATTCATGGCGGGTGCCAGCAACAGAGGTCGGTCGGTAGCGAGCAAGATCGTGGTGGCCAAATCATCGGCCTGGCCGTGCGCCATCTTGGCCATGATGTTGGCCGTGGCGGGCGCGATGACAATCAAATCCGCATCGCGCGCCAGGCGGATATGACCCATTTCGGCTTCATCGGTGAGGGAAAATAAATCCTGATAAACTTTTTCTCCCGCCAGCGCCGCGACGGATAAAGGTGTCACAAACTGTGCGCCCGCATGCGTAAGGATCGGCACCACGCGCCAGCCGCGCTCACGCAGCCGCCGGATCAGCTCCAGCGCCTTATAAGCGGCGATCCCGCCCGAGAGGATGAGGTGGATAGTAGGCATTCACTCTATATATAAGGCTGCTATGTTGCAGATGAAAGGAGAAAAAGCTTGCATCTTGAATGCCATTTTCTCCATAATACACTTTCAGGATTAACTGAATTTTATGAGAAATAAATGTCTGACCCATCTTCAACTCCTGCGCAGATTATTGCTAATGAAATCAAAGAGCATTTAGATAAATCGGCACCAAATGTAGAAAACGGGCCTAGCTTATATCATAATTTACGATTTAGGGTAATGCATGAAGATGTTTTAGCTGATATTAGACGAAAAGTTATTCGAGGCGGCTTTTCAATCGACGGTAATTTCAATCAAGATGTTGAAAATGGAATTGATGCTTGGAAACGCAATAACCGACCTACTCTAGAGAAAATAGCTATAAATAATTTGGTGATGGGCGTTCGCAAAGCCAAACGGAATACTATTATTTTTGGCCTTTTAAGTTTTTCCGTAGCAACAATGGAGGGGATAAATCAAACTACAATCCATCAAAAAAATGCTACGGCTTTTCTTCTTATGGCAGCAATTCTACTACTTTTTGGTGCTACAGGAAACAGCCTTATTTGGGAAAATACGAATGATAAAATCAAAAAAAGAACAAATTTAAAAAGCAATTCAAATAATTCCAGCAGCCCTCCTGTTCCTTAAATAAATTATGGATTTTTCTTCCCGGAATGCACCACCACGATCCCGCCTGTTAGATATTTATATTGCAGCGCGGTTAAACCGACGGCATGCATCATCTCCGCCAGATCGGGCGCAGCCGGGAAACGCGCGATGCTTTCGATCAGATAATTATAACTCGCGCGGTCGCCCGCGATCATTTGTCCCAGCTGCGGGATTAACACACGGTTATAGAGCTCATAAGTTTTCTGCGCGCCCGCATGCGGCAGCGTCGTGAATTCCAGGCAATAAAACTTCCCGCCCGGACGCAGCACCCGGTGCGCCTGTGCCAACGCACGATCCAGATAAGTCACATTCCGTAGGCCGAAAGAAATCACCACAAGGTCGAATGAATGATCATCAAACGGTAAATCCGCCGCATCGCCTTGCACCCAATTCACACCAGCGATACCCACATTCCACAGGCGTTTTTTGCCAACTTCCATCATCGCGGGCGTCAGATCACAAACCGTATAACGCGCATCCGGCGCGCGGGCATGCATGGCGCGCGTGATATCGCCGGTGCCACCCGCGAGATCCAATATATCCATGCCGTTCCGCGCGGCAATCATGCCGACAAAAATCCGCTTCCACACACGGTGCCAGCCCAGCGACATAGCATCATTCATCACATCATATTTCGCCGCGACATTTTCAAACACATCGCGCACGCGCTGGGTTTTTTCGAGCGGCGTCACCGCTGCCTGACCGAAACTTTGTGCGTGTTTTTGCGTGAGATGGGCAGCTTTCATCCCTAGACCCATAACGCGCGTCGGCGTAAAAGACAAGCAATGCAAAGCTTTTCCAATATCGCCGATTTACGCACGCATCTGTTGCCGTTGCGCCGCGGCAAGATCGCGCTGGTGCCAACCATGGGTGCACTTCATGCCGGACATTTGTCTTTAATCCAGCAGGCGCGCAGCGCAGCGGAACATGTGGTGGTTTCCATTTTCGTTAATCCGGCGCAATTCGCGCCACACGAGGATTTCGATACCTATCCGCGTAATATTGCGCGCGACCTGGAATTGATAGAAGGTTTAAATCTGGACAACATCACCATCTTCACGCCTGATATATCCGAAATTTATCCGGCACCTGCCACGACGAAAATTCAGTTAGGTGACATTGATACGCGTTGGGAAAGCCCGGCGCGACCACATTTCTTCAGCGGTGTTGCACTGGTCGCCACGAAGTTATTCAATATTATTCAACCTGATATTGCGCTGTTCGGCGAAAAAGATTTTCAGCAACTGCAGGTCATTTCCCAGTTGGTACATGATTTTTCGGTGCCAATAGAAATCATCGGCGCACCCATCGTGCGCGAGCCATCCGGCCTGGCCATGTCATCGCGCAATGCCTATTTGACGGATGAAGAACGCAAGATCATTGCGCCCAAATTGTATCAAGGACTGCAAGACGCGGCAGAAAAAATCCGGGCGGGTGAACTGGTTGAATCCGTTCTGGAAAAGGCCAAACAATATCTATCCGCTGCTGGTTTCGCGCCGATTGATTATTTTGCTTATGTAGATTCAACAGCCCTTATGCCTTTGTCAAATGTAAGCAAGGGTGGCGCTCGCCTTTTGGCAGCCGCACGCCTCGGCAAGACGCGCCTGATCGACAATATCGCCGTCACATGAAACACATTTGGCTTTTCGTAGCCGCGCTCGGCACGGCACTGTTGTTTTTCATATGGCAGGTCACGCATATCGACTGGCAAGCCTACCGCCCTGAACTGGCAGCGCAATTTTCAGATGTCCTGGGTGCGCAAGTCAAATTAAACGGAAAATTATTCATCTCTTTTTTCCCCTACCCCACGCTAGCAACCGAGGAAGTTCAAATTCATGCGCACGGCGTGGAAATCAACGCACCGTCGGTACGATTAAATGCAAAACTTTGGCCGCTCTTGCGCGGACGCATAATAATCAGCAGCGCGGATATCGAAGCGCCAGATATCCGCCTGACACCGGAATTATGGTTGCCCCCGCATCACAAAAAACTGGTCGATGATAAAAGCCGTGTGCACGTGAAACTGGAAGACGTGGGCATGGACGATGGTAAAATCACCATTACGCTGCATGGCCGCAGCGAAGTTTTCACTGATGTGTCACTGGATCTATTGGCGCCGGATTGGCGCGGGCCTTATCACGCGGAAGGCGATATGACCTGGCACAAATTATCGCTTGAATTTGTAACGTCCCTGGGCGTACAAATGCCGGGCGGTTCGCGCCCCCTAAATTTCAGTCTGAAACAAAGCGATATGGGGCCTACGTTTGATTGGCGCGGCGGATTCATAGCGGCGCCATTTGCGTTGCATGGTGAGTTTCAAGGCGACAGCGCGCAAATCATTTCCGAAACACGCACAGAAAAAATACCCGCCGCGCAGTGTCCCAAAAACACGCTAGTTTATCTGACATCGTGCTTTTTATTTCAAAATTCAGCGCCTTAACTGTTTCAAAACATATAAACGCAGCGCGCTGGACAGGCCCTGGTCCTTACGCGCTGTATCCACCTCCGCCACCAGCGTGGCGAGCGGACGATTTTGCCGCGCCGCGAGGTCTTTCAGCGCCACCCAAAATTCAGGTTCAAGCGAGATGCTGGTCCGGTGGCCGCGGATAGTGATGGCGTGTTTTTGCATATTCCTAATTCATAATAATGAATTTATTTCTTTCCGGGTAATATTTTTCAAAAGGAGGGCACCATGGCCAATTCATCCCTGAAACCTAACCCCTATAAAAAACCCAAAGGCGTTGAACGCGCGGTCTTCGACCAGGGGCAAGGCACCGACCGCGAAGATGCGGACGACCATGAATTCGACGAAATGCGCGGCGGTGAGGGCGATTTGGATGAAGATAATACGCTGAATGACGGTTCCAGCGCGATGTCAGGTCAGCCTTCCAATGGGCCGGGTAATCGTTTTGGCGGGAGGTTTAACGAATAACGGTTCTGCACTTATTAAATTGCTTGCAATTATCCGGCAGAGCATGGTCAATTAGAGGATGAAATTAAAGCAAAAGTCTGCTACCCTCTCAGAAAATCCACCACCCAAAGAAAAAGAGCTGCGGCCTTTCTATTTTAGGTTCCAATCGGCATATGAAGTTAAGGTTATCCCAAAAGAGCAATTACATCCAAAATTGCTCGACTATACTCAGGCTGTTGTAAACATGCGTAATGCGGGCCGAGCTGGGGCTACCTTTATTCCCGTACCCCTGCATAAAATTACGAATGAACACCTTGAATTGATATATAGTGTCTGGTGAAGAGCTTGCCCTTGGAGATAGTATGGGAGCTGCTGGGTAATTAAAATATTAGAAGTTAATCCTGCAAATATGCGCAGTAATAATTGTGACCATTATACCGGGCTCAAAGGTGCAGTCGCACGCCTTTCATCTCATTGGCCTCTTCAGCGTACGTGTGCGAAATTAAGCCCAATAGTAAAAAAATCAAAACAAGTTATTAGAGTGCCCCCAAATTCCACGCCAGCGATGTAATAATTTATCAAAAAGTTGCCTTGGCTAAGCCATTCAAACCGCATATAAATAATCCGTTCCATGCAACGGAAAGCATTTCATGTCTGACTCTGCCGCGGCGACTGATGCGCCCACCATAAAACCTCGGCCTACTTCGCCGCATCTGTCGATTTACCGCTGGCAGATTTCAATGAGCTTATCTATTTTGCACCGCATGACGGGGATGGCGCTGGCTTTCGGCCTGATCTTCCTGACCTGGTGGGTGTTTGCGGTACTGTGTGGTCCGGCAGCATATGATCAATTTTTGGATTTCACGCGCTCCATCCTCGGCCGCATTTTCCTAATCGGCTGGAGCTGGTCTCTGGTTTATCATAAACTCAACGGAATCCGGCATCTGTTCTGGGATATGGGTAAGGGTTTTGAAATTCCTACCATGACGCAGAGCGGTATCATGGTGGTGCTGGGTTCCTTTATTCTCACCGCACTCATCTGGCTGCTTGCCTTCACGACCGCGCCACAAATTATGGGAGCTATGCATGGTTGATATCAAATCCATTCGTTCCCCATTGGGTCGCGCACGCGGCCTAGGTTCCGCGCATCAGGGTTCGCATCATTGGTGGGTTCAGCGCATGACCGCGTTGGCGCTCATCCCGCTGCTCACGTGGTTGGTGGTTTCCGTCGCCCTGCTCGCGCAGCAGCCGTACGATATGGTGCGCGCCTGGATGTCATCACCGATCACGGCGGTACTGTTGTCCCTCAGCATCTTCAATATGTTTTATCATGCCTGGCTGGGTTTGCAGGTGATTACCGAAGATTATATTTCCAAAAAATCTTCGCGCGTTGCGATTCTCGTCATCGTTCAGGGCCTAGTGTATTTGCTCGGCGCGCTATGCCTTTTTGCCATTCTCAAAATTGCGTTAGGATAAATCATGTCATCTTATCCCATTACCCTGCACGAATATGATGTGGTCGTTGTTGGCGCCGGCGGCGCGGGTTTACGCGCGACCTTTGGCATGGCGGAAAAGGGTTTAAAAACCGCGTGTTTGACCAAGGTTTTCCCGACGCGTTCGCACACCGTCGCGGCACAGGGCGGAATTTCGGCGGCGCTTGGGAACATGGGCGAAGACGATTGGCGCTGGCATATGTACGACACCATCAAGGGGTCGGACTGGCTGGGTGACCAGGACGCCATTGAATATATGTGCCGCGAGGCCATTCCAGCGGTAATTGAATTGGAACATTACGGTGTGCCATTTTCGCGCACGGCAGAGGGTAAAATTTATCAGCGTGCCTTTGGCGGCATGACAACGCGTTTTGGCGAAGGCATCGCGTATCGGACTTGCGCCGCCGCCGACCGCACCGGCCACGCGATGCTGCACGCATTGTACCAACAATCACTGAAACATCGCGCGGAATTTTTCGTTGAGTATTTCGCGCTGGATTTGATTATGGATGATGAGGGCGCTTGCCGCGGCGTAGTCGCGTGGAATTTGGATGACGGCGCCATTCACGTTTTTCGCGCGCATCAAGTGGTGCTGGCCACCGGCGGTTACGGCCGCGCGTATTTTTCCTGCACATCGGCGCATACCTGCACCGGGGACGGCGGCGGCATGGTGGCGCGCGCTGGCTTGCCATTGCAAGATATGGAATTCGTACAATTTCACCCGACTGGCATTTACGGCGCAGGCTGTTTGATTACCGAGGGCGTGCGCGGCGAAGGCGGTTATCTGACTAACAGCGAAGGAGAGCGTTTCATGGAACGCTATGCGCCGAGCGCGAAAGATTTGGCGAGCCGCGATGTGGTGTCGCGTTCGATGACGATTGAAATCCGCGAAGGCCGCGGCGTAGGTCCATTGAAGGACCACATTCATTTGAATCTGCAGCACTTGGATCCGGTGATTATTCATGAGCGCCTGCCTGGCATTGCCGAAAGCGCGAAAATTTTCGCCGGTGTGGATGTGACCAAGGAACCAATCCCTGTTTTACCCACTGTACATTACAATATGGGCGGTATCCCTACGAACATCCACACTGAAGTGGTTAATCCAACGGCGAGCGATCCAAATCGTGTCGTGTCTGGTCTGATGGCGATTGGCGAGGCGGCTTGTGTTTCCGTGCACGGCGCAAACCGTTTGGGTTCAAACTCGTTGTTGGATTTGGTTGTGTTTGGCCGCGCGGCGGCAAACCAGGCGGCGAAAACCGTGACGCCCGGGGCAAAACACAAAACTTTGAAACCTGATTACGCGGATAAAATCCTCACCCGGTTTGATGCCACGCGGAATGCGAATGGTAAATCACGCGTGTCCGAAACCCGTCTGGCGATGCAGAAAAATATGCAGGATCACTGCGCGGTTTTCCGCACCGGCGATGTGATGAAGGAAGGCGCCGACCGCATGCATACGATTTTCGCCGCGCGCAAAGATATTAAACTGGCTGATCGCTCATTGATCTGGAATTCCGATTTGGTAGAAGCGTTGGAACTTGATAACCTCATGTATAACGCCATCGCGACCATCGACAGCGCGGTAAACCGCCAGGAATCACGCGGCGCCCATGCACGTGAAGATTTCACCGAGCGGAACGACGACCAATGGCTGAAACACACGGTTACATGGGTGGACGATGCAGGCAAATCGCAAATCGCCTACCGCCCTGTCGCATTGCATACCCTTACTAACGACGTTGACCCCGTGCCGCCGAAAAAACGGGTTTATTAATTTTGTAAATTACGCGGCCCAAAATTACATTAATTTGAAATCGTGATTTATCGAACCGATTATGGAATTGCGAGAACCGTCTGAACGGCACCCCGCATCTCTTTAATGTTAAATGGCTTGGTAAAGGTTCGCTGAAATCCAGCTTCCTTGATTTTTTCTAATGTTGTTTCTGTGGAATCCGCGGTAAGGGCAAAGGCCGGCACCGCATGCGTCCGCGGATCAGATTTCATTTGCTGCAGCAAATCAAACCCCGTCATTTCTGCAAAATGAATATCCGTAATGACCAAATCCGGAATGTGTGTTTTAGACAGCATAATCCCTTCGGTGACTGAATGGGCAATTAATACTTCAGCCTTAAAGAAATTTTCCAGAAGGGAACGGATAAGATTTGTGTTAATCACATTATCCTCCACGTACAATATTTTGGGTTGTCGGGCCATGCTGTGCGGATGAAATTCGGGGACGGCGTCTGTTATGACGAACGGGCCCTTATCGGCCAAGGACATTTCAATCCAAAAGCTGCTGCCCTTGCCTTCGGCGCTGCTGAAGTTAATGGAACCATTCATTTCATAAATCAGATTGCGACAAATCGCTAAGCCAATGCCCGTTCCCTGAACGGGGCTGTTTTCAGCGCCCAGACGATTAAACGGCTGAAATAATTCCGCGTGGCGAGATTGCGGAATTCCATAGCCAGTATCCGTAACCGTGATGCGCGCGGCATGATCGCGTTTTTCCACCTTCACTTCGATCTGCCCATGGTCGCGATTATACTTTACAGCATTAGAAGCCAGGTTTAACAAGACCTGCAACAGGCGGGTATAATCTCCCATTATGGAAAAATTTTTTTCGCCGGTAATTTTAACTTCTACATCTTTCTGCTTCGCAAGCGGTAAAAGATAATGCTGCAATTCCGACAATAGATGATCTACATCCACCGTCTCAATTCTGATGTCAAATTTCCGTGCATCCGTTTTTGCTAATTCAAGAATATCATTGACCAGCGTCAGTAAATGATCTGAAGCAGAAAGGACGGACTGCAAATAACCCATATTCTGTTCTGAAAAACGTTTATCTTCGCTTATCATCATCAATTGCGTGAAACCAGAGATGGCGTTCAAGGGTGTGCGCAATTCATGGCTCATCATCGTTAAAAATTCGGACTTGGCGCGGTTGGCCTTTTCCGCCAGCTGCCGCGCCTCACGCAAATCGAGTTCCAGCCGTTTCCGCTGCAGTGCATATTGCAACGCGCGCTTGATCGCGTGGCCGTTGACCTTGCTTTTAATCAAATAATCTTGCGCTCCGTTGCCAACGGCTTCCAATGCAAAATTTTCATCTTCATAACCCGTCAGAACGATAACCGGCAAATGTGCAAAATCCATTTGCAAACGCGTTAAAGTTTCAAGGCCTGAAGAATCCGGTAAGGTTAAATCCAGCAGCACAACATCAAACTCATGTTCATCCAAAAGCGCCAAAGCCTGACTTTGCGTTCGCACACCTTGCAGATGATAACTGCCATCCTGGAAAGCATGTGATAGTTCTTTTTGAATTAAAATTGAGTCCGCGAAATTGTCCTCGACCAGTAAGATATTCATATTATCCGCTATTGTCCGCGATGAATTTACCGCCAACGGAATAGGTGGTTTGAGTTTTCGGGTTTCGGCCAAAGCGATGACATGATTGGTGGACATGGCTGATTCTTATTTCCGTTCTGATGTCAGGATCGTATCGCGCAACAGGATATGGAAGGTTTCAGGGTCTTCCATCCCCTTCATGATGTAATGCCGAATGCCGCATAACTTTGCAGCATCTTTAAACAAATCTGGATCCATTACGCCGCTATGCAAAATAATAGGTACATCAGGAGCAGCAGCGCGCAATGCCATCACGGTTTCCAGTCCTGCCGTATCTGGCAGTTGCAAGTCCGCCAGGATTAGATCGAAAAGATGATGTTCTAGAGCCGTTAAGGCATCGAACATGCGCGTTGCATGCGTCACTTCAAAAACGGTGTTGCGCCCAGGTTTCCGCCGTAATAATTCGCGCACAAAAAACCGTTCCGGCATACCGTCTTCCAGATGCAAGACGCGAATAACCTGCTTTGAAGTTTCCTTGGTAGCGTTTTGCGGCTCATTAAAAATTTTCTCTAATTGTTTATAATGCGAAATCATCTGACGCAGCGTAGAGGCCTTTTTGGCCCGTGGAAGGGTAGCCTCCGAAGTATGCATAAGCATCATCATAACCTCCCTTACCGTTACAACACACCCATAAGTTTAGTTTTGATAGATTAAATTTGTCTTAATTATTCTACATTGCATACAACACCCTATCCTACATTAGTACACAATCTGTAGTAAAAATGCAATTAATAACTGTCATTTATTGATTTTTTATATTAGCGTGAAATGAAAGGTGCTACCGCCGAACTGTGAATCTGTCACCCAAATTTCGCCACCATGGCGTGCGATAATCTTTTTCGCCAAGGCCAGACCCATGCCGATACCCGGATATTCATTCTCCGTATGCAATCGCCGGAAAATTTGGAAAACGGTTTCACGAAATTTTTCTGCAATCCCGACCCCATTATCCTCAAGGGTAAAATGCTGCCCATTTTGTCCCGCCGATTGCACGGAGATATGTATTTGTGGCACCCGGTCCGGCGGCGTAAATTTAATCGCATTATCGATTAATATGCTTAACAATTGTACCATCTGAGCTTTATCCGCTGTAATATTGGGCAATGTGTCGGCTTCAATCTTTGCCTGCCGCGCGGTAATGACGGGTTGCAAATCTGCCAAACATTCCTCCAGCACGACATTCATGTCTATAAGGGCGAAATCCTTGGCCAAACTGTTCAAACGCGAAAATGTTAGTAGTCCCGCCATCATCTGTTGCATTTTATTTCCGCTTTGCATCACCATATCCAAATAGAGTTTAGCGTCTCCTGTCAGGGTTTCCGGCATTTCCTCTTCCAACAGGCGCGAGAAACCAAGAATGGAACGCAGCGGCGCACTAAGATCATGAGAAATGATATAGGCGTAGTTTTTATATTCTTCCGCAATCGCTTCAGCATCCGGCAGTTTGGCAGCAGTTGGCATAATTAACCTTCCTTTACAGTGAGGGTAAGATAAAAATTTTGCAGCCCGCCCAAAGCGACGCTTAGTTTTTCCAGACTAATAGGTTTGATAAGGTACCCGCTGACAGGCAAATTATCCTGCCGCACAGCCTCCATTTCGGATTGTGAGCCTGTCATGATCAATACGGGAACATGATACCACTGTGGGTTATTTTTAACAGCTCTTAATATTTCTTGCCCGTTTATGCCGGGCAAATGCAAATCCAGTAAAATTAAATCCGGAATAGATTTCTGGAGTTGTTTTAATGCCGCTTCACCATCTTCAGCGATGATGAGTAAGTTAGAAAGCTTGCTTTTTTCAAGTGCTTTTTTAGCAAATAGAATATCCCCGGGATTATCCTCCACCAATAGGATTTCGGCTGACTTTATCTGGTGGATCGAGGTGGCCATCATAGGCTCCAGCGTTACCACGATACTATAGGCCGAAAAAATAAAAAGACAACTCAAGGTTGCCTTTCTACATTCCTGTGGAAACACTTAGCGCAGAGGACGCTGAATCCGTGTTATTTCCCGCCCGTTTGGCGGCCTGATAACGATCCATCGCGGCCATCATTTTTTGCGCGAAATCGCTTTGCGGATTATTGGGGGTATCCATCATGCCATTACTCGTCAGATTAATACCCGCTGTCGTGGAGGCAGGAATAACACTAGCCGCGGAAGGCATTGTGCTGTCAGCAATCCCCATACCCTTGTCCGGCATTTTCAATGCGGCCGAAGTTGCACTGGCAAACTGCTGGGCTCCTGGATTAATACCTTTTGGATTAAAATAAGCCAATTGTGCGGGAGGAGGCGGCATTTTGGTTCCGGAAGCGTTATTTTTTTGCAGGCCCGCGAAAAAAGTAGACGATGGTATTGTTGCGGCAGTGGGCTGTGCATTCGCCGGAGTGGCAACCGCAGGCGAAGGCCCTGTACTGGCCAGACCGTATTTTGGCAAGACAGCAAGTTGGGAGGCAGTTGTTACGGCGGATACAATGGGATTAGCCACTGTCTCAGTGTCGGCGGTTTGTATTGTGCCTGACAGCGTATCAGCCGCATTCGCAGCAACTGCAGTCGTGTGATTGTCATGACTGAACCATCCAACCACGGTTTCCATCATATCCTTACCAGAAGCCTGTTTAATGACGGCATCAACACCACTGGAAACGGCGGCCAGGGGACCACCAAACAGCGTATCGCCCATGAATTTAATGGCTGGCTTCATCGTGTCGTCGCCGGTGACCGCCTGGTAAATATTGCGAATAAGGGGAATGTGTTGAAGCGGATTGATGAGATCCACTAAGTCCTTGAATCCCAATGAAACTTTGTCGGTGCCACTTTTACGGGCAGCTTCGGCCTGGCTAGCCCAGAATTCTCTTTGGTACCGCGATAGCGTGCTATAACTAGCCGCCGTAATGGGGGTACCTGATGCCGTATTTGGCGTTGACGTAGAGGAAGACCCTATGGTTGTGGTTATATCCATCCCAAACCCCGAATTTGTTATTTTGGGGTGGCGTTGCAAGAAACGGGCCATTTAGAAGACAAGCAGCCAGAAAGTAAGAAACAAAAGACATCTTTTCTTGCCTCTTGTATCTTGCCCCTTGCCCTCTATACTTTCTGTTATGTCCGGAATTTTCCTGGTCTTGATGATCATCGCCATGGTGGCGGTCTTGGGCGCCCTGGGCACGGGGCTCTATGCCATGACGCGCGGCGGGGAATTTAACGCCAAATACGGCAACCGATTGATGCAATTACGCGTGGCGCTCCAGGCGGTGGCGCTGCTGCTCTTCGGCCTGGCGATGCTGACCGGAAAGGGTTCTTGATATGACCCGGATTTTGATTGTTGAAGATGATCCCGAATTGGCGGCAAACCTGACTACGGGTTTAAAGGATGCTGGTTATACAGTGCTACATGCGGCGGATGGTGAGACGGGTTTAGAAATTGCTGGACACGGAAAATTTGACGCCATGATCGTCGATCGCATGCTGCCAAAATGTGATGGCTTATCAGTGATTTCCACGCTGCGCGGCAAGGGCGATCATACGCCGGTATTGATTTTATCGGCGCTGGATCAGGTGGACGACCGTGTCACCGGCCTGCGCGCGGGCGGCGATGATTACCTGCCTAAACCCTATGCCCTGTCGGAATTGCTGGCGCGGTTAGAGGCGTTATTGCGACGCAAGGATAGTTCGGGCGCGGCGACGAAATTGCGCGCGGGCGACTTGGAAATGGATTTGCTGACGCGTAGCGTGACGCGCGGCGGTAAGGAAATTGATCTGCAGCCGCGTGAGTTTACCCTACTGGAATATTTAATTCGGCATGCCGGTCAGGTCGTGACGCGCACCATGCTATTGGAAGGTGTGTGGGATTTCCATTTCGATCCGCAAACGAATGTAATTGACGTGCATATTTCCCGCTTACGGCAAAAAATTGACAAGGGCTTTCCACATGCCATGTTGCAAACCGTGCGCGGCGCCGGTTATATGATTAAAGCTCCATAATTCTCTGATGCGCCACTTAGCGCCCCGCCTGTTCCGCACTTCGACTTTTCGGCTTTCGCTACTGTATATGGCGATGTTCGGCATTTCGATTATCGCTGTGCTGGGTTTTGTTTACTTCGCCACCGTCAATAATATGATCCGCATCACAGATGAAACCATCCAGCGCGAAATGGATGATCTGATAACGGAATATCGCCGCGGCAGCGCCAAGCGCCTACAAAGCGTCATTCATGCGCGCATGAATGACGACCAGGTCGGTGGTTGGGTTTATCTGCTCGTCGATAATGCTTACCGGCCGATTTTGGGCAATATTCCCGACTGGCCGGTTGAGGCAACGGAGGCAGGCCATTGGCTGCGCTTCACCATTCCGCGCGGTCAACACCAGTATACGATGCGGGCATTGTCAACGTCACTGCCGAACGGACAGTTGCTCTTGGTCGGCATGGATATTCATCCCGCGGAAAAATTCACCGCCACGATGATTCAGGCGGCCCTATGGGGCGCGGCTCTGACCTTGGCGCTCGGAATTTGCGGCGGTTATTTGATGAGCCGAAATATGCTGCGCCGCCTGGATGTTTTTAACCGCAGCGCGGAACGCATCATGCGCGGCAATCTATCGCACCGCATGCCTGTGGTGGGGAGCGATGATGAATTCGATCGCTTAGCGGAGACGCTGAATTCTATGCTGCAGGAAATTGAACGTTTGATCGCATCTATTCGCGGTGTGACGACGAATTTGGCGCATGATCTGCGCTCGCCTTTGACACGCATTAAATCGCGTTTGGAATTGGTTTTAACTAGCCGCGCGGACACAGAAAAACTGCGCCACGAAATTGATTATACCATTCGCGAAAGCGACCAGTTGCTCGCCACGTTTAATGCATTGCTATCTATTGCCGAGGCAGAAGGTGGCGCGGCGCGCGCGAATATGAAGCCGCTGGATTTATTTGAAATCGCGGAAGACGTCGCGGATCTATACCGCCCGATGGCGGAGGATAAGGGGTTGGATTTGCAGTTGCACGGCGAAGGCGGAATTATTGTTACCGCGCACCGGCAATTATTATTGCAAGCATTGTTAAACCTAGTGGATAACGCGGTGAAATATACGGATACTGGCGGCGTGATTATTACCGTCGCCAATGACTATGCACATGCGGATTTAAGCGTAGCAGATACTGGGCCTGGCATTGCGGTGGAGGATCGCGCGCGCGTGCTAGAGCAATTTGTTCGTCTGGATCCGGCACGCACGACACGGGGGAATGGTTTGGGATTATCGCTGGTCGCCGCAATTGCAAGGTTGCATGGGGCAGAGCTAGTGTTGGACGGGGAGGATGGGCTGGAGGTGAAGTTAGTTTTTAAAGACCCGTCATCCCGGAAGCTAGCGCAGCTTAGTGCGTAGCACTTAGGGAAGCTGCTTCCGGTTGTGCCGGACTATTCGTCCGACACAGCCGGTCTGGGATCCCCGGAAAGTTAAGAATCTTTATTCTTCATGGGATCCCGCGTCTACGCGCCTTACGGCGCTGCGCCCAGGATGACATTATAAAATATATCTTGAAAGATCCATATCCTGTGCCAGGTCGCCGACCGTGGATTTGACCAGCGCCGCATCCACCCGGATTCTTTCATCGCGGCGTTCGGAGGCCGTGAAAGAAATATCTTCCAGCAGTTTTTCCATCACGGTATGCAGACGCCGCGCGCCGATATTTTCTACACTGGAATTGATTTGGTGTGCCAGTGCGGCAAGCGCCTTTATCCCTTCATCCACGAAATCCAGCGTCACACCTTCGGTACTCATCAAAGCCTGGTATTGTTTAACCAGACTATGTTCTGGCTCAACCAAAATGCGTGCGAAATCTTCAGCCGTCAGGCCGGTGAGTTCGACGCGGATCGGCAAACGGCCCTGCAATTCGGGCAGCAGATCAGATGGTTTCGCGATATGAAATGCACCCGAGGTGATAAATAAAATATGATCGGTTTTGATGGATCCGTGTTTGGTGGAAACTGTTGTGCCCTCAATCAGCGGCAACAAGTCGCGTTGAACGCCTTCACGCGAAATATCACCACCGGAACGCACCCCATCCGTGCGCGCAGCGATTTTGTCAATTTCATCAATAAAAACGATGCCATTTTGTTCGACGGAATTTTTTGCCTCGGTGATGATTTTTTCTTCGTCGAGTAATTTATCGGCTTCTTCGGTCGTCAAAACTTCAAGCGCCTTGGACACTGTCAAACGGCGGCGCTTTGTGCGGCCACCAAAGGCCTTAGAAAACATATCGCCGACATTGATCATGCCCATCTGCGCGCCGGGCATGCCGGGAATATCAAAGGATGGCATCGGATTGGAATTATCATTCACGTCCAATTCGATTTCCGTGTCGTTCAATTCGCCGCTGCGGATCTTTTTGCGGAAAGTTTCGCGCGTATTTTCGCCCGCACTCGCGCCGACCAAAACACTTAACACACGTTCTTCGGCCTGTGCTTCGGCCTTGGCCTGAACGTCTTGGCGCGCGCGTTCGCGCACCATATCAATCGCTAGATCCATCAGATCGCGGATGATCGCATCCACATCTCGGCCGACGTAACCAACCTCAGTAAACTTAGTCGCCTCAACCTTGATAAAGGGCGCATCGGCAAGTTTTGCCAGACGCCGCGCGATTTCGGTTTTCCCGCAACCCGTCGGGCCAATCATCAAAATATTTTTCGGCACGATTTCATTGCGCATATCCTCAGGCAATTGCTGACGGCGGTAGCGGTTGCGCAAAGCAATGGCAACGGATTTTTTCGCCTTGTCCTGGCCAATGATATAGCGGTCCAGTTCAGAAACAATTTCGCGGGGAGTTAGGGAAACGGATGTCACGAGGGTAATTCTTCCAGGGTTAAATAATCGTTGGTGTAAATGCAAATTTCGGCGGCGACCTTCAGGGATTTTTTCGCAATATCCGCAGCGGATAAATGCTCCTGGTCCAACAGCGCACGCGCCGCTGCCAGAGCATAATTACCGCCCGAACCAATTGCGGCTACGCCATCTTCGGGCTCCAACACATCGCCGGTACCCGTGACGATCAATAAGGTATCCTTGTCGCCGACCAACAACATGGCTTCAAGGCGCCGCAGGTATTTATCCGTGCGCCAATCCTTAGCCAGTTCGACACAGGCACGCGTTAGCTGGGTTGGATATTGTTCTAATTTTTTCTCAAGCCTTTCCAACAGCGTGAAGGCATCCGCCGTAGCACCCGCAAAACCGGCCAGGACTTTGTCCCCTGCCAGGCGACGCACCTTGCGTGCATTGCCTTTTAAAATGGTATTACCCAGCGATACCTGTCCATCTGCCGCAATGACCAGTTTTCCGCCGCGCTGAACGGCCACCACCGTAGTACCGTAAATCGTTTTTTCCTGATGCATGGCTATGTTATGGGGATTCCAATGATGCATGACAAGGGATGCGTAATAAGAAAAGTATAAGGCAGGCTTTAAGCAAACCTTCCCCCACTTGTCGCTTCTCGTGCGATCCAAATCATGTTAACCAAAGGTAATGTTTGTTTTTGACCTTTTATCCGGGAATGCAAAACGCGCTGCTGATATTGCGGCGGCGGGTGGAATTGGGCTGTGGGAATGGGATATTGCAACAGAACGTTTTTGGTTTTCAGATCACGCTAAACTTCTATTAAACTTAAACGCCACGCAGCCCAGACTGAATGAAGTGCAAAGCCGACTGTCTCCCGAAGACCAGGAGGTTTTTGCGCGCGCTTTTCAAAACATCGCAGAAACGGCGGAATCATTTGAAATTATGGCACGCGCGCAATCCAAAGGAGACCAGTTCCGCTGGCTCCGCTGGCGCGGACAAGTACGGCAATTAAGTGATGGATTTCGCTTGACCGGTACTATGCAAGATGTGCACGAAGAACGGCTGACGCAACTTGAGCTGGAATTTACCCAAGATATGTTGAGCGAGGCGCAACGCATTGCTCGTCTGGGCAGCTGGCAATATGATATTGCCGCTGACCGTATCTTTTGGAGCGCTGAAACGTTTAATCTTTTTGGTCGTGATATCGCTCTTGGGCCCCCACAAGGGGATACGCAAGCCCGTTATTTTGATGCGGATGACTTTGTTATTTTGCGTTCAAAAATACAAAATGCTGTTCAATCGGGCCATCCTTATCAATGCGACTTACGCGCCGTGCGTGATGACGGCCATGCGATTATCATGCGCATCATCGGCCGTCCTATTTTTGATCGTATGGGGCGCCCTTCGTTAGTCATCGGCACGATGCAGGATATCACAGATTGGACGGACCTGCAGCAAGCCCATGCACGCGCCGAAGAAAATCAGCGCACGCAGAATCAGTTTTTGGCCAACGTCCGGCATGAAATTAACACACCCATGAACGCGATTTTCGGTATGGCGCAGATGCTGCTCCGAACAACCTTGCCACAGCAACAGGGCGAGCAAGCTTGGGTCATTTTAACCGCCGCACGTGATTTATTAGCGATCATCGACGATCTGCTTGACTTGGCAAAGGCGGAAGCAGGCCTCATGAGCCTCGAGAGCATCCCCTTCGATCTGCAGGATGCTTTGCGAGAGGTTATCAATTTGCATGTAGGTAAAATTTATAATAAGGGATCCGAACTGATTGTTAACATTGGGTCAAATATCCCGCCCATGTTGGAGGGGGATCCGCTGCGCCTGAAACAGGTCATCGGCAACCTGATTAGCAATGCCGAAAAATTCACACGCCAGGGTCAGATTATTTTAAATATAACCATCGAAGGCAATGCAGGAGCACGTCAGATTATCCGTTTCGCCGTGACAGATACCGGAATTGGCATTCCGTCTCATCATTTAGAGTTTGTCTTTCAAAAACATTCCCAATCGGCAGCCTCTACCACGCGTCAGTATGGCGGATCGAGTTTAGGCCTGGCCATTTGCCGAGAATTGGTAGAATTAATGGGCGGCGAAATTAACGTCACCAGTGATGAAATTAATGGCACGCGGTTTTGGTTTGATATTCCGATGCAGACTGTGGCGTGCGATGTGATGCCGCCAATAAATTCACAAGTTTTATTGCTGGAATCATCTGCTCTCGCAGCTGAGAATACCGCAATGCAATTACAATCTTTGGGCGCGGAAGTTACCGTGATAAAAGATAAAAATGATTTGATACCTGCCTTGTCAAAGACTAAATTCACGCATGTTTTGATTTCGGACGATAAATCACACGATGTTAATGCTATTGCCATAGAAATTCGCAAAATCAATTTTGATAAAATACAAAAACTGGTTTTACTGACTCTGCCGACCGTGCAAACCATCTTCAATGATATGTTTAACGCGGTTACCTGGAAACCCACTTTGCCGCAGGAATTGCGCCACGTTTTGCAGATTGCAGAAACAACCAACTCACCAGCTGATCCAGCGGCTTCGGCATGAATCCTGAACAGTGGCATATCCGTTCCTTACGCCGGTTTGAAGATGGCGAAATCGCGCTGGCGATTTATCTGTGTGTTGGAGGAATTTTGAGCTTTCTATATACGGCCGGAGCCATATGGAACAGTAAATTATATCTGGCATTTTTAAATGGACAGATTTTGGGCCACTATGAACTTGTTTTAAAAGTGGGAGCGATGATTATATTCCAAGCCATCGCACGCGTCATTATTTGGGCACCGGATTTATTCCTGCATATCTTTTTGCAACACCAACCAATTTTAGACTGGCTATTCGCCACTGACATTCTAAAAAATATCTCATGAATCAAACATCAGCGGTTAAAGGCGGCATCGAAGTTTTCCACGCGACAAAGCTTTCGCGGCGTGAACTCGAGGAACTATGTGATGCTACCATCGCGGCAATTCAGGCCGGTGGCGGTTTTGGGTGGGTCAATGTGCCGCCACGGGACAAACTGGAACGTTATTGGCAAGGCTCTCTGCTTGTACCGGAACGCAAAGTGTTTATTGGGAAAATTGACCGCGTGGTGGCCGGTGCCGTACAATTGACGCGGCCGCCCGCGAATAATGAAGCGCAGTTTTTCAGTGGCAATCTGGTCGGGCTATTTGTGGCGCCCTGGACGCGCAAAGTGGGTCTAGGCCATGCGCTGGTGAATGCGGCTGAAGCCACAGCCTGGCAAGAAGGCTGCCGCCTGATCAACCTGGACATCCGTTCCACGCAGCATGATGCGATCCGTCTGTATGAACATATGGGCTATAACTGCTGGGGCCACCATCCCGCCTATGCGCAACTGGACGGCGAAACCGTGCCGGGACGGTTTTATTACAAAGGCCTGATGCCACCGGATGATGATCCGTAATTAGCGTTCACCAAATATCGACGAACCCACACGCACATGCGTTGCACCCAGGCGGATGGCGGTTTCGAAATCTGCGCTCATACCCATGGATAATAACAATAACTGATATTCATCCGCCAGTTCCGCCAGTAATTTAAAATGCGGTGAGGGATCCTCGGCCAGTGGCGGAATGCACATCAGACCTTTGATTCCCAGCCCTGCGTCTTCGCGGCAAAAGCGCAGCAGTTCCGGCAGATCTGCGATCATGACACCGGCCTTTTGCGGCTCCGCGCCGGTATTGACCTGAATGAAACAGGTCAAATTTCTATTCTGCTTTTGCATTTCATTGGCCAGCTTGGCCGCGATGGCCTGGCGGTCAATCGCATGCACCGCATCAAACAGCGCAACCGCATCGCGCACCTTATTCGTTTGCAACATGCCGATCAAATGCAATCGCATGTCGGGATATGCTTCCCGCAGCACCGGAAATTTTTCCATAGCTTCCTGAACGCGATTTTCCGCAAACACCATTTGTCCTACCACAATGGCTTCCCGCACCGCATCCGCGCCGTGGGTTTTACTCACGGCCAATAATTCAACCGCCTGCCCACGCAGCGACTTTGTGCACGCCGCAGCGATACGCACCTGAATTTCCGCCAAACGCTGCTGGATTGTCATCGCTTTTCCAATGCGCTAAAAGTCAAAGGGATTCAACGGGGTATTCTCAATGACCGACCACGCCTATTCATGGCCCATGCACCTGGCCGCCAGCGCCAGCTTAATTCGCGAACGCATGACGGATTTTCATGATCACCTTTTATTGTGGGTCATTTCCTTTATCGTTGTTTTTGTATTCTGCCTGATGGTTTATATTCTGCTGCGCTTTAACGCGCGTGCCAATCCAGTGCCGGCGAAATTCACCCATAACGTGCCAATTGAAATCGTCTGGACGGTGATTCCTTGCCTGATTTTAATCGCCATCGCCATTCCGTCCTTCAAATTGCTCTATTATTCCGACAAGGCGCCCGGTAAATCCGAGGTAACGATTAAGGTCACCGGGCATCAATGGTACTGGGAATATGCTTATCCCGATGCGGGTAATTTTTCCTTCAATGCCAATTTGGTGGCGGACAAGGATTTGCAACTCGGCCAGCCGCGTTTGCTGACCACGGATAACCATATCGTTATTCCATCCCACACCAATGTGCAGTTTCTGGTAACAGGCGCGGATGTCATTCACGCCTTTTTCATTCCGGCCTTTGGGATTAATATTTCCGCCGTGCCGGGCCGCGTGAACCAGGTTTGGGTGAACGCGACGCAGGAAGGTATTTTCTATGGCCAGTGCAATAAAATCTGCGGCACCAATCACGGCTATATGCCCATCATGGTGGAAGTCGTGAACAAGGATAAATACCAGCAATGGCTGGCGGAGGCGCAGAAGAAATTTTCGGATGCTGGCACAGCGGCCATCATGGCAAGTAAATAGGAATGACCATGGATCAGATCGCCCCTATCAAACCGAACATAACGCATGACGAACTGGAAAAGATTGATATCCGTGTGGGAACAATCGAAGTGGTTCAGGATGTTCTAAACTCCGATAAGCCTGTGAAGCTAATCATTAATTTCGGTGATCACAAACGCAGCATTCTGGTCGGCATGAAAAAAGAGCGCCAGGACCCAAAATCTGAGATTGAAGGCAAACAGGCACTTTTTGGGCTGAATTTGGAGCCTCGGAAAATAGCTGCCGAAATGTCGGAAGGCATGATTTTTGATATCGGCTATTCCGATAAAATAATTCCAGTTCTGGCTCTGCCCGAAAAGCCAATTCCACATGGTGCACGAGCAGGATAACAGAGGCAAACATGACCAACGAATATGCACACGACACGCACGATCACCACGTCCCAGGTTTCTGGACGCGCTGGCTGTTTTCCACAAACCATAAGGATATCGGCATCCTGTATCTGATCTTTGCTATGATGGGCGGTTTGATCGGCGGCGCTTTTTCCGAAATCATGCGCGCGCAATTGCACAATCCGGCCTGGGGCATCGTCAAAGACGGCCAGATGTGGAACGTGATTATCACCGCGCACGGCCTCTTGATGGTGTTCTTTTCAGTTATGCCCGCGCTGATCGGCGGATTCGGCAATTATTTCGTGCCGCTGATGATCGGTGCGCCCGATATGGCCTTCCCACGCCTGAACAACATTTCATTTTGGTTAATGGTCCCGGCACTGGGCCTGTTGCTTGGTTCTGCATTTGTGGATGGCGGCGCGGGTGTGGGCTGGACGGCCTATCCGCCGTTATCCGAAAAAATCGGCCACCCCGGCATGGCGGTGGATATGGCGATTTTCGCCCTGCATTTGGCGGGTTTGTCGTCGATCCTAGGCGCAATCAATTTTATCACCACTATTTTCAACATGCGCGCACCGGGCATGAGCCTGTTCAAAATGCCGCTTTATGTCTGGGCGATGCTGGTCACGTCGTTTTTGCTGCTCCTCGCCGTGCCGGTTCTGGGCGGCACAATCACGATGCTGCTGACAGACCGCAATTTCGGCACGTCGTTTTTCTTACCCGAGGGCGGCGGCGACCCGATTTTATTCCAGCATCTCTTTTGGTTCTTTGGCCATCCCGAAGTTTATATCATGATTTTGCCATCCTTCGGCATCATCAGCCATGTGGTTTCCACCTTTTCGCGCAAACCTGTATTCGGTTATTCCGGCATGGTCTTTGCAATGATTTCGATTGGCGTCATCGGCTTTGTGGTGTGGGCGCACCATATGTTCACGGTGGGCCTGGACGTGAATACGCGCGCCTATTTCGCGGCCGCGAGTTTAATTATCGCCGTGCCGACGGGCGTGAAAATTTTCTCCTGGCTGGCGACCATGTGGGGCGGTTCGATCCGTTTCACCACGCCAATGCTATGGGCACTTGGCTTTATTTTCCTTTTCACCGTTGGCGGCGTGACGGGTGTCGTACTGGCCAATGCGGGTATGGATACGGCGCTGCATGATACCTATTACGTCATCGCGCATTTCCATTACGTTCTGTCGCTCGGAGCAGTATTCGCAATTTTCTGCGGCTGGTATTACTGGTTCGGCAAAATTACCGGTCGCCTGTACCCGGAATGGATGGGCAAGCTGCATTTCTGGCTGATGTTCATTGGCGTGAATACGACTTTTTTCCCGATGCACTTTTTGGGCCTGGCGGGCATGCCGCGCCGGATTCCGGATTATCCGGAAGTTTATGCGGGCTGGAACATGGTGGCCTCGATCGGTTCTTATATCAGCTTTGGTTCCGTCATCTTGTTTGTGCTCTTCACGTTTTACGCATTGTTTTACGGCAAAAAAGCATCGGCGAATTACTGGAACGATGAAAGCATGACGCTGGAATGGACACTGCCATCACCACCGCCATTTCACCAGTTTGAAGAGCAGCCGATTATTAAATAGGGATGAGGCTTGAGGTATGAGGCATAGAGATGCTAAAAGCATTCCATGTCACAAACTTTTCCTCTCTTGGCTGATTTCACCACTGGAACCGCCCGTGACTATTTCCAATTGCTGAAACCCCGCGTTATGCTGCTAGTAGTTTTCACTGGACTATGCGGATTATTGCTTGCACCCGCGCCTATTCATCCTTTCCTCGCCGCCATTGCGGTTTTATGTATCGCCCTATCCGCGGGCGGCGCGGGCGCGATCAATATGTATCTGGAGCGCGATAAAGACGCGCTCATGGCCCGTACGCGCGGGCGGCCCTTGCCGATGGGACGCGTTGCGCCAGATGATGCACTGGGCCTGGGAATTTTCTGTATTGGTGCCAGCATAGCGGTGATGGGACTGGCAGTTAATTGGCTGACAGCCGAACTACTAGCCGCCGCAGCGCTGTTCTACATATACATCTATACCATCTGGCTGAAGCCGCGCACGGCGCAAAACATCGTCATTGGCGGCGCGGCCGGTGCATTTCCGCCTATGATCGGCTGGGCCGCAGCAACCGGGCATGTCACGCTGGCATCCTGTATTTTATTTCTCATTATTTTTTTCTGGACGCCACCGCATTTCTGGGCGCTGTCATTGTATGCGCGCGAAGACTACCAACGCGCCGGTTTCCCAATGCTGCCCGTGGTGGTGGGTGAACGTGTCACAAAATTACACATGCTGGCTTACTCGTTGCTGTTATTGCCGCTGACGCTGGTGCCAACCTTCATCGGCCTGACGGGAAGAATTTATTTTGCAGGCGCTGCCGCGCTTGGCGCATTATTTATCTTATCCGCCTGGCGCGTCTGGCACGACACCGGTAACGCCAATAACTACAAATCCGCGCGCCAGATGTTTGGTTATTCCATTTTTTATCTCTTCATGATTTTCCTATTGATGGTATTGGATAAGGCGTGATGGAAACTCTGTCACCCGAACAAACCCAGGCTTTTCGCACCCAGCAGAAAAAACGCGCTGGCGTGATTATGGGAATCGCGATTGCAGTTGTCATTGCACTGTTTGCACTCACAATTGTGAAAGGCCACTTGGCGGAAGATCGGCGTGCTGCACAAGCTAAAACCCATGAACCCAAGTAATCTTGCGCGGCGCAACCGCCGTGTGGTGATCATCGCGTTATTTTTTGCTTTTACCATGCTGGCGCTATCTTTCGCCGCCGTTCCGCTCTATCGCATTTTTTGTCAGGCGACCGGCCTGGGTGGCACCACTCAAAACGCCGTGCGTGCGCCCGATAAAATTCCGGCCAACACACGTCGTATCACCATCCGCTTTGACGCCGCCGTGGATGCGCGCTTACCCTGGCGTTTTCAGCCCGAACAAAATACGCTGTCCATCCTGATCGGCCAGACAGGCATGATTAGTTATACCGCGCATAATACCAGTATCCATGCGACGACAGGAATAGCCATTCACAATGTAAATCCGCTGAAAGCCGGAAAATACTTTGTTAAAACCCAATGTTTTTGTTTTAATAATCAAACCCTAGGGCCGCATCAGGCCGCACACATGCCGGTGGTTTTTTATATCGATCCCAAAATCCTAGCAGACCCGAATATGCAGGACATACAAGAAATTACGCTTTCCTATGAATTTTACCCGGCGGGATCACAAGCGGCTACAGATGCCACACGCCATTATCAAGGCGATTAACAAATCAATTGGATTGTAGTAGGTTTGCCTGGATTCAACGTTAAGGATTCTCATGTCATCCTCTGATCCTACTGTGCACGGCCAACCGCATCCCTTTCATCTGGTCCGGCCATCACCCTGGCCGATTTTAACTTCTTTTTCATTGGGCCTGACTGCGGTAGGCGCGGTGCTGGGTATGCATAATATCATTTCAAAATTCGGCGGTGATATGAGCGTGCATTGGGGTCATCTATTTTTTGTCGGCCTGGCCTGCCTCCTCGGCTGCATGTTCGGCTGGTGGCGCGATGTGATTAACGAAGGCGTTGTCGAACATGCTCATACTCCCATCGCTAAACTGGGGTTCCGTTACGGCATGGTGTTTTTTATTGCATCAGAAGTGATGTTTTTCTTTGCTTTTTTCTGGGCGTTTTTTAATTCGGCACTATTTCCCGGTGTCGGTATTGACCATATCTTTCCGCCCAGAACAATAACACCAGTCGATCCGTTCCATTTTCCGTTTTTGATGACTTTGATTCTATTGCTGTCGGGCTGCACTGTGACCTGGGCACACCACGCCTTTCAGGAAGGAAATATCAAAGAAGCCAAACAGGGGTTGCTGGCCACCGTGCTGCTGGGCTTTTGCTTTACTTGCCTCCAGGCCTGGGAATACACTCACGCCGAGTTTGGGTTTAAAGACACCGTTTATGCCTCGACGTTTTATATGGCGACGGGTTTCCACGGCCTGCATGTAATTATCGGCACCCTTTTTCTTTTTATCTGCCTGCTGCGCACCAACCGTGGCGATTTCACACAAAAAGACCACTTTGGCTTTGAAGCTGCCGCCTGGTACTGGCACTTCGTGGACGTGGTCTGGCTATTTTTATTCATCGCCGTTTACTGGTGGGGTGGACGTTAGCCGTCATCGCAAGTGAGGCGAAGCAAACCAGTTCTGCTTTCCTGGGGTTGCCTCGGTGACGGCGAGCACCTTCTCGCGATGACATGTAATTATTCTGATTTCTGATTTGCGGTTTCCGGCTTCTGCGCCAATAATTGCTGGCGTTCTCGGTCCTGTTTTGACAGCGGCGCAATCATCATATTCATCTGACGGCCTTCCAGCCCCGACGAGCTTTCAATTCGTGCAATGTCCGAAATATCCCCTCGCACTTTTTCCAAAATGCGGGTGTTCATCGCGATATTCGCCATCTCGCGTCCGCGAAAACGCAGGGTAAATTTAACCTTATTTCCTTCTTCAAGAAATTTCTTTGCCGCCCGGATTTTAATGTCGTAATCATGCGGATCAATATTGGGCCGCAATTTCAATTCTTTGATTTCAACTGTCTTTTGATTTTTCTTAGCTTCGTTTTTCTTTTTTTGCATTTCGTAACGGAACTTGCCATAATCACCGATTTTACATACAGGCGGCGCAGCATTGGGGGAAATTTCAATTAAGTCTAACCCTAATTCTCTCGCCCGCGTTATAGCCTCCTGAGGACGCATCACACCCAACATTTCACCATCTTGATCAATCACCCGAACTTCAGGGACACGAATTTGTTCATTTAAGCGCGGGGCATCTTTATCAATGGGTGCTTCGCGGTCGCGGCGAAAGTTATTATTCCCTCCACCGCTGTTCATGGGCCGTTTTAACAAGTGTTTGTCTCTCCTTGAGTTATGATATGCTGGCAGCGATTAGGGACCGGCGCCCCCAAGTGATTGTTACAAGCAACCCATGCTTTGACCATGTCGGTACCGATTTTTCAATGATTTTCTTGCAAAAAGCCAATAATCGCTGCCCCTGTGGCATGGATGCTGCATGCGTTTCAACCATTATATCTCTTCAACACCTGAAATCCCGCCCAATAACGCAATGGCATGACGCTGTGCAGGCAAAATCCGGAACCGGTTGGGCAACTGCATTTCAAAACGCATGCCGCCTGAGAATAGCACCAGAAAGATCTCCCCGCGACCTGGCGGTAGCGTTTTTAAAATCTCTTGCAAGCCAGACAGGGATTTTTCTGATGCGACAGATATCACTAACCCATCCGCAACATCGGAGGCCGCAGCTTCTAATAGGTTAATGTCCTGCACCGTCAGTCGGTAACCGTCGTCATTTGCCTGAGCATCCACTGTCAGCATGAGGGTTTTACCAGCCACCAGAATATCACGGTGGCGCACCAAGGTCTCCGCAAAAATCATGACCTCGTACACGCCTGAGGCATCCGATAATTGCACAAAGGCAAACCGGTTGCCGGATTTTGCCGTTTTTAATGTGACGCTCATGACCACACCCGCAAGTTTCACGCGCGAGGTGCGAGCGCGCGCCAGCATATCCCCTAGATCCGTATAACGCACAATATTGAGGCGTTTCAGCACACGCGAAAAACTATCGAGAGGATGGGCAGACAAATAAAACCCGATTGCATTAAATTCCTGTTGCAGTGCCTGCAACATAGACCAGGGGCGCACATCGGGCACGGATGGTGCCTGCATCGTGACGGCCTCACCAAATAAATTTCCCTGACCGGACATTTGTTCGGCGCGTACGATTTGCGCGTATTTTAACAGGATATCTGACGCGGCAAGAGACGCCGACCGATTAGAAGTAATGCTATCAAATGCACCTGCTGCGGAAAGCGCCTCCCATTGTTTCTTGCTCATACCGTGCGCGATACCACGCCGCGCAACATCAGCAATATCCATAAAATTACCGTTAGTGGCACGGTCCACCACCATATTTTTCATCGCGTCAAACCCAACGCCTTTGACCGCGCCCAATGCATAACGGATGGCAAGCGTACCATCAGGTAAAGATTCCACGGCAAAATCCGCAGCAGATTTATTGATATCTGGTGGCAGTAATCTGATATTCAAGCGCTGTAATTCCTGCCTGAACTTCGCCAGTTTATCGGTATCGCCCAAGTCCAGCGTCATTAGTGCAGCCATAAATTCAACCGGGTAATGCGCCTTAAGGTAGGCCGTTTGCCAGGCAATCAGCGCATAGGCAGCAGCATGCGATTTGTTAAATCCATAGCCTGCGAATTTATCGACTTGCTGGAAAATCATTTTTGCATGATCAGCACCGACGCCGCCCGCCATCGCACCGGCAATGAAATCTTTTTCTTGCGCTTCCATTTCAGCACGTATTTTTTTACCCATAGCACGGCGCAACAAATCGGCGCTTCCCAGGCTATAACCAGCCAACACCTGCGCGACCTGCATTACTTGTTCCTGATAAATCATCACGCCGTAGGTTTCACGCAAAATCGGCTCAAGCGTAGGGTGTAAATAATCGGGTTTTTCATCTCCGTTTTTTACAGCAATATATTTGGGAATATTATCCATAGGCCCAGGACGGTAAAGCGCAACCAGAGCAATAATATCTTCAAACCGGTTGGGTCGCAGGCGGCGCAGGGTGTCGCGCATCCCGGAACTCTCAAGTTGAAACACGCCAGACGCCTCGCCGCGAGCAAGCATCGCAAAAGTTTTATCATCAGAAAATGGAATGTCTTCCAGCCGCAAATCCACGCCGCGTTGTTTCATATAAGCTAACGTATATTGGATGACCGTCAGCGTTTTCAAACCGAGGAAGTCAAATTTCACCAGGCCAGAATTTTCCACATCTTTCATACTGAATTGCGTTACCAAAGCATCAGAACGTGGGTCTTTATAAAGCGGAATCCGCTCAAGCAGTGGACGGTCTCCAATCACTACCCCTGCCGCGTGGGTGGAAGCATGACGGTATAATCCTTCCAATTGTAAAGCATAATTAATCAGGCGCGCAATATTTTCATCTTCATTCCGCTGTTGCTGCAGCAACGGTTCACCGTCAATCGCTTCCTGCAGTGTTACCGGAGCGGCTGGATTATTCGGAACCATTTTACAAATTCGGTCCACAACCGGATAGGGAATTTGCAGCACGCGCCCCACGTCTCGGAGCACCGCACGCGCCTGAAGTTTTCCAAAAGTAATAATGTGGGCGACGCGTTCGTTACCATATTTACGGCGGACGTATTCGATGACTTCATCTCGACGTTCCTGGCAGAAATCAATATCGAAATCCGGCATGGAAACGCGCTCGGGATTCAAAAAACGTTCAAACAGCAAGCCAAACTGGATCGGATTCAAATCTGTAATCGTCAGCGCCCAAGACGCCACCGAACCCGCGCCCGAACCGCGTCCTGGCCCGACAGGAATATTTTGTCCTTTCGCCCATTGAATGAAATCCGCGACGATCAAAAAATATCCGGCAAAGCCCATTTGGATAATCACATCCAACTCGAATTCGAGGCGCGATTGATAGGCCGCATGCTCTTCAGGCGGCATATTGTGCTGTTTGAAACGTGCGAACAGGCCTTCGCGCGCCTGAGCACGTAATAATTCAGGCTCTTCTATACCGGATGCATGCGGGAAAGGCGGCAAGGTCGGTTCCGATTTTCGCGGCGCATAGACGCAGCGTTGTGCAATCAGTAGGCTATTTTCAATCGCCTCCGGCAGATCGGAAAAAAGTTCCGCCATCTGTGCGGGTGATTTAAAATAATGCTGAGCGGTTTCGCGGCGGCGATCTTGCTCCACTACATAACGTCCTCCGGCAATGCATAATAAGGCATCATGAGCTTCATAAGTTTCTTCATGTGCGAAGTATACATCATTGGTAGCAACAATTGGAATGTTGTGCATATAAGCCAAATCTAGCAGCGCATTTTCCATGCGGCTCTCTTCGGCTATGCCATGGCGCTGGATTTCAATGTAAAAACGGCCAGAAAACACAGAGGCCATGAATTTTAAAATTTCTTCACCCTGTTGTAGTGATTTTTTGACCGCCCTTACCAGGGGGCCGCGAATGCCGCCGGATAAACAAATCAACCCTTCCGCATGATTTCGAATTTGGTCCAAAGTAAGTGGCCTGGAATCGGCATCTCCGCGTTCCAAATATGGCAAGCTGGCCAGAGCCATTAGATTTTTATAACCAGTTTCATTTTGCACCAAAAATACAAGCTGTTCCAGCCGCGCATCACGATTCGAATTGGATCTCGCAAATCCATCCAAATCCTGGGGTAAAATAGAGACATCCAGTTGCGCGCCGATAATAGGTTGAACACCTGCTTTGCGCGCCTTTTCTGCGAATTCCAGTGCACCGAATAAATTGTTGGTATCCGTAATCGCCACAGCTGGCATTTGATGATCCACGGCCAGATCAACCAAATTTTCAACCGCAATTGCACCTTCCAGCAAGGAATAGGCTGAATGGTTATGCAGATGAATGAACATATTATTGTAGCAGGCCATTGTGCATGGTCACTGTGCGGTCCATGCGCGCGGCAAGCGTTTGATTATGTGTGACGATGAGCATTGCAACGCCTTCAGCGCGCGCCAGGGACAATAACAACTGGAAAATATTTTCTGCCGTCATTTCATCCAGGTTGCCGGTCGGTTCATCCGCCAATAGCAATTTCGGCTGATTGGCCAAAGCGCGCGCAATGGCAACGCGTTGCGCCTCACCGCCAGATAACTCCGCTGGACGATGATGCACACGCTCAGACAGCCCAACCATATGCAAAAGTTGTTGGGCACGCTGTTGTGCCGCCGCTCGGGAATGCCCTGCCAGCAATTGCGGCAAAATAATATTTTCGGCAGCCGAAAACTCAGGCAACAAGTGGTGAAATTGATAAACGAATCCCACGGTCTGGCTGCGCAATCTGGTGCGCATGATATCATTCAAATTTTCAGTATTCTGACCTAATATTAGAACCTCACCCGAAGTTGGCGGATCCAACAATCCTGCCGCATGCAGCAGCGTTGATTTTCCTGAACCTGACGGCCCGAGTAACGCAACCATCTCACCCGCATGCAATTCCAGGTTAATGCCGCGCAGGATTTCAAGGGCTTGCTCACCCTTACCGTAAATCCGGCGCACATCCCGCAATTGCAAAACTGGGCTATTCATAACGCAGTGCCTCAACGGGCGACAGGCGCGCTGCGCGCCACGCTGGATAAATTGTGGCCAAAAATGATAACACCAAAGACATTGTTGTAATGCCCATAACCTCCGGCCATTCAATTTTTGCCGGCAGTTGCGACAGGAAATAAATTTCAGCAGAAAATAAATCTGTTCCGGTCAGGCTTTGCAACAACTGGCGAATGGTTTCGATATTAAGGGCAAAAACCACGCCCAACACCAGGCCCGCCAATGTACCTGCAATACCAATTGTTGCGCCGGTGAGCATGAATATTTTCATCACATTGGGACGGCTAGCCCCCATTGTGCGCAAGATGGCGATATCGCGCCCCTTATCCTTTACCAGCATAATCATGCCGGAAATAATGTTAAAAGCGGCCACAATAATAATTAACGTTAAGATTAAGAACATCACGTGCCGTTCCGTCGCTAAGGCATTAAAATAACTGCCGTTGACCTGTTCCCAATCCAGAACACGGTAATCCGCACCAAGATGACGCTGAATCTCAGCAACTAAATTTTTTAGATGTTTAGGGGCCGATGTCGTGATCTCAATGGAATTCACGCGCCCTTCCATATTCAAAAAGACTTGCGCGGGCGTAAGCGGCATATAAATAAAATTAGAGTCATATTCGTACATTCCAACATCAAAAATACCGACGATTTCATACGCCTTTGCACGCGGCATAGTGCCAAAAGGCGTGACATTTCCAGCAGGGGATAGAAGATTGAGATGATCACCCACTTTGACATGGATGGCTTCTCCCATCCGCCGCCCGACGATAATTTTTTCACTATTCAATTCTGGCAAATGACCGGAAATAATATGGCTGGCAAGTAGTGGTTTCGCGCCCATATCGGCAGGCTGCATTGCCCGCAACATCACACCGCGCGCCATGCCGTTTTGCGAAATTAAAACCTGTGCATCCAGAAGGGGAAAAACACCGGTAACATTTGGGAGAATGCGGAGCTTATCTGCCGTATTCCGATAATCGGCAATGGGGCCGGACTGGCCGTAAACATTGATATGTCCACCGAGGCCGAGAATCCGATCCATAAATTCCGCCTGGAACCCATTCATTACAGACATGACGATGATAAGCGTCGCCACACCGAGCATGATACCGAGGAATGAAAACAGGGAGATAACCGAAACGAACCCTTCACGTTTACGGGCGCGCAGGTACCGGAATGCGATTAAACGTTCGGGAAGCGAGAACATCCGGTTGTTATAGCGGCTTTTGGCGCGATAACCAATATTGCTTTATCCAAGGCAGTGAAAGCGTGGACAGCAAATAACCGAAAACCGGCACGATAGCCGTAACCCAAGGATGAAGAAAATTATTCACAGTCATAAAGATTCCTACGGTAAGATAGGTCATAACTGAGATCACCGCGCGGCGCGTGATGCTGGTTTCCCAGGCCTTATCCATTTGGACGCGGACATTACGTTCCTCAATAGATGCAATGCGTTCTTCAACCATCAATAAGCCCGTGCGAAAATCGCTTCGTATTTTGCAGGCGCGCCTGTAATAATGCAGTTACCGGAAATATTCTGGTCAAACGGCAGGCAGCGCACACTGACTCCAAGCGCTTTAATTTTCGCCTCGGTCGCCGCTTCATCGCCCGACCAGGACGCACGAACAAAACCCGGACTGGTATCGTATGCACTATCCTCGTTCTTATCGAAATAGCTTTCAAATTCCGCCCAGGTTTTAATATCGGTGCGCATCCGCGACTGCTGCATTTTCAATGCTCGCGCGAAAATTCCATTTTGGATTTCATCTAATAGCGCTGGCAGGCCCGCAATGAACTCCGAACGGCCTGGAAACGTTTTCTTGCCTGCCATATCGTCCCGCCGCGTGACCGCCACGCCGTCTTTTTCAATATCCTTGGGGCCGATTTCCAAAATCACCGGAACGCCTTTTTTAATCCAGTTCCAGCGTTTGGTGATAGCTTCTTCATCGCGCGCGTCGAGTTTTACGCGCACCGCTTCGCCCGCGTAACTTTGCGGGGCGATTTCCGCTGCCAGCTTATTGCAATATTCCAATACTGCGGCGCGCGCCGACTCATCGCGTAAAATCGGCACAATCACGACTTGTTGCGGCGCCAGGCGCGGCGGCAACACTAATCCATCATCATCCCCATGCGCCATAATTAAAGCGCCGATCAAGCGCGTTGTTACCGCCCAGGACGTTGTATGGACGTATTCAACAGATCCTTCACGAGTCTGATATTTAATATCCAGTGCGCGCGCAAAATTTTGCCCAAGATAGTGGGACGTTCCCGCCTGCAGCGCACGGCCATCCTGCATCATGGTTTCAAGGGTCAAGGAATCCACTGCGCCAGGAAATCTTTCACTCTCTGATTTCGCGCCCAAGATAACGGGAATCGCCATAATATTTTCAATCAGATCCTGATACGCTTTTTGAATGAGGATGGTTTCTTCGCGCGCCTCAGATTCTGTTGCATGCGCCGTATGACCTTCCTGCCATAAAAATTCAGCACTGCGCAAAAACATGCGCGTGCGCATTTCCCAACGCACCACGTTCGCCCATTGATTCCACAAAAGCGGGAGATCACGATAAGATTGGATTTCCTTTGCCATTGCTTCGCCGATAATGGTCTCGGATGTCGGCCGCACGATTAAGGGTTCATCCAGTTTGCTTGCAGGATCCGGCACCAATTTGCCGCCCTGATTAATCAGGCGGTGATGCGTGACGACCGCCATTTCCTTGGCAAAGCCTTCAACGTGTTCGGCTTCTTTTTGAAAATAAGAAAGCGGAATAAAAATGGGGAAATAACAATTTTCATGGCCGGTGGCCTTAATCATGCCATCTACAATGCTTTGAATACGTTCCCAAATCGCCCAGCCCCAGGGTTTAATGACCATACAGCCGCGCACACCGGACAGTTCGGCCATGTCCGCGGCCTTGATGACCGCCTGATACCATTCGGGATAATTTTCGGCGCGTGTTGGGGAAAGGGCAGATTTACTCATGCCATTGTTGTAACAAAGCGGGCGGTTAGATCAATCGCCTTTTAACAGATTTTTGTGCGTGATAATGGGTTTCTGCGGTATTTGGCGGCTGTTCTGGCAGGCAGCCTGGATATCCGCGCGCGCATCATCGGAAATGGGCTGGCCGTTAAAGGTCAGTTGGCCGTCTTTATATTGCACCGTTCCCACCACTGCCTGCGGTGCGGTGAGCGCGCTGCTGGCGGGCAAATGCAGCGTATTTTGCAGATTCATTTGAAGCGGAATGGTAATATCCTGGGGCCATGGCATGGCATTTGAACCCGCCAAATCTGCGGGCGCAACGACATTGCCGGCCGCATCAACGCCTGGTTTGTATTCGACATTGGGTGCGGGTGTGGCAGCGACCGCATTGGCGCAGGCATCGCCTGTAATCGTTATATTTTCAGCATGTGCCAAAATAGGGCTAATGAATACACCAAGAAGAATTATAAATCTCATTGCCAGTCCTCCACCATTTGCCGGAATGAAATGCCGCTGAATTTAACAAACGCCCAAATGACCAGCCAGATGATTGCCGCAATGGCCGTATTTAATAATAATTTTTTACCCAAATGGAATTTCACCGGTGCGCTGCGGTCATGGCCGATTTCCGGATTTTCCGCCACGTGGTGGCCGATGTTTAGAATAGCAAAAATACTCACCCACCAAATGAGGAAATAAACGACAAGGCCCGTGAACCATTCCATGCGAAATTATACGCGGATCACATGCACTTCGGCAATCGGTTTGCGGCCATGCGAATTATTCACGGCGCGGCGGACGGCGATGCGCGCCGCCTGTTCCACCGCATCATTTTTGAAAACATGGCGGTCGTCCAGTTCTTCCACCGCCTCAATCACGCGCTCCAACAACTCGGCTTCCCCTGCCGTCTGTTGTTCTTCAGTATAAATGCCGTGCGTTGAAATAGCAGGATCGGAAATGAGCGAACCGTCTTGATCCAGCGCGAGCGAGACCAAAACCGTGCCCACTTCCGCCAGTTTTTTACGGCTGTGAATGGCGCGGTCGGCGGCGGAAACAATTTTTTTGCCGTCGACGCATAAAATGCCGTGATGCACTTCGCCGGAAACGCGCGCACCAGCAGGTGTTAATTCAATCATATCACCGTCGCGCGGAATGAGAACCTGCGGCACTTGCAGGGTTTCCCCAATTTTCGCATGGGCTTGCAGCTGATAAACTTCACCGTGTACCGGCAGCAAGATTTTGGGTTTCAGCCATTGAATTAAATCCACCACGTCGTCATGCGCCGGATGGCCGGAGACATGCACAAATTCTTCGTGATCCGTAATCACATTCACGCTACGGGCGCGTAGGTTCGTTTGCACGCGTGCGATATCTTTTTCGTTGCCTGGAATGGCCCGTGCGGAAAAAATCACGACATCATTGGCAGATAAGTCCAACTGCGGATGCTCTCCTGTTGCCAGGCGCGCCATGGCCGCACGCTGCTCGCCCTGGCTGCCAGTCGCCATAATCACGATTTGTCCGGGATCCACCATTGTCGCTTCGCGTTCAGATAAAAATGGTGGCAAATCTTTTATATAACCTGTACGCCGCGCGGCCTCGTTCATCCGCCAAAATGACCGGCCCGCCAGTGCCGTAACGCGCCCTGATCCCTGTGCGGCAATCGCCACAGATTTCAGGCGCGCGATGTTGGAAGCAAAAGAAGTCACGACGATACGCCGTCCCGGATAGCGCAGGAATATTTTTTTCAGGCTTTCCTGCAGATCGCCTTCAGAACCGCTGCGGCCCGGTGTAGCGGCGTTGGTAGAATCGCCGATCAGCGCCAGTACACCCTCCTGGCCAATTTTTTTCAGCGCAGCGATGTCCGTGGTAGAACCTTCAACCGGCGCAGCATCTAATTTCCAATCGCCAGTGTGAACAATATTTCCAACAGGCGTTTTGATCACCAGTAAATTCGGTTCTGGAATCGAATGCGCGACATTCACAAACTGCACTTCAAACGGCCCAAATTTTCGGCTGCCTTGTAACGGAATTTCGTGGAGGATAAGTTGTTCCAACAATCCCGCTTCTTTCATTTTGATGCGGATCACTTCAGCGGTAAAAGGCGTGGCGTAAATCGGCGTACGCAGGCGCGTCCATAAATGTGGAAGTGCGCCAATGTGATCTTCATGCGCGTGGGTGATGACAATGCCCAATAATTTATCTTTGCGTTCCTCAATAAATTTTGGATCGGGCAGGATGATTTCGATTCCGGGCAAATCGTCGCCCGCGAAACCCATACCGAAATCCACCATCAGCCATTGGTCCTGATAGCCAAACAGATTCAAATTGACGCCGAATTCGCCGCAGCCGCCGAGCGGCAAGAATGTAACACTGTTTTCCATTATTTTCCCTTTTGATATTCAAGTAGCGCCAGCGCACCTTTGATTGTGATGTCTGAATCCAGTGTTGTAAGGCCTGGGATATGATCTTGAAACAATTTTGCCAGGCCACCGGTGGCGACGATGCTAGCAGCTATACCATTCTCATTTTGCAACTGGCGCAAGATGCCCTCAATCAATCCCACATAACCCCAAAATAAGCCGGATTGCATGGCGGAAACGGTATCATATCCCAATGCGCGAGCCGGGCGCGTGATATGGATGTGTGGCAATTTCGCTGCCGCATCGGTCAGAGCACGCAAGGATTGCTGTGGTCCCGGCGCTATTACACCGCCGATGTAATTGCCATCACCGTCCAGCACATCAAACGTTGTTGCCGTACCAAAATCAATCACAATTGCAGGGCATGGGTAACGTCGTGCGGCGGCAGCGTTCGCCAGGCGGTCCGCACCCACTTGTTCAGGCTGCGGTAATTTGACTGCGAAGGGCAACTTGATACCTGTTGTAATAAATAATGGATCTACTTTCAAATATGTGCGCGAGAACTGACGCAGCGCATAATCCAAGGCTGGCACAACAGAGGTAATGACGACAGCGGTAATATCCTTAAAATTACGCTTTTCCAATTGCAGCAGGGGTTGCAACCAAACTGCCAAGTCGTCTCCCGTTGTACGCAGATTGGTTTCATGGCGAAACTCTGCCAAAATATTCATACCATCTGCCAAGGCAAAAACGACATTCGTATTGCCTGCATCAATGATCAGCGTGAGTTTTTTACTAAATAAGGACATCTGCGGTGGTGACTTTGATGGTCTCCTTGCCCTGGGTCAAGAGCAAGTTACCCTGCGCATCAATGCCAGCAAAGATACCGCTTTGTGGACCCTGTGGTGTTTGCGCGGTTATCTGGCCCCCTAAATTATGGGTATGTTTGAGCCAGGCGGTGCGGACATTCTCAAAACCTTGAACGCAATAAACATCGTGCCATTGCGCGAAAGATGTTATTAGTTGTTTCCTGAACTCTTCTAATTTCTGGTTTTCACCTTCTGGTTTCTGATCCGGCCACAGAACAGCGGCTGGCTGGCCCACTTCTTCCTCTGGGGGAGCATGATACAAATTCACACCTATGCCGATGATCAAAAATTCATTTTGCGCGCCGTGACTTTCAATTAAAATGCCTGCGCATTTATGTCCATCCAACAAAACGTCATTGGGCCATTTCAAGCGTACGTTGCGGTCTGAGAACTTTACAATCGTCTCATGCAAGACAACCGCCACCAAAAAACTATATTCGCCGTAACGCAGCGGTACCACAGCCGCACGTATCACCAGACTGCCAAAGAAATTTCCACGCGGGGAAATCCATTGCCGCCCATGACGGCCGCGGCCATTAGTTTGCTCCTCTGCGGTTACTAAAAATGGAGTTTGTTCAGATTGATCTATCAAATCCCGCGCGGTGTCCTGAGTACTTTGGACTTTCCGATAATGCTGGTGCTTAATGACCAATGCTCTGCGCTGCTACGCTTGCGGGATTCGTCACGATGCTGGGCGCAAGCATTAATCCCAAAGTTAATCCCACCGTAATCACGAGTAATGCCGTCAGGCGCCGTGACGGTTTAACAGCAAGTAAAGTGACGGCAACAGGTTCATCAAAATACATCAATTTAATAACCCGCAGATAATAATAAGAGGCGACAACGGAGGTAATGACACCCAGCACCGCCAGCCAAACATAACCCGCATGCATCGCAGCCAGCAAAACAAACATTTTAGCCAGGAACCCAGCCGTAGGCGGCACCCCGGCCATGGCAAACATTAAAATTGCCAATGCCAATGCAATACGCGGTCGGCGGCGGCTGATCCCTTTTAAATCGGTCAGTTCCTCAGCAGCCTCGCCTTCTTGTTGCAATAATAAAATTGCGCCAAACGTGCCCAAACTGATAATCACATAAATCGCGAGATAGGTTAGAAGAGCACTATACCCTTCCTGTCCGCCCGCAAGAATTGCCAATAAAAGAAAACCGACATGACTAATGGTAGAATAAGCTAATAGGCGTTTGATATTTTGCTGCATCAAAGCGGCAAATGCGCCAACAATCAACGAAGGTGCAGCCGTCGCCCATAAAATCTGCGACCAAACCATCTCCGCGCCCGCCAAAGGCCCATGCAAGAGTTGCAATACAACCAGGGCACCGGCCACTTTTGGTGCCGTTGTAAAAAATGCGGTGATCGGTGTGGCCGCACCCTGGTAAACATCAGGCGTCCACATATGAAACGGCGCCGCTGAAACTTTAAAGGCCAGCGCGGCCAGGATAAATACCAATGACAATGTCACCGCCATATTGGGTACACCAGATGAAATGAACTTCATCAAGGGTTCGTATTGAATGGTTCCAGTTGCACCATAAAGCAAGGATATGCCGTACAACAAAAGGCCAGATGACAAAGCACCCAGAATAAAATATTTCAGGCCCGCCTCAGCACTGCGTTCATCATGACGAACAAAAGCGGCAAGAATATAAAGCGCCAAAGACTGCAATTCGATCCCGACATAAAGCGCCATAAAGTCTCGCGCCGAAATCATCAGGCCCATGCCAAGCGCCGCGAGCAGAATTAAAACCGGAAATTCAAAGCGCTGTGCCTGTAAACGTCCCAGCGCATGATGAGATAGCATGAGCGTTCCGATACAAGCCATCATCACCCAAACTTTAGCAAACTGTGTTGCTGCAGTATGGGCGAAATTCAGTCCAAATGAGACTTCGCCGCTTGCGGACATGCAGACCAAGGAAACCAATGCCCCAACCAGCGTAATATAGGCCACCCGCATGGATGCCTGATACCCGTCTGAAACGTAGGTTCCCGCCATCAAAGCACCCAGCGCACCCATCAGCAAAATCAATTCCGGTGCGAAAACAACGGCGTCCTGTAAAAATGGATTCATCGGCCGACTCCGTGATGTATAGAGCCGTCCGCATGCGGATTTAGAATTTCTTCCAGATTAACCTGATAGATACTACTAAAAGTGGTTGGGTAAATTCCCATCCAAACCACAATCAGCAGCAGCGGCGCAAAGATCAACCATTCTTGTGGCGTCATATCTTTCATGCGGCGCACCTCTTGGGTTGCAGGTACACCAAAACAACAAGCACGGTATAGCCGTAGCATGTAGGCCGCACCCAGGATCACACCGACAGCGGCAAAGGCAGTAATGGTCGGATGCGTTTGCCATGCACCCAGCATGGAAAGGAACTCACCCACAAAACCCGACGTACCCGGCAGACCGACGGAAGCCAGCATGAAAATCATAAACACAACCGCGAAGTGCGGTGTAATAGATGCGAGCCCGCCATAGGCAGAAATCTCACGCGTGTGCAGGCGGTCATACATAAAACCAATGCACAGAAAGAGTGCCGCAGAAACGATCGTGTGTGACAGCATGACCAACATCGCACCATCCAGGCCCTGATGCGTAAAACTAAACAGGCCCAGCGTAACAAAACCCATATGCGCAACAGACGAATAGGCAATCATCTTTTTCATATCCTGCTGCGCGAGCGCAACCAGTGAGGTGTAAATGATTGCAATGGCGGAGAGGATCATGACCAATGGCGCCATCAGTTGGCTCGCTTCGGGCAGCAATTGAATGCAAAAGCGCATAAAACCATAACCGCCCATTTTAAGCAGAATTCCCGCTAATATGACGGAACCCGCGGTGGGTGCTTCAACGTGCGCATCTGGCAGCCAGGTATGCACCGGCCACATCGGCGATTTGATGGCAAAAGACAGGAAAAACGCGCCAAACAACCAAACTTGAATATTCAAAGGCAAATGGTGATGGCCGATTAGCGCGGTAAGATCCGTTGATCCAGCCTGCACATAAATCGTGAGCATCGCCAGCAGCATGAATAACGAGCCCAGCATCGTATAAAGGAAAAATTTATACGACGAATAAATCCGCCGCGCGCCGCCCCAAATACCGATAATAAAGAACATCGGCAGTAAGACGCCTTCGAAAAAGACAAATAGTAAAATTAAATCCAGCGATGAGAAAACACCAACCATCATGGTCAACAAAACCATGAACGCCATGTAGTACATTGGCACACGCGTCGTAATAGATTTCCAGCTTGCCAGAATGGCAGAAATAGTCAGTAACGCCGAAGCCGCGACGAACCAGATGGAAATACCATCCACACCGCGCACGTAATAGATATTGGCCGGCGCAAACCAAACCAAGCGTTCCATAAACTGAAAGGATGGGTCGGCAGCATTAAAATTGAAAAGCAAAACCAGAGACAAGGCGAACGTCACCAATGCCGTCCATAAGGCCGTCCAGCGTGCATTTTTGGCAATGATCGCTTCATCACCGCGCAACGTCGCGATGAACAGCGCGCCCAGCAGCGGAATGATGGTAAGGACGGAGAGGATGGGAAATTGCATTATGCCCCCATCCTATTGCCAAAGAGTAGCCACGCAATCAACATCACCAACGCCATCAGCATAACAAAAGCATAGTGATACAAATACCCTGTTTGCAATTTGGACAGGCGCGCACCCAGAAAACTGGAGGCACGCGCGGCACCATCCGGACCATAGCGGTCAATAATACCGATGTCTCCGTAGCGCCAAAGCAGTCTGCCAAGCAGCGGCGCACCGGCGGCAAAAACTAGGCCGTACACTTTGTCGAAATAGAACTTGTTTTCGATGATACGGTTTAGGGGCGCAAAGGTTCTGGCAAACCATGCGGGCAGATCTGGCTCTTTCACATAACAGAACCAGCCGAGCAACAAGCCCAACAATCCTGCCAGAGTTGGCGCAAGTTTCACCCACAACGGATCGTGTTCAGCCGCGTCTAAAATAAGTTCTGATTTGGGTTGAATAGCCCCTTCCCAAAACAGCGCGTGATGTTCGCCCACAAAATAATCATAGGCCAGCCAACCGCTCAACAACGCGCCCGCAGCCAAAACAAATAGCGGAATCAGCATTGTTAGCGGCGCTTCATGAATGTCATGCGCGTGATCCAGATCATAACGCGGGCGGCCGTGGAAAGTCATAAACATAACTTTGCTACTGTAAGTCGCAGTCATAAAGGCGACCAGCGTTCCCACCCAGAAAGCGAATTGGTCAAAACCGTTGGTGCCTGCGAATTCAGCTTCCAAAATCATATCTTTGGAAAAATACCCGGCGAAGGGCGGCATGCCTAGCAGCGCGAGCGTGCCGATCCACATCAACACATAAGTAATAGGCAGTTTTTTCCACAGAGCGCCATAATGGCGCATATCCTGTTCGTGATGCATGGCGTGAATGACCGCGCCCGCACCCAGGAATAACAGCGCCTTAAAAAACGCATGGGTGAAAAGGTGGAAAATCGCCGCGCCGTAAGCCGTCGCGCCAGCCGCAAAGACCATATAGCCAAGCTGTGACATGGTCGAATAGGCAATAACCTTTTTAATATCGAATTGGGCGAAAGCAATCGCCGCGCCGACAAAGGCCGTAAGCGCGCCCACGACGACGATAATGTTCCGCGCGACCGGCGCAAGATCGAGCAGCGGCGAAATCCGTACCAACATGAATACGCCCGCCGTCACCATCGTCGCCGCGTGGATGAGGGCAGAAACCGGCGTTGGCCCCTCCATCGCATCCGGCAACCAAGTGTGCAGACCTAATTGTGCTGACTTTCCAACTGCGCCGATAAACAGCAGCACACAGGCCAGTGTGATCGCATCAAACGGCAGGCCAAACAGATGAAAAATACGCGCTTCGTGTAAATTGGCGGCGGCATTGAAAACATTGGTAAATTGCAGATCGCTAAAAAGCGCAAAAACGGTGAAAATCCCCAATACAAAACCGAAATCGCCAACACGGTTGACGATAAAGGCCTTTATGGCCGCATCGTTTGCACTCGGTTTATGATTGTAAAAACCGATGAGCAGATAAGATGCCAGGCCGACCCCTTCCCAGCCGAAAAACATTTGCACAAAATTGTCCGCTGTCACGAGCATCAACATCATAAAGGTGAAGAGTGATAAATAAGACATGAATTTGGCGCGCGACGGATCTTCATGCATGTAACCGATAGAATAGAGATGCACCATTGCGGAAACAGATGTCACCACCAGCACCATAACTGCCGTTAGCACATCAAAATGCAGTGCCCAGGATAAATGCAAATTGCCGCTGCTAATCCAATCTAACACCGGCAGGGTCGCGGTCTGGCCAAGGCCCGCGTATTGGTAAAATAATGCAATTGCCATCGCAGCGCATAGCCCCAAGGTGGCGGTCGTGATGATTTCCGCGCCGCGCGCGCCTACAATGCGGCGGCCGAAACCCGCCACCGCGGCAGCGATCAAAGGCAAAAAGACGACTGCGATTTCCATGTCTTTATCCTTTCATCTGGTTGGCGCTGGCGGCCTCGATATTGCCGAGGCGGCGAAAGTAAATCACTAGAATGGCAAGGCCAATCGCCGCCTCCGCCGCCGCGACCGTCAGCGTAAACATCACGAATACCTGTCCGGTCAAATCGTGCAATTGCGCTGAAAAGGCAACAAAATTGATATTGACGGCCAAAAGCATCATTTCAATCGCCATTAAAATGACGATAATATTTTTGCGGTTGATGAAAACGCCAAGGACGCCGATTGTAAACAGCGCCGCCGCAACGATCAAAAAGTTTTCAACGGAAAGGCCGATGGGGATCATTTGCTGTCTCCGGGAATTTCAACGCCTGCACCGACGGTGGCGTGCACCATGTAGATGGTGTCATCCACAGTGCGTTGGGTTTGCGCCGCGACGGACTGGCGACGTGTATCGCTGCGGTGGCGTTGTGTCAAAACAATTGCGCCGATCATAGCGACGAGCAGCACCAGGCCCGACATCTGAAAGACATAGAAATAATCGGTATATAAAATCTGCCCCAGCGCGGCGGTGTTGGTGACGTTCGCCGGATTGGGAATGGGTACATGCGGTGAAGCTAATAAATGCGGCCAAGCATTGATGACAAAGACGAGTTGGGCGAACAGAACGCCGCCAACCGCCAAACCGACCGGCAGCATTTTAATAAAGCCCGCACGCAATTGCTCGAAATTCACATCTAGCATCATGACGACGAAGAGGAACAACACCGCCACCGCGCCCACATAAACAATGACCATAATCATCGCCAAAAATTCCGCGCCGAGCAGCAGCATTAACCCCGCCGCGTTAAAGAAACACAAAATTAGCAGCAAAACCGAATGCACGGGATTGCGTGCGAACACCACACCCGCCGCAGACAGCAGCAGCACAGTGGAAAACAAATAAAAGGCGATTTGTGTGATCATTCGTTTACCTTTGTCACTTTGCCATTGCGCCATTCATATACCTGCAATGACGGTCCTATAAAACTGCCTTTAGAATCAAACGCACCATCGCCCAGAACGGTTGGAAATTTTTCGTGATGCAAGATATCTGCGATTTTATGCGTATCTAATGTCCCAGCTTTGGCAATAGCATCGGCCATAAGCTGCATTGTGGCATAGGTATAAAGCGCAACAATATCAGATGGCGCTTTTTTGTGTGCGAGCATCTCCTGCAATGCCTTGTTACCTTTCATATCTTCCGGTTTTGAAACGGAAGCGAACCTCACACCCTCACCGTATTTGCCCGTGATCGCATAAAAATCCGGCGTTAGCACTGTGTCCGCCGCCATGATTGGGATATGGCTGCCATGCTCACGCAATTGGCGCACGATCAGCCCGGCTTCTGCCTGATAACCTGAATAGAAAAAGACGGATGGATTTGCTGCTATAATCTTGGTCACAACAGCGCCGTAATCTTTTTCGCCCGCTGTAATGCTATCTTCCATGCTAATTGTAATGTGATGTTTTTGTAGATCAGATTTTAAGAAACCGACAATCGATTTTGAAAAGGTTTGTTTGTCATCAATAATGGCAACGTTTCCGTCCGGATAATGCTTGGCGATATAATCTGCCATTAGGGCGCCCTCTTCTGCATCACTGGGCCAAACACGAAAAATATTCCAGTGCTTGCCATCCGCAATGTTAGGATTGCTGGCATCAGGTGTAATCATCAAAACGTCGCTATCGACATAGACACTCATGGCAGCCAGTGTCGCGCCGGAACATGCATGACCGTTCACAAATAATATATTTTCCGAAATAATTTTATTTGCAACCGTAACCGCTTGTTTGGGGTCACAGGCATCATCCATCACTTCCAATTCAAGCGGACGACCAAGAACACCGCCCTGAGCATTGATATTTTTAACCGCCAGCACCGCGCCGCTTTTCATCAATTCGCCAAAGGAAGCCACCGAGCCTGTCATGGGCCCGACCAGGGCGATTTTAATCGGCTCTTTTTTAACTTCTGTTTGGCTATCTGCTGCAAAGACAGCAAAACCTGCCGCCAATCCACACATCAAAACAGCTGTGGAGAGAAATGGCCTCATCGCTGCGCCGCATCCTTTGCCAGGTTAGCCGCAATCTGCGCCTCCCAGCGGTCGCCGTTGGCGAGGAGTTTTTCTTTGTTGTAGAATAACTCTTCACGCGTTTCGGTGGAGAATTCAAAATTCGGCCCTTCGACAATGGCATCGACAGGACAGGCTTCCTGGCATAGGCCGCAATAAATGCATTTCGTCATATCGATGTCATAACGCGTGGTGCGACGCGAACCGTCTTCGCGCGGCTCAGCTTCAATCGTGATGGCCTGCGCCGGACATACAGCTTCGCACAATTTGCAGGCGATGCAACGTTCTTCACCGTTCGGATAACGGCGCAATGCATGCTCGCCGCGGAAACGTGGGGAAATCGGGCCTTTTTCAAACGGATAATTAATCGTTGCACGCGGCCGGAACATATAACGGAATGTCAGGCCGAAACCCTTGATGAGTTCGGCCATCATCGCCTGTTTGAGAGAGTTAAAAATCTTTTTCACTTGGCTTCCTCATAAGGTTTAGCAACGCGGTAAAGCGTTCCAGGCGAGGTTTCATATTTCCGAATAACCCGATCGATATAACCATTGCCATTTAATTTTCGAATGGCAATGTCAAATAGAAGGCGCAAATCGTTATCATCTTTGTTAAAGGCCCAAACGGATTCAGCCAAATGCAAAGGTGCAATGGCGAGTTCTTTTATTTTCCCCGGATTATTTTTCGAATAATCACTGGCGACTGAACGCTCAAGAAATGTGATATCCGCCTTTTTCAAACTCACATCTTCCGCCAATTGCGAGACTGAGGTATTTTGCGGTTCCGCCAGCACCTGCGCGGATGGAAATAGGTTTTTGCGAATAATGTCTGAAAATTCGCCGTCCACAACAGCGGTTTTCAATTTATTGTCTTTGATTAAATCATCCAGTGTTTTTCCATCAAATCGCGAGTCATCTGCGCGCACATAAGCTAAAACGGGCGCATAAAAAGCGGGTATAGAAAAGGCTGCAACACGCGCACGTTTGGGATCAGTCCAAATGCCGGAACATAAAACATCAAACTTCTTATAAGCCAAATCCGTCGGCGCGCTGCCGAAGCTGGATTCCACTGACCATTCAACGGCGATACCGATTTCATCAGAAATTTTTTGTGTCAGGTCGTAAAAAATGCCGGAAAACTCGCCCGTTTTGGAATCTTTGATAAAATACGGCGGATAATTGATATAACCACAACGGATTTTATCCAGTAGTTTCGATGCCGCAACAGGTTGTGCGGCCGTTGCAGCGGACTTTGCATAATTCCCCACGCCGTAGCTGACCGCGGCGGCAATAACCACCATCAAGATTATTTGTGAAAGTGTTTTCATCATTGCCCCGGCAAGGAGTTCGTCGCCAATAATACGCCCGCCACAAAGACGACGTAAACCAACGAAAAGGGTAAAAAGATTTTCCAGCCCAGGCGCATGAGCTGGTCATAGCGGAAACGTGGCAGCGTCGCGCGCGACCACACGAAACAGAACAGGCACGTGGCAATTTTCAACGCGAACCAGATTGGCCCTGGCAGCCAGGTGAAAGGCTCAAAATTAAACCCAAACGGCGGCAGCCAACCCCCCAGAAATAAAATTGTCGTGGTGGCGGAAAGCAAAATCATATTTGCATATTCGCCCAGGAAAAACAGCGCGAAGGTAAAAGCGCCATATTCCACGTTGTAACCGCCGACGATTTCGCTCTCACCCTCAGGCAAATCGAACGGCGCGCGGTTGGTCTCCGCTAGGGCGGAAATGAAAAATACGACTAGCATGGGAAATAATAAAATCCACATCCAGATAGGACGCGGCGCCTCAACCAATTGCTGTAGATTTAATGTACCCGTGCAAAGCAAAACGCAGACAATCACGAGACCAAGCGAAACTTCATAAGAAACCATTTGCGCCGCCGAACGCAGTCCGCCTAAAAAGGCATAACGCGAATTCGGCGCCCAACCGGCCAAGATAATGCCGTAAACGCCGAGCGATGAAATGGCGAAAAGATATAAAATGCCGACATTAATATTTGCGATCACCAATTTTTCGCTAAAGGGGATAACAGCCCAGGCAGCTAGCGCAAACACAAATGTTAAAAACGGCGCGAGATAGTAAACAAAACGGTTCGCGCCCGTCGGCACCACTGTTTCCTTCATCATCAACTTTAGGCCATCGGCGAAGGGCTGTAACAGACCAAATGGCCCGACCGTTGTCGGGCCTTGGCGCAATTGCATCGCGCCTAGAATTTTGCGCTCCCAATAGGTCAAATAAGCGACGCCAATTAGTACCACTACTGTTACAACTAAAATGCCAGCGAGCATCCACATGCCAGGCACAAGATAGGTGGCAATGAAATCATCCATCTATGCCGCCTTCCGCTCTGTCTGCGGCATTAATTCCACCACGCATTTCGCCATGGTTTCCGATGCGCGCGCGATAACATTGGTCTGATAAAAATTCGGGAAGGCGGGCGGGAACGGCGTCGGATCAATCGGCCCAGGCGTACCGAACTCCACCTGCTCCGCTGCTGCAATTTTACCGATATGGCGGAAAGCAGACGCAATAGTTGCCATATCCGCGCGCACATCAGCGATTGTCGTGTAATTCAACGACGCGCCAACATAATTGGATAAAGCGCGGATGATTTTCCAGTCCTCACGCGCTTCACCGACCGGGAAAACCGCCTGGCGCGCATGTTGCGCACGTCCTTCCGTATTCACATAGGTCGCATTTTTTTCCGTATAGGCCGCACCCGAAAAAATCACATCGGCGTGAGCAGCGGCGCGGTCGCCGTGGTGACCTTGGTAAATTACAAAAGCACCTTTTAATTTTTCAATTTCGACTTCATCTGCACCTAGCAAATAAACCGCTTTAACTTGCTTATTTGCAACGCCTTGGTAAATTTTTTCTAAGGAACGCCCCATTGCGCCTGGCACAAAACCAGCGGCTAATGCCGTTGGTAGGCCAATTTGCGCATGCAAAATATTCAGCCCATTCCAGGAACCACGCATCAAATATTTTTGCGCGATGCGCGAAGCCGCCGCCTGGACCGCCGCCCCGTCTTTGCGTGACAGGGCAGAAATGCCCAAGATCATCATCGGGTTTTTCGCAGCAGCCAGACGTTCTGCAAAGGCATGGCGGCCCTCTGCAATTTGTTCAAATAACGTTGAAACTTCGCCGAGCTGCTCAACGGGATAGGTCAGATCATGCGTCGTGCCAATATTGGCAATGTCACAATTACCGGTCAGCCAGCGCTTGCGGATACGTGCATTCAACACTGCTGCCTCAATACGCGGATTGGTGCCGACAAGCAGGATCAAATCCGCTTGGTCGATACCGGCAATAGTGGAATTAAATATCCAGCCTGCAGGGCGCGAAACATCAAACGTCTCTCCACGCTGGCGGCATTCCATATTTTGCGAACCGAGTGTCTCCATCCAGCGGCGCAGTGCGATAATCTCTTCCGCCGCCGCCAGGTCACCTGAAATTGCGGCGATTTGGTCACCGCGAATATTCGTCAATTTTTCTTGTGCAAAGCGGAAAGCATCATCCCATGACACCGATGCCAACTTCCCGCGCACGCGGATGTAGGGCGTATCCAAACGCTGGCGTTTCAAGCCATCAAGTGCAAAACGCGTGCGGTCGGAAATCCATTCCTCATTAATTTCTTCATTCAAACGTGGCAGAATTCGCATCACTTCACCGCCGCGCGCATCAACGCGGATGTTGGAGCCCAGCGCATCCATAACATCGACCGATTCCGTTTTACGCAGTTCCCACGGACGGGCCTTAAACGCATAAGGTTTAGAAGTCAGTGCTCCCACTGGGCAAATGTCGATCATATTGCCTGATAATTCGCTGCCCACGGCTGCCTCAATATACGTGCCAATTTCCGCATGTTCACCACGGTAAAATTGGCCGAGTTCGTCATTTCCCGCAACCTCATCGGAAAAACGGACACAGCGCGTACAGTTGATACAGCGGTTCATCACGGTTTTAATCAGTGGCCCTAATTCCTTATCCACTACCGCGCGTTTATTTTCCTCAAACCGTGAACGGTCGAAACCATAGGCCACCGCCTGATCTTGCAAATCGCACTCGCCGCCCTGGTCGCAAATCGGGCAATCCAGCGGGTGGTTAATCAGCAAAAATTCCATCACGCCTTTGCGCGCTTTATGCACCAATTCGCTGCCCGTCAGGACTTCCATTTTATCGGCGCAAGCCATGGCGCAGGACGCCACCGGCTTCGGCGCGCCCTTCACCTGCACCAAACACATGCGGCAATTCGCGGGCACAGATAATTTATCGTGATAACAGAAACGCGGGACTTCAATACCCAATTGCTCGCAGGCCTGGAGGATCGAGGTCCCCGGCTCTACTTCAAGGCTGACGCCGTCGATGATGACTGTGGGCATGTGGTTACTGAACGTTCTGTTGTCCGTAATCTTTAGACCTGAATGAATTTTTTGAACAGGCCCAAATTATGCGGCCACTGTCACGCGTCCGCTCAAACGTTTTTCAATCTCCGGGCGGAAATGACGGATAAGGCCCTGGATCGGCCAGGCGGCCGCATCGCCCAGGGCGCAAATCGTGTGGCCTTCGATTTCCTTAGTCACATCCAATAAGTTATCAATGTCTTTGCTTTCGGCATTGCCGACTACAAAACGTTCCATGACACGCCAGAGCCAGCCAGTACCCTCACGGCACGGCGTGCATTGGCCGCAGGATTCGTGCATGTAAAACTTGGATAACCGCGCGATGGCTTTGATCAAATCCGTCGATTTATCCATCACAATCACACCCGCTGTACCTAGGCCCGATTGCACCGCGCGCAGGCTATCGAAATCCATTAAAACCGTATCGCAAATCTCCTTGGGCAACATGGGGGTGGATGATCCGCCCGGAATGACCGCCAAAATATTATCCCAGCCGCCACGCACCCCACCTGCGTGTTTTTCAATCAGGTCTTTTAATGGGATACCCATTTCTTCTTCGACATTGCAGGGTTTGTTGACATGCCCCGATATACAGAAAATTTTCGTGCCAGTATTTTTCTCGCGGCCCAAACCGGCGAACCAAGCAGGTGTACGACGCAAAATCGTCGGCACCACCGCGATGGATTCGACGTTATTTACCGTTGTAGGACAAGAATAGAGACCCGCGCCCGCTGGGAAAGGTGGTTTATTGCGCGGCTGGCCTTTTTTGCCTTCTAATGATTCCAACAGCGCCGTTTCCTCGCCGCAAATATAGGCCCCCATACCGCGGTGCAGGTAACAATCAAAATCAAAGCCGCTGCCACAAGCGTTTTTACCGATCAGGCCCGCCGCATAGGCTTCATCAATCGCGCGCTGCAGGTTGCTGCATTCGCCTGCAAATTCGCCGCGCACGTAAATGTAACAGGCATTCGCGCCAATCGCGAAGGAAGCAATCAAACAGCCCTCGATCAATTTATGCGGCTCGTGACGTAAAATATCGCGGTCTTTGCAGGTGCCGGGTTCACCTTCATCGGCATTGACAACCAAATAAGACGGTCGCCCATCCGACGTTTTCGGCATAAACGACCATTTCATGCCGGTTGAAAATCCAGCACCGCCGCGCCCGCGCAGTCCGGATGCCTTGACTTCTTCAATCAGGCCATCACGTCCCTTGGCAAGCAAATCTTTCGTCCCCGCCCAATCGCCGCGCGCCTTTGCGCCCGCCAGACCCCAATCCTGGAAGCCATAGAGGTTCGTGAAGATGCGGTCGGAATCGTTCAGCATGACTTACCCATCATTCGCGGCTTTGGGCACAGCGCCAGGTTCCGATGTATGGCGGCCGGATTGCGGCCCGGATTTCACGTTTTTGCCCTCGGCTAGGTCAGCCAAAATCTTTTTGGTGTTTTCCGGCGTCAGATCTTCGTAATAGGTGGATGAAGATTTCGTATCCACCTGCATCATCGGTGCATTCACGCAGGCGCCAAGGCATTCCACTTCGCAAAGGGTAAATTTTCCATCCGCTGTCGTTTCGCCCAATTTCACACCCAGATGATCTTCGCAGGCTTTTACAATCTGATCGGAACCACGCAGCCAGCAAGGTGTGGTGGTGCAGACCTGCACCTGATAGGTTCCCACCGGGGCAAGGTTATACATCGTATAAAACGTTGCGACCTCATACACGCGCACGCGCGCCATGCCGAGCATTTCCGCAACAGTGTCCATCGCCGCGCGCGGCAGCCAGTTATCGTTCTGCTGTTGCGCCAGATGCAACAATGGCATTACTGCCGATTGCTGCTTTCCTTCGGGATATTTTTTGATAATCGCATCTACCTTCGCCAAATTTTCTTTGGTGAAGGTAAAGGTTGCAGGGCCTGCAGCGTTAAAAAGCGCTTTCATAAATCTGGTTTAGCGCAACCTTAGGCGCGGCTCAAGTCACTTCCAACTTCTTATGTTTGAACCCATTCCGGTTTAACTTCAATAATCGTCACACCTTCTTCGCTTGACGGTATCTCAAACCAATTTAGCTGCATACTGAAATCGGCATCCGTTATCTCCACTGCATCTTTGCCAAGCGCCAGATTGCGTTCATTGATACGCTCTCTTCGGGTTTTATCCGATGTGTTGAGATAATGAAGGATTGAGTTTGCCCCAACTGATTGGGCTATTTCTTTCGCTTCCAGCCGTTCTTTTTTATACCAGAGGCCATAATCCAGGATGACATTAACGCCGCGCTGCAAAAGTTTGGTGGCTATGTTGGCGATAATGCCATAGCAGCGTTTTTCGAATTCGCCCCACTCTTCCATTCGTATATTTCGGCCATATAACGCTATGATCCATTCATCTTTGCTAAAGCGAATTGCATTTTTTTCTTGCTCAAGTTTCTTTGCGTAAGTTGTCTTTCCCGAGCCGGCCCTCCCGCATATTAAATGAAGAGTGCCTGTCTCTAACATTAAAAGCTTAACTTCTGCTTAAGGCTACACGCAAACCTAATGCAATTAAAATGACACCGCAAATTTTATCGATCGATCCCTGCACATTTTGCAGTGTATTGCGAACGGCAGGCAATTGT
>Ga0105240_10000842_pt1 | contig 55187 bp, 52 predicted proteins | sample KBSC54metaG_FD_80426 | JGI IMG/M metagenome (GOLD analysis project Ga0105240, IMG submission 80426) | Corn rhizosphere microbial communities from Kellogg Biological Station, Michigan, USA - KBS C5-4 metaG | ecosystem: Host-associated > Plants > Roots > Rhizosphere > Soil | place: Michigan, USA... | reverse complement strand
GGACCCCCACCAGGTCGAGGACGCCATGGAGAAGCAGCTCGAGAAGCACCACCACGAGGCCGAAGCCCCGGCCGCCGCGCTGCAGGGCACCGCCGACGCCCTGCCCGCGCTCGGGATCGTCGCCGCCGTGCTGGGCGTGATCAAGACCATGGGCTCGATCACCGAGCCGCCCGCCGTGCTGGGCGCCATGATCGGCGGCGCCCTGGTCGGCACCTTCCTCGGTGTGTTCCTGGCCTACGGTCTGGTCGGCCCCATGTCCACGCGCCTGAAAGCGGTGGTCGACGAGGAGGCGGCGTTCTATCAGATCATCCAGTCGGTGCTGGTCGCCCACCTGCACGGCAACGCCGCCCAGATCTCGGTGGAGATCGGGCGCGGCAACGTTCCGAGCGGCGCTCAGCCCAGCTTCCTGGAGCTGGAAGAGGCGCTGGCGGCGATCCCGGCGGAGGCCTGAGCGCCTCAGGTGTAACACGCGGGCCTGAAAAGTGATCACGGGCTCGTGAACTCTTCTCTTGCGCTTGAACGCAAACACGGCATATTCCCCGTCAGCGTCGCGCCCGGCGCTGCAACCTCCTAGGGGACCAGGAATGACCTCCACGCTTCGCAAAGTTCTGATCGTCGGCGCCGCCTTCGCCGCTCTGTCCGTCGTCGCCTGCAAGCCCGCCGCCAACACTGCGGATTCGGCCAACACCGCCGCTTCGGACGCCAACATGGCCGCCGCCGATGCGAACGCCGCCGTGGCCGCGTCGAACGAAGCCGCCTCGTCGGCCAACTCGGCCGCGAACGACGCAGCCGCCACGGCCCCCGCCGACGCGAACGCGATGAAGTAAGCTCCGGGCACTTCCGGACTTCAAGGGGCCGTCCTTCGGGGCGGCCCTTTTTCGTTTGAGCGATATAACGCGCCCGTGACCTCGCCCTCGCCGATCGAATTCGACCCCGACGGGCCGCCGAGATCGCGGCTCTATGGCGACGTCTACTTTTCGCGCGAGGACGGGCTCGCGGAGACCCGCGCCGTATTCCTCGCCGGCTGCGGCCTGCCGGACCGCTGGGCCGATCGGCGCCGATTTGTCGTCGGCGAGCTCGGATTCGGCGTCGGCCTCAATGTGCTGGCGCTCCTGGCGCTCTGGCGCGAGACGCGGCCGATCGGCGGCCAGCTCTCGATCTTCTCGGTCGAGGCGCACCCGGTGGACGCGGCGGAGGCAGCCCGGGCGCTGGCCGTCTGGCCGGAGCTGGCCCCGGAAGCTTCGCTGCTGCTGGCTCGATGGCCGGACCGGCGCAAAGGCTTCCACCGGATCGACCTGCCGGAACTGGGCGCGACCCTGGACGTCGCGGTGATGGACGCGGCGGAAGCGCTGACGGCCTGGGACGGGCGCGCCGACGCCTGGTTCCTCGACGGGTTCTCCCCTGCCAGCAACCCCGCCATGTGGACCGATGCGCTGATGGGCGCGGTGGCGGCGCGCTCCGCCCCAGGCGCCCACGCCGCCACCTACACCGTCGCCGGACAGGTCCGCCGCGCCCTCGCGGCGGCGGGCTTCGACGTCGCGCGCCGTCCCGGCTTCGGCCGGAAGAGAGAGCGGCTGGAGGCCCGCCTGCCCGGCTCACCGACCGAGCGACCCGCCCCCGGCGTCGCCATCGTCGGCGCCGGGATCGCCGGCGCCAGCCTCGCCCGCGCCTTCGCCGCCCAGGGCGTGACGGTCGCCGTTTTCGAGGCCGACCGCCCAGGCGCGGGAGCGTCCGGCAACCCGGCCGCCCTTGTCACGCCCGGTCTCGACGCCGGCCTGGGACCCGTCGCCGAGCTGCACGCCGCCGCCTTTGCCCGCGCCGTGAGACTCTACGCCGGCCTGCCCGACGCGGTCATCGGCCGCTCGGTCGTGCAACTCGAGACCCAGCCGCGCGACCGTGACCGCTTCGTCCGGATCGCCGAGTCCGACCTGTTCGAGCCCGGCGCACTTGCGCCGATGTCCGCCGATGCGGTCCGCGAAGCCTTGGGCGAAGCGGCCGGCGACGGCGGAGGCCTGCGGCTCGACAGCGCGCTCATCGTGGACGCCGCCGCCGTTCTGGCCGGCTGGCTCCCTGCGGTCTCGATTGGCCAGGTGGCGCGCCTCGAGGCTGTGGCCGGTGGCTGGTCGCTGCTCGACCCCTCGGGCCAGGAACTGGCGCGCGCCGACGTGGTGTGCCTGGCCACCGGCGCCGAGCTCGCCGGGCTCTGGCGGGAGGCCCCGATCCAGCCCGTTCGCGGACAGCTCACCTGGACCGACGAGGTCGAGGCGCCGGGCGCGGTCGCCTGGGGGGCCTATGTCGCCCCGCTCCGCCGCGGCCTGATGTTCGGGGCAACCCACGATCGCGACGATACCGCCCGCGACCCTCGGCCCGCGGACGACCGCCGCAACCTGGCGGCGCTGGCGAGCCGGCTGCCCGCCCTGGCGGCGCAGGCGGCGGGCGCGCCGCTGAGGCGCCGCGCCTCGATCCGGGCGACCACCCCGGACCGGCGGCCGCTGGCCGGCCTCGTGGCGCCCGGCCTCGTGGTGTTGGGCGGCTTCGGATCGCGCGGCTTCAGCCTCGCGCCGCTGCTGGCCGAGCATCTCGTCGCTGTGGCGCTGGGCGCGCCGTCGCCTCTGCCCGCACCGCTCCATCGCCTCGTCGACCCGGGCCGCTTCGCTGATCGGGCGCGCCGCCGGACGCCTTCTGCAAAGGGAACCGCATCCCCAGATGAGTCGGCACGGGGACGCCTTGTTCGGAGAGACCACCGATGACGACCCGCGCCGCGCCCTTCCTACAACAGTTCGAGCAGACCTTTCGCCCAGGCGCGGTCTTCCCCGCGCGGGGCGGCGATCACCGGCAACGGACTTGCGAAGCTCCGCACGCACTCGACGGTTTCGGCGAAATCCGGCGCGTCGGGGCCCGGATCCTGGCTCACCACCAGCGCCCTGGGGGGTCCGCCCCAGCAGCGCAGGGTCTCCAGTGCGGTCAGCAGGTGGCTGATCCCCCCCAGGTAGGCGCCGCCCACCAGGATGCTGGGCGCCCCCAGGCCCTGCATCAGGTCGATGCCGGTGGCGCCGTCTGCGATCGGCGACATCAGGCCGCCGACGCCCTCCACCAGGACCAGGTCCGCCTGGGAGGCGGCGATCCGCTGACGGCAGAAGGCGACAATCGGGGCGAGCGGCAGCGCCCGTCCCTCCAATTTCGCGGCCATGGGCGGGGCCAGCGGCGCGGCCAGTCGCCAGGGCGAGATCGCCTCCAGCGTCTCGGGCGTCAGCGGCCGGCCGAGCGCGGCGAGCAGCCGGCCCGGGTCGCTGCCGGCCCAGTCGGTGGGATCGAAGCCGCTGACCACCGGCTTCAGCGCCTCCACCGAGCGGCCCTCGGCGCGGGCGGCCTCCAGCAGCGCGCAGGCGACGTGGGTCTTGCCGATCTCGGTGTGCGCGCCGGCGACGAAGACCGCGCGCAGGCTCATCGGGGCAGCCAGGGCCGCACCGCCTCGGCGAGGCGCTGCACGGCCTCGTCGGGGTGGGCGGCGCTGAAGGCCAGGCGCAGGCGGGCCGTGCCCGCCGGCACGGTCGGCGGGCGGATCGCGACCGCCAGCAGGCCCTGGGCCTCCAGATCCGCGGCCGCCTCCAGCGCAACGCCCGCGTCGCCAAGCACGATCGGCACCACGGCGCTGGTCGCCGGCGGCAGGTTGAGCGCGGTGGTGAAGGCGCGGGCCTTGGCGAGCGGCGCGGCGACCCGCTCCGGCTCGTCCTCCATCACCTGCAGGGCGGCGATGGCGGCGGCGGCGTTGGCCGGCGGCAGGCCGGTGGAATAGACCACGGTGCGGGTGCGGGTCTTGACGAAGTCGATCACCGGCTGGCTGGCGCAGACATAGGCGCCATAGCCACCGATCGACTTCGAGAGCGTGCCGATCGCCAGGTCGACATGCGCCTCGGGGAACAGCCGGGCCGTGCCGGCCCCGCCCTCGCCCACCACGCCCAGGCCATGGGCGTCGTCCACCAGCAGCCAGGCGTCATGGGCCCGCGCCAGCCGGCTGATCTCGTCCAGGGGCGCGATGTCGCCGTCCATGGAGAAGACCCCCTCGGTGGCGATCAGGGCCCGCTCGGCGTGGCGCCGGCGCTCGGCCAGCTTCGCGGCCAGGTCGTCGACGTCGTTGTGGGCGAAGCTCACCACCTCGGCCCCCGACAGCTTCGCGCCGGCCCAGATGCAGGCGTGCGAGAGCTCGTCGGCCAGCACCAGATCGCCGGGTCCGACGAAGGTGGGAATCACGCCCGAGTTGGCGAGGTAGCCCGACCCGAACACGCAGGCCGCCTCCGCGCCCTTGAGGCGCGCCAGCCGCTGCTCCAGCTCGGTGAACAGCGGATGGTCGCCGGTAATCAGGCGCGAGCCGCCGGACCCCGTCCCGTGCGTCTCGATCGCCCGGATCGCCGCGGCCTTCACCTTCGGATGGTGGCTGAGGCCGAGGTAGTCGTTGCAGGAAAACGAGATCAGCCGCCGTCCGCCGCGCTCCACCCAGACCCCGTCGAGCCGGTGGGTGGGGGCGAGCACGCGGCGCAGGCGCTGGGCCTCCAGAGCGGCGATTTTCGCTTGCGCGAAGGCTGTGAGGGTGTCGTTCACTGCGCCCCTATGCCCCAGCCCCCGTCGAAAGTCATGAATGACTGAGAATCCCGCCTGGTTCGTGGAGGGCGCCCCCCACGTCTGGCGGCCCTACTGCCAGATGAAGACCGCGCCGCCGCCGCTGGCCATCGCCCGCACCGAGGGCTGCCGGCTGATCCTGGAGGACGGGCGCGAGCTGGTGGACGGCATCGCCGCCTGGTGGACCGCCTGCCACGGCTACAACCACCCTCACATCCGCGCGGCGGTGGAAGCCCAGCTCGGCCGCGCGCCGCACATGATGTTCGGCGGACTGGCGCACGAGCCGGCCTACCGGCTGGCGACGCGGCTGGCGGCGATGCTGCCGGGCGACCTCGACCATGTGTTCTTCGCCGAGTCCGGATCGGTGTCGGTGGAGATCGCCATGAAGATGGCGATGCAGTTCTGGATGAACCGCGGCGTGACCGGCCGGACGCGGTTCGTCGCCTTCCTGGGCGGCTACCACGGCGACACCCTGGCCACGATGAGCGTCTGCGACCCGGAAGAAGGCATGCACGGCCTGTTCGCCGGCGCACTGGCCCGCCAGCACATCGCGGCCCTGCCGGTGGACGCCGCGTCCGAGGCGGCCCTGGACCAGCTGCTGGCGGACAAGCGCGACGAGATCGCCGGGATCGTCGTCGAGCCCCGGGTGCAGGGCGCGGGCGGGATGCTGTTCCACGACGACGAGGTGCTCCGGCGCCTGCGCCGGCTGGCCGACCGCCACGATCTGCTGCTGATCTTCGACGAGATCTTCGTGGGCTTCGGCCGCACCGGGGACCTGTTCGCCTGCGAGGGCGCCGGCGTCGTCCCCGACATCATCACCCTCTCCAAGTCGCTCACCGGCGGCACTCTGCCCCTCTCGGCGGCGATCGCCAGCCGGCGGGTGTTCGACGCCTTCTGGTCCGACGATCCGGGCGCGGCGCTGATGCACGGGCCGACCTACATGGGCAATCCGCTGGCCTGCGCGGCGGCCAACGCCTCCCTCGACCTGTTCGAGACCGGCGCCTGGAAGACGGACGTGGCGCGGATCGAAGCGGGGCTCGCCGAGGGCCTGGCCCCCTGCCGAGACGGGCGCGGCGTGGTGGACGTCCGCGTGCGGGGCGCGATCGGCGTGGTGGAGTTCGGCCACGGCCTCGACGTCGGCGCCCTCTGCCAAAGGTTCGTCGAACTCGGCGTCTGGATCCGGCCGATGGGACGGGTGGTCTACCTCACGCCGCCGTTTGTCGCTGGCGAGGCGGAGATTGCCACCCTGACGGACGCCGTGCGCCGCGTCGTGCTAGCCTGACGTGACGAGGTCCGGCGGCGATGCATCGCCGGGCCCGCGTGCGGAGGAAACGGATGGCAGGCAGCGTGGCCGCGGACGCGCCGAGGCGCGGGGGCTGGTACTACGGCTGGACCATCGTCGGCCTGGGGATGCTCTCGCAGATGGCGGGCCTCGGCCTGGCGCTCAGCTCCTTCACCTTCTTCCTGCAGGACTGGCATCGCGAGTTCGGTACGCCGCTCAGCACGCTGGAACTCTCCGTCACCGTCTTCTCGCTGGTGTGCGCAGTCTTCTGCGCGCTGGCCGGGATGGCGGCGGACAAGCTTCCGGCCCGCTGGCTCCTCGCCGGCGGCGTGGCGCTGCTGGCGGTCCTGCACGTCGCGGTGGGGTTCGCCACCGCCGGCTGGCAGATCATCGTGATCTTCGGGGTGATGGGCGTCGGCGTCACCTTCTCGTCCAACATCCCCTGCCAGGCGCTGGTCTCGCGCTGGTTCGTGCGCCAGCGCGGCATGGCGCTCGGCATCTCCGCGCTCGGCATCAACGCCGCGGCGGTGGTGCTGCCGCCGGTGGTGATCTGGTCCGTGCACAGCTTCGGCTGGCGGCAGACCTGGGAGATCTACGCCGGCGCGATGGCCGTACTGGTGCTGCCGGCGCTGGTGTTCGGCGTGCGCGACCGGCCCCGGCCGGGCGAAGGCGCGGCCTACCTCGGGGCCGAGGCGGACGCGCCGGCGGCGGCGGCCGTCTCCCTAAAGGATATCCTGACCCGCCCGAACTTCTGGATCGTGGGCGCAGCTTTCCTCTGCGTCTATTGCGCATCCATGGGCGTGGGCCTGAACCTTGGCCCGCTGGTGAAGAGCCGGGGCCTCAGCGACACCACGCTGGCGATCCTGGCGTCGTCGCTGGGCGCCGCCGACGTGGTCGGCAAGCTCGGCTCCGGCTGGCTGGCGGACCGGTTCGGCAACCGCCTGCCGCTGACGCTGATGTGCCTGATCGGCGCGGCGGGCGCCGCCCTGATCGGGGCGACCCAGGGGATGGCGGCGCTGGTGATCGGCCTGCTGTTGGTGGGCGCCACGGGCGCGATCTGGACCCTGCTGGCCTCGGCCACGGCCACGGAATTCGGCCAGGCCGGCTTCGGGCGCGCCTTCGGGGTGATCTGCACCTTCACGCCGTTCGGCTCGCTAGCGCCGCCGGTGGTCGCCTGGGCGAAGGAGCAGACCAGTTCCTTCTCGGTCGGCCTCTACGGCCTGGCCGGGCTGGCGCTGGTCGGCGCCCTGCTCAGCCTGTTGCTGAAAGAGCGCAGGGCGCGGCCGGCCGGCGCCTGACGTAACGTTGCGCTGGACTTTCGCACCCGCAGCATCCATATGAACCCTGCATCCGCTTCTGCGGAGCTTCATCCGGCGCGCCCGGTCGCGTAGGGACCCTAACCCGGTCCAGTCGCCATGCGCCGACAATCTCCCCCAAGACGCCCGATCACGCGGGGCGTTTCGCACCCGCCAAACCGCGCGCCGCCAAACAGGGCAGGCGCGCCACTGGCGCATACCATTTGGACATCCACTCACTTGACCCAGTTTTCCGATCTCGGCCTCAGCGATAGCCTCGTGGCGACGCTGAAGACCGAAGGCTACCAGGCCCCGACGCCGATCCAGGCCCAGGCCATCCCCTCCGTCCTTGCGGGCCACGACCTGCTCGGCATCGCCCAGACGGGCACCGGCAAGACCGCCGCCTTCGCCCTTCCCATCCTGCACCGCCTGGCTCAGAACCATCGCCGCCCGTCGCGGCGGGCCTGCCGCGTCCTGGTGCTCGCTCCCACCCGCGAACTGGCCCAGCAGATCGCCGAGAGCTTCCGCACCTACGGCGCCCGCCAGGGCGTCACCGTCGCGGTGTTCGTCGGCGGCGTGAAGTACGGCGCCCAGATCCGCAGCGTCGCCAACGGCGTCGATGTGCTGGTGGCCACGCCCGGCCGCCTGATCGACCATCTTGGCCAAGGCATGGTGCGGCTCGACGAGACCGAGACCTTCGTCCTCGACGAGGCCGACCAGATGCTCGACCTCGGCTTCCTGGAGCCTATCCGCAAGATCGTCGCCAAGCTGCCGAAGGAGCGCCAGAACCTGTTCTTCTCGGCCACCATGCCGTCCGCGATCGCCGGGCTGGCCGGGGACATCCTGAAGAACCCGCGCGAGGTGAAGGTCGCCCCCGAAGCGACCACGGTCGAGCGCGTGACCCAATCGGTGCTGCACGTCGAGACCGAGGGCAAGCGCGAGCTGCTGGCCGAGATCCTCGCGCCCCGCGCGGTGAAGCGCGCCCTCGTCTTCACCCGCACCAAGCGCGGCGCCGACCGGGTGGCGAAGTTCCTCGCCACCTACGGCATCGAGGCGGCGGCGATCCACGGCGACAAGACCCAGGGCCAGCGCGAGCGCGCGCTTGCCGCCTTCAAGCAGGGCGACGCCCGCATCCTGGTCGCCACCGACATCGCCGCGCGCGGGATCGACGTGGATGCGGTGAGCCATGTGGTGAATTTCGAACTTCCCAACGTGCCGGAGGCCTATGTGCACCGCATCGGCCGCACCGCCCGGGCCGGCGCCGAGGGCGTCGCCATCACCCTCTGCGACCGTTCCGAGCGCGGCCTGCTGCGCGACATCGAGAAGCTGACGCGCATCGTGATCCCGTTCGAGGACCGCCGCGCCGACCGCAGCCAGCCGCTGATCGACGCTCGCTCGAGCGGTGGTCCGGCGCAGGGCAAGCGCCAGGGTCACCGCAAGGGGCCGTCCCGGCGTCCGCCTGCCGCCTCGGCCGCGCCAAAGGCCAACGGACATAGCCCCGCCGGACCCAAGTTCGATCCGACGGCGGCGGCGAACCGCCCCCCGCGCCGGCGCCGGCGTGGGTTCCGCCCTGGCCCGGCGTCTGTTTCCGCATAGGGAAACTGCGCCTTGCGCGCTCGCGTTGGTCCTTAGAGTTCCGCTTGAAAGGACCAGCGATGGCCGATGCCCTGAGGCAACCCACCGACGCCGCACTGATCGCGGCAAGCAAGGTGGAGGGCCGGCCGGTGTTCGACCGCGCCGGCGAGAGGCTGGGAGCGGTCAAGGAGCTCTACATCGACAAGCTGACCGGCGAGGTCGAGTTCGCGGCCCTGTCGGTCGGCGGCGTGATGGGCCTCGGCGCCACCTACCACCCGCTGCCTTGGCGCGCCTTGACCTATGACACCGAGAAGGACGGGTTCGTGGTCGACGTCGACCGCGAGCGACTCGAGCAGTCGCCCGCCTACGACGTCGAGCGGCTGAGCCGCCCGGACTACGGCTGGGGCCCGGAGGTGCGGGAGTATTTCGGCTGCACCGGCGCCCCGCCGGACTGACCCACGTCAGCCCTCGTCGACCTTCGCCGCGACAATCTCCGCCAGGGCCAGTGACGCGGTGATCCCGGGCGATTCGATCCCGAACAGGTTCACGACGCCGGCCAGGCCGTGGTCGGCGGGGCCCGACACGACGAAGTCGGCGTTCGGCGCGCCGGGTCCGGAAATCTTGGGGCGGATGCCGGCGTAGCCGGGTTGCAGGAGGTCCGCGTCCACGCCGGGCCAGAAGCCGCGCACGGACGTCGCGAAGGCGGCGGCCTTGGCGGGATCGACGCCGAAGTCGAGCCGGTCGACCCACTCCACGTCAGGGCCGAAGCGGGCGGCGCCCGCCAGGTCGAGCGTCAGGTGCGTGCCGAGGCCGCCCGGCTCGGGCACGGGATAGATCAGCCGCCGGAACGGCGTGCGGCCTGCGTAGGTGAAGTAGACGCCCTTGGCGAGGTGACCGGCCGGAACGTAGGCGGCCGGCAGGCCCTCGATCCGCGAGGCGGCGTCCTGGGCCCCCAGGCCCGCGGCGTTGATGATCCAGCGCGCCGTCAGCACCGGCGCCGGGTCGCCCCCGATCCGCACCGCCCAACCGTCCGCGACCCGCCCGGCCCCCGCGAACCGGGTCCCCAGCGCCAACGATACGCCCCGCGCCTGCGCGTCGCCCAGCAGAGCCAGCATGTAGCCGTGAGTGTCGAGGATGCCGGTCGACGGCGAGTGCAGGGCCGCCACGCAGGCCAGGGCCGGCTCCAGCCGCCGCGCCTCGTCGCCGCCGAGCCAGGCGAGATCGGCGACGCCGTTACGCTCGGCCGCCGCCTTCACGGCCTCGAGGTCGCCGAGTTGGGCGGGAGTCGTCGCCACGATCAGCTTGCCGCACCGCCGGTGCTCCACCCCGTGCGCGGCGCAGAACCGGTAGAGCCGCCCCCGCCCCTCGACGCAGGTGCGGGCCTTCAGTGAACCGGCCGGATAGTAGATGCCGGCGTGGATCACCTCGCTGCTGCGCGAACTGACGCCGGTCCCGATCGCCCGCTCCGCCTCCAGGATCACCGTCTCGCGGCCGGCCATGGCGAGGGCGCGAGCGACGGCCAGGCCGACCGCCCCCGCGCCGATCACCAGGCAATCGATACGCTCCAACGAACCTCCCGAGCGCCTATGCCTCCGCCGCTGCCTTCAGCGCGGCGAGACCCTTCTCGAAGTCGCCGCCGACCATCTTGTCCATGTTGAAGATCATGCCCATCAGCTTCATGAAGAACGGCCGGGTCCCTTCCATCACCCAGGTCACGCGCGAGCCGTTTCCCTCCGGCATGATGGTGAAGGTCACGGCGTTGGTCGCCTTCATCGGCTTCAGGAAGTCGAGGCGGATGCCGATCCGGCCGGGCGCGGAGGCGGAGTTGATCTCCATGCTGCCGGCGCCGGCCTTCTTGCCGGCCCAGGCGTACCTGGCGCCAACGCCTTTCGCGGCGCCCGAGTATTCGCGGCTCAAGTCAGCGTCGAGCTTCTCCCACGGCGACCAGACGGTCCACCGATGGAAGTCCTCGATGAAAGGATAGACCGCCTCCGGCGAAGCATTGATGCGGGTCTGGCGCTCGATACGGAAGGTGTCGCCGCTCCTGGCGACGGTGGCGGTGGTCATGGCTGTCTCTCCCGAAGCCGTCCGAGGGCGACAGTACCGCCCTTTGACCTCAGGACGAACCGGCCCCTGATCCGCCGACATGCGGTGTCGATTCTTTTTCAGTTCCTGAAGGTCAACGTCTTGTCCGTGGCGCAACAGCGACCACCGGCGCGCGAGTCCGACTCGGCGGCTACCTGGAGGACCGCGCCATTAAGCCGCTCACGCCGCATGCCCCCACGGGACGGACAATTTGACCGGTCGGGTGTAGAACCGGCCTCTCGCGCGGCCTCGATCGCGCGGACATAATCGCGCGGCGTCAAGTCGCGCGGAGCGTTGCGCCCGGCCGGTGAGCTAGCCCCGGCCGGGCGCTCGCGAGCCTTGGCCAGCCGCCGGCGCGCGGCCGCGGAAAGCCCAGAACTTCGCCAGCACGAATGTCGATCCCGGCACGATGATCACCACCGGGATCAGGGCCAGCTTCAGCGGCCAGCCGAGCAGGTGGGTGCAGACGAAGACGATGGCCGCGTTCACGGCCAGCCCCGCCAGCGAGATGGTCAGGAAACGGACGAACTGCGGACCGTGCATGACCCGGCTGCGGAAGGTCAGCAGGCTGTTGCCGACGTAGGAGATGCCGACCGAGCAGAGATAGCCGACGCCGCTGGCGCCGAGGGGCCCCAGGCCGAGGAACCGCTGCGCCGCCAGGGTGGCGCCGGCGTGGCAGGCGGTGGCGGCCAGGCCGATCACCACGAACCAGTTCACCTCGCGCAGGACCGGTGGCAAGCGGGGCGCGCGAGGGGAGCTCGGCCCCGGCGCCGTCATTCCGGCCGCCGGGCGATCAGCACGATCGACACCCCGAACGGGAACGACGCACGCCTCAGCCAGCCAAGCTCCGAGCCGAAGACACCGGCGAGCAGTCCGTTGACGGCCGCAGACGGCATGGCGTCGTCGTCGGCGTGCTTCGAGCCCGTGGCCATCTTGGCCAGCCGCACCGCGGCGATCGGCGGGAACAGCAGGGTGTTGAAATAGCTGGCCTTGCGCACCTCCAGCCCCGCAGCCTCGAACAGGGCGCGATAGGGCTTCAGGTGGTAGCGGCGCTTGTGGTGGTGCAGCTCGTCGTGCCGGCTCCACATCCAGGGCTGGGCCGGGACGGCGGTGACGAGATATCCGCCCGGGCGGGCCAGCCGGCCCATGGCCGCCACCGCGCCGGCGTCGTCGTCCACGTGCTCGATCACGTCGAAGGCGCAGACCAGGTCGAAGCTGGCCGGCGCGAACGGCAGGCCGTCCGGCAGCAGGCCGCCGACCACCGGCAGGCCGGTCTTCTCGGCGGCGTAGGCGCGGGACTCGTCGTCGGGCTCCACGCCGGTGACCGCACCGAACTGGCTCAGCATGGCGAGGTTGCCGCCGGTGCCGCTGCCCACCTCCAGCACCTTGGCGCCCACGGGCAGGCCGAGCCCGCCGATCAGGCCGGCCAGGATCTTTCGCCGGGCCGTGAACCACCAGTGGCCGGTCTCGATGACCCGCATCCGATCATAGATTTCGCGGTCCATCAGTCGTCGAAGCCGATCCGGGCGCGCACCACATAGATCGGCCGGCCCTTCACCTCCTGGTACAGGCGCCCGACGTACTCGCCCAGGACGCCGAAGGCGATCATCTGGATCGCGAAGCCGAGCAGGATCGCCACCATCAGCGAGGCGTAGCCGGGCGCGTCGCGGCCGCGCACCAGCACCCAGACGACCAGCGCGATGGCGAGCAGCACCGCCAGCATGCCGCCGGCGATCCCCAGCCCCGTCCACATCCTGAGCGGGACGGTGGAGAAGGAGGTGATCCCGTCGAGGGCGAACCGCCAGAGCCGCAGGTAGCCGAACGAGGTCGTGCCCGCGGCGCGCTCGGGCCGCACATAGGGAACGCCGATCTGGCGGAAGCCGACCCAGGCGAACAGGCCCTTCATGAACCGGTTGCGCTCGGGCAGCTGGCGCAGCACGTCCACCACCTGCCGGTCCATCAGCCGGAAGTCGCCGGCGCTCTCGGGGATGTCGAGGTCGGAGACGTAGTTGAACACGCGGTAGAACAGGTTGGCGGAGGTGCGCTTGAGCGCGGTGTCGCTGCTGCGGTCGGAGCGCGCGCCGTAGACGACGTCGTAGCCCTCTTCCCAGCGGGCGATGAAGTCAGCGATCAGCTCGGGGGGGTCCTGCAGGTCGGCGTCGATCGGCGTCACCATGTCGCCGGTCGCCGCGTCGATGCCGGCGGTCAGCGCCGCCTCCTTGCCGAAGTTGCGGGCCAGGGCGACCACCTTGACCCGCGGATCGCGCCGGGCCTGACGCACCAGTCCGGCCAGGGTGGCGTCGCGGCTGCCGTCGTCGACGCAGACGATCTCCACCTCCACCCCCAACATGGCGGTGGCCGACTCGATGCGGGCGAAGAAGGCGCCCAGCACCTCGGCCTCGTTGTGCATCGGCACGACGATGGACAGCCGCTTGCCGGCGCGCCGGCGCGGGATCAGGGCGTCCGGCCCGGGATCGGCCTCGGGAGCGCCCTCTGAATCGGCCTCTGAGGCAGCGGCCTGGATCGGGGTCTGGGTATTCACGGCGAGGCGAAATCTCCGCGCGGCGGGCGGTACATCAGCCCTATTTGGTTAAGCAACTGCGCCGCAAGCCCGCTGTTGACGCAGCAACCTGCCACGTAGTGGGCTCAGGGCTCTTCGGTGCTGAGACGCGCGATCTGGGCCGGTGGGGCCGCGTCCGGCGCCGGCCGCGGCGGCCGACCGCCCCCGCCCCAGTGGTCGCCGCGCACCACGTTCCCGTCCGGCTTGGGCCGCCGCGCGAACGGCCGCCAGCGCCGCACCCGGTCGAGGTAGACGTAGACCACCGGTGTGGTGAACAGGGTCAGCATCTGCGACACCGCCAGCCCACCCACGATGGCGAAACCGAGCGGCTGGCGGAACTCCGAGCCGGTGCCCAGCGCGAACATCATCGGCAGGCCGCCGAGCAGCGCGCAGGAGGTGGTCATCAGGATCGGCCGCAGCCGCTGGTGCGAGGCCTCCGCCACCGCCCGCTCCGGCGACAGGCCCTCCTCTCGCTCGAGCTTGAGGGCGACGTCGACGATCATGATGCCGTTCTTCTTCACGATCCCGATCAGCAGGATGATGGCGATGATGCCGATCACGTTGAGGTTCTGGCCGGCGAACAGCAGCGCCAGCAGCGCCCCCAGGCCCGCCGACGGCAGGGTCGAGAGGATCGTCAGGGGGTGGATGTAGCTTTCGTAGAGGATGCCCAGGATGATGTAGACCGACAGCAGCGCCGCCGCGATCAGGATCGGCTCGCTGGCCAGCGACTGCTGGAACGCCTGGGCGGTGCCCTGGAAGGATCCGGTCAAGGTGGCGGGCGCGCCCAGCTTGATGCGGGCCTGCTCGACGGCGGCCGTGGCCTGCCCGAGGGCGACGCCGGGCGACAGGTTGAACGACAGCGTGACGGCAGGAAACTGGCCCTGGTGGCTGACCACCAGCACGCCGGTGGCGTTGGGGTCGATCTTCACGAACATCGCCAGCGGCACGGTCTTACCGGTGACGGGCGACAGCAGATAGACCGAATTGAACAGGGCAGGTGTCAGCGCCATGTCCGGCGGCGCTTCGACGATGATGTGGTAGTTGTTCTGCTGGGTGAAGTACTGCGCCACCTGGCGTTGGCCGACCATGTTGTAGATGGCCGCATCGATGTCGGACGGCAGGATGCCGAAGCGGCCTGCGGCGTCGCGGTCTATCGTCATGGTCACCGCCCCGGCCTGGGTCTGGGCGTCCGAGCTGACATCCTTCAGCTGCGGCATCGCCTGCAGCGCGGCCAGGAGCTTGGGGGCCCAGGCGTTGAGTTCGTCGAAGTCCGAGTCGGCCAGGGTGTACTGATACTGCGCCCGGCTGAAGCGGCCGCCGATGTTGATGTCCTGTGAGGCCTGCAGGAACACCTGCACGCCCACGATGCTGGCCAGCTGCGGCCGCAGACGGGTGATGATCTGGTCGGCCGAGTCGGTGCGGCCATCATCCTTGGGCTTGAGGCTGATGTTGATGTTGGCCGAACTGGTGTTGCCGGATGAATTGACGCCGAACGCCATGATGTCCGGGTTCCGGCGCAGAACGTCGGCGATCTGCTGCACCTTCGTCGTCAACTTGGCGAAGGACGCGTCCTGCGAGGTGACGATCACACCCTGGATCGTTCCGGTATCCTGCTGCGGGAAGAAGCCGGTCGGCACCACTGCATAGAGCACCATCGCCGCCGCGGCAGTGGCCAGGAAGATCCCAAGCGTGATCCGCATGTGGCGGAGCACGACATCCAGCATGCGCACGTAACGCGTCTCGATCCAGACGAAGCCGCGCTCCAGGGCCAGGATGAAGCCGTGGGTCGCGGGTTTCGGCGGGCGCAGGAACTTGCCGCACATCATCGCGGTGAAGGTCAGCGTCAGGATGACCGAGATCACCACCGCCGCCGAGAGGGTGATCGCGAACTCGCGCATCAGCCGCCCGACCACGCCGCCCATGAACGCAAGCGGGGAGAACACCGCCAGCAGCGAGACGGCGATGGTCAGGATGGTGAAGCCGATCTCCTTGGACCCTTCGAGCGCGGCCTGCAGCGGCGGCTCCCCGTGCTCCACCCGCCGCCAGATCACCTCGACCATGACGATGGCGTCGTCGACCACGAAGCCGACGGCGATGGACAGGGCCATCAGCGACAGGTTGTCGAGGCTGAGGTGAAGCGCCAGCATCACAGCCGCCGTCCCGAGCAGCGACAGCGGTATCACCAGGCTGGGAACTACCGTGGCGCTCACGTTGCGGAGGAACAGGAAGATCACCCCCACGACCATGAACACGGTCACCAGCAGGGTGAGCTTCACATCGCGGACCGAGGCCCGGATCGTCTGGGTGCGGTCGCCGATGATGTGGACGTCGATGGACGGCGGGATGTTGTTCCGCAGCGACGGCAGCGCCTTGTTGATCCGGTCCACCGTCTCGATGACGTTGGCGCCGGGCTCCTTGAAGACGAGTAGCACGATCCCCCGCCCGCCCTTCAGCGTCGGGTCCACGTTGGCCCCGCCAGGGAAGGCCCAGGCGCCGGTCTGATTGTTCTCGACGCCGTTGACCGCGTTGCCCACGTCGCGCACCCGGATCGGCGCGCCGTGGCGATAGCCGATCAGCATGTTGTTCCAGGTGTCGAGGTCGGTGGCCTGGTCGTTGGCGTAGACCGTGCTGGACTTCAGCGGGCCGTTGACGGCCCCCTTCGGGGCATTGACCGTGAAATTGGCGATGGACTGGCGGATGGTGTCCATCTGCAGGCCGAGCGCGGCGGCCTTGCGCGGGTCGATGCGGATCCGGATCGCCGGCTTCTGGGCGCCCGGCATGAACACCAGGCCCACGCCGTCGAGGCGCGAGATCTGCTGCGACAGGATGTTGTCGCCATAGTCGCTGACGGTGGAGAGCGGCAGGGTCTCCGACGACAGCGACAGGATCAGGATCGGCGCGTCGGCCGGGTTCACCTTCCGCAACGTCGGCGCGGCGGGCAGGTTGGTCGGCAGCTGGCCGCTGGCCGCGTTGATCGCCGCCTGCACGTCCTGGGCGGCCGCGTCGATGTTCCGGCCCAGGTCGAACTGGACCACCACCGTCGTCTGACCGAGCTGACTGGTGGAGGTCATCTGGGTGACGCCGGGGATCAGCGACAGCTGCCGCTCGAGCGGCGTCGCGACATTGGACGCCATGGTCGAGGGGCTCGCGCCGGGCAGGCTGGCCTGGACCTGGATGGTCGGGAAATCCACCTGCGGCAGCGCCGCCACCGGCAGGCTGAAATAGGCGACCAGCCCGAACACCAGGATCGCCGCGGCGATCAGCGATGTGCCGATCGGCCGCCGGATGAAGGGGTCCGACATGCCGCTCACGAGGACGGTCCTTGCCGCGCCGCCGGAGCGGCGCCCGTCCGCGCAGCCACGGCGATCTCAGGCCGCAGCAGCATCTGGCCGTCGCTCACCACCTTTTCGCCCGGCTGCAGGCCGCTCTGGACCACCGCCCGGATGTCCTGGGTCAGGGCCACCACCAGCGACCGCACGTGGGCCTTGCCATCTGCGCCGACGACGTAGACGAACGGTCCATGCGGACCCTGGTTGACCGCAGCCGCCGGGATGACCACCGCGCGCGGCAGGGTCTGCAACGTCAGGCTCACCTGCACGAACTGCCCCGGCCAGAGGCTGCGGCCGGCATTGGGAAAGCGGGCCTTCATCGCCACGGTGCCGGTGGCCTGGTCGACGTGGTTGTCCGCCACCGTCAGCTCGCCGGTCCCGAGCACCTGGCCCGTCTCCTGGCTGAGCGCCACGGTGGTCAGCGGCCGCGAGAAGCCGGCGGAGGCGTTGGAGAGGCGCTGGAAGTCGCCCTGCGGCACGGTGAAGGTGACGGCGATCGGCTCGATCTGGTTGACGCTGACGATGCCGGCGGCGCCATTGGCCTGCACGACGTTGCCGGGGTCCACCAGCCGCACGCCGACCCGCCCGGCCACGGGCGAGGTGATCCGGCAGTAGCCCAGGTTGACCCTGGCCGCCTGCACCGCGCCGCGGTCGATCTCCACCAGGCCTTCCTGCTGATGCACCAGCGCGGCCTGGCTGTCGGCCTGCTGGCGCGAGATCGAATCCTGGGCCAGCAGGGCCTGGTAGCGGGCCAGCACGGCGCGGGAGTCGGCCAGCATCGCCTGGTCGCGGGTCAGCGCGCCCTGGGCCTGCGCGAGATTCGCCTGGTAGAGGCTGGGATCGATCTGCGCCAGCAGTTCGCCGGCGCGCACGTCCGCGCCCTCCTGGGCCACGTACGTCAGCCGCCCGCTGGCCTGTGCCGTGATGGTGACCGCCTGCCAGGCCTGGGCCGCGCCCAGGGCCGAAACAGTGACCGGAATATCCTCGACAGTCGCTGTGGCTACGGTGACCGGGACCGGGGGCTGATGCTGCTGTTTGGCCGGTTTGGTGGCCATCAATGCGGCCCATACGACCAACGCAACCACTACAACGCCCAGCACGGCGAACCCTTTGCTCAGCCGCCGGCGTTGCTCCATTCAGTCGATTCCTCGATTCACGCGCAAAGATGGTGACTGCGCGACCCCGCGCGACAGGTAAATCCGAAGCGCCCACCCGGGAAGGGGCTTTTGCCCGAGATGTTCAACGGGCGTGTGACGCTTAAACGTCAGGCGATACGTAATATTTCAATTCTGAAACTACCGATCGCCGAATCGCTGACCTGTTTGCATGACCCGCCCCGGGTTCACCGTCAGCCCCGAGCCGCCGCGGACCGGTCGATGCTCTCGGGCGCCTCCACCGGCCAACGATCGCGGGCGCGCCGTGTCCGCGCTTCACGCCGCGGGCCCGGCGTCGCCAGGAAGTCTTTGACTTGACGTGATAATCGCGCGATTAAACCGTCAGCACGGCGGGGTTGAGAGACATTCCATGAAGGGCCGGACTTTGACGCGGGCTGACCTGTGCGAGGCCGTGCACGAACAGGTGGGCCTCACCCGTCAGGACTGCGCCGAACTGGTCGAGCGCACGCTCGACCTGGTGTCCCAGGCGCTGGAGCGCGGCGAGACGGTCAAGCTATCCGGTTTCGGCGTGTTTCAGGTGCGCGCCAAGCGTGAACGAATGGGCCGCAATCCCAAGACCGGCGAGCCGGCCGCGATCGATCCCAGGCGGGTGATCGGCTTCCGCGCCTCCCAGGTGATGAAGGCGCGGATCGATCGCGCCCTGGCCAAGTAGGCCGCCGGGACGGTGGCCAAGGGCCCCGAGGCCTTCCGCAGCATCTCCGAAGCGGCCGACGAGCTCGGCGTCCCGCAGCACGTGCTGCGGTTCTGGGAAACCAGGTTCAGCTTCATCCGGCCGATGAAGCGCGCCGGCGGCCGCCGCTTCTACCGGCCGCAGGACATCGTGCTGCTCGGCCAGATCCGCCGGCTGCTGCACGACGAGGGCTACACCATCAAGGGGGTGCAAAAGCTGCACCGCGAGCGCGGCCTCAAGCGCCTGATCGCCGGCGACCTGGAGCCGGCGCCGCCGCCGGCCGACGACCAGGCCGGTGCGGCCGAGGCGGGCCCGGACGACGCCGGCCCCGGCCTGACCCCCGAGCGCCGCGAACGCCTGGCCGAGGCCCTGAACGCCCTGCTGGCCGCCAAGGCCACCCTCGACGGCCTGCTGCGGCAAGGCTGACCGGCTTTCCGATTGCCGCGCGCGGGCGCCATCCCTATAAGGGCGCTCCCCGCGTGGGACGGAGCGTAGCGCAGCCTGGTAGCGCACTTGACTGGGGGTCAAGGGGTCGCAGGTTCGAATCCTGTCGCTCCGACCATCGTCCCGGAGGGAAATGGTCGATTTTCGCGGGTAGGCCGGATGGACCTGAGCCGGTTAGGCACAGTTCCGGTTGGGCAGTTCAGGGGCATTTCCGTCACCGCGCTCTGGCGACGCCGTTCTTCGGCATAGTGGTGCGCACGGCGTTGCGCCCCGCCTCATTCACACGGTGATCGGTGCCTGCTCCGGGATTCTTGCGGTCAGAATGCGGTTCGGGCCGTCGTCAGGCGCTGGCGGTTGATCTGGATCAATTCCAGGAACTGAAAGAGTGTCAATTCTCTTCCCACACGCCATCGGGAGGAGCCCAACATGCGCATGGAAGACATGATTATCGCGAGCGTCGATGACCACATCATCGAGCCGCCGACGATGTTCGATCAGCACCTGAGCGCCGAGCACCGCAAGCTCGCGCCGCAGTACGTGACCGACGACCAGGGCAACGCCTTCTGGTGGTGGGAGCACGAGCAGATGAAGACCTTCAACATCGGTCTCAACGCCGTGGTTGGCCGTCCGCGCGAAGAGTACGGGATGGAGCCGGCCAACATCGGCCAGATGCGCAAGGGCACCTGGGACCCGAAGCTGCACATCGACGACATGAACGCCGGCGGCATCCTGACCAGCGTGAACTTCCCCACCTTTCCCAGCTTCTGCGGCAAGTGGTTCTGGGGCGCCAAGGACAAGGCGAACGCAGAGCGGGTGATCGCCGCCTACAACGACTGGCACATCGACGAGTGGTGCGGCCCCTACAAGGGACGCTACATCCCCACCGCCATCCTGCCCCTGTGGGACGTCGATGCGACCATCCGCGAGGTCCGGCGGCTGGTCAAGAAGGGCTGCCGGTCTGTGACCTTCCCGTCCAACCCCAACATGATGGGCGGGTTCGCCCCGATCCACGACCCGGCCTGGGAGCCGCTCTGGGCGCTCTGCAACGACGAGCATGTGGTCCTGAACTGCCACATCGGCACCGGCCAGGCGCCCGGCTACGCCTCCGAACTGTCGCCGATCTCGGCATGGATCACGTCGCTGCCGATGGCGATCTCCGCCGACGCCGCCGACCTGCTGCACCTGTCCGCCCTGCAGCGCTACCCTAACCTCAAGTTCTCGCTCTCGGAGGGCGGGATCGGCTGGATCCCCTACCTCCTCGAGCGCGCCGACTTCACCTACCGCCACCATGGCGCTTGGGTGCGGATGAACTGGGGCGGGAAGCTGCCGTCGGAGGTGTTCCGCGAGCACTTCCTCAGCTGCTTCATCGAGGACAAGTTCGGCTGTCGTCACTACGACGAGATCGGCGAGGACATCATCGCCTACGAGTGCGACTACCCGCACTCCGACTGCACCTGGCCGGACGTGGCCGAGGAGCTTTGGGAGAACGTCAAGACGCTGCCCGAGCCGGTGATCAAGAAGATCACGCACGAGAACGTCTTCCGGTTCTTCAAGGTCGACCCGATCGCCGAACTCGGCGCCGAGAACTGCACGGTCGCCGCGCTCAGGGCCCAGGCGCGCGGCGTCGACACCGCCACCCGGTCCATGGAGGGCAAGGACGCCCGCGTCATGGGCGATCCGAACGGACCGGTGGTCGCCCGCGACGTCTGGGCGACGCTCTCCGAGCGGTGACGCCTGGTCCGGCCGGCGCAGCTCCGCGCCGGCCGGACGGTCGACCAATTCGTGAAAGACGAATCCCGCGCCCCAACGCGGATACCCTGGAAGGAAGGAAACCCGCATGTCGACTCTTGTGGCAGAGCCTCCCCGAGCGCCAGCGAGTCTGGTGCGCCCGTGGGACCTCAGCAAGGATCCGGAAGCCGCCATCTGCCCCTACCACGCCGCCGCCAAGCTTCACGACGGGCCGCCGATATTCTTCGTACCCGGCGAGGAGGATCCGCGGGCGCGAGGCCTCGGGGGCCACTGGGTGGTGACGCGCTATGAACTGCAGCGCGAAGTCCTGCAGAACGCAGAGGTCTTCTCCAGCCACCTGATCTCGGGGTTTTCGCGCCTGATCGGCGAGGAGTGGCCGCTCGTCCCGCTCGAACTCGACCCGCCCGAGCACTCGAAATATCGGATGCTGCTCAACCCGTTGTTCTCGCCGGCGAAGATCAACGAGCTCGAGGCGGGGGTGCGCCAGCAGGCCGTCGATCTGATCGAGAAGGTCCGCGGCGACGGCGGGTGCGAGTTCATGGAGGCGTTCGGCCGGCCGTTCCCCGTGGGCGTCTTCATGCGTCTGATGGGGCTGCCGCTCGAGGAAATGGACGCCTTCCTGCACTGGGAGGAGAACCTGCTCCGGGGCGAGACCCTGGCGGCGCGGGCCGAAGCGGCGCTCAGCATCAAGAACTACCTTCTGGGTCTGATCGCCCTGCGGCGCGCCAGGCCCACCGGGGACTTGGCCAGCTTCGTGGCCAACGCCGAGATCGACGGCGAGCGCATTCCGGACGAGCGGGCGCTGGGCGCCTGCTACCTGCTGTATGTCGGGGGGCTGGACACGGTCGCCGCGACCCTGGGCTTCACCTTCCGCGAACTCGCGCAGCGGCCCGAGCTGCAACGCCAGCTGCGGGCCGATCCGTCGCTGATCCCCGACGCGGTGGAAGAGCTGATCCGCGCGTTCGGCGTGGTCACGTCCAACCGGTACCTGACCAGGGACTTCGAGTTCCACGGCGTGCAGTTCCGCAAGGGCGACATGGTGAGCATCCCGTTCGGCGTCGCGTCGCGGGACCCGAAGGAATACCCCGACCCGCACCTGATCGACTTCAAGCGCGAGAACACCCGCAACATCTCGTTCGCGGCGGGGCCCCACCGTTGCATCGGCTCGCACCTGGCCCGACGGGAGTTCAAGATCGCCCTCGAGGAATGGATGCAGCGCGCGCCCGAGTTCCGCCTCGCGGAGCCGCCCGTGGTGCACTCGACAGGCGTCTGGGGCGTGGACCGTCTGAAGCTGGTCTGGTGATCGGTCCGCAGTCCTGACGGCACGCAACGTTGCGCCCGGGCCATAGACCTGCAGCGCCACCAGGTCGCCGCGCTCGCCCAGGATCTTGACGACCGCTTCGCCGCCGCCGCGCGCGATCGCCTGGGCAATTCCGTACGTGGCCGCCTGGGCGTCGGTCCCGCAACGGTATCTGACGACCGCTCTGGCGGGCTCCAGCCGGAGCTCCCACAGCTCTCCGACGGGCGACACCAGGATGGTGTTCATCGGCCGGACCCTTTCAGGTGGCGGCGGCGCTGGCGCAGTCAGGCGGCTGGTGGGTCAGAGTCGCAGCTCACGAGATCGGCGTGGCCGAACCCCTGAGAGTAATCGAGCACCGAGATCACCGTGGGCGTCACCTGGAACACCGCCACCTGGTCCGGCGCCGGCATGGGCGAGGTCAGCTGGGTCTGCGCGGGATATTTCGCCATCAACAGGCGCAGCACCTTTTCCTTCTCCGCTCGATCGCTGAGAGGCCGCGCGCGGGCCGCCATCGACAGCCCGGTGATTTCCATCACCTCCGGCGTATCGTGATCGATCGTCAGGGAGACGCGATCGTCACGGGCCAGGTTGGCCGCCTTCTGGCTGTCGAGGCCGCAGAGAAAGTAGAGCGTCAGGCCCTCGCTCGCGAAACCGACGGTCGTCGCCTGGGGCCATCCGTCAGGCCTCAGCGTCGCGATGGTCATGTCCCGATGCTGATCCAGCAACCCAAGGATCTTGTTCTTGATGGCCTCGTCCATGTCCGCCTCCGAGCCGTCGCCGCGATGTGAGCTGGCCAGCAGGAATGCCGCCGCTTTGCGTATGCAGGTCAGAGGCGCGCCGACGTCGGCTTGTCCACGCGCAGGCCTCCTGCTCAACACTGTCTAGACTTGCCCGCCGATCCATCTCCGCGCTTCTCGCCAAGTTCCTGCGGCAAGCAAACCCACGCTGAAGATCAACTGGGCTCCGATCATGATCAGGCAGATGAGGGTGAGCGTGTCGCTGGCGACCGGATTCTTGGAAATGACCAAGCTCACCAGACTTGCTTCCACCAATCCCCCGCCCCCGATGAGCAAGAAAATCAGGCGTGACAGCATGGGTGGCGTCCTCGGCTCTCGGATTGGCGCGCATCGCACTCCCGATCTTAGCTTTCGAGCGGCGCCCCACCTTGATCTGGGTCAACGCTCCTAGCGCCACGCCCGCCCTGCGACGAGCTGGTCTGGCATGGTCGCCAGCTGGCTGATCGACGCGCCATTCGTGACGCAGATTGCGCGAACGCCCTCGCGACCTGCCCCCAAAGAGATGCATGCGACTGACCGGGCAAAGGCGGCGGCCATCAGCGCGCCGCGCGTGGCCGCCGCCTCGGTGTCGGCGAGAACCACCCGCACCCACTGACCCGGCAGCGGCCCGCGCGCGACGCAAACCGTTCGCCCATCCATGACCTGAAGCACCGGGCCTGAGAACGACTCGCCAGCCGCCGGCGGGTCGGCGGTGCAGGGCGTCTGCGGCGCAGCCGTCGGGCAACCAAGATCGATCGCCGCCGGCGCCGGATGTGCGCCGAAGGCGAGAGCCGCGAGCACGCCAACCACCTTCGACATTCGCCGCCTCCTTCGCGCTTCCTCCTTCCCCTATGCCAATGCCGCCCCGACGAGATTGACGCGGATCAAGCGCCTCGCGCTCAAAGGCGGCGTCGGCGGGAATTTCGTGCTAAGGTTTCACGCCTACCGGCTCGGGAGGGAGCCCGTGCAACAGTTCATCGCAAAGCGTAACGTCGCGCGCTATCAGCGCCTGCTCGAGCAGGAAGCCGATCCCATGCAGAAGGCGCGTCTGGAGCGGTTGCTGGCCGAGGCCAAGGCCGAGTTGGAGCGCCAACGCGCGCAGCACGCAACTGCGCGACGCTAGGAAGTCCGTCGTTCATCCCCGCCGGTGCGACCGCTTGCAGATGCGCCTCGGCGCCGCGGCCCGTCGCCGGTGGCAGACCCGCTTTGACGCGCATCAATGCCGCCGCGATCATGCCAGTGTATTGTCGGTGAAATCACCCATACGTCGCTTGCCTGTGGGAGAGAGAGGAACATGACGCACGTCGTCGTTCTCGCGCATCCCGCGCCGTCGAGCTTCAATGCCGGCGCAGCGCATGCCTATATGGAAGCGGTTCGCGCGCTGGGCGGTGACTGCGCGCTGCGGGATCTGTACCAGCAAGATTTCGACCCTCGTCTCAAATCGACCGAATTGCCCTGGAGCAAGGACTTCGCCGTGGCCGCGGATGTGGCCTCAGAACGGAAGGTCATCTCAGGGGCGCGAACCCTCGTCTTCGTCTACCCGTTCTGGTTCAACGCTCCGCCTGCCATCCTCAAGGGCTACGTAGAGCGGGTCTTCGGACTGGGCTTTGCCTATGAACCCGCCTTCGGGGGCACCAGGCCGCTCCTGGATGGAAAGCGGCTGATCACCATTTCGACCTCGGGCGCGCCCAATCAATGGGTCGGCCAAACCGGCGCGGTGGAGCGGTTGCGGGAGAGCTTCGACAACCACCTGGCCGCCGTCTGCGGATTGACGGTGTTGGAGCACCTGCATCTTGGCGGGGTCACGCAGGGAATCCGCGGCGATGTGGTCGAGCGGATGTTCGATCAGGTGCGCGCGTTGGTGCATCGGCACTTTTCACGCCCGGCCTGACGGCGGTCCCGCCTCGCTGCCGCCAGACGTCTTCCAGGTCGTCGCGCTGCCTGGCGCGGGCCCGAGCGCGCCGCGCTTTGGCATCAGCTTCGGTTGGACGGCCCGGGCTCAATGCGACATCAGTACGGGCAGCGTGGCGTCGGCCAGAACCGTGCGGGTAACGCCGCCCAGAAGCGCCTCTGACGCCCGCGTGCGGCCATACGCGCCCATGACCAGGAGGTCGGCGGCAAAATCGGCGCAGGCGTCGAGCAACGCGGCGCCTGGGTTCGCGCGCGGCGCGACAGGCTTCACCTCGACCACGATCCCATGCCGATCCAGGAAATGAAGCAACTCGCCCATGCGCGTTTCATCCGCCACGGCGCGGTCGTCTTCCACGGTGAGGATGGCCACGTCGGTCGCCCCCTTCAGGAAATCGAGCCCGTCCCGCAACGCCCGCGCCGCCTCCCGCGTGTCCTTCCACGCCAACGCGACCCGTCTGAGAGTGTGCGGCGCAACTGCCGCCGCTGGCACGAGCACGCACGGAACGCCCGCACCCAGCACCACGGACTCGATGGTGCGCGTCATCGCGCGATCCTGGTTCGGATGGGACAAGATCACGAGGTCCGAAAGACGCGCCTGCCTGACCACGCTCGACGACCAGTCCTCGAGCGTCCCGACCCTCCAGCCTCCCGAAAGACAGCGCAGGGAGATGTCCCGGTCGAACGCCTTTCGAGCGGATTCCGAGGCAGCTTCAAACGCGCGGTCGCGCGCAGTGAAGACATCCAGGGCGCCGCCTTTGCCGCCGACATACGCCTCGGTCGAATTGAGTGCGGACTCTCGCGCCAGGCACACCCCTGAAACGAGGCCTCCATGGCGTTGCGCCAGCCCCGCCGCCATCGCCAGGGGAGCATCGAAGTTCTGGCCGGCTTCCAGCACGACGAGGATTTCTTTGAGCAACATGACGACGCCTCCTCGGGCGAGAAGACGGCCTTCGGCTTCGCTCCGCCTTGAGCCGGATCAAATCGGCTTTTGCGGCCTCGAGGCGTCGCCCTGATGCGGCGTTTCCGCCGCTTGATCTCCCGCAAGGCCCGGGTTCGGGCCGGAGTCTAGCGTCTCCGCCAGACTGGAGCGCATCAGATGACATCCTTCATTCGCTTCCTCGAGGACGTTCGCAGCGAGGACATCGGCGTCGTGGGCGGCAAGAATGCGGCCTTGGGCGAGTTGCGCCGCGCGCTCACGGGCGTGGACGTGGGCTTACCGGTCGGGTTCGCGATCACCGCGGCCGCCTATCGCGAAGCCCTGACGGCGGCCGGGGTCTGGCCGCGGCTGCACGTCCTCCTGGCCGGCCTCGACACCGCTGACACGCGAGCCGTCGCGAAGGCCGCGGCCGAAGCGCGGGACATCGTGTACCGGGCCATGGCCTGGGCGCCGCTGCTCGCAGAACTGCGGGACGCCTATGGCGAACTGAAGCAGCGATGCGGCGACGTGGCGATGGCGGTGCGCAGTTCCGCGACCGCCGAGGATCTGCCCACGGCAAGTTTCGCCGGCCAACACGACAGCTTCCTCGGCGTGCGCGGCGAAGACGAGCTCATCGACGCCTGCCTGCGTTGCTTCGCATCACTGTTTACCGATCGGGCGATCGTCTATCGGACCAACAACGGCTTCGACCACTTCAAGGTCTCCTTGTCCGTCGGCGTCATGCAGATGGTCCGCTCGGACCTGGCGTCGAGCGGTGTGGCCTTCACGATCGACACGGAGTCGGGGTTCGCGGACGTCGTCTACGTCACCGGCGGATACGGTCTCGGTGAAAGCATCGTCCAGGGCCGGATCGAGCCCGACCAGTTCTATGTTCACAAGCCGACCTTCCTCGCCGGCCATCGGGTCGTGCTTCGCCACATCCTAGGGAGCAAGCAGACCAAGCTCGTGCTGGACCGGCATGGCGCGCCTGTCGAGCGCCCGGTGCGGAAGGTGGACCGGGCGCGCTATTGTGCGACCGATGAGGAAGTGCTGCAGCTTGCCGACATCGCGCTGACAATCGAGCGTCATTTCTCGGCCAAGGCCGGGCGGCCCATGCCCATGGACATCGAATGGGCGAAGGATGGAGGCGACGGGCGGCTCTACATCGTCCAGGCGCGACCGGAGACCGCCGCCTCCCGTACGCTCGGTCACGCCCAGGAACATTTTCGACTGACGGGCTCGGCGGAGACCCTCGTCAGTGGCAACGCCGTGGGCCGCCGGATCGCCGCGGGCCCCGCGCGCATCGTGCGCTCGCCAGCCGACCTTGCCTCCTTCCGGCAAGGCGAGGTGCTGGTGGCGGAGACCACCAACCCCGACTGGGAGCAGGTGATGAAGCGCGCCAGCGCCCTGGTCACGGACCGGGGCGGCCGCACCTGCCATGCCGCAATTCTGGCCCGCGAGATCGGTGTCCCGGCAGTCGTCGGGACAGGCGACGCCACCAGGCGCATCGGCGAGGGCAAGATGGTCACCGTCACCTGCGCCGAGGGGGCGGTGGGCCGGGTCCTCGCCGGCCAGGTCCCGTTCGCCGTCGACAGCGCCTCCCTCGCCGCCGCCGGCCCACGCAGCGCCGAACTGATGGTGAACCTCGGCGATCCCGACCAGGCGTTCGAAGCTGCGATGTTGCCCGTGGACGGAGTTGGCCTCGCCAGGATGGAGTTCATCATCTCGCGCTTCGTCCGCGCCCACCCCATGGCGCTTGCGCATCCAGAGCGGATCGCCTCGCCGCGGGAGCGTGCGGCGGTGGAGCGCCTCTGCGCCGGCGCCGCCTCGCCGGCCGATTATTTCGTCGCACAGGTGTCGGAAGGCGTGGGAATGATCGCCGCCGCCTTCTTCCCGCGCCCGGTGATCGTGCGGCTGTCTGACTTCAAGACCAATGAATACGCCGGCCTGCTTGGCGGGCGCTCATTCGAGCCGCGCGAGAGCAACCCTATGCTCGGCTTCCGGGGCGCCGCGCGGTACGCCCATCCCGCCTACGCCGACGGTTTCGCGCTCGAGTGCAAGGCGCTGGCCCACGTGCGCGGGGCCATGGGCCTGACCAATCTGAAGGCGATGGTGCCATTCTGCCGGCGCGTGGACGAGGCCAAGTCGGTTCTTGCGGCCATGGCGGCGAACGGCCTGCGGCGCGGGGACGATGGCCTCGAGGTCTACATGATGTGCGAGATCCCCAACAACGTGATCCAGATCGACGCCTTCTGCAGACTGTTCGATGGCGTTTCGATCGGTTCGAACGATCTCACCCAGCTTGTGCTCGGCGTGGATCGCGACTCCGAAATGGTGGCGTTCGACTTCGACGAAGGTGACCCGGGGGTCCTGGAGATGCTGCGCCAGGCCATTGCCGGCGCGCATCGCAACGGACGACATGTCGGCATTTGCGGAGAGGCTCCCGCGGATCGTCCGGACATCGCCCGCTTCTTGGTCGCGCAGGGCATCGACTCCATCAGCGTCAATCCCGCCAGCGTGCCCGACCTCCTGCGCCAGATCGCCGCCCCCAAGGCCCTCGCGGTCGAAACCGCCAATGCCTAGCCCGCGCCCGCCGCCTCCCCTCGTTACGACGTTGACCATGAACCCCTGCGTCGACGTGTCGGTCGAAGCGCCGCGCGTGACAGCGGGCCCGAAGATTCGCTGCGAGCGCCTGCGGCGCGATCCGGGCGGCGGCGGGGTCAACGTCGCGCGCGTGATCTGCCGGCTGGGCGGACGGGCGTTCGCCCTGTTCCCCAGCGGCGGGTGCGTCGGCGAACGGCTGGTGTCGCTGCTCACCGCCGAGGGCGTCCCCTCGCTCTCCCTGCCGATCGCGGAAGAGACGCGGGAAAATTTCACCGCCCTGGACCGCACGACGGGCGAGCAGTTCCGCTTCGTCGTTGCCGGGCCGCGCCTCAGATCCGGCGAGTGGCGGCAGCTCTTCGAGACGATCAGCCGCGACCCGCCCGAGATCCTGGTTGCGAGCGGCAGCCTGCCGCCTGGCGCGCCCTCCGATTTCTACGGGCGACTCGCGCGCGCAGCGCGGGCCTCTGGGGTCAAGCTGGTCCTGGACGCGTCCGGGGCGGAGCTGCCGAAGGGGCTGGCCGCCGGCGTCTGGCTGGCGAAGCCGAATCTCGAGGAACTGCAGACGCTGGTGGGAGCCCCCCTGCCCTGCCTCGCCTCGCGGCGGCAGGCCTGCAACAGCTTGGTTGCTGCAGGCGCGGCCACAATGGTCGCGTTGTCCATGGGTCCTGAAGGCGCGCTGTTGGCCACGTCGACCGGGGCCTGGCTGGCGCGGCCGCCCGAATTGACGCCAGCGAGCACCATCGGGGCCGGGGACAGCTTCCTGGGCGGGCTCATCCGCGGCCTCACCAGCGGCGCGCATCCTGCGGAGGCACTGCGCCTGGCGGTCGCGGCAGGGTCAGCGGCGCTGCTGGCGGAGGGGACGCAGTTGTGCCGCCAGAAGGACGTCAGCCGGCTGCGCCGGCAGGTCAGCGTCTCGGCTATTTGAGCGTCGAAGCGGCGTCAGCTTCGAAGTCGACCACACCCAGGAGCCGGCTCACGTGGCCCATCTCCCAGAACGGCATCAACAATCGCCGATAACCCGGCGCGCCCGGCTTCGGGGCATGCTCGTAGAACGTCGGGGCCATCGCTTCCACGGTGGCGCTCGCCTGCGAGCGCAGGAATTCAAGCGGGCTGCACCGGTCGAGCTCATCGACGAACAGACCCGGGAACTCGCGCTCCACGACCGGCGCGTGGGGTGTGCGCGCCGTGTCGACGCGGAACCGTTCAGGCCGCTCGAAGACCTCGAGCGTGAAGACATCGGCGGCCAGATCTTCAACCGGCTTCAGGATCAGGTCGTCGGCGAACGGCATGGCGGCATTGCCCCGCAGCAGGCGTTGCCAATGCGCCAGGGCCGCGTCCAGTTTCGAACCGAGGGGCGCTTCGACTTCGAAGGGCTTGCGGCAGCGTCGAGACATGAGGGACGGCTCCTTGAAACCGGTTTGCAGTGTGCGTTGCTGGACGACGGCCTCGGAAGCTACTGGCAGAGGTCTTCCAGGTCGTCGCGGCGAACGATCTCGATCTGGCGGCAGGACTGCAGCCGAACATAGTGCAGCGCCTGGAACTGGGTGAGGGTGCGCGAGACCGTCTCGATGGTCAGCCCGAGATAGTCGGCGATGTCCTGCCGCGTCATCGGCAGTTCGAACTCGTCGGCATCGTCCAGGCGATGGGACAACTCGATCAGGAAGCTGGCCACCCGTTCCGTGGCCGAGCGCCGGCCGAGGGTCACGACATGCTCCTGGCTGCGCTGAAGCTCGCTGACGGCGTGACGCCACAGGCGCGCGCCAACTTCGCCGTCGGCCATCATCGCGCTGCGCCGGGCGACCACGACGGAGCCCTCCGACAGCGCCTCGGCGCCCGAGCGCCGCTCGGACCCGAACTCAAGCCCGAACACATCCCCCGGCAGATAGAAGTCGGTGATCTGACGACGACCGTCCGAGAGCATCCTGGAAGCGCAAACGGCTCCGGAGATCACCTGATAGACAAAATCAGGCGCGCCGCCCTCGACGAACACCTCGCAGCTGCGGCTGAACGACTTCGGAATGCCTGTCAGCTTGATGTCGCCTCGATCGTCATGCCGCTCAAGCAGAGCGAAGCCGCGGCGCGAAGCTGCGTGGGGTTCCAGGGGTAGCGCTTGCATCGCCGGTCTCCGCCATCGAAATTTGATGACGCATGGGTAGCTGGAAGGCCGGCGGCGCGAAATTCGGGCCGGCTCCCTAAGGGATTGCCCGGAGGCGCGGAGTTCCTTTGCGCCAGATCAAGGCAGGCTCGCCAGTTTCGTCAGAACCTTCAGCGATGACTCCCGCGCCCACCCCCGCACCGATCCGGCCTCGGATCACGCTCGTCGAGGACGACGCGTCGCTGCTGGGCGCGCTTACATTCGCCTTCGAGACGGACCGCTTTGCGGTTGCCCCCTATCGCGCCGCCCGCCGCGCCCTCGAAGATTGCCGCCCGTGCGATTGCCTGGTGGTGGACCTAAGGCTTCCCGACATGGATGGCCTGACGCTGATCGACCAGTTTCGGGATCGCGGCGTGAATGCGCCGGCCATTCTCATCACGACGAACCCCGACGAGCGATGCCGGACGCGGGCGGCCAACGCCCAGGTGGTGATCGTCGAAAAGCCCCTGCTTGGAAACGAATTGCGGCAACGGGTCGCGGAGGCGCTCGCCCGCTCCCGGCCCTAGGCGATGCCAACCGTCAGGGCCATGCGGACCAGCTCGGAAAGGCTGCGCGCCTGCGTCTTGGTCATGACGTGAGCGCGATAGATCTCGACTGTGCGTGGACTGATGTCCAGGTCGTAGGCGATGACCTTGCTGGCCTTGCCGGCCACGAGACCATCCAGGACCTGGCGTTCGCGCGGCGACAGGCTCTCGATGCGCCGCGCGTATTCAGCCACCTCGCGATGCTGAGCCCCGCGCTGGCCGTGCTGGGCAACGGCAATCTGGATTGCGCTCAGCATCCGGTCGTCGTCGTAGGGTTTCTCGATGAAGTCGATCACACCCGCCTTCATCGCCTCGACCGCCAGCGGAATGTCCCCATGTCCGGTCATGACGATCACGGGAAGCCCAACGCCCAGGCTCGCCAGGCGCCGGACGAGTTCCAGGCCATCGATCTCTGGCATGCGAACATCGGTGACCACCACGCCTCCGACCGACGTGGCCACGGCCAGAAATTCTGCCGCACTCGCGTAGGTCACGGTAGCAAGCTTCGCCGTCTTCAGCAGGAAGGCCAATGAATCCCGCGCATCGTCATCATCGTCGATGACGTGAACGATCACACTGCTGGCGTCAGGCATGGGCGGGCGCTTCGGCAAGCGGGAGGGTGAAGGCGAACGTAGCGCCCGGATCGCCGCCATTGTCCACGGCCCAGATCGTGCCGCCGTGGGCCTCGACGATGGTGCGACAAATGGACAATCCGACACCCATACCCGTCTTCTTCGTGGTCATGAACGGCTCGAAGAGCCGTCCTCGAATCTCGTCGCTGATTCCCGATCCTGTGTCGTGAACCGACACAATGGCAAGCCCGTCGCCCTTCCGCGCCACGCTGACCTTGAGCTCCGCCGGCTTGGCGCCGCGCATCGCCTCCACCGCGTTGCGAAGGAGATTGAGGATGACCTGCTGTATCTGGACCCTGTCGGCGACGACCATGTCGGCGCCCGGGTCGAACTCCATGGTCACCCGGATGCCGAACTCCTTGACGCCGATCAAGGCCAGGGCGCTCGCCTCCTCGATCAGCTTGGAGATGCTCTCTATCCCGGCCTCGGTCTCGCCTCGGCCGATGAAGCTGCGCAGTCGCTGGATCACCTCGCCGGCCCGCAGGGCCTGGTTTCCCGCCTTCTGCAGGGCCTCCTTCAGCATCTGCCGGTCCAAATCCTCTTCCTCGAGCAGTCGCTCCGACCCGCGCAGATAGTTGGCGATGGCCGACAGGGGCTGGTTCAATTCGTGGGCCAGGGCCGAGGCCATCTCCCCCATGGCGGTCAGGCGGGAGATCTGGACCAGCTCGCTCTGCAGTTCCTTGACCGTGGCTTCCGTCTGCTGGCTCTCGGTCAGGTCGCGCACGAAACCTGTGAAGAAGCGTCGATCGGACACCTGCATCTCGCCCACGGAGAGCTCCATCGGAAACGTCGAGCCGTCGCGGCGCCTGCCGACCACGACGCGGCCGATGCCGATGATGCGGCGCTCTCCCGTCGTCAGATAGCGCATCAGGTAGCCGTCATGGGCTTCGCGGTAGGGCGGCGGCATCAGCATGTCGACATTTTTCCCGATGACCTCCGCCGCACTCCAGCCGAACAAGCGCTCGGCGGTGGTGCTGAACGACTGCATGGCGCCCTTCTCGTCGATGACGATCATCGCATCCGGCACGGTGTCGAGGATCGACTGAAGGTGCGCCTCTCGCGCGCGCAGTTCGGCCGCCGTGGTGTCGGTGGCCTTGCGGTCGCGCACATGCCGCTCTCCGACGATGGCGCATGTCACCCCGGCCAGGGTGAAGGTGACCAGCTCCGGCGTATCGGGCGGGAAGCCATCGAGCCAGCGAGCCACCGCGACGGACGCCAGAGACAACAGCGTCGCGACCAGGCCTGGCCCCGCGCCGCCGAGCGTCGCGGCGATCAGAACGGGCGGTATGAACAGCAGGTAGAGGGAGCGTTCCTCCAGAGCGACCGCCAGCAGCTGGCGTACGCTGAGCGCGGCGACGACGCCGCCGACGGCGACGGCGTAGGCCCACGGGTTGCGCTGGTTCGGCCCCACGTCCTGACCCCTCTTCAGCTACTGCTATAAGGCACGGGCTCAAGCCGTGCATCTGGGACGACCTCGGAAGTCCGCGGCGGGCCGCCTTCGACGAGACGACGTACGCCCTCGAGCAGCGCCATCCGCGCCGCATCATCCGCCAGCGCGTCGAGCCTCTCGTCCAGCTCGCCCAGCAGTGCGGCTCGCGCATTGTGCCAGTCGAGCGAGGGGGCCGGCCCCGGCGCAAGACGCGCCGTCGTTGGCGTCAGCGCGCCGGCCTCCGTCGGCCCAAGCCTGAAACTCTGGTCCAGGGTCGGCAGCACGAGTCTGTCGCGGTCGAATCCGGCCTGCGCCAGTCGATCGGCGAGCCCGGACGATGACGCCGGCTCGCCGTGACAGAGGAACAGCTTGCCGCCGATGGGCTGCCGCCGGAGGGCCCAGTCGGTGAGATTCGCGGCGTCGGCATGGCCTGAATAGGTGTCGATGGATCGGACGCGGGCTTGCACGCGGATTTCGTCGCCCTGGATGCGGACATGCCTGACCCCGTCAGCCAGGAGCCGGCCCAGCGTCCCCTGCACCTGGAAGCCGTTGAGCAGCACCGTCGCGTCCGCGCGCCACAAGAGCCGCTTCAGATGCTTGCGGACCCGGCCAGCGTCGCACATGCCGCTCGCGGCCATGATGACGTGCCAACCCCGGAGGCGATCGAGCCCGTCGCTCTCCTGCGGGGTGCGTAGAAACCGCAACCTCTCGCCGGCCTGCAGGGCCTCAAAGGGATTTCGGCCGGCGGTTGCGCTGTAGCCGCGGCTCAGGAACACCTCGGTCGCTTCGATCGCCAGGGGCGAGTCCAGGAAGACGTCGGCGGCCGGCGCGGAGCCGTTGGCCATGACCTGCAGCAGGTCCGCCAGGAGTTCCTGGGTGCGCTCGACCGCGAAGGCCGGAATCAGCAAGGGGCCGCCGGCCTCGTGCGCCGCACGCAGTTCCTCGGCCAGCAGGGACCGACGCTGGTCGGGCGTCAACGGCGGCCGGACTCGATCACCGTAGGTAGACTCCATGATCAGGTGGTCGACGCCCGATGGGCCCTCCGGATCGGCGAGGAAATCCCTGCCTCCCGTGCCGAGATCGCCGGAAAACAGCAGCCTGAGCGGTGTCTCTTCGTCGATCAGGACCTCGATCGACGCAGACCCGAGGATATGACCGGCGTTCCACCAGCGCGCCCTGACGCCGGGCGCGACGTCGATTTCATGGCCGAGCTTGATGCTCCGGAACAGCTCCATGGTCCGGCCGGCGTCGCGCACCGTGTAGATCGGCTCCACGGAGGGGCGACCGCGCCGCTGGTTGCGGCGGTTTAGCTGCTCGACCTCGCTCTCCTGGATGTGGGCGGCGTCGGCAAGCATGACTTCGCAGAGGTCACGTGTTCCGGCAGTCGCCCAGATCGGGCCGCGGTAGCCCGCGCGGGCCAGCTTCGGCAGGAGGCCTGAATGGTCGATGTGCGCATGGGTCAGCAGCACGGCGTCGACCGCGCGCACGTCGAACGGAAAGGGCTCGTAGTTGAGGCCCTTCAGGGTCTTGGAGCCCTGGAACATGCCGCAGTCGACCAGCACCGTCGCTCGCGGCTTCGTCAGCCGGTAGCAGGACCCGGCCACGCAGCCAGCCGCGCCATGAATGGACAGTGTGGTGTTCATAGGAGACCTGCCAGGCTGCGCACCGCCTCTGCCAACAAAGGCGCGAGATGGGCGGCGTTGGTGGAATGCCGAACCGAGTCCGTCGAAATCACGCGTCGGGCGCCCGCGCGTCTCAAGCGCCGCGTCGCAGCGGGGTCCATGAGAGCGTGCGCCACGGCCACGTCGATCGTGGCGGCGCCGGCGACGCGGGCAAGGCGCACGGCCTGTTCGAGGGTGCGACCGCTGGAGGCGACATCGTCGACGATCACGACCGCGCGACCTTGAGCCGGCAGGGGCGATGTGGCGCTGACGGTGACCGACCGATCACCGCGTCTGATCTTCTGCAGTGCGACGGCGCAACCCTGCAGCCTGGCGGCCCAGCCTTCGACCCATTCTCGCGACTCCCCGTCCGGCCCGACGATCAGCGGCGGGCTGTCGTAAGGCGGCAGAGCCTCGGCAAGGGCGTTCACGGCGTCCAGGTTGACCGCTTGGGTTCCGAGCGCCTCCCCCAGGACTTGGGTCCGGTGGAGATGGGCCTGGACGGTCACCACCCCGTCGAACCCGCGGCCGATCAGAGGGCCGATGACGTCGCGGCTCAGCGGCTGTCCCGGCGCGAACACGGTGTCCTGGCGCAGGTAGCAGAAGTAGGGCGCCACGAGGATCAGACGTTTCGCGCCGGCGCGCCGCCAGGCGTCGGCGGCCAGCAGCAGCTCGACGAGCTTGCCGTTGGGCCGGTCCAGGGATCGGTAGATCACCGTGACTTCGGCGGCCGGGCCGACTGCCAGGGGCATTGTTTCGCCGTCAGGGAACTCATGGACCTCGATTTCCGCCAGCCGTGCGCCGAGCGCCGCCGCCAACCGGCGGGCCGGCGCGCGCTCGTCCGCAAAGGCGGCGACGGTCAGCGTCACGACGCCGTCTCCAGACGGAAACCGGCGTCCGCCTGCGCGGCCTCGAGCGCGAAGCCGAACTCGGAGGGTTCCTCGCCGTAGATGCGGTAGAGCGGATCGCCCACCCGCACCACGTCGCCGACGGTCTTCAGGAGTCGCACGCCGCTCCCGGCGTCCGTAGGCGCCCCGGCCAAGCGGGCGACCGAGGCGATCCGTAGGCAATCGACGGAAGCGATTCGCCCGGCGCGCGAAGCAGGCACGTCGTAGGTCAGGCCGCCGAGCCTCGACTTGATCGGACTTGGGCCCTGAGCCTCGATGATCTCGTCCAGCTTTCGGCGCGCCGCTCCCGAGGCGATCAGTTCACGCGCCCGCGCCTCGCCCTGCCCCCCGCGGACCTGCGGGTCCACCTCGAGCAACCGCCCGGCCAGGCTGACTGCCTTGTCCTCGAGATCCCGGGGAGCCTCGGGCCGTCGCTCGAGCACCGCCAGCACGTCTTCGGCCTCCAGCAGGGGGCCAACGCCGCGGCCGATCGGACGCGAGCCATCCGTGGCCACCACCTCGATGCCAATTCCCATCCGCGAGGCCACGAACTCGAAAAGCTTGCGCAGCCTGAGCGCCGAGGCCGGGTCGCGGATCTTGGCGGACGGACCGACGGGCATGTCGACGACCAGATGGCGGGAGCCGGCAGACACCTTCTTCGAGAGGATCGACGCCACCATCTGCTCGGGCGTATCGACACCCAGCGGACGTTCCACGGAGATCAGCACGTCGTCGGCCGGCGACAGGTTCACGCGTCCGCCCCAGACGATGCAGCCGCCGCAGCGCTCGACCACGGCCCGCATCTCGTCCTCGCCGAGGTCGACCCGGGCAAGCACCTCCATGGTGTCGGCGGTCCCGGCCGGCGAGGTGATTGCCCGCGACGACGTCTTGGGGATCAGCAGGCCGTGCGCGGCGACGATCGGCGTGATGATCAGGCTGGTGCGGTTGCCGGGAATGCCGCCGATGCAGTGCTTGTCGACGACCATCCGGCTTCCCCAGGACAAGCGGGCCCCGACCGCGACCATGGCTTGCGTGAGCGCGAGGGTTTCCTCGGCGGTCATGAAGCTTGCGCAGGCGATCAGGAAGGCGGCGATCTCCATGTCGGAGCAGCGATGGCTCACCAGGTCATCGATCACCTCCCGCATCCTGTCAGCCGCAAGAGTCTCGCCGCGGATCTTCGCCCGCACGGCGTCGAGACTCTTGGGCGGTCGGGCCGGTGCGATTTCCACCATGTCGCCTTCGGCGATGCACAGTCGGCGAAAGGCAGGCTGAGGCAATCCGATCTCGTCGGCTCGCAAGTGAGCAGCCGCGTCGGCGATCATCGGCGAGGCCAGGATCGTGACGCCGCGCGCCTTCACCTCGAGACGCCGGACGCCAGCGAGGCGTTCGGGTCGCAAGACCACGTTGTCGCGCGCCAGCACCACGACGTTCTCTCGAAAGGTGTCGAACGGAAGGAGCCGCGCCCTGAGACGCGGAAGCTCATGGCCGAGTGTCATCGGCGCCTGCAGTGCGGCGACCGCCCGGAGAGGCGGTGAGCACGACGACCGCCAGAACAAGCATCAGAGCAACCAGCGCGGCAACGACCGCCTCGGCGCCCAGCAGGATGGCGAGGTGGCGAACGCCTAGGCCCAATGCTCTGAGGGCTCCCGCGAAGAGGCCGGCGCTCACCAGCGCGACCAGAGCGGCGATCAGGCGGGCAATCCAGGGCAGCATGTGCAAGCTCCTCTCTTGGACCTATTCTGTCGGCGTGACGCGCTGGTCGCCTTGATCGAGATCAGGTCCTGCCCGGCAGGGACACCGCGGATCTGGGCGAGGGCGAAGCGACCTCGCCGGACTGGAGAGCGACGGATGCGCGCCATGATGTTGAGAGCGTCCGGCGGGACGCTGAGCGAGGAGTTCCGGGCGACGCCGGTCCCTGGTCCGGGCGAGGTGCGCCTCGGGGTGTGCGCCTGCGGCGTCTGCCGGACCGACCTGCACGTCGTTGACGGCGATCTGCCGCTGCGGCCGCCAGGCATCGTTCCGGGTCACGAGATTGTCGGCGTCGTCGAAGCGGTCGGACCAGGCGTCCCCTCGAACCTGTTGGGCCAGCGGCTGGGAGCAGCTTGGCTCGGCCAGACGTGCGGAGTCTGCCGCTACTGCCGGGAAGGCGAGGAGAACCTCTGCGACGCGCCGCTGTTCCACGGCTGGACTCGGGACGGCGGCTACGCCGATCAGATGCTCGCCCGGGCCGACTTCTGCTTTCCGATCCCCGAGATCTACCCGGACGCAGAGGCCGCGCCGCTGCTGTGCGCCGGCCTGATCGGCTATCGCTCCTGGACCAAGGCCTGCCAGGGCCGCGAGGTGAGGACGATCGGCCTCTACGGCTTCGGCGCCGCGGCCCATCTGCTGGCTCAACTCGCGGCCTGGTCGGGCCAGGAGGTCTATGCCTTCACTCGCGCCGGCGACCAGGGCGCCCAGGCGTTGGCCAGGAAGGTGGGGTGTGTCTGGGCCGGCGGCTCGGACGAACGCCCGCCGAAGGACCTCGACGCCGCCATCATCTTCGCCCCGGTCGGAGCGCTCGTTCCTACAGCGCTGGCCGCGGTCCGGAAGGGTGGCGTCGTCGTCTGCGGCGGCATCCACATGAGCGACATTCCCGCCTTCCCCTATTCCATCCTCTGGGAAGAGCGGCGGCTCGTCTCGGTCGCCAACCTGACCCGCGAGGATGGGCGCAACTACCTCCCGCTGGCGGCCCAGGCCGGCGTCCGGGCGGAAATCACCCGCTACCCGCTGACCCAGGCGAATCAGGCCCTCGCCGACCTGCGCTCAGGCGCGTTCGCCGGCGCGGCCGTCCTCGTTCCCTAGCGACCTCGAACTAGCCAGGCTCCGGTCAAGTTGGCGCCGCCGAATGCGTCGCGGACTCGGCGCAATCGGATGCCTGCAGTGCGCTGGTTCCGTCTCAATGGCTGAAGATGAGGGCGCGGGAATCTCGCATCAGCGCGTGCGTGAAGCCGCCAAGGACCAGTTCGCGCAATCGCGAGTGTCCATAGGCGCCGATGACCAGGAGGTCGGGCGCCTCTCGCTCCACCAGGCCTGCGAATGCCGCGAAAGCGTCCTGCCCCGCGCGATCGATGAGCGCCCGGTCGGCCGATACCCCGAGCAACGCCAGGCGGCGGACCACGTCTTCGAGGGCGGTTTCGGTCTCGCGGCGATCGTCGGCCTCGGGGACGGCCGCGACGATGACGTTGGCGGCGCGGCGGAGGAGGGGCAGGGCATCGAGCAGGGCGCGCCGCGCTTCTCGCGTGTCCTTCCAGCCGACCATGATCTTCTCGAATCGAGGCGCGCAGGGCCCCTTCGGCGCCACCAGGACAGGGCGGCCAGCCGCCAGCGCAAGCTCGGCGGGCAGAGCATATTCGCGGGCCGACGTTGCACGAGATGGCCGGCTGGCGACGATTAGGTCAGCGCCTCGGGCGTTGGCGCTCACAAAGGCGGCCGGGTCGGCGATCCTGGCTAGCCAGCGGTGAGCGACCCGATCGATGCCCGGCGTCGCCTCGAACACGCCGGCCAGTCGCTCCAGGCGCGCGGCGATTTCGTGTCCCGCGTCAGCCAGGCGGTACCCCGGGCGGGGCCAGGAAATTCCGGCCGGCGACAGGTAGAGCTCTGGCGCTTCCGCGCCGATGCCGATCAACTCGCTGCCGAACGCCGCCGCCAAGTCGATCGCCAGCCGCAATCGCTCTGCGCATTCATCATCTTCGGCAACGTGGGTGAGGACCGAGGCATATGTCATCGTCTTGGCGCCCTTGCACGCTTGGCCACCCTCCCCGCTAGTGGGTCAGGAGGATGAAGCGCCGTCCGTCCGCTATCAGGTCCTGGGTCACTCCCCCGAGAATCCACTCCCTGAGGCGGGAGTGGCCGTAACCGCCGGCCACGATCAGGTCCGCCGCCTCGGCCTCCGCCAGCCCCAGAAGCCGCCTGCCCGCCGCGGCAGGCGCGTCGACTTCGACAATCGTCGTGGCGTTGACGCCGTGCCGCGCCAGGCGCGCGGCCACGTCATCCTGCTCGGAGCGGACTTGCTTCGCCTCATCTTCCGAACAGATGCTGGCGATGATCACCTTCTTGGCTGATGGCAGCAGCGGAAGGGCTGCGGAGATCGCCCGCCGCGCTTCGCGCGTATTCTTCCAGGTCAGCATGATCCGGTCAGTGCTGAACCGTCGCTCCTCTTCGGGCAGAAGCAGGACCGGCAGCCCGGCTTCCATCACCAGCACGTCCGGCGTCGTGTAGGAGATCCGGTCCACGCGGTCGCCCATCGGATATGCGACGATCAGGTCGGCCAGCCGCGCGAGTGGCGGCGCGACGACGTCCGGATAGCCGACTTCCGAGCGCCACGCGCCGCTGATCGCGGCTTCGGCCAGCAGCTGGCGAAAGGTGCGTTCGGCCAGCGCCAGCCCATCTCGGACGCCCTTGACGATGCTCTCGAACTCGGCCCCCGAGCCATCGCTGGCGGAGGCGTAGGGCCAGGGGGCGGCGGCCCCCAGGCCGACGATCTGCGCGCCAAGCAATGCGGCCACTTGGGCCGTCATGCGCAAGCGCTTGGCGCACGCCACGTCGTCCACCACGTGAGTCAGCAATGTCTTGAAGGGCATTGTGATCCGTTCCCCCAGTAAGGGCCTAACCAAAGGCGTTGCTTCCGACAGGGAAGAAGCTTGCGGCTCTGAAGATCGTCGGCATTGCGGCAGATCAAGTCCGCCCGAACTTCGCGTCGCGACCGCTCTTTTCTCCGGCATCTCTCCGGCATCGCAACAGGCATGCAGGACGCCCGCGCAGGGCGTCGAACTCTCCTTTGACCTGGATCAACGCAGACGGCCGCGCGGCGCGGGTAAGCTCCCCCTCTCCGAAGCTTCCCTGAGCCGCCGCCGGCCGCGCCAATGCGTGTTCGCGGCGTCTTTAGCTCCGAGGTCGCGCGGACTGACCTCGGTTGAGAGAAGAAGTCATGACCCGTCTTCGCCTTCATTCCGAGCGCCACCTCGTGTCGAGGATCGGATGGCTGCGTGCGGCTGTGCTTGGCGCGAACGACGGAATCGTATCGACGGCGAGCCTGATTATCGGGGTCGCAGCCTCGGCGGCGCGGCACGGGGACATCCTTGTCGCGGGAGCAGCTGGTCTGGTCGCGGGCGCCATGTCCATGGCGGCCGGCGAATACGTGTCGGTGAGTTCCCAATCGGACACCGAGACCGCCGACCTGGCGCGGGAGCGCGGCGAACTCAAAGGCGACGCCCCGGCCGAGCGGGCCGAACTGGCGCGCATCTACGCCGAGCGAGGCGTGGACGCGGAGACGGCGGCCAAGGTGGCCGACCAGCTGATGGCCAAGGACGCCCTGCTCGCCCACGCTCGCGATGAGCTGGGCATTTCCGAAATGACTACGGCGCGTCCCATCCAGGCCGCCCTCACCTCGGCCGGGACTTTCACCGCCGGCGCCCTGGCGCCCCTGCTGATCGCCGCGGCCACGCCGCAGCGCCTGCTGCCCACCGTTGTTTCGGCCGTCTCTTTGCTGTTCCTCGGCGTTCTGGGCGTCGTTGGCGCCAAGGTCGGGGGGGCGCCGCCCTGGCGTGCGGCCCTGCGGGTCATGTTCTGGGGCGCTTTGGCCATGGCGCTTACCGCGGCGATCGGCAAGGTCGTTGGGACGGCGGTCTGACTTCGTCCGCAGGCAGACTGCGTCTCGAAAAGCGCCGGCGCGATTGGCGGTTTGGGCCCGAGCCAACCAGCCCCCGGTCAAGTTGACGCCGCTCAATGCGGCCCAGGCTGCGCGCGGTCAATGCTCGGCGCGATCCAAGGCCGCCGGGAGCAAAAGACGATGAACAGACTTCGCGACAAGGTGGCGATCGTCACCGGCGCTGCGCTCGGCCTGGGCCGCGCCATCGCGACTCGCATGGCGCAGGAGGGCGCGGCCGTCGCCCTGCTGGACCTTCATGACGATGTCGGTCGCGACCTGGCCCAGGACCTAAGCGACCGCGGCGCGAAGGCTCGATACTGGCGCTGCGACGTGAGCCGCGAACACGAAGTCTCGGCGACGATCGATGAGGTCACGGCCGCGTTCGGCCGCCTGGACATCCTGGTGAGCAACGCCGGTGTGGCCGGCGCCGACAAGCCCACCCATGAACTCACCGAGGCCGAATGGGATTTCGTCCAGTCGATCAACGTCAAGGGCGTGTTCTTCGGGACCAAGCACGCGATCCCCCACCTGCGACGGGCCGGGGGCGGCAGCATCATCAACCTTTCCTCGATCTACGGTCTCGTCGGCGCGGGTGACGTGCCGGCCTATCACGCATCCAAGGGCGCGGTGAGGCTGATGAGCAAGAACGACGCCCTCATCTACGCGCCGGACAAGATCCGGGTGAACTCCATCCATCCCGGCTTCATCTGGACGCCGATGGTCGACGGGTTCCTGGAGGGCCAGGGCGACGTCGGCGAGGGTCGCCGGACGCTGGACGCCCTGCACCCGCTCGGCCACATCGGCGAGCCGGACGACATCGCCTGGGCGGCGGTCTACCTCGCGTCGGACGAGGCGAAGTTCGTGACCGGAGCAGAGCTCGTGGTGGACGGCGGCTACACGGCGCGCTGACCGCGCCGCTCCCTTCCCTCCCATGATGGCCTAGCAACGCTTCCAGCAGCGCAATCGGAAAGCTCGCGAAGATCTCGTCCGCGTGCGTCGTTTGTTGATCCAGGAAAGTCGATCTGGGTCATCTCCAAGAACTCCGGATCAGCCCTTAGGGAGAGATCACGAATTTCGCGGGTCCCGCCGCCGACCTAAACCCTCCAGAGACAGCACCAACCAGGAGCACCCGATGTCCTACGCAGCCGTCATCACCCACGTGCAAGCTGACGAGATGGCAGCGCCCCGACTGAGATGCGCGGTCGAGACGGCTGCGCGGTTCGGCGCCGACCTGATCGGCGTGGCCGCGGAGATGGTCCCCCCGCTGCTGTTCAACGACGGGATCTATCCCATGGAGGCGGACTGGACGATCGCCATGCGCGAGACGATCGAGGGGCGGCTCAAATCGGCCTGCGACGCCTTCGACAAGGCAACCGATACGCTCGGCCATCGCGCCCGGCGGCTCTCCGGGCTGCGGCTGCCGTCACCGGCGATGGCCGCCGCGTCGCGGGCGGCCGATCTCATCGTCGCCGGCGGCGCGTCGCGCCGGATGCATGACGCCTACCGCGATTGCTCGTCGGCCGAACTGGCCCTGACGGCGGGTCGGCCGGTCCTGGTGGCTCCGCCCAACCCTGCGCCCCTCGACGCGAAGCGGATACTGCTGGCCTGGAAGGACACGCGCGAGGCCCGGCGAGCGCTCTCCGACTCCCTGCCGTTCCTCGAAAAGGCCGATCAGGTCGTGATCACCTCCGTCTGTCCGCAGAGTGAAGCGGACGATGCGAAGCTTCAGGTCGAGGACGTGGCCGCAGCGCTGAACCGGCGCGGCGTGAAGGCGGAGGCCCACGTCGCCGTGCACGCGCATCCCGACGGCTTCCAGATCCTGCGCGAAGCCATCCGGATGGGAGCGGACCTGGTCGTGCTGGGGGCTTACGGGCATTCGCGCCTGGGGGAATGGGTGTTCGGCGGCGTTACCGCAGATCTGCTCGCCCAGGACGAAGTCTACCTCTTGCTCAGCCACTAGGCTGACATCGTCCATGGGTTAGGCTGGGCGTCGCATGACCATCCGCAATCTCGACGCCCTGTTCGCGCCCCGCGCCATCGCTCTGGTGGGCGCGAGCAACACGCCGGGCACAGTCGGCGCGGTGCTGGCGCGCAACCTCATGGAGAGCGGTTTCCACGGCCCGGTGATGGCGGTCAATCCGCACGCCGACGCCGTTCGATCAGCCCTGAGCTACCATCGCCTCGCCGACCTCCCGATGGCGCCCGACCTGGCGGTCATCGCCACCCCGGCCGCCACTGTCCCGGACATCGTTGCCGAACTCGCGCGGATGGACTGTCGCGCGGCGGTGGTGATCAGCGCCGGCTTCGGCGAAGCGGGTGGCGCAGGCGCGGACCTGCGTCAGAGCCTGCTGACCGCGGCCAGGCCCGCGTTGCTGCGGGTCGTCGGACCCAACTGCCTCGGGGTGATCTCGCCGGCGGAAGGGCTCAACGCCAGCTTCGCCCAGCTGACGCCACGACCCGGCCCACTGGCGCTGGTCGCCCAGTCGGGCGCCATCACCACCGCGGCGCTCGATTGGGCCGACGCCCGCGGCTATGGCTTCTCGCGCATCGTCACGCTGGGCGACATGGCGGACGTCGACTTCGGCGACATGCTGGACTTCCTGGCCCTGGACCGGGCCACCGAGGCCATCGTCCTCTACGTCGAAAGCATCACCCACGCCCGCAAGTTCATGTCGGCGGCCAGAGCGGCGGGGCGGCTCAAGCCCGTCGTGGTGATCAAGGCGGGCCGCAGCGCTGCCGGCGCCCGGGCGGCGCTGTCGCACACCGGCGCGCTGGCGGGGGCCGACGCGGTCTATGACGCCGCCTTCCGCCGGGCCGGGCTGCTGCGGGTCTATGAGTTGCGCGAGTTGTTCGACGCAGTCACCACCCTGTCCTCCGGATTGCGTGTCAGCGGCGACCGGCTGGCGATCGTGAGCAACGGCGGCGGCGCCGGCGTGCTGGCAGCGGATTCCCTGGATGCGCGCGGCGGCGAGGTAGCCGTGCTGGCCGCCGAGACCATCGCGCGTCTGGGCAAGGACCTTCCCGCCGCCTGGTCGAAGGGCGACCCTGTCGACATCCTCGGCGACGCCGGGCCGGAGCGGTACGCCGCAGCGCTGGAGGCGGTGCTCGAAGACGGGGGCGCGGACGCGGTGCTGGCGATCAACTGCCCCACCGCGGTGACCGATTCGACCGCCGCGGCCCGAGCGGTGTTGGCGACCGCCCAGCGACGATCGCCTCGCCCTCCCATCCTCACGGCGTGGCTGGGCGAGCGAGCGCCCGCCGAAGCGCGGGCGCTGTTCGCCGCCGCCCGCGTGCCGACCCACGAGACACCGGACGAAGCTGTCCGCGCCTTCATGCATCTGGCCGACCATGCGCGGAACCAGGGGCTCCTGATCCAGGCGCCGGACGAACACCACGACGACGACGGAGATCGCGCCGCAGCCCGCCGGGTCGTCGAGGGGGCGCTGGCCGAGGGGCGGACCCTGCTTGGCGACGTGGAAGCCAAGACCGTGCTGGCCGCCTACGGCGTGCCGGTCGCCGCGACCGAGCCGGCGTCTACGCCCGAGGAGGCCGCGGCCGTCGCCGAGCGCCTCGGCGGTCCCGTGGCGCTCAAGATCCTGTCGCGGGACATCACCCACAAGTCCGACGTGGGCGGCGTCGCCCTGCGCCTCGCGCCCGGCTCGGTCCGGGAGGCGGCGGAAGCCATGCTGGCCCGGGTCGCGGCCGCGGCGCCGAAGGCGCGGCTGGACGGCTTCATGGTGCAGGCGATGATCGAGCGCCCGGGCGCGCACGAACTGATCGTCGGCATCAGCGTCGATCCGACGTTCGGCCCGGTGGTGCTGTTCGGCGCCGGCGGCACTGCGGTCGAGGTGCTGGCCGACCGGACCATCGGGCTGCCGCCGCTGAACGGCCCGCTGGCGCGCGACATGATCGCCCGCACCCGCGTCGCCCGCCTGCTGGCCGGCTACCGTGACCGGCCCGCCGCCGACCAGTCCGCCATCGTCGATGTGCTTATCCGGCTGGCCCGCCTGGCCTGCGATCTACCGGCCGTGGCCGAACTGGACATCAACCCGCTGCTGGCCGACGACCGGGGCGTGCTGGCGCTGGATGCGCGCATCCGGCTGACACCGGCCGAACAGGTTCCGCCTGCGATCCGTCCCTATCCCACGGACCTGACGACGGGCCTGGTGGTCGCTGGCGAGGCGTTGACCGTGCGACCCGTGCGGCCCGATGACGCCGCCGGGCTCGCCGACCTGGTCGCGCTCACGGACGCCGAAGACGTCCAGCTCCGCTTTCACGGCGGCGTGCGCCTGCTGCCCGACGCGCTCGCCGCACGCCTGTCGCAGATCGACTACGATCGCGAGATGGCCCTGGCGGCGACCGACCCCGCGGGCGCGATCGTCGCCGTCGCCCGGCTCGTGGGCGACCCGGAAGGCGAGACCGCCGAATTCGCCCTGCTCGTTCGATCCGACCACCAGAGCAAGGGCCTGGGCCGGGCGCTGATGGAGCGGCTCATCACCTATGCCCGCGGGCGCGGCCTGCGCGAACTCTGGGGCTCGATCGAGGCCCGCAACGACCGCATGCTGACGCTGGCCGCGGACCTGGGCTTCAGACGGTCAGCGGGACCGGACGCCACGCTGGTGCGCGCCTCGCTTGTCCTGGCCTGACCTCAGCGCCCCTCTTTTGGCTGAGACCCGCCCGCGGCGGCGTATCCTACGGAAGACGCCGCGGATCAGGGGCTGGTCAAGCAGGTCATCCGCGGCACCAGCGGGCGCGAAACCGGCCGAACTGGTTCTCGAGTTCGTATTCGCGCGAGCTGATGACTGTCACCCGGTCCACGACGTCGTAGGGCATTGAGCGGTCGCCATTCTCGTAGCAGCGCAGCGAGACCACATAGTCGACCGCGCCGGTCTGGGTCGCCTGCTTCAGTTCGCACCGCGCATGAGGAGCCTGGATGACATAGCCCCCGCCAAACCAACTGCGCGCGGCAGAATCGGCGCCGCCGCAAGGCGTCGCCGAATCCACATAGGCGCCGCGCTCCAAGGGAAGCGAGGCCGTGGCAGCGGTCGCTATCGGCGCCAGCGAGGCGAGGACGAGCGTCCATTCGAGCATGCGGATCATCGCGCCACCTCGACAGGTTCAGACGCTCACCGTCGCGCCAACCGCACGGGGTTGCCTTGACGCGGATCAACTCCGTCAGAGCGTGAAGGATGAGCTAAGCCGATCGATCTGGTCGGGCGCTGCGGGGGAGTTCACCCACCGCCAGCCCCTTCAGCAGTTCGGCGCAGACGAGGTAGGCGACGACGATGCCGGCCAAGGCCAGCAGAACGGTCACCGGCGGGGGATGAAATCCGAACCAGCGGCCCAGCGGAGAGAGCGGAACGGCGACGGCAACGACCAACGCCGCCAGGGTCGACGACGTCAACACCGGGTTGGGCGTATCGCGCCAGGGCCGCCCGCGCGTGCGGATCAGGAACACGACCAGGGTCTGGGTGGCTATGGACTCGATGAACCAGCCGGTGCGGAACACTTCCGCCTCGCTATGGAAGAGCAGGTACAGCACGCCGAACGTGGCCAGGTCGAACACCGACGACAGCGGCCCCATCACCGCGGCGAACCGCACGATGTCCTGCAAGCGCCAGTGCTGTGGCCGGCTGATGTCGGCCGCGCGCACGTTGTCGAACGGAATGCCGATCTCGGAGACGTCATAGAGCAGGTTGTTGAGCAGTATCTGGGTGGCCAGCATCGGCAGGAACGGCAGGAACAGCGAGGCCGCCGCCATCGAGAGCATGTTGCCGAAATTCGAACTGGCGCCCATGCGTACGTACTTGAGGATGTTGGCGAAGGTGCGCCGCCCCTCCTCCACCCCGTCGGCCACCACCGCCAGATCGGAGTCCAGCAGGATCATGTCGGCCGCTGCCCGCGCCACGGCGGTGGCGCCATCGACGGAGAGGCCCACGTCAGCGGCCTTGATGCCGGGCGCGTCGTTCACGCCGTCGCCCATGAACCCCACCACCTCGCCGGCCGCGCGCAGCGCGTGGACGATCCGCACCTTCTGGTCGGGCGCCAGGCGGGCGAAGACGTCGGTGTCGCGCACCTGCACGCGCAAGGCGTCGACGCCCAGGCTGTTGAGGTCCGCGCCGGTGATCACCCGCTGCGCGCGCAGGCCGACGATCCCTGCCAGGCGGCCGACCACCAGCGGATCGTCGCCGGACAGGATGACCACCCGCACCCCGGCCGCGGCCAGCCGCGCCACCGCCGCCGGCGCGCTCGCCTTGGGCGGATCGGCGAAGGTGCAAAAACCCTCGAACACCAGGTCGGTCTCGTCCGCCGCGGCGGGATCACGGGGCGCGTCGGTCCATTGCCGGGACGCCACCGCCACCGCCCGCAGCCCTTGCCCGGCCAAGTCCCTGACGCGCGCCAGGGCGGCGTCGCGCTCGGCCGTCCCCAGCGCGCAGGCGCCCAGCACCGTTTCCGGCGCGCCCTTGACGATCAGCGTCAGCCCGTCCGGGCCCTCGGCCAGGACCGCGCCCATGCGCCGCTGGTAGTCGAACGGCAGCCGGCCCCGGCGGGTCCAGCCGATGGCGGCGGCAGGAAGGGCCTTGGCGAGCGCGTCATCGAGCGAACCCTTGTCGCCGCCCAGTCCCGCACAGACGGCGGCGAGCCCGGCCGGGCGGTCGTCGGCCGCCCCCGTCGGCCCCTGCGAGCCGGCCAGCTGGATCTCGGCGGAGGTCAGGGTGCCGGTCTTGTCCGTGCAGAGCACGGTCATGGCGCCGAGGTCGTGGATGGCGGCGAGGCGCTTGACGATCACCTTCTTGCGCGACATCCGCACCGCGCCGCGGGACAGCGTCACGGTGGTGATCATCGGCAGAAGTTCCGGGGTCAGCCCGACGGCCAGGGCGACGGAGAACATCAGCGACTGGATCAGCGGCCGGCCGGCGGCGACGTTGGCCGCCAGCACGCCCACTACAAGGACGCCGGTGGCCCGGGCCACCAGGAAGCCCAGCTGGCGCAGGTCGCGCTGGAATGGCGACAGCTCGGCAACGGCGTTCAGCGACTGCGCCGCCTGGCCGAACAGGGTGTCGGCCCCCGTGGCGACGGCCAGCGCCACGGCATCCCCGGTCTGCGCCACGGAACCGCGGAAGAGGCTGTTGCTGGCCTCGGCCGCGCTGTCGGCGGTGACCAGGCCGGGGCGCTTGATGACGCCGTAGGGCTCACCGGTGAGGGCGGCCTCGTTGGCAGTGAAGGCGTTGGCCTCCAGCACCAGAGCGTCGGCGGGAATGATGTCGCCAGCCCGCACCCGGAAGACGTCGCCAGGGGCGACAGTCTCGGCGTCGACGGTGATGAACTGGCCGTCGCGCTTGACTTCGGCCTTCAGCGCCACCGAGTGGCGGAGCAGCTCGGCCGCGCGCTTCGCCCGACCTTCCTGGACCGTGTCAAGCGCCACCGAAGCGCCCAGGATGACCAGTATGATCACCGCGCTAGGCACATCGCCGGTCGCCGCCGACACCACCGCGGCGGCGATGAGGATCAGACAGAGCGGCTCAAGCAGCCGGCGCGCTAGAGCCACGAGGGCGCCGCTGGACCGGACCTCGGCATCGGCGTTGCGCCCATGTGTCTGAAGGCGGGCGCCCGCCTCGGCGGAGGTCAGACCTGACGTGTCGCAGGCGAGGGCGGCGGCGGCCGCGGCCGGTGTCTGCGCCCAGAAATGCTTGGCTACCATGCCACCCAGTCCCGCTCGACGTTCGCCAGCCCCGCCCCTGGCTTAGCAGCCAGACCATCGGGATGAAACGCGGCGACCGCTCTCGCCTTGGTCAGGAAGCCGAAACGCCCGCGCAAATGCCGTCGCGGCGCAGGCTCGGGCCGATGCACGGGGACGAGTGAAGACAGATCAAACCCGTCTCAGAGCATCAGCCGGACTCATCGAGGCGGCGCGCCAGGCCGGATAGAAGGATCCGATCGCACAGATCGCGATCGATGCGCCAAGGGTCGGTATCAGCACCGTCAGCGTCGGCCGGAAGGTCAGAATGCCTTCGACGTTCGGCAGGTGCTCGAAGATGATCGCGATCAGGAAAGACATCGGCACGCCGAACAGACAGCCGCCGACCCCGATCAGCAGGCCTTCGAATACGATCGAAGACATGGTTCGCCATCGCGACCAGCCGATGGCCATCATCACGCCGACCTCGCGCGTGCGTTCCTGAACCGCCATCATCAGCGTGTTGAGGACACTCAGCGAACCCATGACCATGGCGATCAGGGAAACTGACCGCGAGACCGCGCGCATGACCTGGATGTTGCGGTCGCGGGCCAGCATCTGATCGGTCGGGGCGGCGGTGAACGCTCCCGCCCGTTCCACCGCGACCTTGACGGCGTCGGGCGCCGCGTCCGGCTTCAGTTGCAGGTCGAACATGGTGACCTGGCCCTGGCGAAAGGCGATTTCCTGCAGATCGGGCAGGAGCACGAAGATCATCGAACGATTGATCGCCGAACGGTAACCGGCGACGCCGACGACGGTGAAGGTCTCGTCGAAGATCGTGAACCGGTCGCCGACCTTGGTGTGCAGGGTCTCCGCCGTCCCTTCCCCCAAGACCATGGCCCGCTCGCCGGGCCTGGGAACCCGGCCGCTGACCAGGGGCATGTCTCTCCAGAAGAAGCTGTCTGCAGGCCAGCCCGTGATCAGGTTTTGCCGGTCGCGGTCGATCGGCGCGAACATGATCAATTCGCCGGAAGCGGTGGCGATGCCTTCCAGCGAGACCAGTCTTGCGCCGGCGTCCTGCGAAATCAGGCTTGAGAACACATCGGTGGCGTTTCGCGACATGACCAGCATGTCGGCCCCCCTCTCGTCGGCGCTCTCGCCCGCATTTCGTCCCACGCTGTCGGCGAGGGTGACGAGGCTGAGCGATGAAGCCAAGGCCAGACCGACGCTGGCCGAGACGACCAGGCTTCGGCCAGGGCGTCGGCGCAGGTTGGAGATGGCCAGGGTGAAGAGATTCATGGCCCCGTCGCTCCCGGGGTCGGTCCGTCCCCGACGATAGATCCGTCCCTGATGACGATCCGCCGGGGACAGCGCTCGGCGAGGCTCTCGTCATGGGTGACCATGACCAGAGCGGTTCCCCTGGCTCTCTGAATTTCCAGCAGGAGATCGACAATCAGGGATGCGTTGACGCTGTCGAGATTGCCGGTGGGCTCATCGGCGAGCAGGAGGGTCGGATCGTTGGCGATACTGCGGGCGATCGCGACCCGCTGACGCTCGCCGCCCGACAGGGCGCCGGGCAGGTGATGCATTCGGTGAGCAAGTCCCACCTGGTCGAGCAGCTCGGTCGAACGCCGACGCTGCTTTGCAGCCGGGACGCCGTTGGCCAGCAGTGCCATCTCGACATTCTCGATCGCGGTTAGAGCCGGCAGCAGGAGGAATTCCTGAAAGATGATGCCAATCTCGGTGGCCCTCAGTCGGCGCCAGGTCTTCTGGTCCCGAACCGCCTCGCCACGCCAGAGAATCTCACCCGAGGTGATGCTGTCGCAGCCGCCCATCACGTGAATCAGGGTGCTCTTGCCGCTGCCGCTCTTGCCCAGCACAGCAGCGCAGTCCCCGGGTTCGATCGAGAGGTTGATGTCCCTCAGCGCGGTGATACGCCCGTCGTCGAAGACGCGGTTGACGCCCGAAAGACGCAAGAGCGGCGCCCCGCCTTTGGAGTCGGAAACGCCCTGCGTCATCGGGCCTTGCGTCCCAGAAGGGCGATCATGGCGTTCACGTCATCGTCGCTCGAGCGCAGCAGGATTTCGACCTCGTCGCGCAGCCGCTGAGCCGTGCTGGATCCGTCGACGATCAGGTCCGCGGCGGTCAGAGGCCCGGTCCCCCGCAGTCGCCAGACGATCATGTGCCGCGTCTGGCTGGAGCGCGTCGCCAGCAAGCGGTCGCCGTCCTCGCCAGGTCGGAGGCCGACGAAATCGAGACGCTCGTGGTCATGACTGCGTTCGACGCATTTGCTTACCAGCCACCGTTCGGCCGCCGACCGGAAGGCCCTTCGCTGGTCGTCGGTCATTCCGACGAGCGCAGGGATTCGCGCCCGCGCCACAAGGGCGTCGAAGTCGAGGTTTTCGGCCAGGGTGCGGCGGCAGACAGCGCGGGCCCTGTCCTTCGGCGTCGGCGCGGTCTCGGGCGGATCGCGGTTGATTGAAACCATGAAGGCGTTGATCAGCGGATCTGCGGGCGGAACCGGCGTCGTTGACGTCGCGGGCCCGGCCAGCCACAGCGCAACGGCGACCAGGGTCGGCGCGAGCCCGCTCATCGAAACGATTCCCGGGCAGCGCGCAGCAGCACGTCCGGCCGCCGCCAGCCCTTGAACACCGGCGGGATCCTGTCCTTCAGCCCCAACAGGGTCGTCACCGCCATCATGGCTGTGCGGACCGAATATTCGACGGTGAACACCGTATCCAGCGGCGCCTCGCAGAACTGACCCACAAAGGCGAGGTTTTCGGAGCCGTCCGGAACGACCTGCGGCCGGTCGCCCTGCGCGCGCGGCATGAACTGGCTGGTGACGTAGGGCATCATGCAGGGCGTGGCGCGGGAATGGGCCAGCAAGGTATCCACATGCTTGCCCCATCCCAGATGCATGAAGGCCTCGCGCATCAAGTCGGCGCCGCCGCATTGGGCCATGGACGGCTCGACAAAGTCGCCCGCCTTGTCCGGATGTAGCCCATAACCCCACCACACCACCGTTCCTTCCGGCTGGCCGGGAAAGTGCGGGGTCGGGTTGGCCTTGATGGTCATCAGCCAGCTGGATTCGCTGAAGGTGATCAGGCCTTCGCGGCCTATGGCGGCGTGAGTCAGGTCCCGGAGCAGGTCGGCGAAGAGGGGATGGGTGGTGGTCGCCGTGAAGGACACGAACTTGGAGCGGTCGATTTGGCGCGTGAAGGTTTCCGGATGTCCGAAGCCCGGACGGGACGCGATGGTTCGCCAAAGGTCCCAGGCGCCGCCAGGTTCGCCCCGGTGGAGCGGAGCGGGCGCGGTCATGGACCCGAAGGTCGAGGCCGCCGTCATCGAGCCATTGGTGAAGATGACGAAATCGCCCTCCGGCACGGCGATGGTCCGCGGGCCGTGCGGACCCACGACGTTGAGCGCGGTGACGCGGTGGCGGGCCGCATCGGGCCGAAACTCCATGTCGGTCACGCGCGTGCGGCTGGCAAACCGCACGCCTTGCCGCTGCAGCCAGCCCTGCACAGGCAGCACGATCGAGTGATGCTGATCATAGCGGGTGCGATGGACCGTATTCATCGAAGCCAGTTGCGGAAAGAGGTGCAGGAAGCGCAGCAAGTAACGACGCATCTCCGCCGCGCTGTGCCACGGCTGGAAGGCGAACATCGTCGCCCACATCATCCAGAAGTTCGTCGCAAAGAAATGGTCGGGCAGTACGTCGGCGATCTTCAGCCCGTCCAGGGCAGCCTCGCTCCGCATCATCAGGCGCAGGAGCCCAAGGCGGTCCCCGCCGTCCAGGCCGAATGTGGAGACATCGACGCGACGCGGGCCGCGCCCGACCAGGCGGGCCTTCGATTCCCACCGGGCCCCCTGCGTGAAGGCCAAGATGTCGTCGCCCGCCGAAACGGTCGGATCGTCGTAGGAGGGAATGCCGGACAACAGGTCGAACAGGCAGACGAAGTGCTTGCTGAGCATCCGCTCGCCGCGCATCACATAGCCTGCGGCGGGCGTTCCCGACGCGTCCAGGGAGCCGCCGATCCGGTCGCCTTCGTCGAAGATCGTGACGCAATCCCCCGTCAGACGGCCGTCGCGGATGGCGAAGACGGCTGCGGCCAGTCCTGCAATTCCACCCCCGATGATGTGGAGCTGGCGGTTCACCGCGCCGCCTTCAGCGTAGCCAGGATCTCGTCCATGTGGCGCATGGGGATCGAGAAGTGCCCGTCGCCAGGATAGAAGGTGGCGTGGCAGTGAGGCAGGTCCCTGACCAGCAGCCGCACCGTCGAGGCGGGCATCAGCAGATCAGCGTCTCCGTGCCAGACACAGATGTTCTCAAGCGTAACGTCGGCGAGTTCAAAGCCCCAGTCGCCGAAATCGTCAAAGGCTTCCGCCAGGTTCGCTTCGCGTCCCTGGCGGCAACTTTCGGCCAGAGCTAGTCCCAGGCCCGTCCTGAACCCGGGCTGGGCGAAGACCTCACGGTCCGCCTCGCCCAGAGCACGGGCGTACTGGTTGACCTGCTTTTCAAATCCCTTGACGCTGGTCCCTCTGAGCCACGACTTGAACCTCAGATGGGGCCAGAACAGCCACGGCAGATGCTCGCCAATCCACCAGATTCGCCGCATCCAGAGGGGTCCGGCCTCCTTGATCTGGTCATTGGTCGCCAGGGTCGAGATCAGACCGCAAGCGGTGAGCCGGTCTGGAAGCCTGTAGGCGCAGGCCAACGCGTAGATTCCGCCACCGGACATGCCCTGGACGGGAAACCGACCCAGGTTCAGCAGGCTCGTCGCCTCGGCGACATCCTCGGGCCAGGTCAGAATGTTGGCGTCGGGGCGAGGATCTGACCTGCCGATGCCCGGACGGTCAAAGCAGATGAGCCGAACGCCCTGACGCCGGGCGGCGCCCTCGTAGAGCAGAATTTCCAGCCTGGAGGACGCATGGCCGTGACAGTGGATGACCGGCGGCCCGTCTCGGTCGCCGACTTCCATGACGGCCAGGCGGCGACCATCGGCAAGGTCAATCGTGTAATCGATGGCCGTGTCGTTGGCGGAGCGCATTCAGGCGAGGCCCTCGGACCCGGGTTGAGAACAGTGCTGGATTTTACCAAAGCCGCGCGCATCGACGTTGACATGGGTCAATCGTGGGCGCGAACGAGTCGAGACCCTCCACCTCGAGTTGTCGGACGAATCACCGGCGGTCCCCCGGGGCCCGCTGAGGCGGGCTCGATGTCCGCTTCCGATGTTTCCGCTCCACACCCGTGGTAATCCGGTCCACGAGTTGATGCACGTCCGGCGCCCGCCCTCGCTGATGCGGGCAGAGAAGCTGCCCGCCGAACGCCAAATCGACATCTGATTAGACCGTCCCGTTCTGGCGGAACCGCTTCGGCCCGATGTTCGCCGAGCTCAAGAAGAAGCGAATCGCCGCGATCCGCGGGATACCCTAGGAGCGCAGGCATGATCGGCCGTTGAAGCGCGCCTGCGAGACGCAGTTGCGGTTCCCGGCTCGGCCCGCGCCGGAGTCGCGGGCAACTGCAGAACGAGATCGTCGAGGAAGCTGGCCAACGATGAGTAGTCCGTCAGGTCGTAGTCTTCCGAGACGCTGACGGAAAAGCCGTGCCGTCGGGCAATCCAGGCGATCGCAAGCTTGCGGAGCGGGCCATAGTGGCGGAACGGCATCGCGCCCGCCGCATGATGGACCAGGCGCGGGCGCCATCCGGTCTGTTGCTGGAACCGTTGGAAGCAGGCTTCCAGGCCGGCCCAGTCGCCCGGCGCGTCGCCCGCAGCGCTGAGCGACACCGAGACGAACGCCGCCAGCATCCCGTTCAGCGCGTCACGGTTCACGGTCGCGAAGCGGGTGACGCGGGCCTGATAGCGCTGGAAATGCAGCGAGGCGGCCACGACGGCCAGGTCGAACCCCAAGGGATCGGGCGGCGTCTCCTTTGCGGCGTCGCACAGGACGACCTCGAGACCACGTCCGCGCAGCCAGCCAGTCATCACCCGGGCGACACGCGCGGTGTGGCCGTCCGTGGTTCCGTAGACGACCAGCGCGCGCATCAATCGTCGCGTGGACGGTCGGCGGGGCCGAGGGGACGTGTCAGCATCAGAATCGCCGAGAGGGCAAGCAGCGCCGAGATCAAGGCGGCAAACCCGGCGAACGCGTCGCCGAACAGCGCGATGACCGCATGGGCTTCCGCTTCCACCCCAACGACCGCGATGCTGACGAACAGCATCGCCAGCGCCGCCATGACCACGGC
>Ga0105240_10000838_pt1 | contig 55365 bp, 50 predicted proteins | sample KBSC54metaG_FD_80426 | JGI IMG/M metagenome (GOLD analysis project Ga0105240, IMG submission 80426) | Corn rhizosphere microbial communities from Kellogg Biological Station, Michigan, USA - KBS C5-4 metaG | ecosystem: Host-associated > Plants > Roots > Rhizosphere > Soil | place: Michigan, USA... | reverse complement strand
TTTGCCCAGTTGCACGCGCATGTCTTCACCCTGCATGCCGTCGCGCGGCTCGCCATTAATCGTGCCCGCGAAATCAATGGTCAGGATGTCGCCCATTTTCGCCGCGATGCCTTCGGCCACCGGTTCAGCCTTGGCGGTCGCCTCGGCCAGGTTTTTAACGGCCTCGTCAATTTGCGCATCCGCAGGTTTTGCGACCGGCTTTTCGATCTTAATTTTGCTGAAATCAATCGCTGGCAATGGCGGCAAAACCTCAACCTCTACTTTTAAAGTCAGCGCGGAGCCATCTGAATAGTTTTCAAATTCTACCTTCGGCTGCATGGCGGGCTTCAGGTTATTGTCATTCAGAGCCTTATGTACGCCCGCATCGGCCATATGCTCTAACACCTCGCCCATCACGGCGCCGCGGTATCTCTTTTCCAGCTCCGCCATCGGCACCTTGCCAGGGCGAAAGCCCGGGATTTTGGCATTCTTGCCGTATTGAACCAGGTGCTCCTTCACGTGATCTTCAATCGCATCGGGCGCGATTTCGATTTTAAAACTATGCTTCAGGCCTTCAGTGCCGGATTTGGTGACGGTGATGCCTTCGTGGTGGTGTGCGTGACCCATTGCTTGCCTTGTTAGATGGATTTAAGGCGCGGAAACTAGGGTTTTCCACCCGGAATGTCCAGTGAAAAGATATCCTTCTTAAAGAGGCTGAAGACCGCCCCGCTTGGCTTCTTTATCAATCCGCCCTCGCCGATTAAGCGCGTGCCTTTTTCGAACGGATACTGCATTTTCCGCTTCCGGTTTATACGCGCCATTTAACACCTGGCGAGCGACTGTTAAGGCTTCCTGAAGTTCAGCCTCTTCCCCAGGCACAAGATAAGTTTCTCCCGAAATCATTTTTATCATAACAAAGGGTGTTTCGCACTCACCTCCTTGGTCAATAGCGTTAACCGCCCAATAGTCTCGGCAAACCATTTCTATATACTTTTCTATAGTCGTTTTTTGTGCTTGGGTACAACTGTTCGGGTCTAAATAAGCCTCTGGATATTTAATTATACAAGAAATTGCATATGGATTGATCGTAACGGTATTAGGATCGGTAACATTTGCTTGACCCAATTCATCATTCTGATCAAAGTCCACCGTAAATTTATAATCATGAGATAATGTTTTTAAATGCAAAAATCCGCTTGGAAAAACTCCAAATTTCTCATGTCCCTGCTTTAATGCCTGGGGTTTATACTCATGAATAAACCTTAGATCAGACATGCAATTTCCTTTCAAATTAAAATACGATAATTAGAAATAACATAAATAATTGAATATTGGCGCTTTTTAATAAAATATTTTCAAAACTGCTCCTTCGCAAAAAAGCCCTGGCGATCCTCGCCCAGCGGGTGAGGGTTCCATTCTTCCTGATGTTCGCGGCGCCACGCCTCGTCCTTACACGCCACATGATAATCCTGTACGCGCACATGCAGCAGTTTGATATTATTCATGGTCGTGATCAATTCTTCCTGCTGCTTTTCGTGCAGCACTTTTTTGGCCTTCATGATGTCATCGAAAATCTCCACCGCCTCGCGGTAGCCCGCCTTGGCGATGCGCACATATTTATCGCCCTCACCGATCCGTGCATCGGCATAGGCATTGGCGGCGCGCAAGGCCAAACCGCTCATCAAACGCGCGATTTTTTGCAGGCCCGCGATATCGCGCGTCGGGCGCAGCGACTGGGGCTGCGCCACCGGTTCGCGCGATAGCATCTCCCGCGTACGGCGGCCGGCACGTTCGCGAGTGTTGCGACGGGCATTTGGCGCAGATTCTACGGTTTTAGTCTTGGCCGATTTTGGCATTTTTATCCTCATAAAGTTATGTTTTAAATCGAAATACAGTCTTTAGAGTATCAAGCGAATGTGACAGGCGTATGACAATCTGGGCTTTGTGATAAAAATTATCGCCACTTTGCAAGTATTAAATTCTTTGAAAATTTTAGGCTTTTGAGTTATTAATACACCATGGGTAAAGAACCAGAAATTAATACTAACAGCTATATTTGTGCGGCGACTTTTTTAAGCGTTTGTTCAAGTTATGCCGGCTATAAGCCAACTGAAAATACTTGCCACGGCGAAGTTCTTTTGTGGCTCACCCTATCCTTGAATTGCTTTAAACAAATGCTTTTTGAAACCATATCCCGTGACTTCCTAAATATTAATGAAAATCTGGTTATTACGAATGCGCAGGATGATTTTGAGAATACTTATTTGTGCTTAGGCAGTTTATTGCAAGCGGCCAATGAATTTGGTGTAGCGCCCAATATAATTAACCTCATAGGCAGTAATACTCCCTTATATAATCAGGAAGAATTACTAAATCCTGATCCAATAGGCATGGGTTTAAGGATAGCAAATTCACAAGATGCACAAAGCTTTTTTATAAACTTCCATGTTGGTATGGATAGAGTTGCAAAAAAAGTTCATGCCGGATTTATTCCTTTTATTAGACGTGCCCATGGTCTGGATCTATAGGAATTTAGCCTTTTAACTTTAAAATGCTTTTGCTATTCATGCTCCTAACAAGGAAGCAATCATGAGCAATATCCGTATCGAACACGACACCATGGGCCCGGTTGAGGTCCCCGCCGACAAACTATGGGGCGCGCAAACTCAGCGCTCGCGTGAAAATTTTAAAATCGGGGATCAGCGCATGCCCCTGCCCCTCATCCGCGCCTTTGGCATTCAGAAAAAAGCATCGGCGCTCGCGAATATGAAACTCGGCGAACTGGATGCGAAATTGGGCGAGGCCATTGTCGCCGCGGCGGATGAAGTCATGGCGGGCAAACTCGACGATCATTTTCCGCTGGTCGTTTGGCAAACCGGTTCCGGCACGCAAACCAATATGAATGCGAATGAAGTCATCGCCAACCGCGCGATGCAAATCATGGGCGGCCAGCCGGGCGAAAAAACCGTGCATCCGAACGACCACGTCAATCGCGGCCAATCATCCAACGACAGTTTCCCCACCGCGATGCATATCGCCGCCGTGGAGCAGATTGAGCATGCACTCATTCCCGCGCTAGAAGGTCTGTACAAAGCGCTGACGGCGAAGTCCAAAGAATTCGACCGCATCATCAAAATCGGCCGCACGCATTTGCAAGACGCCGTGCCACTAACGCTGGGCCAGGAATTCAGCGGTTACGCCAAACAAATCGAATACGGTATCCTGCGCGTGAAAACGCCGCTGCCGCGTTTGCTGGAACTTGCGCAAGGCGGCACGGCCGTCGGCACAGGCCTGAACGCCAAGCCCGGTTTTGCCGAAGAATTCGCGCGCCAGACTGCCGCCATCACCGGCCTGCCGTTTGTGCCTGCACCAAATAAATTCGAAGCGCTGGCCGCGCATGACGCACTGGTGGAGGCATCAGGCGAATTGAATACCGTTGCCTGTTCATTAATGAAAATTGCAAATGATGTGCGCCTGCTCGGCTCCGGCCCGCGTTGCGGCATCGGGGAAATTCTGCTGCCCGAAAATGAACCAGGCTCCTCGATCATGCCGGGCAAAGTGAATCCGACGCAATCCGAAGCGTTGACGATGGTTTGCGCTCAGGTCATGGGCAATAACGTTGCCGTGACGGTGGCGGGATCGAACGGGCATTTTGAACTGAACGTTTTCAAACCTGTGATTATTCATAATGTGCTGCAGTCCGTGCGCTTGCTGGCCGACGCCGCGCGCAGTTTTACCGATAATTGCGTCGTCGGCATTTTACCGAACGAACCGCGCATTCAAAAACTATTGCGCGAAAGTTTGATGCTGGTCACCGCACTTAACCCATATGTCGGTTATGATAACGCGGCGAAGATCGCTAAGCTCGCGCACAAAAAGGACATCACCTTGAAAGAAGCAGCGGCTGAACTCAATCTCATCGACCCCGATAAATTTGATGATCTGATTCAGCCGGAAAAGATGGTACGGTTTGGGTAACTCCCGTCACCCCGCCGTAGGGCGGGGGCATCTTAATATAACAAATTAAGGAAGGCTGTTATTATCTGAGCCCCGCCCTACGGCGGGGTGACGTACTAGTTATGCGGTGAGAATATGCTATATTCTGCCACATCAACAAAACCTTCGGAGCCCGAACCCCATGCGCCTCAAATCCCTCTTACTCGCCGCCACTCTGCTCACCGCCCTGCCTGCGATGGCGGCGCAGCATATGCCTGTGGCCGGCACGATCCAGGATATCAAACAAATGCCGGGCGGTTTGTACCAACTGGATTCCTCACACACCCATGCGCAGTTTTTCATCAACCACATGGGTTTCAGTATTTATACTGGCGGGTTTAACGACATTTCCGGCCAGTTGATTTTCAAACCGAATGATTTGAATGCATCCAAATTAAATGTAACGATCAAAGTAGACAGTATTAATGTGCAAAGCGCGGAACTAATTAAAAATTTACAAAGCCCGGGGTTTTTTGACGCCGCGAAATATCCGGAAATTACCTTCACCAATACCAAACTGACTGCCAAGGATACGACGCACGGCACCCTGACTGGTGATCTGACCATGCACGGCGTGATGAAGCCGGTGACGTTGGATGTGACCTTTATCGGCGGCGGTATTATGCCGATGAAAAATGTGCAGGTGATAGGCTTTGCCGCGACGGGCCATATCAAACGCTCTGACTTCGGCATGGATGCCTATACGCCCGGCCTGGGCGACGATGTGCGCCTGGATATCTCGGCCGAGTTTGACAAGGTGGAAACCGCCCCAGCCAGTGACCAGACACATAAAAATTAGCTATCAGTCCGAATACACAGCGGTGAATTGACTTTTTATTGATTCTTATACTCAACTTATAGGTGCAATTAATAGCGCGCTAAGGTTTGGTGTTTATCATGCATGTTAAGTCTGTTGAGGAACAATCGCTGGATGAGTTATATGCACATGTCGTGCAGGTCATGCAGCATCCCGGCGAGAGCCCTTGGGGCATGTTACACGTTATGCGCGATTGCATGCAGCCGGTTGCAAATGATGACTTTGTTCGATCTGTCCGCCCATCCTTGCAAGACACCAGCCGGGCAACCATTTTTTTTATCGATCCGTCCGAGCTGTATATTTCTTGGGCGGGCGCACAAAAGCCCATCCAGAGAAAGCTGGAAAATATGATCATGCAATTTTGGCAACCCGATAAAATTTCATCCTTCGATGAAAAAGTCCATTATTTTGATCCGAAAACTGCGGCCAATGATTTGATTTTTAAAATTAAACAAAAACGCCAGGAGATTAATGAGAAAAATAGTGGGTATTTAGAACAAACAAATTTGCATTCCGAAAAAGCCAAATTATTTCTTGGACACACAGATATACAAATGGCGGGATATCGGCAACTTCGCCAGCAACGCATCGCTAGCAGATTACGGCATATGCTGATTGTGGATGACCAGGAATTTTCGCGTAATCTACTGCATCAAATTTTGACGGTGAATAGCTCTGTTGGCATGGCATCGGGTGTAAAAGATGGCTGGCAGGTTTTTTTGGATCAAGCCCCTGATATTTCATTTATCGATATTGGCCTAGAGGATGGCAGCGGCCATTCATTGGCGAAAGCCATTCGGGATTTTGATCCCTTGGCCCATATTGTCATGATCTCCGCTGACAGCAATATTGAAAACGTCACCCAGGCAAAGCAAAACAAGGTCAATGGTTATATCCTGAAGCCCTTCAGCAGGGATAAGGTTAACAATATTGTTCAAAAATATCTTGTAAGTCTGAAATCAGTTTCGTGATATAATCATTAGCTCCTAGATATGGGCGTCATTTATAAAATGTAGGAAACAAAAATAGAACAAAAACCGATTCTTTTCTTGTCTAGCAGGCTGTGAAAAAATATATTTTAGGATAGGATAAAGTTCTGTAGGTCGCCCAACCTATGCCAAATCCAAGCATACTAAAGCGTGAATCGGGGAATCAGGCACATGCGAACCTTACCAAATAGTAATATGTTCTTATTGGCGACTCATCTGGATATGGTATCTCATAGGGATACGCACACTAGATCTTGTGGTTTTCGACTCAGCTTTATGAGAACCGTTTGCACCCAGGTCTGGCGATGAGGAACAAAACAGCACTTAGGGGCTCAAGGCACATAGGCAGCGACAGACTGCCATTGCGGCCTGAAGCAAGGGGGAAGATGACAATGTTCGATATGGTTCAGGTGGAGCGCGGCACCAAGGTCCGAGTGGATCACGAGCGCAACAATTTGCTCACGGATTTCGGCCGCGCGACGCTGGCCGACCGTTACATCATGCCGGGTGAGGAATCGTTCCAGGATATTTTCGCGCGTGTGGCGATGTATTATGCCGACGACAGCGCCCACGCCCAGCGCATGTATGATTATATCTCGCAGCTGTGGTTCATGCCCGCCACGCCGGTTTTGTCGAATGGCGGCACGGACCGCGGCTTGCCGATTTCCTGTTTCCTGAATGAGGCCACCGACAGCCTGGACGGTATCGTTGGCCTGTGGAATGAAAATGTCTGGTTGGCAGCCAAGGGCGGAGGAATTGGTTCCTATTGGGGTAACCTGCGCGGCATCGGCGAAGGCGTAAAGGGCACCGGCAAAACATCGGGCATCGTGCCGTTTATCAAGGTAATGGACAGCCAAACCCTGGCGATTTCGCAGGGCTCGCTGCGCCGTGGATCGGCCGCGGTTTATCTGCCAGTTTCGCACCCTGAAATCGAAGAGTTTGTGGAAATTCGGCGCCCCACTGGCGGCGACCCGAACCGCAAATCGTTGAACCTGCATCACGGCGTAGTTGTCACCGATGCCTTCATGCGCGCAGTGGAAAATGACCAGGAATGGGCGCTAATATCACCAAAAGACGGCGCGGTGCGCGAACGTATTTCCGCGCGGGCGCTGTGGATCCGCATTTTGACAGCGCGCGTTGAAACGGGCGAGCCGTACATTCTATACATCGATCATGTGAACCGCGCGATTCCCGAGCATCATAAGCTTGCGGGCCTGACGGTGAAAACGTCAAATCTGTGCTGCGAAATCACATTGCCGACCGGTATCGACCAATACGGCCAGCAACGCACCGCGGTCTGCTGCTTGTCATCGCTAAACCTCGAAAAATATCTGGAATGGCAAAACCACCCGACGATTGTGGAAGATTGCTGCCGCTTCCTCGATAACGTGCTGACCGACTTTATTAAAAAGGCGCCGGACAGCATGGCACGCGCGAAATATTCCGCGATGCGAGAACGTTCGATCGGCTTGGGCGTGATGGGTTTCCATTCGTTTTTACAGTCGATGAACATTCCAATGGAATCCGTGATGGCGAAAGTTTGGAACCGCAAAATGTTCGGCCAAATTAAACGTCAGGCGGATGAAGCCAGCCAGAAACTCGCGCATGAACGCGGCGCTTGTCCGGATGCAGCGGACTACGGCATCATGGAACGCTTTTCGAATAAAATCGCCATCGCGCCGACGGCGTCCATTTCCATCATCACCGGCGGCACTTCTCCGGGCATTGAACCGATCGCAGCGAATGTGTTTACGCACAAAACCCTTTCGGGTTCATTCGAAGTGCGTAACCATTACCTGGCCAAACTGCTGCGCGAAAAAGGCCAGGATACGCCCGAGGTTTGGAGCGATATCACGGTAAGCGGCGGTTCGGTGCAACATCTGGATTTCCTGACAGCGGAAGAAAAAGATACCTTTAAAACCGCGTTTGAATTGGATCAACGCTGGCTGATCGAACATGCAGGCGATCGCACACCGTTCATTTGCCAGGCGCAATCATTGAACATTTTCTTGCCCGGCAATGTGCATAAAAAAGACCTGCATCAGATCCATATGCTGGCCTGGAAAAAAGGCGTGAAGTCGCTCTATTATTGCCGATCGCTGTCGGTCCAGCGCGCAGAATCTTCCGCCGCCTCCACCGCCGCGAAAAAAGCGATGGTCGACCAGGTGCCCGGCGAATATGACGGCAAGGAACCCACGCTGTCCGGCGATAATGAACCGCGCCTGCCGCTCGACATGGCGCCAGTGGCAGCGAACGGCAACAGCGCAAATGATTATGAGGAGTGCTTAGCCTGTCAATAAAACGGCCTGTCATCCCGGTCTTGTGCCGGGTCTGCGGTTCCGCAAGCACGCATTCTAAAGCACCGCCTTAATCATTACGGCGGATCCCAGCATAAGGCCGGGATGACATTCAGTAATAAACGTTCTAAATTTTAACCAGGAGAATTAAATCATGACCACCGTAAACCTACTTACTCCCAATCCCGTCTATAAACCCTTTAACTATCCTTGGGCGTACGAGGCCTGGTTGACGCAGCAGCGCCTCCATTGGCTACCTGAAGAAGTGCCGATGGCGGATGACGTCAAGGATTGGAAAAACAAAATCACCGACGGTGAACGCAATTTGCTGACGCAGATTTTCCGCTTCTTCACGCAGGCCGATGTCGAAGTCAACAATTGCTACATGAAACATTATTCCCAGGTCTTCGAGCCAACCGAAGTCAAAATGATGCTGGTCGCCTTTTCAAATATCGAAACAGTTCATATTGCGGCCTATTCGCACCTGCTCGATACCATCGGCATGCCGGAAATCGAATATTCCGCCTTCCTAAAGTATAAGGAAATGAAGGACAAATACGATTACATGCAGGGCTTTAATATGGATTCCAAAGAAGACATCGTGCGCACGATGGCGGTCTTTGGCGCTTTTACCGAAGGCCTGCAACTGTTCGCGTCCTTTGCAATTTTGATGAACTTCCCCCGCCATAATAAAATGAAGGGCATGGGACAAATTGTATCCTGGTCCGTGCGCGATGAAACGCTGCATACGCTATCTGTCATCCGCCTGCTCCGCACCTTCATTCAGGAAAATCCCGAAGTCTGGAATCCGAAAATGCATCAACAGATCTACGATTCCTGCGACACCATCATCCACCACGAAGATGCCTTTATCGACCTGGCCTTTCAGATGGGCGGGATTGAGGGCCTGACGGCGGATGAGGTGAAGCAATACATCCGCTACATCGGTGACCGCCGTTTGATGCAATTGGGCCTACAGCCGCGCTATGGTGAAAAGGAAAATCCCCTGCCCTGGATGGATGTGATGCTGAACGCCATCGAACACACTAACTTCTTTGAAAACCGGGCCACGGAATATTCGCGCGCCGCCACCACCGGCACCTGGGAAGAGGCCTTCGAGAGCAGCGTGTTTGATAAAGACGCGGCTTAATTATACGACGGGACTTAACGGCCATTAATCCGCAAGACTGGGCGTCTGTGCTCGCCACCGCTGTCCTTGTGGACTGTTCGGCGGGAATGGGCATTTAACTTCGTATATTTGATCTTTTGGGGGCAAAGGCTGGTGGCGGATCTCATGCATTGCATTAAAAGCGAGGCGCTGGGTCTCTGTTTTAACATCCACATCATAGGCCGACTCAAATAAAGGTCCGATAGCCTCTACTGCTTTCAAGCTCCCCAGGCGGGTTATAACAAATGCCGTTGAATACGATCTTTCATTGTCGCAACCTGTAGTTTCAAGTGCTGTCAGCAAGGCATCAATCGCTTGGGCGCGATAAGGACCGCACTTATCATGATGAGCCACAGCGCCCACATAATGGGCCGTCTGACCAACAGTGTTATCATCATGCTGACAGGCATTTTGCAAAACATTAATACTCTGTTGAAACTCTTTATCCGTAAAATTGGCGCTCAAAATTTCCCCCATCTTTTAAACTTATGGGATAAATAGCCCCAGCCCCATCCTTCCGGGTATCCCGGGTCGTACTTGCTTTGCCACGAGCGCTGAGGCTTCTAGCGCCTGGAATGATAGATATAACGCACGGGCGCTTTTTTTCTTAAACCTTTAGCCGTCTGTCATGAAAGCGTCACACGCCCCAGGTAAAATAAAAGAATAGAGACAGAGAGAATCGCCATGACACCAGAAAAAGCCGCCCGCCTCCTTCGACAAGCCAATCCTGATGGCGATATTTCACGCCTAAAAGCTGGAGGGGGGAAATCTCTAAGTTTTGGAGGTGCGATTGATCTTGGTGGGCGACCTCAAACAATCAGAGGTTTAGCATATCATGCCCCGAGCCCTATAGAAACTTCTTACAATGGCAAAGAGGGTCTTAACATTCCAAAGTTCACCCCACCAGAGTTGATGGGGCAACCTTTGATCGGCAGCGCAGCGGCGAGCCAGGCAGCTCCCGCGCCTATGCAATAGGGCATTAAGAAGAAGGCCCTGCCGCCCCCTAATTCGGAAACAGCATCAGCACCCATTTCTCCACCATCACACAGGTAAAAATAGACGCACAAATCGCGGGACCATAAGGAAAGGCGCCAAAGGGCACATCTGCCGACTGCTGAGCGGGCAATTTAATATGCTTCCACAACAAATAAAACAGTAAGCCAAAAAAGCCGGATAAAATTAACAACAGCGGCAGAATTTGAAATCCGACCCACGGCCCCGCAACAAAAAGAAGTTTTAAATCGCCACCGCCCAAAGATTCCTGCTCATTTATCCTCTCAACAATATATGCGGCCAGAAAAGCAGTTAAGAATAACATCACGCCTGCACCTAACCCTAAAAAAGGCGCGAACCATGTGCCCTCCACCAACCAGCGCCAAACCAATCCCGATATGAATAATAAAATAACCAGCCGGTCCGGGATAATAAAATTTTCCCAATCAATCACGATAATCAGCATTAAAAGCACAACTAAAATAATGCCAAATACACTTAGCCAGGTCACACCAAAACGCACCAGGACGAGCGCCGTCAGAACGGCCGTTACCGCTTCAATAATCGGATAACGCATAGAGATCCGTGCACCGCAACGGCATTTCCGGCCAACCAAAAAATAAGATAGAATTGGAATCAAATCCATAACACCCAATTGCCGCCCGCAGGCAGGGCATTTCGACCGCCCACCCCAAGTTTCCTTACGCAGCCAGCGCCAAGAGGCCATGCTAATAAAGCTGCCCAGAATTGCCCCCAGAAGTACACCAATGCACGACAAGATCGCGATTTGATTTATCATGGTCCAAATTTAGGCCTAGAATCTATTTGGCTGCAACTCATCTTCTAAGTGATTTATTTGGCAAAATGCGATTCCAACATTGACGAAAACGAATAAAATCTTCAAATATTCTTAAGAAACTGAGATTCGGCAGTTTTCGCTAAATAACCAGCCTGGAGTAGAAGCTATATGCCCGTCAGCTTTCGTGTGCCTACCAAGCAATTTTTTTTCGCCGCCCTTGTAATGGCCCTGGCCTTATCGGGTTGCGATGAAATTAATGGTATTAAAAATGAAAAAGCGATTCATAAAACTGCCAATAATAATGACGCACTATTGGAAGAAGCCAGCGGCAAAACAAACCCAAACTTAACCAGCAGCGATCCGTTAACCGTAAGTGATGAAATTTGGGTTGGCAACCAAGCAATGCACATGCGCCGCGGTCAACCTCTACCAGTTAAGCTCGATGCAGATAAAGGCTTCGCGCTTATCTCGACAAACCCGATGAGCCTTTCGGCCATTGCGACGCAGGTTGCGAATAGCACTGGTATTCCTGTTCGCGTAACGGATATCAGCCTATCCGGCGGCACAGGCGGCGCAACGGATAATTCCGCAGACGGTACGCCAACAAGTATGAGTTTATCTTATGAAGGTCCCTTGAGCACTTTCTTAGATCAAGTCGCCAGCCAATTTGATGTATCATGGCGCTTTGACGGCCGCGGCATTTATTTCTACCGTTATGAGACTAGAACCTTTACGATTGAATCCATGCCTGGAAAAAGCTCTATTAACGATGCCTTTGATACCAGTAGTAGCAGTAGTAGCAGTAGTTCATCTGGCACTGGCGGCGGCACTACCGCTGCTTCCGCAGGCCAGGATGTTAAACAGAAAAATGAGCTTTCAGCGGACCTTGATTATTGGAAAGATTTGGAGGCCGCTGTAAAAAGTATGCTGGGTTCACAAGGCATAGAGACTATGATGCCAAGTTCCGGCACCATCACAGTCAGCGCTCGCCCAGCAAAATTAGCGCAACTCGCAGAATTCATTGACAAAGAAAACAAGCGCCTGAGCAAACAAATTGCGATTGATTTGGTGGTCTACAGCGTCACGCTAGATAATACCAACAATTACGGTCTGAATTTAACCAATGTCTTTAAAATTAATACCTTTGGTTCAGCACCAGGGACCGATTCAATCTATCGATTAACGGGGCCAAGCGTTCCAAGCGCCAGCTCCTTTACCACGGCAACAGCCGGATCCCTTAGCATTGCCCTGCTCTCACCACACTGGAATGCTAATATTATTCCCCAGGCACTATCAGCTGTCGGCAATGTAGCTGAGATTACCCGTTCGCCTGTTATCACGCTAAATAATCGCCCTGCTTCGCGTGAAATCACGGTGGATACAGCTTATTTGGCATCAATCTCAACCACTGCCGTCCAAAATGCGGGTGTATCGACGAGTGTAACTCCCGGGATTGTTACAACTGGCCTAGCGTTACAAATGCTGCCCCGTATTTTGGATGATGGGCGTATTCTTTTGCAATATTCCGTTAAACTAAGTGATTTGGTTTCGATCAAATCCGCATCCTCAACAGGTGATCAGACAACCGCAAATACCCAGGTCATCCAAACACCGGAAACGGCGAATAAAATCTTCGTTCAGCAAGCAATTATGCAAAATGGCTCAACGCTCGTATTGGCCGGCTTTGACAAGAATACGAACACCGATAACAGAAACGGCATCGGCTCTGCGGACAATTGGCTATTGGGCGGCGGCACGGCCAACGATCATAAGCGCGAAGAAATTGTGATTACCATTACACCCCACGAAATTACGCCTGAACGTGGGAGCACATACGGCTCATGACTGCTGGGGTTGTAACAGTTTCCGGAGTTAAATACGCTGCCGGGCTTTACTGGCAGCCCAGTCCGGATGCTAAAATTGCACGCGCGGCACGCGCGGCAGCGAAGCAACCTGGTTTTCAGACTGAGTTTTATTGCGTCCGCCCACCCACCAAATCACAACCGATCGGTCAGTTTGGCTTAGGATTGGCCGCAGCCAACCACAAGGCAGGCATGCCGTCATTGGCAGCTTGCCTGGCAAGCCAAGTGCCGGGCTCATGGGCTGGGGCATTCCGTGTGAATGAAGGAATTTTCTTCATCGCCGTCCGTGATGATCTGGTGGACGCCGATGGCGATGCCTGGTTCGCGCATGATGATGACGCTCAGTCCCGCCTAGAACAGGAAATTGCCCGCGGCGGTCTGCACCATATTTATGCCCCGCCGGAATGGGGCGTTCACGGAACGGAAATTGGCTCTCTGCCAACGATGTTGACGGGCCGGCGCGATATTACTTTGCAGTCTGTCAGCCTGCCACGCAGCTATATCTTTATTGGTATTGCCATTTTAATCGTGGGTGGGTTGAGTTATGGCGCTTATGCTTACCTACAGGCCGAAGCAGAAAAACGCGCGGCTGAAGAGGCGGCTGCCGCCGCCGCCCGGGCCAAAGCCCAACATGCCTTAGTTCCTGGGGTTGAATATCCCAAAACCTGGCAGGATTCTCCACGTCCAATGGAGTACATTCATGCCTGTGAAAAAGCTTTGGAAAATATTTCTGCTGTTTATTTAGGCTGGACGTCTAGCTCGATTCAATGCAACGGAAGTAGCCTGTCTGTTGCTTGGACGCGCAGCGGTCAGGCCTATGCTGAAGTCCCAGCCGCCGGAAAAGCCGTCCTAGATCCCGCACTTAATAATGCTAATACCTCAATCGCGCTTGACCATTTAACGCCACGCGGCACTGAAACGCTTGCTTATTATGGTCTAGTCGATCAGCATATCCTCTACCATAACTGGCCTGTCCACTTAACAGCCCTTCCAGATGATGTGGTCACGGTGCCAAAAGATTCGCCCCCACCGCCGCCCCCGCAATGGCGTAAACGTGCTATTGTATATAATGTTAAGGGGGCGCCTTGGCTGCAGCCCAAATTATTTGACGGCCTTCCGGGGCTAATTATTACCTCTATCAAAGAGGCAAGCGACGGCAACTACACCATTGAGGGGACGATCTATGAAAACAAACAACCTTAAAGTCCTATTGCTAACTGCGGCACTGGTGATAGGCTCTACGCCACTTTGGGCGCAAACTTCTGTACCAGCAACACCAACAGTTGTTGCCAGCACACCTGCACTATCAACAGCCCCCGTCCCAACAACTGTATCCCCCGCAACGGTCCCGCCAGTGGCACCTGCACCCGTTGTGGCCATGGCGCCGACTCCGGCACCAACCACTTTAACAACGGCAACTCCCCCACTCCCGGATTCAAATGCCTTGATGTCTACAGGACAAGGAACGGATCCCGCAATTACAGCCGTTTTGGATCGCTTAAAACAGGATACCACCCCCCTTTCCATCAGCGACATGTCGTCCGCTCAAGACGCCTTAGCGCGCTTAAATTTGATGAATGAAATCGAACAAAAACTATCTCAGATTGAAGAAACGCGTGCCAAGCGTCTTGGGGTTGCTGGCATGGCGGGCCTGGATTCAGGCAGTGTTGGCTCCTTAGCGCCGCAGCAGGTTCTTAACCAAGCTTCTGGATTTGGCGGCGGCGCACCCAGTCGCCATCATAGCAGCTCGAATGCTCAAATTCTTGCTATTAGCGGCGCATCTGGACGTTATAGTGCAACGATTGATTGGAACGGTCGTGAAATGATCGTAAAACCCGGCTCATTTTTACCAGATGGCAGTAAAGTTATAAAAGTCGGCGCGGACGAAGTTGTCACAGCCTTCCATGGGAAAAATACCACCCTTTCTTTTGCGGAGGCCAAAACAGCGGATAATGGGGGCGGTCATACCATATCTTCACCGACGGCACCGCCCAATAATCCGGCTAGCAACTAGTATTATTCCTCTAGTCTGCTTATCTAATATTTAGGAGACTGGCGCGTGAGCGATTCACCGATTGATAACCTTTTAAATAGCCTTGGCAAGCCGCGCAGTAATTCTGCACCGCCTAGTGCGTCTGGACGCCAGCCTAGTAATACTATTGCCCCCCCACCCCTAAGAAGAGCGGTTGCAACTGCAACAGACCCTAGAGCCGCAAGACAAACTCCGTTATCGGGTGTTACCACTACCAATATTGAAGAAATGAGCGTCCCAGCAGCAGCTCCTATTCCTGAAGGATTATTTGGCACCAGTAGCCCACCGGCAAAATCACAAGCCCGGGCCGAAGGGCCTAATTTACCCGCAACTGTTGAAAATAAAAATGTTCCCGAAAAACCAGAGAATATTTCTTTCACCCAAGAGGGTGAATTATTAACCATGCGCGGCGGGCCGTTGCAAATCCCCGAAGAAACGCGAAAAATTTGTGCCTTATTTAGTTCCGGCTTACTGCTCGTTAGCGAAAGTCACCGCAACTCTCCGTTGGTCCGCTCTGTCGTTTCACTCGCACGGCGGCAAAATTATCAAGTTAACGAACCGCCACAACTCGTCACCCCTGGTGTCATTCAGCGGACATATATGCAGGCTGAACGTAACGCCAGCGCGACCAAATACGATGATAACGCGATGCGTCGACGCATTAACCATGTGCTTGAAGAAGGAGTTAAGCTCAACGCCAACGATATCCACGTTGAAACCAGTGATGGCCAATGTAAAATTCAATTACGGATTGATGGTTCCCTGCGTGTTTGGGAAGTTTGGACTCAGCAGGAAGGTGAACAGTTCATTGCCTCTGTTTGGTCGCACGCCGATGTCGCTTCGGGTGTCAGTGCGAACTGGAATGAACCTCTCGCCGCCACACTCAGCCATAAATCGGGACCAGATGCCCTGACGCTACCCGACGTCATAGGCGGCGTGCGCTGCCAGTGGATGCCGCTCGTGGGCGGACGCTATTTGAACATGCGCCTCAACTATGATGGCGGAAAAATGTTGGGGCAGAGTGTTGAAGAAGCCGACGTGGACAGCTTAGGCTTTAATGCGGAACAAACCGCTTTAGCCAAACATTTGCGACATATTCCAGGTACGATGCGGATGATCGCGGGGCCGGTGAACCAGGGAAAAACCACGACACTCCGGATTATGTTGAACCGCCGTATGGCGGAAACAAATTTCCGCCTGAATTGCCTGGTCGTAGAAGATCCACCTGAAGGCGGCGTAAAAGGCGCGCGGCAAATCGGCGTCAGCTCCGCCACCGATGAAAAAGTGCGTAACCGTTTATTATCGGAGGTGATGCGTGCATCCCTACGTCTTGATCCGGATATTGTGATGCTGGGCGAAATCCGGGATTTTGAAACGGCCACCATGGCGTTCCGTCTCGCCCTGACGGGCCGCCAAGTTTACACGACCCTGCACGTTTATGCGGCCTTGGCCATTCCACAGCGGATTCGAGATTTGGGTATCGAACCCTACCTAGTTTACGATCACCATTTGCTGCGCGGATTATTCTCTCAGCGCCTGGCACGTAAGCTTTGCAAAAATTGCCGGATTCCAGCGTCGGAAGCGCAATCGCGTTATCCCGAGGAATATGCCGGAGCCATGCGCCGTATGCGGGCGGGCGCAGCCATGATGAAATATAACCGCGCTTTTGGTTTTGAGCCTAATGATAAAAAAGAAATCTACGAACCCGATTTATCCGGGGTCTATTTCGCCAATCTGGATGGCTGCGAACATTGTTTCCAGGGACGCAGTGGCCGGACCGTGATGGTGGAAATCGTCGATGCGGATAGCCAAGTGATGAACTATCTCCGCAACGCAGAAATGGATAAGGCGCGCGAGTATTGGCTGTCCCCTTTTGGGCTGAATGGTGTTTCCATGCTTTGGCATGGGATTGAAAAAGTTGCCGAAGGTATTTTATCCCCCATCGACGCTGAGTTCGAATTGGGACCCTTGGCCACCCCGCAAGAAGTTGCAGAGACTGAGAAAGTTATCGGAGCGCTCACATGAATTTAGACAATATTAGTTATGAAATAACTAAGGCTTCATTTAAAGGAAATCTGAAAGCACAGATGCGTCTTTATCGCAAATTGGCTGGAATGCTCAATATGAACGAGGCTTTGCCACGTGCGCTGGAACGTCTATGGGTGACCGCTAGTTATAACGGAAAAAAACCTAAATTAGCGGAGGCTATCGCCCTACGTGAATGGCGTGAAGCTTTGCAAACCGGCCGCAACCTAACCGATGCCATGAACGACTGGATACCCGACCGGCATATTATGATTTTGCGGTCGGGCGAAGAATCGGGCGCGATCGCCAAAGCTTTGCAATCCATTGAATATATTGAAAAATCAACTGCGCGTATGCGAGGGGCTATCTCTAACGCCATTAGTTACCCCAGCTTTATTTTTATCGTTTTATTTGGCGTCTTGTGGATGTTTGGTATTAATCTGGTTACGCCGATGCGGCAATATGCGCCCGAAAGCGTTAAAGCAAAAATCGCTGGCTTAGGATCAGTTACAGATTTTGTGCAGAACTATGGTTTATACATTTTTATTTTCATCGGCATCGTCGTTGCGATTATCACCTATACCCTGCCGCGCTGGGTTGGAAAGATGCGCGCAAAATTTGATAAATATCCACCCTATTCCTGGTATCGCATCTGGAACGGCAGCGCGTTTTTAATGTCCATGTCAGCGCTCCTGGCCGCGCAAACGCCTCTTTCGCGTGCCTTGTCGATTATGGAATCGCGTGCAAACCCTTGGCTGCGAGAGCGGGTTTTTTCTGCCCGGCAAGAGGTTATGCGCGGTAAAAATTTAGGCGAAGCGCTTCAGGCAGATGATTTAGGATTTCCCGATGAAACCATTGTTTTAGACATGGTCATTCTTGCTGAACGTGCCGACGTTGCAACTATTCTGGACATGGTTAGTAAAGAGTGGCTGGACGAGCAAATCTTGCTGTTAGAATCCCAAAGTACTGCCGTCCGCTCAGCCGGAATGATCTTAATGGGCGGCGTGATTGGCTGGGCCTTTATGTCCATTATCGGTATCGCACAGGGTACCGCCGAAATGGGCAGTGCGCCCGGCGGCGGCATGAAATAATATTACGCTGCCGCGGCTTTATTAAACGCTTTGCCCTTACCGCTTGCGGCAATTGCAGCTTGTGCCGCGGCCAACCGCGCGATGGGCACGCGGTAAGGTGAGCACGAAACGTAATCCAATCCGACTTCTTCAAAAAATTGAATTGAAGCCGGATCGCCGCCATGTTCCCCACATACGCCAAGCTTTAAATCTTTACGTGATCGCCGGCCACGTTCTACTGCGATCCTGACTAATTCACCTACGCCTTCCTGGTCGATGGAAACAAAGGGATCCTTAACATAAATGTTCATACGCTGATAATCTGATAAAAAGCGCCCCGCATCGTCACGCGATAAGCCTAGCGTCGTTTGCGTTAGATCATTGGTGCCAAAGGAAAAAAACTGTGCTTCCTTGGCAATTTCACCCGCTGCCAAGGCGGCACGCGGCAATTCAATCATCACGCCTATTAAATGCGGCAGATGAGGCGCCAGGCGCGCGCCGATAGCAGATATTCTTTCTTTCAGCAAAACGGTTTCACGTTGTGTCGCCACCAGGGGAATCATAATTTCCAACTTCACATCAATTCCTGCTTGCACGGCATCAACTGCAGCCCCGTAAATCGCCTCCGCCTGCATTTCATAAATTTCAGGATAGGTGATCCCCAGGCGGCAACCCCGATGACCCAACATCGGATTAGATTCATGAAGCTGCTCCAAGCGTCTTTCTAAAATCGGTCGATCGATGTTCAATGCGTTTGCAACCTCGCTGATTTCTTTTTCACTTTGGGGTAAAAATTCATGCAAAGGCGGATCAAGCAAACGAACTGTTACGGGCAGTCCTGTCATGATTTCAAATAATGCACGAAAATCCTGCTGCTGCATTGGCAATAATTTTTCTAACGCTTTGCGCCGCCCCTTTTCATCCTCTGCCACAATCATTTCACGTACCGCAGTGATACGCAGTGGATCAAAAAACATATGCTCTGTACGGCATAAACCAATGCCCTCCGCGCCCAAACGTCGTGCAGTTTCCGCATCCATTGGCGTTTCTGCATTTGCGCGCACCCGCATGCGTCGCGCGCCATCTGCCCATGTCATCAAGGTTGCAAAATCACCACTTAAGCTCGGCTCAATCGTTGACACCTGACCTGCCATAATTTCACCACTAGCCCCATCAATCGTCAGCCAATCCCCTGATTTCAATATACGCCCACCAACTCTCAAGGTGCTCTGAGTATAATCTACATGCAGTTCACCCGCACCCGCAACACATGGTCGCCCCATACCACGCGCCACCACCGCCGCATGCGATGTCATGCCGCCACGCGCGGTAATAATTCCTTTGGCCGCATACATACCGTGGATGTCTTCCGGCGATGTTTCAATGCGACATAAAATCACCGGCTCACCGATATTTGCATGGGCCTCCGCTTCATCAGCGGAAAAATAAACCCGTCCCACCGCTGCGCCAGGAGAAGCAGGCAAGCCGCGCGTTAACAATTCCCGCGGCGCATTTGGATCCAATCGCGGGTGCAATAATTGATCCAGCGATGCCGGATTAATACGCGTAATGGCTTCTTCACGTGTTATTGTACCAACTTCTGCCATTTCAACTGCAATCCGCACGGCCGCCTGGGCGGTCCGCTTTCCACTGCGGGTTTGCAGCAAATACAATTTGCCCTGCTGCACCGTGAACTCAATATCTTGCATATCATGGTAATGTTTCTCCAGCACGCCGCGCACGCGGTCGAGTTCCGCAAAAACTTCGGGCATCACTTCTTCCATTGCAGGCGCATTGGATTTTTGTGCAGCCTTTCCATCCAGCGTAATCTGCTGCGGCGTGCGAATACCGGCCACAACATCTTCACCTTGCGCATTCACCAGAAACTCGCCGTAAAAAATATTCTCACCCGTCGAGGGATCGCGCGTGAAGGCCACACCTGTCGCGCAATCGTTGCCCAAATTACCGAACACCATCGCCTGCACCGTCACCGCCGTACCCCATTCAGCGGGGATATCGTTTAACTTTCGGTAAGTATTTGCACGCGGGTTCATCCAGGATTTAAACACTGCACCAATCGCGCCCCATAATTGTTCCTGCACGTCTTGCGGAAATGGCTGCTTGGTTTCGTGCTGGACCATGTCTTTATAACGCGCGCAAATCGTCTGCCAATCTTCGGCGGTCAGTTCACCATCCTGGAAACGGCCAAATTCGCGTTTCGCACCGTCCAAGATATCCTCAAAATGATGATGCGGAATGTCCAGCACGACCGAGCCATACATCTGCATAAAACGCCGGTAACTGTCATAGGAAAAACGCGGGTTACCGCTTCGCTCCGCCAGTCCAGCAACTGTGGTATCGTTTAGCCCCAAATTCAAAATCGTATCCATCATGCCGGGCATTGACGCGCGCGCGCCCGAACGCACCGAAAAAAGCAACGGATTTTTCGAATCGCCAAATTTTGGTCCGACAATTTTCTCAATTTTCTGCACGCCTTCCGCAACCTGTTTTTGCAGTTCATTCGGATAACGCTGGTCGTTTGCATAAAAATATGTGCAGACATCAGTATTGATCGTAAAGCCGGGCGGCACCGGCAGGCCGAGGTTCGTCATTTCCGCCAAATTCGCACCCTTGCCGCCCAATAAGTCGCGCATGCTGGCATCGCCCTCCGCTTTGCCCTTGCCGAAACTGTAAACCCAACGCACCATTGTCCTTATCCTTCAAGCTGACTGAAATTACTGAACTGCTGAAATAGCGAGCGAATTTTACTTAGCAGATTTAAACGATTCACGCGAATACCTGTCTCAGACGCATTTACCATGACCTGCTCAAAGAACCTATCCAGAAATGGTTCTAACTGGATCAAAATTTGTTCCGCTGCGGAATGATTGCGCTCACCGAATGCCTTAATTAACTTTTCAGCCGCTATATTCAATTCAGCTGCAAGTAATTTTTCCACATCTTCAACCAACAAATTAACTTTAATAATACCATTATATTGAACTTTGTCCTTTCTCTCTTCAGCCTCAAGAATATTAAGGGCACGCTTGCGTATTGCACCCAACTTAATTCCGGCTGCTGTTTTCCAAAATTTATCAGAATCCTTAGCTGCTTTAGCGATTAAATAAACATTATCCAGAATGTTAGACATTGCACTCTGGATATTCTCTAACGTAATATTCTGGTCACGCAACACAACCTGCAAACGGTCTTTGATAAACTCCAGCACGTCCGGCCGCACGAATTGCGATAATGGCAATTGAATTTTATTTTCTAAAATAATCCGGATCACCCCCAGTGCAGCACGGCGGAGCGCATAAGGATCTTTCGAACCCGTCGGCTTTTCACCAATACGGAAAAATTCATTCAACGTATCCAGTTTATCGGCCAGCGCCACAATAATACTCACTGGCGCGCACGGTACAGCGGCAGTCGGACCGAGCGGCTGATAATGATCGCGGATGGCCTCGGCAACCGCCGCATCTTCACCGTCAGCCAATGCATAATAACGGCCCATAATGCCTTGGAGTTCTGGAAATTCGCCGACCATACCGGAAACCAGATCTGCTTTGCATAATTGGGCGGCGCGGACGGTTAGCTTTTCATCTGCGTTTAAGGCAATTGCCAGTTTTTTTGCAACATCCGCAACACGCGCAGTCTTTTCATACAATGTGCCAAGTTTCTCGTGAAACTGAATGGTTTTCAGTTTCTCAATGCGGCTATCGAGGCGAGTTTTCAAATCCTGGTCGTAGAAAAATTTGGCATCCGACAGACGCGCACGCAGAACGCGTTCATTGCCAGCGATAATTTCCTTACCGCCATTCACGCCCGGCACATTGGCAATAACGATAAAATCGTTGGCCAGTTTGCCCATATCATCAAATAGCGGAAAATATTTCTGATTCGCACGCATGGTGGCGATCAGGCATTCTTGCGGCACTGCCAAGTATTCCGCCTCGAACGTCCCCAGCATCGCAGTCGGCCATTCAACCAGGCCAGTGACTTCATTCAATAGTTTTTCAAAAGCATCATCTGTATGTAACGACAATTTCTGCTCCGCGGCCAGCTTTCCCACTTGGGTCAAAATTTCATCGCGGCGTTCACGTTGATCCAATATCACATAATTTTTTTTGAGCTCTCCTTTATATTGATCAAAACTGTTCGCCTTAAACGGCCTCGGCGATAAAAAACGGTGGCCATAAAACTCACCGCTACCCATAATCACTTTTCCATCAAAAACCACATTCGCCTGTTGCAACGGCCGCACCCAAACCTGCATGCTGTTGCCCCAGCGCATGGATTTCGGCCAGGTGAATTGGGCAAAGATTCTAAGAATAATGAATTCTAATACTTCAGAAGTTTTTAGCCCTTTAGTAGTTTGTGTAATAAAATAATGCGTGCCTTTCCCTATTTCCCGCTTTTCGATATCATTAAGTGATATTAGATTATTTGCTTGCATAAATCCATTCAATGCCTGTTCGGGTGCATCCACGCGCGGCCCTTTAATCTCTTCGCTGCGGTCAGGTTGTTGAATGGGCAAATTATGCACGACGAATACTAACCGCCGCGGCGTAACATATGAATCCATCTGCAAATCCGCAAATCCCGCCGCCGCCAAATGTTCTGCCGCCAGATTTTTCAAATCCTCTGCCGCGCGCAATTGCATCCGCGCGGGGATTTCTTCGGAGAAAAATTCAACCAACAACTCAGGCATTTGCCACCCACATTTCACAGCATCCCTTGGCCAATGCACGCACGCGGCCGATATAACTGGCGCGTTCCGCCACGGCGATCACGCCACGCGCATCTAGCAAGTTAAATAAATGGCTGGCCTTAATACAGTAATCATAGGCGGGCAGTGCCAGTTTTTGCGCCAGTAAATCACCGCAGGTTTTTTCCGCATCACGGAAATGCTGCTGTAAAGTTTCCACCGGCGCATATTCAAAATTATAAGCCGAAAACTCACGTTCTGCGCGCAAAAGATATCCCCATACGTCATGCCATCATTATTAAAAGCCAGGTCATAAACATTTTCCTTACCCTGAATATACATCGCCAGACGTTCCAAGCCGTAAGTAATTTCGCCGGACACCGGCGCGCATTCAATCCCGCCAACCTGTTGAAAATAGGTGAACTGTGTCACCTCCATGCCATCGCACCAAACTTCCCAGCCCAAGCCCCAGGCGCCCAGCGTCGGATTTTCCCAGTCATCTTCCACAAACCGGATATCATGCGCTAACAAGTCCACGCCGATTTCGCGCAAAGACTGCAAATACAAATCTTGCATGTTATCCGGCGAAGGTTTCAGGATAACTTGGTATTGATAGTAGTGCTGCAGGCGGTTTGGATTCTCGCCATATCGTCCATCAGCCGGACGACGCGACGGCTGCACATAAGCCGCCTTCCAATGTGCCGGACCGCAGGCGCGCAATGCTGTTGCCGGGTGCCATGTGCCCGCACCCATTTCCATGTCATAGGGCTGCAAAATCACACAGCCCTGCGCCGACCAAAAACGGTGCAGCGTTAAAATCATATCCTGGAAGCAAAGAGGCTTACTCATGCACGGATTATAATATCCGATTGGATATTTCGGCAAGCGTTGCGCGTGTCAATAATCAGTTTGGCATGCGCGGCGAGCAGCGCGTAATCCACCTTGTCATGATCCGTTAAAATCATGCAGGCGTCATATTGTTTGGTCACATCCGGCGTCAAGGCGACGGATGCGCCGTTCAACTTCCCGCCTGCTTTTTTAGTTTTCAGCAGCGGCACATGCGGATCATGAAAATCCACGCGGCACCCGCGCGCCAAAAGTTTCGCCATAATATCAAGCGACGGACTTTCGCGCACATCATCGACATTTTTTTTATAGGCAACACCCAGAATTAAGATCTTTGCACGCGACAGAGCCAGGCCCGCGCGGACATCCAATGCTTCGGCAGTTTTCGCAATCACATAATCCGGCATGGCTGTATTGATATCGCCAGCCAGTTCAATAAACCGCGTATTTAATCCATGCGCGCGTGCTGCCCATGTCAGGTAAAAGGGATCAATCGGAATGCAATGCCCGCCCAGGCCTGGGCCGGGGTAAAACGGCATGAAGCCAAATGGTTTGGTTTTCGCGGCATCTATGACTTCCCAAATATCAATGCCCATTTTGTCGTAAATAATTTTAAGCTCATTTACGAAAGCAATATTGACGGAGCGGAAAATATTTTCCGTAAGCTTAACGGCTTCGGCAGTGCGCGTGGAAGAAACCGGCACGACTTTCGGCGCGATTTGTGAATAAAGCTGTACAGCGAGAGCTTGCGATGTCGCATCATCCGCGCCGACAACTTTGGGAATAGAATTGGTGGCGAAATTCGGATTGCCAGGGTCTTCACGTTCCGGCGAAAAGGCCAGGAAAAAATCCACACCCGCCATCAGGCCGCCCGCCGATAAAATCGGCTGCATTAAATCCGCCGTTGTGCCGGGGTAGGTTGTGCTTTCCAAAACCACTAATTGGCCCGCGCGCAAAGATTTGGCAATGTCGCGGGTCGCGGTTTCCACATAACGCATATCGGGCTCGCGATTGGCAGTCAGTGGCGTCGGCACGCAAATTAAAATCGCATCGGGTTCGGCCAGGCGTGTCATCTCCGTGGTCGCTTCAAACTTTTCCGCATCACGCATCCCGGCAACCCAGGCGGCTGGAATATGCTCAATATAAGACTCGCCACGATTCAGTTTTGCAACAAAATCGGTATTGATATCAAAGCCCAAAACATTAAATCCGGCATCCACAAAAACCTTCGCCAACGGCAGCCCGACATAACCGAGGCCGATGATCCCAATCAGCGCAGTTTTATGATCAATTTCATTTTTTAATTGATCGTGTCCGCTCATACCGCGCCATGGCATTGTTTATATTTTTTGCCCGAACCGCATGGACATGGCGCATTGCGCGGCGTTTGCGCCCAGGTAGCGGGATCGTTGGCCTTAAAGGCATGAACGACGGTTTGCGGTTGTGGCGTGATAGTTTCATCCATATCACCCGCCATGGCCAGTGCTGGATCGACCCGTGTTTCCTGCAGGTTTTGCACCTTGATCTGCAATTCCGGCAGCGGTTGATCCATGGTCAGCGTGACATGCGCAAGCGCGCTCGTCACCTGTTCACGCACCTGGGCCATCATGGCTTCAAATAATAAAAAGGCTTCACGTTTATATTCGTTCAGCGGATCTTTCTGGCCGTAAGCGCGCAGATTAATCCCGCCACGCATGTGATCCATATGCAGCAGATGTTCGCGCCATTGCTGATCCAGCATTTGCAGCAGCACATTGCGTTGCAAATCCAGCGCGAATTCAGGCCCGAGCACGGCAAATTTTGCGTCAACCGCATCATCGCTAGTGGCAATCAGGCGTTCGGTAATTTCACGTTCCGTTACGCCTTCTTCGGTTCGCCAGGCGGCTGGCATTTCCATATTCAGCACACGCTGTACGGCCATTGCCAAACCGTCCCAATCCCACTGTTCTGCATAGCTGCCGTGCGGGATCGCGGCAGCGACCGCTTCTTCAATCCATTGGTGACGCAATTCACGCACAATATCCGCAACGCCTTCACCTGCCATAATCGTGCGGCGCTGTTCGTAAATCACCTTGCGCTGATCGTTCATCACATCGTCGTATTTGATCAGATTTTTTCGGATATCAAAGTTATGCGCTTCGACGCGTTTTTGCGCATTCATGAGCGCCTTTGAAATCCAGGGGTGCCAAATGGCCTCGCCTTCTTTCAGACCCAGGTTTTTCAACATATCCTGCATGCGGTTGGCACCGAAAATCCGCATCAAATCATCATCCAGCGCGACAAAAAATTTTGACGCGCCCGGATCGCCCTGTCGGCCCGAACGGCCGCGCAGCTGATTATCAATCCGGCGCGATTCATGACGCTCGGCGCCGATCACATAAAGCCCACCGGATTCCTTCACGCGGCCTTCTTGCTTGCCGTGACGCGCGATGACCATTTCAGAAATCTCCTCGCGCTCGCGTGGGCTTTCCGTTTTCGCTGCCGCCTCTTCGATCATGCTATCCAAATTACCGCCAAGTTTAATATCGGTTCCACGTCCCGCCATATTTGTTGCGACCGTCACCGCACCGGGCTGGCCCGCATTGGCAATCACGTGCGCTTCTTTTTCATGCTGGCGCGCGTTTAAGACATTATGTTTAATTTTCTTTTTATCGAGCAGCATCGAAACCAGTTCCGATTTTTCAATCGACGTTGTGCCGACCAACACCGGTTGTTGACGCGCCACGCATTCTTCAATCAAGGTCACAATGGCTTCGTATTTTTCTTTTTCGGTGCGGTAGATGAGATCTTCATGGTCCGCGCGCGTCACCGGCATATTGGTGGGAATTTCCACCACATCCAAATTATAAATCTGCGCGAACTCCGCCGCCTCTGTCATCGCCGTGCCTGTCATGCCCGCCAGTTTGGGGAATAACCGGAAATAATTTTGATAGGTAATGGATGCCAGCGTCTGATTTTCCTGTTCAATCTTCACGCCTTCTTTGGCTTCGAGCGCTTGGTGCAAACCTTCGGAATAACGGTTATTCAAACGTGCACGGCCCGTGAATTCATCGATAATCACAACCTTCCCGTCGCGCACCATGTAATCCACATCGCGCTTGAAAATAATGTGCGCTTTCAACGCCTGCGCCACATGATGGTTAATGTTTACATTCTGTAAATCATACAGATTACCCGTTTCCATCAGGCTGCGCTCGCGCAGTGCAGCTTCAATTTTATCCACACCAGCTTCGGTTAAAACGACGCTGCGGTGCTTTTCATCCTTGTCATAATCCGCATCGACCAGAATTTTCATCAAGCTATCGATTTGTTTATACAATTCAGAACTGTCGCTGGCCGCGCCGGAAATAATTAACGGCGTGCGCGCTTCGTCAATTAAAATCGAATCCACTTCGTCAACAATTGCGTAGCTAAAGGGCCGCTGCACCATATCCTGCAAACGGAATTTCATATTGTCGCGTAGGTAATCAAAGCCGAACTCGTTATTGGTGCCGTAGGTAATATCACAGGCATATTGCGCGCGGCGTTCATCATCATCCAGGCCGTGCACAATCACGCCCACCGTTAGGCCGAGGAACGTATACAGCCGCCCCATCCATTCGCTATCGCGTTTGGCAAGGTAGTCATTCACGGTCACGACATGCACGCCTTTTTCCGGCAGCGCATTCAGGTACGCCGCCAGCGTCGCCACGAGGGTCTTGCCCTCGCCCGTGCGCATTTCGGCAATTTTGCCCTGATGCAAAACAATTCCGCCGATCAGCTGGACATCGAAATGGCGCATGCCAAGAACGCGCCGCGCGGCTTCACGTACCGTCGCAAAAGCCTCCGGCAAAATCTCATCCAGGGTTTTGCCCTGGCGCAGCCATTCGCGGAACATGCCGGTGCGCGAGCGCAGCGCCTCATCCGACAACTGTGAGCAGACATTTTCCAGCGCGTTAATGGCCTCGACATGGGGCGACAGGCGGCGGATATAGCGGTCATTGGCGGAGCCAAAGAGGGTTTTGGCCAGATTGGCGAGCATTGTTCTTCCGTGTTGATTTTTGTGGATGTTGTAGCGGAAATGGCGGGGGATGCAAGGTATATGCGATCACATAAATAATATGTCACCCCTTGCACACACGCGCCAATCATGTTTGAAAGGCGTTCTGAACAGGGAGAAACATCACATGCGTCATTTGCTTTTGGCTGGATTTATTGCGGCGACTTTAACTGCGCCGGTTTTTGCGGAAGACAAGCCTGCGGCTGCAACACCATCTGATAAAACCGCGGCGACTGATGCAACTACGCCTACCGCGCCGAAAGCGCCCAACAAAGACACCCTCGCCCGCGTCGACGGCAAAGACATCACGCGCAAAGATATGGATGCATTCCTGACCAAATTACCGCCCGGCGCACAGGCCCTGCCAAAACCGATCTTGGAGCCAATGGCGCTGGACCAGCTCATCAACGATCAATTGTTAAATAAGGCGGCGGTGGCGAATAACACAGCAGAGACACCGGAATACAAAAAACGTTTGGCGGAAATTCAGGACCAATTGCTGCGCGAAACCTATATCAAAGGCAAAGTAGAAAAACAGGTCACGGATTCCGCGATGCGTGAAGAGTTCGACAAATTCAAAAAGGAAAATCCAGAGCAAATGGAATACGAAGCGCGCCACATGCTGGTGGATGACCAGGATAAAGCCAAGGATTTAATCAAACAACTTGATGGCGGAGCGGACTTTGCCAAACTGGCCAGCGAAAATAACAAAGGCCCCGAAAAAGCAAAAGGTGGCGAGTTGGGTTATTTCACCGCCAAAGAAGTAGTGCCGGAATTTGCTAATGCTGTTTCGAAAATGAAGGTCGGCAAATATACTGAGGAGCCGATTAAAACTTCATTCGGCTGGCATGTGATTAAACTGGAAGACAAACGCAACCGTCCCGCGCCGAAATTCGACCAAGTGAAAGACCAAATGCATCAGCGCGTACAACAAAGACTAGTAAAGGAAGAAATTTCCAAACTGCGCAAGGATGCGAAGGTTGAGGTTTATTCCGACAACCTCGCGCAAATGCCGAAGCAATAATTCCAACTGTCATCCCCGCGAAAGCGGGGATACATTATTTCAAGGAGAATGTTTTACGGCATCGGAGGTTTAAGCCTTAAATGTTCTGCTAACACTTTTACTAGGCCTGGCGTCGGCGGGGGCAGATTTACCTTTGGGCTACCTGACGCTATGGAATCGGGAGTGTGTGGGCAATCAGACCTATCGTGGCCGATGATTGCGCCCAGCTCATCATCGGCCTGACCGAATGGCGTAATGGCCCAATCCACCCAGGCCGGGCCCCTGCGCGGCCGGAAATCCACACCATCATGCTGCGCGAACGGCACAATCGCGGGCAACATCGGATAGACCGCCATCAACAGACGGTTGCCCGCCATATTCAAACGGAATTCGCGGTTACGAGGATAATCATTGCCGGTGCAGCCTACGGTGCGGTTGTAATCCGAACTGTTTTAGGCGGCGTTTTCATAATGCGCATTCAGTGTATTCACCGCGCGCGTATCATATAACATTTTCAGATATTGCTCATTCTGGCTTTGTTCTTCATCCGAAACTGAAAAGGATAGCGTTTCCCGCACGCATGCGACGGTACAAAATAAAAGCATAAATGCCAAAAAGGCACTCCACTTTTGGGTCGCACGCCCATATATGATATATCAGGCATAGACCATGTTCATCCAAACCGAAAGCACCCCCAACCCCGACGCACTGAAATTCCTGCCCTCGCGCGCCGTGATGGCTGAAGGGACGTTGGACATGCGCACAGTGACGGATGCGGTCGCCTCCCCCCTCGCCCAGCAATTGTTTGATGTCCATGGCGTTGAGGGTGTTTTCTTCGCGCCTGATTTTATCGCCATCACCAAATCCCCTACGCTGGATTGGCAAGTCGTGAAACCGCACGTCCAGGCGCGAATTATGGATTTCTATTTATCAGGCCAGCCATTATTGATTCAGGATAACGCCGCGAATGACGATCGCGGCAACATCAGCGCGGATAAACTGGCCGATCCCATCGTGCAACAAATTTTGGCCGTGATTGACGAACACATCCGCCCAGGGGTGGCGCGCGATGGCGGCGATGTAAAATTTGTGGATTTTGACGAAGGTATTGTTTACCTGGAAATGCGGGGTGCCTGCGCGGGTTGTCCGGCGGCTGGCCGGACCCTAAAATCCGGCATTGAAAAAATATTGCAAACCTATGTTCCTGAGGTTCAGGAAGTCCTATCTATCTAAGAACCCAGCCAAGGAGAACCCCATGACCACCATCAACGCAGAAGCGCAAAAAATCCTGTTTACCGAAGCCCGCACGCAAAACGGCTGGAACGGCGATGCCGTGCCGGAAACCAAATTGCATGAACTCTACGACCTGATGAAATGGGGCCCAACCAGCACCAATTGTTCCCCGCTGCGGATTATTTTTCTGGCGACGGACGCCGGAAAAGAACGCCTGAAACCCTCACTCGCGCCGGGTAACGTGCCGAAATCCATGTCCGCACCCGTCGTTGCCATCCTGGCGCGCGATATGAAGTTTTATGAAGAACTGCCGTTCCTCTCGCCCGCGAATAACGCCATCCAGTGGTTTAAACCTGATGCGCCCAACACGCGCGAAACCGCCGTGCGCAATGCGACGCTTCAGGGTGCTTATTTCATTCTGGCCGCACGTGCGGTTGGGTTGGATGCCGCGCCAATGTCCGGTTTTGACGCCGATAAATTAAATGCGGAATTTTTTGCCGATTCATCATGCGAAGTGGATTTTATCTGCGCGCTCGGCCACGGTGAGCCGTCCAAACTTTATCCGCGCGGCCCGCGCCTCGACTTTGATAAGGCGTGCAAAGTTCTTTAATGTTCCTCGGCATTGATTGTTCCGGCGTGATGGCGGAAATGGCGCTGGTCGCGCCGAACGTGGAAGAATTCTCTATCCGTGAAAACACGCCCCGCCAGGCAGATGTGATTTTCTCCATGCTGGAAAAAATTCTGGCTGACGCAAAAATCACAATGCAGAATATCACCGCCATCGGCGCTATCACTGGCCCGGGGTCTTTCACCGGCATCCGCGTGGGTTTGGCTTTCGCTCAAGGCCTTGCGGACGGTCTGGGCATTCCGGCTTACGGCTTGAGCGCATTTGATGCGCTTAGAAGAGGGAGGGGAGAGGAGAGAGAAGAGATTATTGTTTTAGAGTCAAAGCGTGCGGAACTCTATGTGCAGCATGACGGCAGGACGGCGATGATGACTGCGGAACAAATTTTACAATTGGCGAATGGTAAAAAGATTACCCATAATTTAGGCGAAAATTCTCCCTTCTTCCCTCTCCCCTCTCCCTTCTTATCTACCGCCGCCGCCCGCTACGCAAAAAACTTATTCGACCAAAACACGCCCGGCGAAATTCTGGCACCCTATTACCTGCGTGAAGCGGATGCAAAACCGCAAATTAATGCAGCCTGACATTCGCATTGCCACGACAGCGGACGCACCAGACCTGACGGCAATCCGCGCGCAATGTTTTAATAAATCTTGGGATGAAAAAACTTTCTCCGATATACTCAATAACCCAAACATTATTTGCCTGATTGCACCAAATATCGCCTATGCGCTCGTACAGAAGATTTCCCCCGAATCCGAACTCATTACCATCGCTGTCGCGCCCGCTCACCGCCGCCGAGGCATCGCCGAAAATTTGCTGCAGAACCTGTGGCAAAACTTGCTGAAGCACGGCATTGATACGATCCACCTGGAAGTCAGCGAAAAACTCATACCCGCGCAGAATTTATATAAAAAACTTGGCTTCCAGCCAATTGGCCGCCGCACCAACTATTATGGCGTAGGCCAAGATGCAATCTTGATGCGCCTCGAAAGGCCACTATAATATATGGCATGAAACAACACACCTTCACCGAATTCCATGGCGCTGCGGCAGAAATCGTTGCGTCCTATGTCTATAACAACGAAATCACATCAGAAAAAATTCCCGAATTGCTGCAAACAGTTTACCGCGGCGTTTTGCATATGGATGTGCCGCCTGCAAATGTGCATGTGCTGCCGCGCCCTAAACATCCCGCCGTGCCGATTGATAAATCCGTGCATGATGATTACATCATCTGCCTGGAAGATGGGGTCCAATTGAAAATGCTGCGCCGTTATTTGAAAACCAATTTCAATATGACTTTTGAACAATACCGCGCACGCTGGAATTTACCAAAAGACTACCCCGCTGTCGCGCCCGCGTACACGCAAAAACGCAGTCAAATGGCGCGTGACCTCGGCTTGGGTCGCAAGAAAAAGAAAAAATGAGCTGGCTGGATAATCTGATTGACCCCAAGGGCATCAGCGAATTTTTATCACAATTCGTTCCCACCGCGCCGCTGCAGGGCGAACTGCGCATTGGCAATTTAGAAGTCCGTTTGGCACACACCGTTGCCGAAGTAGAAATGGCGCAACGCCTGCGTTACCGCGTTTTTTATGAAGAGATGTCCGCCAAACCAACGGTGGAACAAACGCTCAGCAAACTGGATGCGGATCGATACGATGCATCCTGTGATCATGTATTGGTTCTGGACCATAACCGGCCCGAAGGCGATCAGGTCATCGGCACTTACCGCATGTTGCGGCGTTCGGTTGCAGATGAAAAGTCCGGTTTTTATACAGCGAATGAATATAATATTTCGCGTATCCTAGCGCATCCCGGTGAGTTGTTAGAGGTTGGGCGCAGCTGTGTGGATATTAATTACCGGACGCGGCCGACGCTGGAATTGCTTTGGCGCGGCATTGCATCCTATGTTGAGCAGTTTGACATCCAATTAATTTTCGGCTGTGCGAGTTTTCCCACGCTGAAGCCCGCAGAAATTCAGGATGAATTAGCCTATTTATATTATCATCATTTGGCGCCACCCGCATTATGTGCAACCGCACTGCCACAACGTAAAGTATCTATGGATGTTGTACCCGCACAATCTATCAACCCGCGCAAAGTACTGTCAAAGCTTCCACCATTGATTAAAGGCTACCTGCGTATCGGCGGTTTTGTCGGCGACGGCGCGGTGATTGATGAACAATGGGGTTCAACCGATGTTTGCATTATCGTCAAGACGGATTTAATCACGGACAAACACGCGCGCCATTTCGGCCTGACAGGCGGCGAAGCAAAATGATCGCCTTTATTCGCGCTGTGATACGCGTCATGTTATTAATTCTGTCACTCATCCTGCCTCTTATCCAAGTTTGTCTGATGTGGCTGCCGCGCCGCGGACCGTTTTATGCTATCCCCCAATTGTGGTGCCGAGTGGTGACACGTATCATGGGCATTAAAATCGTCACACACGGTACACTCGTGACGGAAACACCTGCGCTATTTATCGCTAATCATGCATCGTATCTCGATATACCCGTATTACAAACCGTCGTCCCGGGCAGTTATATTGCCAAGTCGGAAATTTCCGGCTGGCCCTTGTTCGGCTGGCTGGCGGATTTGCAAGGCACTATTTTTGTTAAACGCGTGAAGACCGAGGCAAAAAACCAAGCCAATGTTATGAGCCAGCGGTTGAAAGCTGGCGGGACGCTGATTTTATTTGCCGAGGGCACAACATCGGACGGTTGCCGCCTTTTGCCCCTCAAATCTAGCCTGTTAACAGTCGCACAAGATGCGCGCGTCGTGCAACCGGTTACGATTGGTTTTACAGCGTTGGACGGTTTGCCGGTGGGCCGCACGCATCGTTATATCTATGCCTGGATCGGCGACGAAAGCCTCGTACCGCATCTGATGCGCCTGTTGATGCAGGGCGAAGTGACCGTCGATATTACTTTCCATGCGCCGATTTATGATAGCCTAACAAACCGGAAAATTTTATCAAATCAACTTGATACCGTGATGCGTGACGGTTTGAATAAAACCCTGACCCAGGCGGCGTGACCCCCATCTATATCATTGGCAAAAGCATCGGGGGTAACGATTGCTGCCTTCTGCGCGGTACGGATGGCGGATTAGTTGAAAATCTTCAACAATTTTTCCATCGGACTATGAATTAACCACGCCTTGAATTCCTGATCTAAAATTGCGCCCGATTCCAATTGATCCAAACTTTTGCCGAAATGTTTTTCCAAGGTTGTCTGCCCGCCCAAGATTTCCGACATCGCATCTAATGTCATCAAGGCGCAGCCAGTATTAAAATGATCACCCAACACAGGAGTCCGTACGGATTGGTGCGGATCGACATTATTCCCGACATGCGGCGCGATGGGCGACATAAAACGTTTAAATTGTGCGCCCGGCCAACGTTTTACAGCGAATTGGATTAAAACATCCCGGCAGCGCGCCGGATCATCTGGAAATAATAGCTGCGCCACACGCATGCGGCGGTAAACCTCTTGCGGTGTTTTCCGGCGTACGAGCAAATAGGTTTCAATAAATTCCGACTGGGCATAGGAAAAACCCAGATCGTTTTCATCGCTTTGTGGAATTTGTCCGGTGTGAGCGTGGCGCAATTCCGCAGTGGGTATCTCCAAATTAATATAGTGCAACGCCGGTACAGGTGCCGAACTCACCAATCCTTTTTCCTCAAAGTAACGCAAAGATTGCGTAATCATTTCTTTCGGCATGCCGCCGATAGGATTGGCGCCGCCCATATGCAGATCGCCACCCGCAGTGGTATAGCCCAGCGCAGCCTCAGATTCATTCGATGTCGCCAGGGCAATTTTGCCTTCATGGTTGCTGATGGCCCAAGGCAGCGGCGCTCGAATGCGCGCCTGCATATTTTGCAGCAACAGATCATCGCGCTGATTTTGCCAATTGGGCAAGGGAAAGCCTAAACCGGTAAAAGCGGCCAAGGTTTCATCCCATATGCCCTGCACATCGGCCACATGAAACTTCCCCCCAATACCAGCCGAATTTTTGCCATCCGGTAACATCCCGCCTTCGATCAAAAACCGCGCGGCATGTTGCGTGCGCGTAGAACTATTATCCGTCGGCATATAAACGCAGGTTAGAATATTTTCCTTAATCACCTGAATGGCAGCGGCCTCGCCCTGCTCCGTCCAGATTTTCAAAACTTTATCCTGGTAATTCAAATGTTTGAAATGCCGGAAAAAGCCGTCAATACCGCCTGCCCGAATTTCCAAATCCACCATTGTCATCACCGCTAGTGCGCCGTAAGCAGAATCCTTGCCGCCCGACAAGGAAACCACATAACCCTGGCAAGCAAAGGTTTGCTTCCGCATATAATCGCGCAGCCACAGGGCGATGGAGCGCATATATTCTTCATAGGATAATTCCGCCGCAGAAATCGTACCGTTTTCATAGGCTAGATCAAATGCGCCCACGGCACCCGAAATCTCCAATGGCAATTCCGAAAACTGGTGTGCAGTGGGCGCATCAGATTCCAACACCGACGTACAAGGCAACTCCACCGTCACACTGCTGTAGGACATATCATCAAACGAATAGCGCGCTTGATGGTGCAACATAACACCATCGCGTGCGAAAATCTGGTTGCCCTCCGCCGCATAGATACCCGATGCCGATCCCAGACAATTGGTATAAACGTAAAGTTCACAATAGCGCGATCCTGCCGCGCACAAGGCCTGCATGCGCACATCGTCCTTGGCTGACGACGGTTCAGGCTTGCTGGCGCTGGGATTTAAAACGACGGTTAGACCACGCACGCATGAAAGTCCAACCAGGTAACGTGCTTCTTGGCTTTCTCTTATATTGATTTCATCTGCATACACACCGGGCCAGGCCTCCGCGCAAATTTCATGCGTCATCGTAATCGTCCGCACACCATCAGATAAGACGATCACCGGTTTGCCGAATGGCGCCTGCGTGCCATCAGGTAAAGTAATTATTATCTTGCCAGCCGCCGCAGGCCAGCTGGCGAAATGGCGGCGCTCATATTCAACCGGCCCATTGGACAAAATGGATTTAGCGGCAATGGCGACAACTCGGCCATCGGTAATAGTAAACTGCGTATTATAAGGCAGATTTTCAATGTTATAGAGCGCCGTATCCGCGGATTGTGTTTTATCCGCATAATGCCACGGAGCGCCCAATGAAATCACCAGATTCGGATTTTTATCCTGCGCGTAACGTGCGATATGCTGAACACATGACCAGACAATATCATTGGCTTTATTCCATTGATGATAATCATCCGCTGCATAACCCGTCAGGACTAATTCTTCCAGCGCCAGAATATCCGCACCATTCGCCGCGGCGCGGTCGATGGCGGCGCAAACATTTTGAACATTGGCGGCAAAATCATAAACCGTCTGGTTCAGGCTGGCCGCTGCGACCCGAATGCGCACAGAGTTTGAATACATAATCAAAAATAGCGTGCATTAATCCGCAAAACAAGCCGACATGCCGCGCAGGCTGATCTGGCCCGTATAATTGCCAGACAAAATACGGCCTGGCGCAGCACAAAAATTCTGCCGCCACAGCGTATGGGCGCGTAAAAGTTCAGAAGAATACAGTGGGATTGCATTGGACCAGCGGTTTATAATAATTTCCAGTGGCGGCATAGAAGGATTTAAAACCGCGTTCAATTCTGACACAATTAATTCTCGTAATTTTGTATCAGGCAGATTCATAACGGCTGTATCCTGCATACCGCCGAGCATGACCGTATAAGAAGCCACGCGGGATTCATCCGTCACACGATTTTCGAACGTGGCGGAATTAAATAAAATTCCCAATGCCCGTCGCGGTTCATTTGCAGCACATAAAACACCGATACCCTCCGGCGCACGGTGATCTTTCTTATCCAAAAAGACCGTTGCGCTAACTAATGGCGCGTATTGCACTTGCCTCAATGCATCGGCTGATTTTCGAAAACTATTTTGCAGTATCTGCGCTGCAGCGTGGGCAGGTGTGGCGATAATCACGTTCGGCGCGTCTGGCAGTTCTGAAATGACCCCGTTCAGAAAAACCTGCGCCCTCGGCGATTCTGAAATGGATTTAAATAATGCGTTTATCAGCGTCGTCATCCCTGCACGCGGCGCAATCATGCGTGGTTCGTAATTGGAACGCGAACGCATCAGCATGTGCCATAACAATGGCCGTCCGCGCGGCGAAATCAATACAGGGAATGCCAACTCTGGCGATAATAACTCCGGCGGCGCGGCATAAATGCCCTGCATCATGGGGTGAATTAAATTATGGGTGGCCGCGCGCCCTAAATGATGATGTGCCAAATCCTGTAAATTGGCATAATTTTCTTTCGCTGGCAGAAAAGCAGCCCGTGCGACCATCTCCGCAGTCTCAGTTAACCCCAAAGGAAACCTGGAAAACTTTCCCTCACGCAGAATGTATTTCTTGCGTGTTCGCGCCGCCACAGTTACAACTTTTAATTCCGCCAATAAGGCATCCATAACCGGCGCAGAACGCATGCTATGGGCTGCGGTTTCGGCTAATCCATATTCTGTTTGCACCGTGTTAATCAGCCCGCCCGCCCGATCAGCGCCGTCATATAATTTAATGCGCCAGCCGCGCTGCAATAATCGATATGCCGCCAGCAAACCGGAAAAACCGGCACCAATAATCATCGCTTCTTTGTGATGCTCATTTAATTTCCCCAACATTACATCGTCCGGCTAAACAACGGCTTATCCGGCTGTCGACGTTGCAACCGTGCATCAAAAGCCATGCATATATTGCGCAAAAACGGTCGTCCCGCGGAGGTAATACGGATTCCATCAGGCGTAATTTCAACCAAACCGTCAACCATAAACTCTGCCAGACGACCAGGAACATTTTGTAAATCATCCGTAAACAAATCCTTATCGTACCAATGCGTTTCGCCTTGTGTCATAAGATTCAAAATATGCTGCCGCAAAACCATATCTTCCGTTGTCAGGCAATGCCCGCGCGCGATAGGCAATTCGCCTGCCGTAACACGCGCGTTATAAGCCGTGATATCTTTTTCATTCTGCACGAATGCCGTCCAGGCATCACCAATTGCCGAAACGCCCAGGCCAATCATGGGTGAAACATGATGGGGCGTATAACCCATAAAATTTCGGAACAAGGTTTTTTCATGCAGCGCGCGCGCCAAATCATCATGCGGCAAGGCAAAATGATCCATGCCGATTTCCACATAACCCGCCGCCAAAAACATCGTCCGCCCGCATTCATATAATGCGCGTTTGGCCGCACCCACAGGCACATCGCCATCCGTAAATTTTCGCTGGCCGGTTTTTCCGACCCACGGCACATGGGCATAAGAATAAAAGGCAATGCGGTCCGGTTGTTGCGCAATGACGGCCGTGATGGTTTTTTCAATGCTCGGAATCGTCTGATGCGGCAGACCATAAACCAGATCAAAATTCACACCCGTATAACCGACGGCGCGCGCAATTTCGGCCAGTCCACCCACCATTTCAACCGATTGAACACGATTAATTGCCTCCTGAACTGCTGGATCGTAGTCCTGTACGCCCAGGCTAATCCGGCGGAAACCTAAATCATATAAAGTCTTTAAATGTTCTATCGTCGTCACGCGCGGGTCGGATTCAAAAGATAATTGTGCGTCCGATGTTAGCGCAATCCCATCATACAAATCCGATAACAAATCCTGCAATTCATCCGGCGTCATAAAGGTTGGCGTGCCGCCGCCCAAATGAATTTCGGCGACCAGAATTTTTTGCATTTGCAATTGCTTGAGGTAATTTTTCCATTCACGTAAAACCGTTTCAATATAGGGCCGCGAACGTTCATGATTTTTAGTGATAATTTTGTTGCAGGCGCAAAAAGTGCATAACGCCTCACAAAATGGCAGATGAATGTAAATCGCCGCACCGCGATTTTTTTGTGCGCTATGGTTTAGCTCCGTACGTAACGCGGCAATCCATTTCAGTTGTGTTGGCGCGGTTTCCCAATAGGGCACGGTAGGATAACTGGTATAACGCGGCCCAGCCACGTCATATTTTTTAAACAGACTTGTCACGCCGCTACCGGTCGAGAAACAAAAAATTCACGTGCCATTTGCACAAAGCCTTTAACATTTTCTTCGCGCGCCTGGGGCGTTACACCATGCCCCAACCCGCATATCCAGCCGCGCCTCAGTTCCGGCGGTATAGCAGACATTTCATTAAAAAATTTATTAGCCTGAATCTTAAATTCATCGTGCGGCAATGTTAAATGATCCGGATGAAAATTACCCTGCATGGCCCACTTGTCGGCATAAATTTGCATTGCGGCGGGCAGGTTTTGGTGATGGTCGATTCCCAAACACGTAATCGGCAAATCTTGTAATAACGCCCAATGTCCCGGCGCCATATTTTTTCCGTAATAAATTATCGGTATATTGGGATAGGCCGCGTGGAAATCGTTTAATATGCGTTTTAAATGCGGCAAATATATTTTCGCAAAAATATTTGGCGCAATATCACCCCCACAGGAATCGAACATCGCCATCGCATCCGGTGCCGCAGCAGCCTGTGTCTTCATATTTTCTAATAATACAGGATGCAGTTTTTCCATGAACCCCGCAAACCTTCCATCCTGCAGCCCTGCATGCGCCGATGAACAATCGCCCTTATGCGAACCCTCAACCGCAAAAAAATACAACGTCAGTGGCGCGCCGACAAAACCGATTAAGCCCCTTTCCGTCGACAACAGCGCGCGTGTCTGACGCAAACCCTCCGCCTGAAATTCAAAAAAATTTGGCGCAATGTTTTGATCATAAAATTTTAAATCATCCATCCCCCGTAAATGCCGCGCCAATTTCGGCCCTGGTGCGAAATCCAGACCAATGCCCATCGCCTCCAAGGGAAACAAAATATCCGAAAATAAAATCGCCGCATCAAAATCAAAATCACGCATCGGGCCCATGGCAACTTCGGCGGCCAGCGCAGGCGTTTTGCAAACTTCCAAAAACGAATGTTGGGCGCGAATAGATTGATAATGCGCGTGATAACGCCCAGCCTGACGCATCATCCAGACCGGCGGCGCACCAGTATTTTCGCGGCGCAAAGTAGCAATAAATTTATTCACCATAAAACTCCCTGAGCCATTCGCGCGCATAACGCGCAGCATACGTGATAATCACGCGCGCACCCGCGCGGCGCATCGCGTGCCAGTTTTCAATATGTGCGGCGCATGCATCCATTAAACCCTGCGCCGCCGCGACTTCAACCATCGCATGTTCACCACTGACATAATAAGCCGCAAAAGGTAGCGGGATTTTATCCGACAAGGTTTTCAAGATATCCAGATAATGTACGGCTGGTTTGACCATTAGTATATCCGCGCCCTCATCCGCATCGCGCCAAGAACAGGCCAGCGCATCATCTGCGCGACGGAAATCCATTTGGTATGTCTTGCGGTCTTGTAGTTTCAGTTTTTTATCCGGGGCGGAATTCTGCGCAATACGGAACGGCCCATAAAACGCGCTGGCAAATTTTGCCGAATAACTCATGATCGCGGTGCGGTCCTGCCCCTTATCATTCAGCCTCGCACGGATGGCAGCAATGCGCCCATCCATCATGTCGGACGGTGCCACGCAATCCGCCCCCGCCTGAGCGCAAGCCACAGCCATTTCAGCCAGCGCATGTGTGCTATCAGGATTCACAACATGATCCATCGCGTCATTTAAAATCCCGCAATGGCCGTGTGTAGTAGAAGCGCATAAGCACACATCCGCCGCCACCCAGATATCATCACCAAATTGTTTTTTCAGCGCGGCAATTTGTGCGCACAAAAATGCATGGTCGAATTCATGTGTGGCTTTTCCCGCTGGCGATGCAAATAATAAAAACTTGTTAATACCAGATCTTAAGTCGACTTCCACCTGCCGTAATAAACTGTCTGGCATATCGCGATACGTTCCGGGAATACCGGGCACTTCGGCGCGCTCTTGCAAACTTTCAGCAACGAACAAGGGTTGAATCATTTGACGGTGGGAAACCAGAACTTCTGCCGTTAATTCGCGAATGTGCGCATTGGCGCGCTGGCGGCGCTGCGAAATCGGCATGGTATAGGGATTTTTCACCACTTTAGTTAATCAAACAGCGGCAGCACGACAAGGTCTTTTACGCCCTGCGCGTACAAATAGTCCGCCGTTTTTCCGGGACCGCAGACATGGATTGCGTCATATCTTGCGTATTGATGCAATGCGGCGAATTGATGGCTGCTTGACCATTCGATCACATCCGCTGACGCCAGTTCCGCAATGGCTTCGGCCGGTGGATTTAGAATGAGCTTATAAGTTGGAATGGCAGTAGCATCTACCCAACCATCCGCCGCATCTTCATGCGTGTAAATCGCCCAATTGCTGATCGGCGGCAATTGCAAAACAGGGTCGGCAATTAAATCACGAATGAAATCAAAACCGAACCCATCTGCACAGCCTTCCACCCAATGGCCTTTGGCGGCCAAGTTAAACCAACTGCTTACGCCGGAAGTCCACAGCCGAGCAGCCGAATTATAATCATCTGGCAGTGCACGCGAATTAGCTGCAAAGGCAGCGGCAAAATTTCCAGTAGGTGGAGCAAGTTTTTCCATTTTAAAAATTTTGCGCTGCCAGTCACGCCCGCGCCATATCTTTTTATCTGTGAAATCCGGTGCATTTTCAATGTGCGTTTCATCAACCGGCTGACCCGCTTGATCGCAGCCACGCACGAGTATGATATCCGATTTCATATTGGAAAGATTGATCGCCGTAACGCCAAATCGCTGATGACATCCGCCGCCATATGCGCCAAGAATATCTAATTCAGATCGAACCTGCACTGCACTGGGCGAGTGATTTAAAGTGCTTAAAATTTTAATCGTCCCTATATCGCCTGCGCGGCATTCAATTGCCAAAGCGCCTTGCCCCGGTGCACCCGGGCAGTGTGTTAGCGGTAAAATCTTCCATTTTAAATCATGTAATATGTCCGCCAAAATTTTTCTGCCACCCTCATCTGCATGCAAACGCGACAGGCCAGCAAAGGCGAGGATGATGCCGTCCAACGCGCGATCCCCCATTTCATGTAGCCGTTTCAGACGTGTATCAATATTGCCGCGCACCGGCACCATTTCAATTTTCGCAGGCGTTGCGGATAATCGTGGCAAAGCCTGCGTTAAAAACTTTGGCACCAACTCGCCCCGCCGGGGCGCGGAGGTGCCGATTTTAATCGCGCGATCCATCCGCAAAATATCCATAATATCTGGCCGGAATAGCGCCACGTCATACGATGGCGCACGGCGCGGTATCGCGCCCGTCACTAAATCTGCAGGACGCTGTGTCCCCAAATCCTTGAGTGAATGCACAGCGAAATCAATTTCACCTGCGAGTAATTGATCATCAATTTCTTTGGTAAAAATGCCAATGGTCTGCATATCCGGCAAAGGCGTCGTTTTATTGGTGTCGCCGCCGGTCGTAATGCCAACAAATTCAATTTCAATATCGGGATGCGCGGCGCGCAGCGCGACCGCAACCTGCCGGGCTTGTGCCATCGCAAGCAAAGATTTGCGCGTCCCCAACCGTAATTTCATAGGAATGATTTAGGCTGCTTCCAGCAACTTCACAAGCGTTTCGGGCTCAATCGCGCCCGCGCGCAACAGATCATCGCAATGGCGGTTGCGCAAAACGCGCACCAATGATTCCACCAGATGGTCAATTTCGGCATCACTGTGATAAGGCGACGGCGTCAGACGCAAGCATTCCTGCCCCCACGGCACAGTGGGATAATTAATCGGCTGCGCGTAAATCCCGTAAACATATAATAGTGCATCACTGATATTACGGCATAAAATCGGATCGCCGATAACGACTGGTACGATATGCGTCGGTGTATGGCGGTATTTAATTCCTGCAGCGGCAAGTTTGGTTTTTAACATCGCCGCGCGTTCTTGATGCCGCGCACGTAAATCTGGCGAGTTTTTCACAATCTGAATGCTGCGTTGCGCCGACGCGCAAATTGCGGGTGGCAGCGAAGTCGTGAAAATAAACCCGCGCCCATAAGACCGGATGCAGTCGACGATCATCGCATCCGCCGCAATATAACCGCCGACAACGCCAAAACCCTTAGCCAAGGTGCCATTAATAAATGTGATACGATCCATCAAACCTTCACGTTCCGCCACGCCGCCACCGCGCGCGCCGTACAGCCCGACCGCATGCACTTCATCCAAATAAGTCATGGCGTTATATTTTTCCGCCATGTCACAAAACGCGTGAATTGGCGCGATATCGCCGTCCATAGAATAAACCGATTCAAAAACCAATAATTTCGGTCGCACTGGATCAATCGCACACAAAATTTCCTCGGCATGCGCGGCATCATTATGACGAAAAACATGTTTTTCAACGCGCGCATCCTGAATGCCGTGGATCATAGAGGCATGATTTTTTTCATCTGATACAATCACCAAATTCGGAAAAATTTTTCCGAGCGTCATAAGGGTCGTTTGGTTTGCGACATAGGCAGATGTGAACAACAGCGCGGATTCCTTGCCGTGCAAATCGGCGAGCTCTTCTTCCAAATCCAAATGATAATTTGTCGTGCCGGAAATATTGCGCGTGCCACCCGCGCCAACGCCCACAGCTTGTGCGGTTTCCGTCAGCGCGCGCACAACTTCGGGATGCTGGCTCATGCCTAGATAATCATTACTGCACCAAACCGTAATTTCCGATTGTGAATATTTGCACGGTCGATGGATCGCACGCGGATATTGCCCTTCAATGCGCTGCATATTTTTGAATTTGCGGTAATTGCCCTTTTCCTTCAGGGCGTCAATTTTCTCGGCGAAGACGTTATAATAATCCATTTCCACTCCCGCATGGGCACGCGCCGCAATGGGCCGGGCAAATCCGGCGACCATGGGGCGAAATGTAAGCCTGCACCGGATTCGCCGCAACCTGTAAAACCAGACTGCGCAGCTCCTGTATAAAGGCCGGATGTATGGAAACCGTCGGCACGCGGCCATAAAATGGAATACCTTTGTCTGCCGCAATGTGGCCGTATTCTTTATCCAACTCCACCAAGGTTTCCAGATGCTCCGATACAAACGCGAGCGGTACGATCACCAGTGGCACTTTTTCCGCCGCTGCGCGGTGGATTTCGTCAATCGTATAGGGCTCAACCCATTTCAGCGGTCCAACCCGGCTTTGATAGGTCACGAGCCAGTCTAGACCGGGTTCATTCAAGGCTGCGGCAATCGCAGCGGCGGATCGCTGTATATGAATGGGATATGGATCACCGCGGCCGGTGACGATTTTTTCCGGTAAGCCGTGCGCGGAAAACAGCACGCGCGGCGTGCCGTGTTTTTTTGCCTCGGCCAGAACGGGCCAAGCCAGATCTGCTTGTGCGCGAACATAACCTGGCGCATCTGGAAAACAGCAAATCGTATGCGTGGGTGCGGTCAGATTTTGCGCTGTCGCGGCGGCTTCCCATACCTTTACAAATGAGGTTGTGGTCGTTGTGGAAAACTGCGGATAGAGCGGCAACAAAATCACGCGCTGCGCGTCCCATGCTTTCACTTGTCCGACTACTTCATCTGCCATGGGATGCCAATAACGCTGGGCGGTAAAAACTTTGAATTCGCCATCGCCGGCCAATGCCGTTTGCAATGCTTCGGCTTGTGCCAAGGTATTTTTCTGTATCGGCGATGATCCGCCCATCATGTCGTATAGGGGGGCAACTTTCGGTGCGCGTGTGGTGGAAATCAGCCAGGCCAGCGGCGTGCGAATAAATGCAGGCAGATCAATAATCGCAGGATCATTGAATAGATTATACAAAAACGGCTGAATGGCGGCGCGGCTGTCGGGCCCGCCGAGGTTATAAATAATGACCGCTGTTTTCATCTAGGTTGTTTAGCAGCCTTAATGATTTGCGCAAAGCGTTGATGCATCGGCGATGGCGCAGCAGGGTTGAGTTCCGCGTGAAAGGTGGTGGCCATCGTGTGACCGTGTTCGACCCAAATTGGATGACCACCCCGTTCCGCCAGGATTTTCATGTCCGGCGCAACATATTCAATCACTGGCGCGCGGATGAAAGCGATGGGATAACCATTCACTTCGGCATGAAAACTGTCGAGCTGGCTGCCATAGGCATTGCGCGCAACCGTCATCGGTAAAGCACCAAATGAAAACTGGTCCGGATTTTTGACTTTCTCCGCCAGCAAAATCGCGCCCGCACAAATGCCCCAGGCGGGTTTGGTTTTGAAAAACTCCACCAGTGGTTGTTTCAGATCGTAATAATCGATAATTTTTAACATCGCAGAGCTTTCCCCGCCCGGCAAAACCAAACCGTCCACTTGCGCCAGTTCCGCCGCCGTCCGCACCTCGCGTGGCTCCGCTCCCAACGCGGCAATATGGGCGAAATGCGGTTGGACCGCGCCTTGCAGGGCCAGAATTCCGATGCGGAGGGTCATTAAAAATATGTGGCCTCCCCTGCTTCCGCAGTCAAGGGAAACAGAGGGAATTCCCCCGCGCTGCACGCGCATTCTGCGATTTCCAGAAGCCTCCGAGGGACTTGATAGGGTTACGGGGTGCGAAGCACCTACCCGAGGTGATGCCAGGCTGCGCGCATATCTCAAAGGAGTTACCATCGTCCCGCCTGCCGCGCTGCCATTAGACAACATGATCTTGTTTCATTGCTTACAAGGCAAAAATCCATATAGGAGCTACCAAAGCTGCATTAACCGGAGCCCGGAAAAGTTATTGGGGATTAATTGCAGCCGGAGCAGAAGATAATGCGGGGGCAGACCTAACCTCAAAATTATCCCAATCACCAACAAAAAAATCTAATTCTGGTCCAGACGGCGGACCTGCTCAATAACTCACCATCCCCGTTTAGCGAGGCGAGATTCCGCATCAATCGTCGCAATCTCAATGCCGCGCATCGCGGGCGGCAGATTCGTGCTGGCGGCTAGCAGGTCGGCGGGCGTTTTGTAATGCGCCGTTGCCTTGACGATGGCGCGCGCGAATTTCGCCGGATCATCCGATTTGAAAATGCCGGAGCCGACAAAGACCGCCTCCGCGCCCAATTGCATCACCAGCGCCGCATCAGCCGGTGTCGCCACGCCGCCCGCCGAGAAATTCGGCACCGGCAAACGGCCCAGTCGACGCACTTCGCGCAATAACTCATACGGCGCGCCGAGGTTTTTCGCTTCGGTCATCACTTCTTCATCGTCCAGCGATAATACGCGCCGCAAATCTTGATTAATCTGGCGCATGTGCCGCACGGCCTCAACGATATTGCCCGTCCCCGCCTCGCCCTTGGTGCGGATCATCGCCGCACCTTCACCAATGCGGCGCAGCGCTTCTCCCAGATTGGTGGCGCCGCAAACGAACGGCACGTTGAATTTATGTTTATCGATGTGAAAATGATCATCGGCGGGCGTTAAAACTTCGCTCTCGTCAATATAATCAACCTTTAAGGCTTCCAAAATTTGTGCCTCGGCAAAATGGCCGATACGGCATTTCGCCATCACGGGAATATTCACCGCCGCTTGCACGGCTTGAATCAATTCCGGCGGTGACATGCGCGCCACACCGCCCTGTGCGCGGATATCGGACGGCACGCGCTCCAGCGCCATCACCGCCACAGCCCCAGCATCCTCGGCAATTTTCGCCTGATCCGCGGTGACAACATCCATGATCACGCCGCCCTTGAGCATTTCTGCCAAGCCGGTCTTCAGATTGTGGGGTGAGGTCGTTGTAATCTTCGCGTTCATGGCGCTATTCTTAATATTTTCCGGCGTACAGGTAAAGAATTTATTGCAGCAATAACAAGATTTTAAGGATGGAATATTGATAAAAACTGCGCCATAAACTCGAGCGCCGTCATTTTTCGGCGCATCCTGGAAAGTAAATTCGTATGCCCCTGTCCAACCATAAGGATGCCGCAGATCTCGCCCGCGTACAAAATGCGGGCCCTGCGCCTGAGGATAAAAACTGGTTTCAGCGCCTGGGGCCGGGCCTGGTCACCGGCGCGGCGGATGATGATCCCTCGGGCATCGGCACCTATTCCGCCAATGGTGCGCAGTTTGGTTATGGCCTGCTGTGGCTGGTGCCTTTTTGCCTGCCGCTAATGATTGCGGTGCAGGAAATGTGCGGCCGGATTGGTGCCGTGACGGGTCACGGCCTGGCCGCGGTACTGAAAGAACATTACCCGAAATGGCTGCTGTTTGCCTGTGTGATTGCCTTGCTCGGTGCAAATATCTTCAATATTTATGCCGACCTAAACGTCATGGCAGCCTCCAGCGAAATGCTGCTGGGCGTACCATTTCATGTCGCGCTGGCGGTAATAACGCTGGTAATTCTTCTGCTAATCATTTTTATCCCCTATCATATATATGTAAAGATTTTGAAATGGCTATGCCTGTCTTTGCTTGGCTATGTCATTGTTGCTGTCATGCCTGGCGTGAAGAACGATTGGCCGGGAATAATTAAGGCGATGCTGATTCCGCACCTCAATTTCTCATCTGAAACAGTTCTTGCCGTGGTTGCTTTTTTAGGGACCACCATTTCACCTTATTTGTTTTTCTGGCAGGCGGGGCAGACGGTTGAAGAAACCATTGCGGATGGTAATTCCAACCAACCAGGAGCAAGACATGAACCGGTAAAACATGCAGAACTTCAGGCGATTAAAACGGATACGATCATCGGCATGGTGGCCTCCCAAGTCGTGGCATTTTTTATTATGGTTTGCGCGGCTGGCACGCTGCACACCCAGGGCATCACGCATATCGAAACTGCGCAAGACGCGGCCAAGGCGCTGTTGCCGCTCGGCCCAGTAGCCTATTGGATTTTCACCCTCTGCATATTGGGCACGGGCATGCTGGCGGTGCCGACGCTGGCGGGTTCCGCCGGTTATGCTGTGGCAGAAACGGCAGGCTGGCGCTACGGTCTCTACCGCCGCTTTTCGCGCGCGAAGGCTTTTTACATCACCATCGCGATAACAGTATTAATCGGCTACGGATTTAATTGGCTGGATATCATCAGCCCGATTGACGCGCTGGTTTATTCCGCCGCCATTAATGGCATTATCGCGCCGCCACTAATCATCGTGCTGCTGCTGATCTGCAATAACAAGAAAATCATGTCAGAGCGGATTAATCATCGTGTATCCAATATCCTTGGCTGGGCGACAGTGGTGTTTATGGGCGCAGCAGCAGTTTACCTTGTTTATTCGATGATTGCGGACCCATCGTAACATCATTTGTTTCGTGCGCCATTATTCGATATAATAGGCGATGCGGTTTGCCTGTTTCATTTTTGCAGTTTTATTACTGCCCGTAATCGTTTTCGCGCAAAGTAGCGCGCCGGTAGTGCAAGCGCGTCTAATTGCGGAAAATAATGCAGTGGTGGCGAGGCAACCCGCACGCATCGGGATCGATTTTAACATTCCCGAAGGTTGGCATATTTACGGCCGCACCGTGGGCGATGTCGGCCTGGCCACCACCATTGCCTGGCATTTGCCAGATGGTTTTAAGGCCGGGGGAATCGCCTGGCCGCCCGAGGAAGGTTTTATCTTCCAAGGCATCGCAGGACATGGTTACACAGGTCATTTTTTATTGCCTGTGACAATTACCGCGCCCCAAAATTTGAAGATCGGCGCCGACATGCCACTCGCTGCCCATATTGAATGGCTGGTGTGCAAGGATATTTGCCGTCCGGAAAGCGCGGATTTATTGCTCAGTCTGCCCATCGCCGCCAGCGCGCAGCCGGGCAAGGATGCGGCATTATTTAATTCTGAAAAACCTGCGTCAGAAAAAATCGCTGACTTTGTTTTACCCGATATCCATTTTTGGCGGGCATTGGTACTAGCCTTCATCGGTGGTTTGATTTTGAATCTAATGCCCTGCGTCTTTCCGATTTTATCCATGAAGGCATTGGGCCTGGTGAAAAAATCGTATTATGAAAACCGTCGGCATGTGGTGGGCGGCGGCATGGCTTATGCCTGCGGCGTTATCGTTTCATTTTGGATTCTGGCCATCATTTTAATCACGCTAAAAAATGCAGGCGCGGCCATCGGGTGGGGCTTGCAATTGCAATCGCCGACCTTCGTCGCGCTGCTCGCCGCCGTATTATTGATTTTGGGATTGATGTTATCCGACGTCATCCGCATCAAGGACAGCTTTGCCAATTTCGGCGGCAATCTGGCAGCGCGGCCGGATTATCTCGGCACTTTTTGCACCGGCGCGCTGGCGGTATTGGTGGCGACGCCCTGCACTGCACCCTTCATGGGCGGTGCGATGTTTTATGCTTTCACGCAATCCTGGCCGGTGACGCTGCTGGTATTTACTACACTCGGCCTCGGCCTCGCCGCGCCCTATTTGATCCTCACACTCTATCCGCCTGCGCTGAAAATCTTGCCGCGCCCGGGGCGCTGGATGCTCACGCTCAAAAAAGTTCTGGCCATTCCAATGTATCTCGGCGCGCTATGGCTGGTCTGGGTATTTATGCAGCAAACCATGATTCAATCCAAAGCCGAAAATACCGTGCCCTATTCCGCCGTGCGCCTGTTGGAACTGCGTACCACGCATCAACCTGTCTTTGTCGACATGACGGCGGCCTGGTGCATCACCTGTATTTTTAACGAAAAAAACGCGCTGGCGCGCGATGAAGTACAAACCTTATTCCGCGATCATCACATCACTTACATGATAGGCGACTGGACCAACCGCAATGCGGCGATCACCGATTTCCTGCGCCAATACGGCCGCGTCGGAGTGCCATTATATGTCTATTTTCCAGCTCAAGGCGCGCCCATTATCCTGCCGCAGATTTTGACGCCCCAAATTATCCTTGAGGAGGTTGCAGGCGATTAGGCTGATTTGCCTTTACTTGCAGATGTAAAGCAGTTGCCCAATTATTTGCAGCGACTGCAACCTGGTTGATTTGCCGAACACCTGCTTCATTAAATCGGCCTGATCTAATAGCCGGCGCACATACATAATTAGGTATTAACTGTATCTTATTTGGATCATCTGGATTTAAAGGCTCTTTCTTAATGGCCTTAACCAAGGCCATTGATATAACAGGTAATATACGGGCCACTAGGGCTGGCGGGGTTTGTATGTCATGCAATAAAAGCATATACCCATATTTCAGAGATTCTAAATCTTGCTGACTAAATGGCGCATTCTTAGTTTCATGGACATAGAGTCCAAAGCTTTGATCGTTTTCAATAATAGCCGGAGTTTTTAGCTCGGAAGCATCTTCGGGAGACGGTATATCCAATAACAAACCCCAATTTACCTTGTCCCCTTCTTGGATCAAGGAAATAGGCGTAACGTGGGTATCAATGTTTTGAATACCCAGCAGGCCTGCCAAATAAATCGTTTTTCGGCGGCAAAATTCTTTAAAATTAATCATTTTTTACTCCTGCGATGTCAATTTGTTCCAATAGGAGTAAATGTAGCATACGGTCTTGGAAAGCAAAAGAAAAATATACCCTCGGACGCGCCCGTTATCCGGCCGCAAATTTTGATGGTGGAGGTTGTGGAGGAAATAATAAAAATTGTTCCTCCAATGTTAAACGCCCACTCGTGAAAATATCAAAAAACTTGATTTTTCTTTAAAAGACACTCAAAAACATCCCATTACATTTGCGAGGGAAAATGGCCAAACCAACTTTAAATATAAAGTTCTTTTTAAGAGCAAGAATTATTGCTCCTTTAACTATGTTAGTATGCGCTGGAATTTGGGCCCGTCAACATTCCCAAAAACCGTTAAAACTTTCTCCCTTGGAAAATATTCATGAAATCCAAGCAGAACTTTTAAATATGGATAATGCCAATTACCGATTAAACCCAAAGGAAAGTCAGGAAGATTTTAGCGATCGTTTAGAGGCAGCCGGGAATACCCTTCCGCCTTCTTTGCAGGCTACTTATCGCCGCCTAGCCGGCACGCAATTTCCTCTATTATATTATAAGCACAAGGCTTTATTAAAAAATGCCAAGATTTTTGCGAGTGATGGCAATTCATTCGTAATGCCTAAAAATTTGCAGGCCATGGGGAGACAAGCAGAGGAGTTAACTCAGATTGAAAATTCAATTTTCCAATTGTTTGCTCCCACCTTAAATCAAGCGTTCTCGCAAAATGATATCCAAACTGTTATAGCTGTCCGTACTCGCTTGTATCATAACTTTCAGCCGCTACGCGGTGAAATGGAAGAAATTTATTTAAATAGGCTTTGTGAATTTGGAAAAACTTTACCGCCGCAAATACGAAAATCTTATGATAAAGCCGTTAAGGATTATGGCCCTGATATTTATTATCAATTTGAAATTACACAAAATGCGGCACGGGTACGGAGTTTAAAAATATCTACACCTGTTATCGACACACATTCTGTTATCGATTCATATCTTTCTTCGCAAACCATGCGGCCTGAAAGAGCCAAAAAGAATATTTTAGATGCCCTAGATGCTTGGCTGCCCTATGCCGGTCGAAAAATTCAATCTCTGCAATATACGCCGAACCCTAATCTGTAAGTAAACCCGTCCTAATATACCTGATATATCAGGACGGGTAATTATATCCTTACTTAATTACGCCGCCGCACTCTCAATCTTAATGCTACGGGGTTTTTTCTCTTCCGGCACTTCGCGCAGTAAGGAAATATTCAACAAGCCGTCTTTCAATTGCGCACTAGTTATGCGCACATGATCGGCCAGTTGAAACTTGCTTTCGAAATTGCGCGTACCGATACCGCGGTGCAGGTATTTTACTTCCGTCCCGCAGGCCGCATCGCAACCCTCGGAAGGGTCTTTCATCTTCTGGCCAGTGACGATCAGCATGTTATCTTTCTGCGTCAGATCCAGCTCACCCTCAGAAAAACCTGCCACTGCCATGGTGATGCGGTATTGGTTATCGCCGTTTTTCTCAATGTTATACGGCGGATAATTCGGCGCGGTTTTGGCACCAACCAGCGCCGCATCCATCATGCGCGACAGGTGGTCATAGCCGATGCTGGAGCGAAACAGCGGGCTAAAATCGATGTTACATTGGGTCATGATATCCTCCTTTTGGCATATCGTTGTGGGGCCCGGGATGGCACCCCCATAATTTAGGTGGGAATTGCCCCGCCGCGCCGCAAGAGGCATCCCTAAAATTTTACTATTCATAAAGCTGTAACCAATCTGTAGCAGAATAAAAGGATGACTGCACAAATCGCCCAATTCCGGAATCCGGCCTACCACGAAGCGCTCGACCTGCTATCGGAGGCGCATACCTATATCTCCTACCGCCAGGCGCTGGACGAGAGCAAAATGTCGCCGCGCCAGCGGTTGTTGATGAGTTATGAGACGATGCGCCTGACGGCTCGCCTGACGCAAATTATGGCCTGGCTAATGATGCAGCGCGCGGTCCAGCAAGGAGATATGGGGCGCGATGAAACCGGTTTTGATCCAGCGATTGAGGTTAGCACGGAAGTCCTCGCGCTTGATGAGCGCGAAACCGAGGAAGCCGAATTGCCGCGCGGCCTGCGTTATTTGATGGAAAAATCACATGGCCTGTATACGCGCATCCAGCGCCTGGAAGAGCAATATAAAGTGGTGCATTAGTTTTTCTTTATCATTTCTAAAATTACCCAATTCAGCCTTCCCACAAGGGAGAGGCTGACCAAATAAAAGTTGCAATTTCCCCACAGAACCCATTAGACTGTTCCTAATTATACATTTAGGAGAAGATTATGGATACAACTTTTAATGACGACACCCCACTTGTGCTGGCCATGGGCACCATAACTAGACCACGGATTTTAAGAGATATATTTCTTGTTCAGGTGTTAAGCTATTATGGTTTCTTCTGGCCAAGAGAATTTCCTTTGCACGTTAAGGAAACGTTTCCGGAGGGATGGGAGGCTGCTGGCACACTCCCAAGCGATGAAGAGATCGCCTATGTCCATGAAGGTGAGCACTTTTCTGATAAAACAGGCTATGCCCCAAATATATTCACGAATTTTTTAGAAACCGCCAAATTGCCCACAGATCGGGATCATACCAGAGCGATTGAAACATATGTCGAAGCAGACCGTGGCTGGCTTGGCGATCTTTGTGAATTGGTACAAAAAATAGATGCAGAGTTGCGCCTTTGCGCTCGGGGAGAACGCCTGCCCCCATCCCATATAATCTTCTTAGGCCCTCGTCTTTTTAAAAACATGGAAGGCCTTTATGATGGAAAAAAAATATATGATGCAAAAAGTATAAAGGAAGAGACCAAACAACGCTTTATCGAGCAAGGCGGCACATTGGAAAGATTATCCGCAATTATTCAGGCAGGGTATTTTGATATTACCCAAAAAGAATCGAGAGTTTTGTGCAATCCAAACAACGATAAAACTGTACAAGACACCATAAAAATGAAATTTGATGGCCTAATAACAGGTGTCGTTATTAATTATCCTTGGCCTCATAACAGCCACGCACAGCATGAACCAACGCAAAAAATCCTTTCGAGACTAAGAAAAGAACATGGCCTGGAATATACAAAAATCGCAGCTTTAGAAGGCCTCTTTTCAATGGCATATAGCGGCCACCGGATCCCCGAGAAACTTCAACAGATACAATATCCGCTTGGCTCTATGACCAGAGCAGAAATGAATGCAGCGCGTATGATAAGTCAGTTAAATACAGACAATGGTCAAGGCGGATATCAGCCTATATAAAGTTGATATGAGCATTCAAAATTTTGTCGTCACTGCCGAAACGGTATGGACATGCGCGAACCGGTGACGCTTTCCTTAACGCTTGTGATTGCCTGCGGCGGCGCGGTGGGCGCGGTGCTACGTTTCCTCGTCACCAATGCGGTGTCGCGCTATGTGCCGCACCAAACTTTTCCGCTCGATACCATTGTCGTCAATATGCTGGGCGCAGTTTTGCTGGCGGTGTTTTTGGAAATGATTACGCTGCGCTGGCCGCTGCCGACGGAAACACGCGCCTTTATCCTGTTTGGCGTGATCGGTGGTTTCACGACCTTTTCGCGTTTCACCCTGGACATCATTAACATGATGGAGCGTAGTGAATGGCTGAAGGCTGGCGGCTATATCACGCTGATGATTTTTGCGACGGTTCTAGCAGGTTACGGCACGATGCGCGTGATGCGGATATTTTTGGGGAATGCATGACACAGGAAATTCTATTAACAGCCGACGCCGCGGGCATGCGCGCCGACCGTTTCATCCGCCAGCAATTTCCCGGCGTCACGCAAGGCTGGATTGAAAAAGCCATTCGCAAGGGCGAAGTCCGCGCGAATAATAAAAAACTGCGCGCCGCCGGCGACCGATTGGTTGAGGGGCAAACCTTGACCCTGCCACCCCTGCCCGAACTGAATGCGCCCGCGCCGCAATTGCCACCTGCGGTAAATCCTAAACTTGCCAAAACGATTATAGCCGCCGTCATCGTGGAAACGCCGGAATATATTGCGCTGAATAAACCCGCGGGCATTGCCTCGCAGGGCGGCAGCAAAATCGTCTGGAGCATCGACCGCCTTGCCACCGCCCTAGTGCCTGACGGCGAAGATACGCCCAAGTTGGTGCACCGACTCGACAAAGATACTTCAGGCCTGATGCTGCTGGCAAAAACCACAGCCGCCGCACGCAAACTGGGTGACGCCTTTAAATCGCGCGAGATGCGGAAATGTTATCTTGCCATCACGGAAGGCGTGCCCAAAAATCCAACCGGACGGTTTGTGCAACGCCTGATGAAAAAACCGACGCCGCATGGCGGCGAAATGGTGCAGGTGGATTTAAAAGGACAAAGCGCGGTGACAGATTACATCGTGCTGGATACGCTGGGCAAAAAATATGCGCTGGTCGCGTTATGGCCGCGCACGGGCCGCACGCACCAACTGCGCGTCCACCTGGCGCACCACGGTACGCCAATTGTCGGCGATTATAAATACGGCAACGGCGTGCCCGAAGACAAACTGCCCGACCGCCTATATTTACATGCGCTGCGCCTATCTTGGCCAGATTTGAAAAAGCCATTGGTGGCGCTGCCAGATGCGGAATTTACGTCGGGTATGGACATTTTAGGCCTGAATTTTCCGCCTACCCAGGACCCATTTGCGGGATTAGATTAACGCTCTAACTTGGAGCGTATAATGAAGACCTTCGGCAAAATTATTCTTGGCATTGTAATACTGTTAGTCGTCATCATAGGCGGCGCGGCGGTTTACCTGACAACGCAATTCGATCCGAACGCGTACAAAGCACAAATTGCTTCCAAAGTTTCTGAAACGCTTGGCCGCAAACTGACCATTAACGGTCCGGTCAGTTTCGCGGTTTTTCCATCCATCAAATTATCGCTGGCAGACGTGACATTGGACAACGCTGATTGGGCGGGTGATACGCCGATGGTGAATGTAAAAAATCTGGATGCCTCCTTGGCGCTCGCGCCGCTTTTGCAAAAACAAATTGTCGTGGAAGCTGTGACGCTGAAAGGCGCCACAGTAAATCTGGCACAAATCGGCGGGCGCAACAATTGGACCTTTGCTTCGGCCAAACCGGCAGAAAAGCCCGGCGCGGAATTGCAAAAAAAAGAACCGGCGCAACCGCTGTCACTGGAAATTTTGGCACTGAATATCAGCGATACCAATTTGAATTACAACGCGAACGGTAAAATTACCAAACTGCAAATCACGGATGCCAAAACTTCCGTAAGGCCGACGGATCCGCTGGCGCTGACGGCAAATGGTAAAATCAACAGCGCGGATTTCAGCATTAAGATTACCGGCGATAAATTCGCAGGCATCCTTAGCAATGCCGATGAATGGCCGGTAAAAGGCGAAGTGCACTTGGCTGCGACTAAAATCA
>Ga0105240_10000837_pt1 | contig 55378 bp, 54 predicted proteins | sample KBSC54metaG_FD_80426 | JGI IMG/M metagenome (GOLD analysis project Ga0105240, IMG submission 80426) | Corn rhizosphere microbial communities from Kellogg Biological Station, Michigan, USA - KBS C5-4 metaG | ecosystem: Host-associated > Plants > Roots > Rhizosphere > Soil | place: Michigan, USA... | reverse complement strand
CCTCGAACTCGCGGCCAAAAAAGACGGCACTATTCTCGGACTGAAGCTCAAATTAATTCAGGATCTCGGCGCCTATCATCAGCTCCTCACGCCGGCGATTCCCACCCTCTCCGTGCTGATGATGCCCGGCGTCTACAAGTTCGCCAACATCAGCGCCGATGTCATCGGTGTCTTCACCAATTGCGTTCCGACCGACGCCTATCGCGGCGCCGGCCGTCCTGAAGCGACTCACGCTATCGAACGCATGGTCGACATCCTCGCGCTCGAACTCAACATGGATCCGACGGAAATCCGGCTGAAGAACTTCGTCGGTCCCGATGAATTCCCTTATGCGACCGCCACCGGGCTCAGCTACGATAGCGGCGATTACGCCAAACCGCTGCACAAGGCGCTCGAAATTGTCGACTACAAAAACCTGCTCGCCAGTCAGCAGGAAGCCCGTAGCCAGGGCCGTCTCATGGGGATCGGCATTTCCACCTACGGCGAAATCTGCGCCATGGGACCATCGCCCGCCACGCCGGCCGGCGGTTGGGAAAGCGCAACTGTACAGATTGACCCCAGCGGCAAAGTCACCATCATGACCGGAATCTCCATTCACGGTCAGGGAGAAGAGACCACCTTCGCACAGATCGCGGCCGACGAACTGGGCGTCGATATTGACGACATTCTCGTCCTCCACGGCGACACCGCCATCGTGCAATACGGCATCGGGACGTTCGGGAGCCGAGGCACTGCCATCGGCGGAACTGCGCTTTACTTCGCGCTTCAGGAACTGAAAACCAAAATCAAGAAATTTGGCGCCATGCTGCTGAAGTCGGACGACATCAGCTTCGCCAACGGTGAGTGCGTCGACAACAAGACCGGCAAGACCGTTTCCTTCGCGAAAATTGCCGGGGCATCGTACCGTGCGCTGAAGCTGCCGCCGGACACTGATCCCGGCCTCGTCGCCACGCACTTCTGGGAACCGCCGAACTTCACATTTCCTTTCGGCGCGCACATTGTCATCACGGAAATCGATCGCGAAACCGGGGCTGTCGAGATCAAGCGCTACGTCGCAGTGGACGATTGCGGCAAAATCATCAACCCGCTCATCGTCGACGGCCAGGTACATGGCGGTGTTGCTCAGGGGCTCGGCCAGGCGCTCTATGAACACGGCGTCTACGACGAAACCGGCCAGCTCGTCTCCGGCGAACTTATGGATTACGCGATTCCCAAAGCGTCGATGATGCCGTGGATCGAGAGCAGTCACACGGAAACGCCGTCGCCCGTAAATCCGCTTGGCGTGAAAGGAGTCGGCGAAGCAGGCACCATCGGTTGCTCGCCTGCCGTCGTCAATTCGGTGGTCAATGCGCTGAAGCCATTTGGAGTGCGCCACATCGACATGCCCCTCACGTCCGAAAAAATCTGGAAGATCATTCATGAAGGAGCGCAAGCATGATTCCGCAAAGTTTTGAGTACGCCGCACCTGCCGACCTGAAAGACGCGCTCAATCAGATCGCCGCCGGCGCCAAGCCGCTGGCCGGAGGCATGAGTCTCATCCCGATGATGAAGCTCCGGCTCGCGGCCCCCGAAACGCTGGTGGACCTTGGCCGTATCCCTTCGCTGAACTACATTCACGAGGAGGGCGGCAAACTTCACATCGGCGCCATGACCACTCATTTTCAGATCGAATCATCGCCGCTGGTCCGATCCCGGTGTCCGCTGCTGGCTGAAGCCGCCGGAAATATAGGCGACGTCCAAGTGCGCAACATGGGGACCATTGGAGGCAGCACCGCCCATGCCGATCCATCGGCGGACTATCCTGCCTCGCTCATGGCGCTCGAAGCGCAAATCACTCTCGTTAGCGCGAAGGGTTCGCGCGTGATCGGCGTCGAAGATTTCTTTGTCGATACCTTTACCACCGCGCTTGAAGACGGCGAGATTATCCAGGACATCGTTGTTCCCGTCGAGGACTCGTCCGTCGGAGCCAGTTATCAAAAGATGGTGCAACCGGCGTCGGGATTCGCGATCGTCGGTGTGGCGGCGCGCCTTCGGATATCTGGCGGCAAGGCTTCGCTGGCTCGAATCGGAGTTACTGGATTTGGACCGAAGGCATTTCGGGCGAAAAAAGCAGAAAGCCTGCTGGAGGGAACGGCCGCCTCGCCATCGGATATCGAAAAAGCCGCCGCAGCCGTTGCGGACGGGGTAGAGTCCAGTTCCGATCTGCACGCATCCGCCGGCTACCGAGGGCACATGGTCAAGGTCTACGCGGCGCGCGCCCTGACCATTGCGTTCTCGAGGGTTTCTTGAAGATCAACGGATCATATGTATTGCCGGTTCCGCAAGAGCGTGCCTACACGCTCTTGCAGGACCCGGAGATTCTCCAGCAATGCATGCCCGGCATCGACTCGTTGACCAGGGTCGGCCAGGACGAGTACGACATGAATATGAAATTGTCGATCGCCAGCATGGGTGGACTTTTCGCCGGGAAAGTGCGCATCACCGATCAAAATCCGCCAGCTAATTTCCGTCTCATTGTAGAAGGCACCGGAAAAATCGGTTTCATGAAGGGAGAAGGGCTAATGAAACTGGACCCGAACGGCGAGACCACGGCGGTGACTTATGAGGGCGACGTCCAGGTGGGTGGTACCATCGCCGCCGTAGGACAACGGTTAATCGATTCTACATCTAAGATGTTGATCAAGAAGTTCTTCGACAAATTGGCAACTATATCTCATTGAAAACAAGTTGCTTACCGACCTATCTGGCCTCCACCTAACTTCCCTATTTACATTCTTTATGAGATACTGGGGTGTAGTGAGACTGGATCCTAACCGGAAATGACGCAGTTAGACGAGGCGATTGCCCGTTATCACAAATTACTGGAAGCTGACTACCTGACGGATCTTTCCTGGGCCTCTGAACTCCAGGCGAAGATGAAGGAGCAGCATCTTACCATAGGCGGACGACCGATCTCGCCTGTCCTTCGACCCCACTTTGTTTCGAACCGGCAATACGCCAATCTGGTGAAGGCGGCCGAGGCGCTTTATTCGGCTATCGACCGCATCGAAAAATTGGCGCTCACCAATCCAGCTTACATGGCCCGGATGCGGATGTTGCCGGCTGAAAAGATGTTGGCTTCGCTGAATCCCGGTTACTCCTACATGGCTGTAACCTCGCTGCTCGACACGAACTTAAACAATGGAAGCCTCCATTTTTCCGGCTACACGGCCGATACGCCGATGGGAGTGATTTACGGCGAAGCGCTGAATAACCTGTTTTACGACAGCGAGCCGGTAAAGGCTTTTCGCAGGAAATATAAGTTGAGCAAGATGAGCGGCGCCAAACCGTTTTTGCAGTCGCTGCTCAAGGCCTACAAGGAATTTGGCGGCAAGAAGAAACCGCAGATCGCGATTCTGGAGTTTCGCCAGCCCTTCCAGACTTCCGATTCCGACGAGTATTTTCTGATCATGGAGTTGTTCCGCCAAGAGGGCTTCAAAGTCCAGATCGTTTCGCCGGATCAACTGGAATATCGCGATGGGGTGCTTCGCAAGGGCGATTTCACTATCGACCTGGTTTATCGCCGCGTCAAGGTTTCAGAATTTCTGGTGAGGTTCGATCTGACTCATCCGTTGGTGCGTGCCTATCGCGATCGCACCGTTTGCGTGGTGAACAGCTTCCGTTCCGAATTGGCGCAAAAGCGGGCGATTTTCGATTTGCTGACGGATTCGAATATCACCGCGAGTTTCCCAGCTAATGAGCGCAAGGCAATTCGGGAATTTATTCCGTGGACTCGCGTGGTGGGTGCGAACAAAACTACGTACGCGGAAAAAACCATCGACCTGCCCGAGTTTATCCTATCGCACAGGGACAAACTTGTGCTAAGACCGAACGACGATTCAGGCGATCTCGATACCTTCCAGGGAGCCAATCTCGATAGCTCCGGTTGGGAGCGTGCAATGAAGATTGCATCGCGAGGAGCGTATGTGGTGCAGGAAGTTCTTGCGCCGGTGAAGGCAATGTTCCCGCTTCATCGCTACGGCGGCGTGGAAATGCAGGAAATGCAGATCGACGTACAGCCGCACTCGTTCCTTGGCCGCGTCAACGGGTGTTCCACCTGGCTCAGGCCCGCGGTGGAGTCGAAGTTCTCGACCATTACCGGACTTGCTCCAACGTTTATTCTCGAAGGCAAATAGGTTGTCCTAAACTAGGTAAACGCCTGCAAAACGGAGCCTGGGTCTTGGACTCGCAGGGCGCGTTTGCTTCCGAATGTTGAGGTCGAGACCGGCCCTTTGCGGGCTAGCGAACAAGCTCGAGAGCGCGCCGGAAGAGCGGCTCGAACTCCGCCGGCGCGCCCGTTGTCTTGGCCTTGCGGATCGCCGCTTCCGCTGCTGGACGATTGCAGCCCAGATTGACCAACGCCGAAAGCACGTCGTGCTCGATATCGCTCATCGGGGGAACTTTTTCCGCGGTGACCGCTGCCGGCCCGGCGCCGATACCTTCCAGCTTGTCTCGTAATTCGAGGATCATGCGTTCGGCAGTCTTTTTGCCGACACCGGGAATCTTCACCAGCCGTTCCACCTGGCCGTTACGAATTGAGCTGATCAGATCGGCTGTTGCGAGTCCGGAGAGTACGGTAATCGCGAGCTTCGGCCCGATGCCGCTGACTGAGATTAGTTTCTCAAACAGAAATTTTTCTTCGGCCGAATGAAATCCGAACAACGACAATGCGTCTTCGCGGACATGCGTGTGGATTCTCAGTTGGACCGCCGCCCCGGCGTCCGGCAGCGCTGAGAATGTGGAAACCGGAATGACCACGTCATAGCCGACGCCTTGCACATCGACGATTACCTGGTTCGGATGTTTCTCCAACAGCGTGCCTCGTAGATGAGCGATCATAGGGAGTTAACTTATCGTACATGGCACGCCGCAGATTTTTCGTAGACGAAATACACAATCATCATGCACAACTTATCGGAGACGATGCCCGGCATCTTTCGCAGGTGTTGCGTGTCGAAGCCGGACAGAAATACGAGCTTTCGGATAACCGCGACATCTATCTTGCAGAAGTAGAGACAGCGCGGAAGGAACGCGTGGTCTTTCGAACCCTGGAGAAGCTGCCGCCTGAAGAGCCCGCCGTGCGAGTGTCGCTCTATGCCGCGCTCATCAAGTTTGAGCGGTTCGAGTGGATTCTCGAAAAGGCCACGGAGCTCGGGGTCGAAAGCATCACCCCAATCGAGACTGTCCGCAGCGAGCGTGGGCTCGAGAAGGCCGCGCCGAAACGGCTGACGCGATGGCGCCGGATTGTTCTGGAGAGCAGCCAGCAGAGCCGGCGTTTGCGTCTGCCCGAAGTCGTCGAACCTATTGGCTTCCGCGAAGCGCTGAAGGGGGAAGCGGACCGCCGCTTGTTCCTTGATGAAGAGCGCACCGGAATCGGAATCGCCAGCGCTGTCGGTCATCACTCCAGTTATGCGCTGATGCTCGGCCCCGAAGGCGGCTGGACCGACGCAGAGCGGGAACAGGCTATCAGTGCCGGTTGGACTGCGATCTCGTTAGGACCGCAGATCCTCCGCGCGGAAACGGCCGCCGTCGCGGCTCTGGCGGTAATCAATGCGCTGGCGTCATCTGACCCTGCGGGTCCTTCCGATACGGAGCCCAGGCCAGCGTGAAGACTCTCACGGAGATGTCAGTCTTCTTCGGCTTGATCGAAATCGGTTCGAAGGCCTCCGTTGCCGGATCGATCTTCGCCTGAATCGCATCGATTTCGGTTTGCAGTTGCGCATTCAAATCATTTAGCTGCTGCTGAGCCGCCGTGACATTCTGCTCGATCAGGTTTACGTCCTGCGACTGCTTGTAAGCCCGTGTCACCGAGCGCGCGGCGATTGCAGCGCTGTTAATCGACGTCTTGCTGATCGTCTTGCGGCCAAACAGGAATCCGAGCGCGGCTGCCCCCACCGCGATGGCCGATTGCACGGTCTGAGCCTGTGACTGCTGCTTTTCCTGATCGACCGCCAATTGAGCGCGCCGGAGTTTCTCCTGCGCCGCAGTCAGCTTCGGCGCGTATTGATGGCGTAGCGCTTCCACTTGGCGGTCGCGCTCTTCGTGGGCCGCCTGCTGGATGCGTGCGCGGAAGTCGCGTTCGGTCTCGCCCGGATTCGAACTCAGATCCGTACTTGGACTGCGGAAGAGCTTCAGTTCCTGATTGCAGTAGAGCCATGTAACGAAGTCTTTGTTCCAGCCGGCATAGTTCTTCGCCACGGATGCCTGCGGGGGAAGTGATGTAAACTGCGCACCGGCCGCCGCCGATTTTTCGAGGTCGTTTGGATCCACCTGCACTGCCGTCGACTCTTCCCATTGCACCGGTACACCATCGTCTTTGATCGGCGCCGTGAAGACTACATCCATGGGTTTGTCGCCGAAGCGAACCTGTGCGGCTCCGAGAATGCAGGGTTCATAGATGATCTCACCGCTGCCCCTGGCCGGTATGAAGCTTTGGGGGATCTCCGGGGGCAGCACGGGAGCCACACTGACCGCGGCCGGGGCTGCTTTCGAGGCCACGGATGTCCTCCGCGGGTCCATGAGCTGTTTCAGCTGAACTCGCGTCAGCGGACCTCGCAGATACGACAATGCCCAGCGGCTCTCGAAGATCAACGGCTGCGACTCGTGAATATTGTTCAGCAGAAACATGCGTTTTCCGAGGCCGGCGATGGTCGCCGAAATCTGCTGCCGGTCGAAATGTGCGCCGGAGTCGGCAGAGGCGCTTTCCAGGCCGTCCATCAGGCGGTTCTTGTCGCGCTCGGTCTGCAATCTGCCGACGAACCAGGTTCCGCAGTTGGCTAGTCCTTTGTAATCCAGGTCGACCGGGTTCTGCGTTGCCAACACGATGCCAACGCCGAAAGCCCGCGCCTGTTTGAGCAGCGTGAGTAGCGGCTTTTTCGATGGCGGATTCGCAACCGGAGGAAAATATCCGAAGATCTCGTCCATGTAAACTATCGCCCGCAGGCTCGGCGTGCCGCTCTGCCTGCGCGTCCAACTCAGCGTTTCATTCAAAAGCAGCGACACGAAAAACATGCGCTCTGTATCACTTAGGTGTGAAATGGAGATTACTGAAATTCGTGGTTTGCCGCCGGGCGTGCGGAGGAGATGATCGATGTCGATCGACTCGCCTTGCATCCAACTTTCAAATCCCGCCGAGGCCAGCATGTTGTTCAGGCTCATTGCCAGATCGAACCGATCCTTGGCCGCGAAGAACGATTCCAGCTCCAGCACGCCCACGCGTTGAATGGGAGGGTTCTGGATTTGCTGGATCAACGTGGCGAGATCGAGTTCCTTTCCCTGCTGCCAGGCGTTATTGAACAACGCGGAAACCAGAATGTGCTCGCGGCTTTTCACCGGGTCCGCGTCGATGCCGATTAGGGAGAGAATCGCCGTCGCGGTGACCGCAACCCTATCGCGCCAGATTTCCGCATCATCCGCGGCAGTGCCCTTGGGCGGAGCAAACGATTTTAGAATCGAAAGCGGAAGACCGGCGTTGCTGCCGGGCGTGTAGATCGCAAAATCCGCCGATTGCTGCAATTTGTGGATTCGCTCTCCGCTTTCACCCCATTTCGCCAGGCCATCGCGCCAAATCTGAGCCTGCTGTTCAGCAGACTCGCCTTCATTCACCCATGGCGCGAAATCCTCCGTTCGAAGATCAGGAAATTGGAGCAGAAGATTGGTCAAATCGCCCTTCGGATCGATGACCAGCGCCGGAATTCCGTCGATCGCGGCCTCTTCCAAAAGGCTGATGCAAAGCCCGGTTTTCCCGCTGCCGGTCATGCCGACGCAGACCGCGTGGGTCACCAGATCTTTGCTGTCGTAGAGTACTAAATTCTCGCCAGAGCGGCCCAGGTAAAAGGCGCCCAGCTTTTCAAAGTCTTGCATCCTTACAGCATGCTAGCATCGAAGATTGCTCAAGAACTTTCTCACCTTGGGCGCCGGCGAGATTCTTGCGCGCGGCCTTCATGCGATCGCATTTCTGTTTCTGGCGCGCCGTGCCGGTAAAGAAGCACTCGGTATATTTGGCTTCGCCGCTACGGTCAACACGTACGTGTTGATCGCGGTGATTCAAGGCTTCGATACGCCGGCCACGCGGGAGACGTCGCGGGATCCGTCAAAGATACTGGAGTACGTTCAAAGAATTATTGGACTGCGTCTATTTCTGGCTGTCTTCGGGCTGGCCGGAATGTGGAGCTGCGTGACGCTATTCCACCCGGAACATCCACTGGGATTGATGTTGACTATCCTCAGCCTCTCCTACGTCACGAATTCCATTAGCCCGAAGTGGGCTTTCATCGCGCAAGAAACGACCAGACCGCTGGCGATCGCATCCCTGGTGCAGGAATGCTTTTTTTTCGCCGGCGCTCTGCTCATTCAATCTCCATCCCAGGTCTACTGGATTGCGGCCGCACAGTTGACCGGTGAATTTGTCCATGCCGGCTTTCTCATGTTCAAGCTCAGTTCACGGATCGGATTATTTCGTCCGATTCTCGACTGGAAATTTTCATGGTGGATTATTCGCGAATCGGCGCCTATCACTATGGGTGTTTTCCTGGCCAGCATGATGGGAAATTTTGACGTGATGGCTCTCAAGGCCATGACCAATGACAGCGCCGTTGGTCTCTACCTGGCCGCTTTCCGTTGCACGACGGTATTTGGGCCGCTCATCAGTGCGGTTTCAGCGGTGGTCCTGCCCCGTTTCTCCCGCGGTTATCCCGAACCAACCTCCATGCGGCGGAACGCTGTCTATTATGGTTCGCTCGCGTTCGCCGGTCTGAGCGCGGCGGCCTTGGCACTCTCGCTTTTTCCGGCATTGGTCCTCCGCCTTCTCTATGGCGTGGGGTACCAGGATGGCGCGTACATCCTTCGCGTGGTTGTTTGGGTATTGCCTCTCCAGGGTATGCGGGCTGTACTGCGTCCGCTTCTGTTTGCATTTCACCTGCAGCGGCTCGACCTGAGAAATATGGCCTTTGGCGTGGTCACGAATGCGGTCCTCGATATCATACTCATTCCACATTTCGGGCCAGCTGGATGCGCGATTTCCTCGGTAGTCTCGGAACTTGTTTTGGTCGCCGCGTGTTTGCTAGTAATCAGACGGAGATTTTCAGCTCCGCAACCGATACAATAGGGGATCGTAATGTTTCCGGGGCCTTCCATTTCGATTGTAATTCCGGTGTATAACGCCGAAAATCATCTGCGGCAGAGCCTCGCCCATCTCCGGGCATCCACGCAGCAGCCCTTGGAAGTGATCGTGGTGGACGACGCTTCGACCGATCGATCCGTGCAGGTTGCCCGCGATTTTGGCGCTCGTGTGATTTCGGCACCGCGCCGGCAGGGCCCGGCCTCCGCCCGAAATTTGGGGGCACAGTTAGCGACCGGGGATGTCCTCTACTTTTTGGACGCCGATGTTTGCGTCTATCCGAATACGCTCGAGCAGGTCGGCCGGTCGTTTTTCGAGGATCCCGCACTAGACGCGCTGATCGGCTCGTATGACGACGATCCCTCAAGCCAGGATTTCCTGTCGCAATATAGAAATTTGATGCACTGCTTCGTGCATCAGACCGGACGCCGCGAAGCCTTCACGTTCTGGAGCGGCTGCGGAGCGGTCCGCCGTGAAGTGTTTCTGCAATGCAGCGGCTTCGACGAGCGCTACCACCGGCCTGCGATTGAGGACATTGAACTTGGATACCGTATGGCCGCCGAAGGCCGGAAACTGATCCTGGACCCGGATCTTCAGGTAAAACATTTGAAGCGGTGGACGTTTTGGAACCTGGTGAAAACGGACGTATTGGACCGGGGGATTCCGTGGACCGAGCTCATCCTCCGCGATCAGCACATGGCCAACGACCTGAACCTCCAACTCAGTCAACGAGTGAGCGTGGCGCTGGTGTATCTGCTGTTGGGACTTGCAGCGATTTGCGCGATTCTGTTGGGCGGTTACTTCCTGACGCCGCTATTTGCCGTTCTGTTTATTCTCCTTGGACGCTACTGGATGGATGGCTCGACACGGCCGAGGTCGGCCACCATACTGATGACCGCCGGGCTGTTCTCAGTGGTGGCGCTGGCCTACAAGTACGATATGACCGGTATCATTCCGCCTCTGTTGCTGAGCTTCCTGCTGCTGTTTCTGCGGCATCGCTACTCACAAGGCCAGAAGTCGCGACGAAAATGGGTGAGCCTCACTCTGGGCAGTTTTGTAGGGCTTTCCATACTGGTGACGCTGACGTATCTGCCGACGAACCGGTGGATATTCGGGCTGTTCGTGGTGCTGATCGGCTTGGTGCTGCTGAACAATCAGTTCTATCTCTTCCTTGCAGCCAAGCGCGGCAGATTATTCGCAGTCGCGGCGATTCCGTTTCATCTGCTGTATCACTTTTATAACGGTGTTTCGTTCACGGCCGGGCTGTGCCGGTGGGCGCTGTTATCGATGTGGTCGATGGATGCGCGGCATGTTCCTCGTCCACGCGAATAGTTCTATCTGACGACGCCTTGCATGGGGCTGCTGGCCGTTGCGTAGAGTTTTTTCGGCATGCGCCCGGCGAGAAAGGCGAGCCTTCCGGCTTCTACCGCGTACTTCATGGCTTCCGCCATCTTGACAGAATCCTCAGCGGCCGCGATGGCGGTATTCATAAGAATGCCGTCGTAACCGAGTTCCATCGCAATCGCTGCGTCGGATGCCGTACCAACGCCGGCATCCACAATTAGCGGTACCTGGGTGATGCGCTCGCGCAGAATGCGCAAATTCGTCATGTTCTGTATTCCCAGGCCCGAGCCGATAGGGGCCGCCAGCGGCATGACCGCCGCGGCACCCGCATCGATCAATTTACGCGCGTTTACCAGGTCATCATTCGTGTACGGCAGTACGACGAATCCCTCTTTTGCGAGAACACGCGTCGCTTCAATCAGACCTTCGTTGTCGGGAAAAAGTGTTTGTTCGTCGCCGATTACTTCCAGCTTCACCCAGTTTGAAAGCCCAACTTCCCGCGCCAGGCGGGCTGTGCGGATGGCCTCATCCGCCGTATAACACGCAGCCGTATTCGGCAAGATGAACATACGATCGCGATCGATGTGGTCGATCAATGATTCTTTTGTCTTGTCGGTAAGATTCACGCGCCGGACGGCTACCGTCACGACTTCAGATCCCGAGGCGGCGTGGCAGCGCGCCATTTCCTGGAAGCTGCGATACTTACCCGTGCCCACGAAGAGCCGCGAGCGGAACTCACGGTCCGCGATTCTCAAAATGTCCGGCATGCCTCATTCTAACGCTGGAGGATCATTCGACGATGAACCGGTCGATATCTACATAGACGTCCGACGATTCTTCGCTCTTCTCGCCAAGTACGCGGATCTTCAATTGATGTTCGCCAGCCGGGAAGACCGACACCTTCCAGCGGGATTGCCAGCGTGTTTCTGCATTGTACTGGTCCAGGGTGACTTCGTTTGTGCCGTCGATGGTGATTGCCGCTCGGCCTCGATTCGGCGCTTTCGTGTATACGAGCGTCACTGTCTTGCCCGTGAAGTGGAATGTTGCCGACGCGCCCTTCTGGTTGGAGTAAGCTAGCGTTCCACCCGCGGGCTGGTCGAAGTGCGTATCGCGCGTCCAGATGCCCTGGTATTCGACGCTTGGATTGAGATCGTCATAATCGCCTTTGGCGGCGGATGGCGGTGGTTGCGCGGCCGATGGAATTGCCTTCCAGCGGTACGCCGAGTAGCCGGCGAATGTGTATTCGGGTTCGGTGAATCGCTTGAGAAAAGGCCCAGTATACACGCGCTTTACCGGGGAAGCCGGGGCGACGAAGTAGTCGATCCCGAACTTTCGCATGAGGTTCAGGTCGTCTTCCGGGGACTGCGACTGCTGGAGCGCTCGCCAGAATGAATCGCTGTGCCATGAGTACAAAAATGGCGTGCCCTGGAGATCGGCAGATCCCACGGTTTCGAGAAAAGCCACGCGCGGCCTGGCGTTCTTCTTGTTGATGTATTCCACCGCGCGGCGGTCGGGCGCGTTCGCCGCGAGATAGCGGTCGACATCGCCACGATCAAAATAGTTGATGAAAAAATCTCTGTGATAGGAGTTGGAGGCCGGAAGAAAGTAAACGTTGATGGCAATGAGAACGGCGGCCAGCATGCATGCAACGCGCTCGATGACTGCTGCGCCGGCGGCGATGGCCACGATGAACAACGGCAACGATGGATAGACGTATCGGAGATAGGACTGCTCGGAAAACGTCCCGGCGAACCCGATCACCGCCACTGCTAAATAAATCCACGCGTCTTTGCGGCGCAGGCCGAGCAGTGCCAGCGGCAATAGGTAGAAATAGGCGAAACCGATGCTTCCATCCTGCGCTTCCAGGTATTTGCTGGAGTGAAATGTTACTTCGTATGGTGTTTTCCACGTGAGCGGTGTGAGGTAGCGCTGATTCCGCAGGTCCGTTGTTGTGTCGTAAAGCGGCGAGTGGAATTTCGTGTTGAGGAACGGGAAGATCGGATTTTTGGTCCGGGCGTAGGCTTCCGCGTAGGGCGATACTCCGAAGAGAATTACCAGTCCGGCGAAGGCGAGGCGCTGCTTCCATGGGCCTCTCAGTAGCGCAACGATCATGATGGGGAGAACGAACGCCACCGCTCCGAATTTCGCCGCCAAAGCCGCCCCGCAGAAAATTGCAGCGTGGTAGGGCCGATTTCGCGCTACGTTAGTAACTGCTCCGAACACCATGCATGCGAGATAGTTTTCAATGAACAGCGAGCCTGTTTCCAATTGCACGAGCGGCGTGGACGCAAATAGCGCAGTCATCAACAATGACGCGGTAACGCCTAGCCACTGACGGACGGTCTCGTATAGCAGAATTGACAGCAGGACGAGCAGCGCGAAATTCAGCAGGCGCGCGGCGAATTCGCCTCCCAGTAAATAGACGGCTGTGTAAGCCCAATCACCGCCCATCGGCATCAGGGCCCAGATGAATTGCGTGATATCGAACGGCCATTTGTGGAGGAACGCCACTTGCGCCGGCGCCGCCAGGTGCATGGCTAGTGCATCGGCGCCCACTTCGGGCTTCAAGGCTACGAGCCATTGCAGCGCCAGCGCAAAGATAAGTGCGGCTAGTGCTGCGAATTCGAGCCGCGTCCAGTCCGGTTGAAAACGGAGGTTCCATCGCGGACGCCGTATGATCAGGGGCAGCAGAAACAGTGCTGCGTAAACCCACGCGTAATTGACGGGGAAATGGACCAGCACCATCACGGCGGTAGCCCAGATCGCAATGCCGAGCAGTACGTCTTCTGCAATCGCCCAGCAGGAGACGAGAAAGAATAGCACGGCCGCCGGACCGCGAAAGCCGACTGCAAACACGGTGTAGGCCAAGGCGAGTCCCGCACAAATAGGCAGGAACCATCGCGGCCGCAGCCAAATCAGAATCGCCGAAACAAACCAGTAGATTGCCGTGAACCACAGCAGGCGCTCGAGTCCCAACGGACTCCAGAGTGAACTCACTGGTCGGCCACTGAACCGTCCGGGAACAAAATGTTTCCGCGGCCCGCCGGTTTATAGGGTCGCGTGGCCGCTAACTTTTCGTTGAGTGTCACGCCAAGGCCGGGCTTGGAGGGCAGGTCCGCGTATCCTGCGTTCACTACGGCGCCGCTACCCTCGAAAAGATCGATCATCCACTGATCCTTTAGCAGAGTTGATTCCTGAATCGTCGCAGACGGCGTGGTGGCGTCGACGTGAAGAGACGCCATGGTACTCACCTGGCTTTGCGGATTGTGCGGCGCAAGTTCCACGCGGTACGCCTCGGCAATAGCGCCAATTTTCTTCAGCTCCATGATGCCTCCGGCGTGGCAAACATCCGGCTGCAGGTAATTCACCAGGTGTCGGGTGCAAAATTCGGTGAAACCATATTTCGTGAACGAACGCTCCCCGGTGGCCAGCGGAGTTTTTGTTTTCTGGCGCAACAATTCCAACTCGCCGAGGTCTTCGAGTTGCGTCGGTTCCTCCACCCACAACAGCCGAAGATCTTCGACGCGCGTGCAAAAGTCGATAGCCATGGAGGTGGTGAGGCGGCCATGCGCATCGACCGCGATATCGAAATCGTCTCCCACAGCCTTGCGCACGGCTTCCAGCCTCTTGGCCGACTCGCGCGTTGCCCACGTTGGGACCACATATTCATTTTGGATAGCGGTGAACGTGGTCTTAGCCGCTGTGTAGCCCAACTCTTTGGCCTTCAGAAAATCTTCCGGACGCCCGCCAATATCCAGGTACATGCGAATGCGTTTTCGCGCCGCACCGCCCAGAAGCTGATAGACAGGCACGCCGAGAGACTGGCCAACAATATCCCAAAGAGCAATCTCCACCGCGCTGATGGCGGAATTCAGGATAGGTCCGCCGCGCCAACGCGGCATGCGGAACATGCTTTGCCACAGCCACTCGATGTCGGCTGCGTTCTTGCCGATCAGCAGCCGCTCATGCTCCATGATGGCCGCGGCGAGTGTCAATTCCTTGCTGGTGACGGAACCTTCGCCGAGACCAATGAGACCCTGGTCGGTGTAGATCTTACAGAAGACCCAATTGACGGAACCGGCATTCACTACGAATGTCTTGATGCCGGTGATCTTCACATTCAGCGGTTTGGCCTTTGCAATGTTCTGCATGGCGGAGAAGACGACTGGCGCGACGATGGGGGCGGCCAGCGTGCCCAAAAATTGTCTTCGACTCAGCATGCGGCTAACTATATACTATGCGGGTATGGCAACCCATCACGTGATGCTCCGCCGTTCGCGCCTTGCTGCGCACCTCCCCGCCTTTCAGGCCGCGGTTACTTCGGATTCTCCGCTTGCAATCACGCGCCTGCACACGTTCCCTGTTCGTGAGCCCGTCTCCCGCCGCGTTTATACAATCGTCAAGATCGAAACGCGTGGTGGATTGACCGGCTATGGCGAATGCGGCTCCATCCCCGCCGAGCAGATCGCTCAAACTGTTTCGTTGATCCAGGGGATGCCGGCGACTTCCTATGAAGTCGTTCGGAAAAAACTCGGCGCCATACCCGGGATGCAGGCGGCTGTAAATATCGCGCTTCTCGATATTGTGGGCAAACAGGCAAAGGCTCCGATCTATCGCGTGTTGGCCGGCCCGACCCGGAATAAGGCGCGAGCAATGACACGGCTTTCGGGCAATGATGACGCCGCACTGGTGGCATCTATGACGCGCGCCCGCGAACACGGATATCTGGCGTTTCATGTTCCGCTTCCTCCGATCGGTTCGGCAAATCAAGGGCAGGCGTTTGTGAGCGCAACGCGAAAGCGGCTGGACGCACTCCGCGCAAAGGGCGGCGCGGGTGTCGACTTCATACTCGATGGAGCAGGTTCGCTTTCGCCGAGCGATGCCGGCATTATTAGTGCCGCATTCGAAACGTTCCATCTCATGTGGTTCGACGAGCCGTGCGCCATGGTGAACTCAGGGGCGCTGCGAAAGGTTTCGGCGGAACGCGTAACTCCGCTTGGCTTCGGCCGTACGATTCACAACAGCACTCCTTTTCAGGAACTGTTGCGGGAGCAGTCGATCGACGTCCTGCGGCCCGATCTGGCGCGCAACGGCATCACACAGATTCGACGCATGGCCGCAATGGCCGAGACCTACTACACGGCCGTCGCGCCGTATCACGATGGCGGTCCCATTGGAACCGCCGCCGCGCTTCATCTGGCCGCCAGCTTGCCGAATTTCGTCATTCAACAGATTCCGCTTCCGGATGCGGAGGAGGATCAACGTATGCGGGCTGAAATTGCGGGAGCCGCGATCGAGACTGTGAAAGACGGTTTTGCGCCGCTGCTGACAGGCGACGGACTGGGCATCAAGGTGAATGAACAAGCGTTGGCGAAGTATGCGGAGCGTGCGGCATGAAACGGCGTGACCTGTTTAAAACCGCGGGTGTGGCGCTGCTGGCGAAGAAGGTATCGGCGGGCGTGGATTGCGGTTGCGCGATGGCCCCGCCGCTGGCTGCTCTCGGCGCGGACGCATTTCGAGATGTCGGATCGAAGATCAAGATTACGAACGTCAAAGTATTTGGCGTTTCGTTGACCAAGGAATCGGATCGCCCTTACGTCTTTGCCAAGTTAGAAACGGACGCCGGTGTCATCGGCTGGGGCGAAGGCACGCTCGAGGGTAAGGCCGGTGCTGTGATGGCCTGTATCAATGACTTCCGTGATTTTCTGATTGGAAGCGATCCGATGCAGGTTGAGCATCACTGGCAGTCGATGTATGTACACTCCTTTTATCGCGCCGGACCGGTGATGGGGTCGGCAATATCCGCTCTCGACCAGGCGATGTGGGACATTCGCGGCAAGGTGCTGGGAATGCCCGTGCATCAACTGATGGGCGGGCCGTATGATCCGCGCGGCGTCCGCGGTTATTATCACGCCGACGGTGCGAATCGCGAGCAACTGATGCAGCTTCGCGAGAACGCCGCACAGCAGGGCGTATCCTGCTTCAAGACCGGCATCCCGGGCTACTACGAGTGGATCGACACCCACGCCAAAATCGATCGCGCGATTAAGCAGCTTCAAATGCTGCGCGAAGCGCTTGGCCCTGAACTGGATATTGCCGTGGACTTCCATGCCAAGACCAGCCCGAGTGTGGCATCGGTGATTGTGAAGGAAGCCGAGCCGCTGAATCTGCTCTTTATCGAAGAACCGTGTCCTCCGGAAAACGTGCAGGCGATGGCACGGATCTCCAAACGGTCGACTACGCCGATTGCCACCGGCGAGCGCCTGATTGCGGCCTACGGTTGCCGCCAATTGATCGAGATGGGCGTGGTGGATATTCTGCAGACGGATATGAACCACGTGGGCGGTCCGACGGCGATGTGGAAAGTCGCGGCCATGGCCGACGCTTCGGGCATCACGATGGCGCCGCACGCGTGCGAAGGACCGATCGGCGGGATCGCCAGTCTACACGTGGATTCCGCGATGCCGAATTTTCTTGTGCAGGAGATTTGCGGCTTCGTCAAGGAGAGCCGCGCGGACAAGATCTGGCAGGAATGGATGGGCTTTCCCGTCATGCGAATGGTGGACGGGCGGTTTCCATTGCCTACCAAACCCGGGCTGGGCTTCGAACTGACCGAGGAAGCGTTGATGAAATATCCGTTCGGTGGAACGCGGCCCATGGCGCGCGTGTTCCATCAGGATGGCTCGGTCGCGGAGTGGTGATGAGATTTGCGCTGGCGCTGTGCCTGTGTCTTTCGACGGCAGCGCTGGCCGCCGATCCGGAGAGCGGAAAAGTTTTTGAGGCTCCGGGCGCGGCGATTTATTACGAGGTAATTGGATCGGGGAACGGGACGCCGATGGTAGTGGCCAACGGCGGCCCCGGCTTCGATCACACATATTTGCACTTTTCTCCAGTGTGGAAGTCGCTGTCGAAGAATCGCCGGATCGTTTTCTACGACCAGCGGGGGAACGGGCGCTCTTCCGCTCTCAAGCCGGGACAATCGTGCACGCTCGCCGATCAAATTGACGACCTGGAGGCCCTACGCGCGCATCTCGGCTTTGAGCGCATCGTGCTTTTGGGGCATTCCTACGGCGGCTATCTTTCGATGGCCTACGCGGCCCGCCATGCGGAGCGCGTGGAGCGGATGATGATCGTCGATTCGGCAGCGCCTCGTTGGAGCGACACGCTCGTTCTCTTCAAAGATATATTTCCGGATACGAGCGAGCGCCGCGATGCGCTCGCGTTCGCCGGTGAAATGGGCAACAAGTCAGCATCGCGGGAATCGATCGCCCTCTATCTATCGATGCTCTTTTATTCCGCGGAGAAACGGGATGCCTTCGTGAAGAACATGCCGCCGGACGCGTTCAACAAAGAAGTGAACCAAGCTGTCGCCGGCGATATGGCTCGATTCGATCTGAACCCGGAGATTCGCAAATTCAAATTTCCTGTTCTGGTGATCACGGGGCGCTACGATATCAACGTCGCGCCCTCAGTCGCGTATAAAATTCACCAGGCGATCCCCAGATCGCGATTCATCGTGTTCGAGCGAAGCGGCCATATCCCGTTCTATGAAGAGCCGGAAGATTTCGTCCGGGTGACCGAAGCGTTTCTTACGCCGCTTGCCTTGTAAGTTCGAGATCCAAATCAACCGAGATTTCGTCGCCTACAACGACGCCGCCCGTCTCGAGGGCTGCGTTCCACATTAGTCCAAAATCCTTGCGATTGAGTTTTGTCGTGGCCGAGACGCCCGTTTTGATGTTGCCCCAAGGATCCTTCACCTCCGGCGCTGGACCTTCCACGTTGAGAACCACTTCCCTGGTGACGCCGTGTATCGTCAGATCGCCGGTGACCTTCTTTTCGCCAAGACCGGCGGAGGCTACCTTTTTCGATTTGAAAGTGATCGTGGGATACTTTTCCACGTCGAAGAAGTCCGCGCTCTTCAGGTGTGCATCGCGCTGTGGGTCACGCGTGTTGATGGTGGTTGCGTCGATTGTCGCTTCGATCTTCGAGTTCTCCGGATTCTTTGGATCGAAAACGACAGTGCCGGATATACCGGAGAATTCGCCGCGGACATTAGAAATCATCAGATGCCGGACGCGAAAATCGGCCGTCGAATGTGCGGGGTCGATCACATAGGTGGCGGGTGTGACAGTGCTGGTTGTTTGTGTTGCGACTTGAGACATGAGAAGAACTCCTTTTGACAATATTTGGTACAACGACTATTGGATGCCGTCAGAAGGTTCGATGCCGCCTGCAGTCAAAAGGCTTCAACTGCTTTCAGGAAGAATTGCCAATCACAAACGCGCAAGAACCCCTATCATTTAAAAGGAGGTACCTGCGTGCGCATTGTAGTAGCCGGAGATCATGCCGGTTTCGATCTTAAACTATTCCTGGCAACCGAACTCCGCCAAGCGGGCCACGACATCCTCGATCTTGGCGCGTTTGACTCGATCCATCCCGATGACTATCCGGACTTTGCTGTGGCGCTGGGCCGCGCCGTGCTCGATGGGCGCGGGGAGCGGGGAATCCTCGTTTGCGGTAGCGGAGTAGGCGTGTCGGTGGCGGCCAATAAGATACACGGCATTCGCGCCGGGCTCTGTCACGACACATACTCGGCGCACCAAGGCGTGGAACATGACAATATGAATGTGCTGGTTCTTGGCTCTCGAGTGGTGGGTTTCGAACTTGCTCGCGACCTTGTGTCGGCGTTTCTCGGCGCGTCTTTTACAAATGAAGAGCGCCATCTGCGCCGGCTGGCGAAGGTAGACGAAATCGAGCGGCGCGGAGATTGATGTGCAATACGATCGGGCATTCATTAAGCCGAACGAAATTCCTCCGGGCTCAAATCATTTCGGCCATCTGGTGGAAACCTACGCGTCGGAAACCAACAAAGTCGCTGATATTTGGGCCCACGTTCCCGATGAACAGCTCGATTATCGTATCCACCCGAAGAGCAGTTCCGTCCGGCAGATTTTAATTCATCAAATTCTATCCGAGCGTCGCTTTTTCGGCGAGTTTCTGGGTTTTAACGAGCCGAGTGTGGAACTTCTACTGCCTTCCGGCGAGGCTCCGCGCGTGCAGGCTTACATCGACCGGTTCGTCGATCTCGCGCGCGCCCGTTTGGAACCGATTGCCGCGGCCGATGAACATTACTGGCTCAGTGAGACGCCTTTTTTCGATGTGCACCGGCAGCGTATCTGGATTTTCTGGCGCCGTGTGCTGCATACCGCTCATCATCGGACACAAGTAGGAATGTGCCTGCGGCAACTTGAAATCCATTTGCCTGCGACGTATGGTCCGAGCGCGGATGTGAGTTGGACGGGCGCCGATCCGACGATCACACTCGCGGCGGCTAAGCGTGGCGGCACACGGTAAGGTGGGCTAGAAAAGCAATGCCCCAGGTACATGTCTTTCGACAGAGGTAACACCGGGGCTCACGGATTTAGTATAGCGCGGGATGTCGTTGATATGCAATATACTTATGCGACATTCGAGTATCTTGAGCATGAACTGGATGCTATTGAGCGCGCTCTCTCTCCTGAAAGATTCAAAAGTTACTTGGACCGGGCAAACGGAGATCGACGTAAGGCGATCGCGCTGTATGAGAAGAATACCGCTCTGTCTGAATCCCTCTACGGTACCATTCAAGGCCTTGAAGTTCCCCTTCGAAACGCGATACACGGCCTACTCTCTCCGGCTTTTGGATGTGCCTGGTTTGAGGCACCTGGAATACTTCACCATCCTCAAAACAAAATGGTCGTAGGGGCGAGACAGAAAATCCATGGGAGCAATCACCTGATCCTTACGCCTGGACGTGTTGTCGCTGAGCTGTCATTTGGCTTTTGGATTGGGCTCGTGGGCAAACAATACGATCACACACTTTGGGTTCCGCATCTTCATCGCGCATTCCCGCACGCCAAGGCTGTAACAACTTCGCCATCCGGTGAGAAAAAGATCCAAAAGCTGAAGCGTTCGGCCATTGCAGACCGGCTCGATTCGATTCGCAGATTGCGGAATGTGCCCAATAACGGCGAGCTGGGTGGATTATACGGCGTCGTTCGGCGGAAAATGACCCGCGGCGCTACGGCTTAATTTTCTCGCCGCCGTCCTTCACGGCTTCACCGGTTTTTTCCAGACCTTTACCCGTGCCCTTCACAACTTTCGAGACGCCCTTGCTTGTATCTTTGGCGATCACTTTCGCGCCCTTTTCTGTGCCTTTGCCGATTGCCTTTGCACCCTTCATGGTCGCGCCGCCGGTTGCTTTCCCGGCGTCTTTCACATCCGATCCGGCCCTTTTCAGATCCGACTTGACGCCGGGCTCATCCCCAAAGCACAGGCCCAGCGCCATCGCGAAAGCCAAAACACCTGTGGTGAATTGTCTCAATTTTCTATCTCCTTGCGCCCCTGGAACTCAGCCTAAGCAAGAATCGGGGCTTCCAGCGCTAAAAAGCGTCCGGAAGCCCCGACTTGTAAGTTCAGTTACTGAAACTAGCTTGCTGCCTGCTCGAAATACCCTTGTGCCAGCTCCGGTTTTACATCGAGAGCCTGTTTCCAGCAACTGCGCGCTTCGTCAGGCTTCCCCTGCGCCTTGAGCGCGTGCCCCAAATTCAATAACGCCTCGGCGAAATTCGGCCGCTGATTGATGGCTTCGCGGTAATAACGAATCGCGTCGTCGATCTTACCGCTCTTCTGCAGCAGCAGACCGGTATTGTAGAACAACTCAGGTGTCTTTTCTCCCTGATCGATGAGCTTGCCCTGCAGGTCGAGCGCGCGGCCGAAGTCTTCCCGCTCGACAGCCAGCGCCGCCAGGCCGCGCAATGCATCCATCGATTTCGGATCGATGGAGAGCACCTGTTCGAAGGACTTCACCGCCTGCTCGCGCTCACCCAGCCGCCAGTACGCGATGCCCAGATTCACGTGAGCTTCCGGCCAGTTGTTCCGCTTCTTCACGCACGATTGGAATGCTTCAATCGCGCCGCGGAAGTCGCCTTTCTGGAGCCGTAAATAGCCCAGCCGAAACCATGCGTCCTCCGAATCGCCACGCTGCGCCGTCAGCTTGGCATACAGCTTCTCGGCCTCTTCTTTGGCGCCCTGCTGCTCCAGGATCGACGCCAGGTTGTAGAATACTTCCGGCAAATCCGGTGTAATCTGCAGCGCGCGCTCGTAGCTTTCGCGAGCTCCCTTCAGATCGCCCAGCTCCTGCCGCACCATACCCAGATTCACGTGGGCCTGCTTGGCGTCCGGCCGGATCTTGATGCCGTCCGAGTATGCCTTTGCCGCCTGCTCCAGTTTCCCGATCTTCTGGTTCGCCACGCCGAGGTTGAAGTTACGCTCGTAATGGTCCGGGGTGGCCTCGACCAGCTTCTCGCAAAAGCGTGAGGCAGCCTCGTAGTCCTCGTCGGCAAAGGCCACCGTGGCCAATCCTTCGAGCGCCGATTGCGAATGCGGCCGCACCTTCACGAGTTGCTCGGAGTACTCCCGAATCATTGGAATGTCTTTGCGCGCGATGCCGATGGTGATCAGATTCACCAGGGCTTCTTCCGATCCCGGATTCTGCCCGAGCACCCGCTTGTAAATCTCTGTCGCTTCGTCGAACCGCCAAGCCAGTTGCAGGCTGACGGCCTTGCCGAACAGCGCCGTTTCGTTTTCCGGCGAAACCGAAAGGCACTTCTCAAAGTTATCGAGCGCCGCCTCCGACTTCTCCTGATGGAGCAGGCAGATGGCCAGGCCCAGGCGCGCTTCGGTCTTGTTCGGATCGAGTTCGAGCGCCTTGTTGAAACGCTCGGATGCTTCATCGTAGCGGCCCAGCTTCTCCAGGCAGACCGCCAGGTTGAAGTTGCCGGCCTGGTGCTCCGGCTTCATGGTCAGCAGACGAGTGTAGCTCTTGGCTGCATCTTCGTACTGCTCCAGCTCGAATTGGATATGGCCGATGGCGGAGTACACCTCCGCGCTCTCGTTGCCGCCTGCAATCGCGCCTTTCAGCTCCTGTAGGGCCTCTTTCCGCTTGCCTTCGAGGTGCAATGATACTGCCTTGGCTAAGGCGCTGGATGAACTGCCTTGGCCATTCGCGGGCCCCTGTCCCATGGCTGCCGCTCCTTTTGGGTCCTCTGTTTTGCGAGCTTTCGGATTCATTGTTGCGAACTCCTCAATTCCTGATTTGGGTTCCCTCTAGGGAATAGATAAGCGCACAGCTTTCCGAGCGCGTCGTACTGATGGGTAAGCTGAACGGACTCAATGCGAGACTGCTCGCCTTTACCAGAAAAGAAACCAATCCCCCCGGTCTTCAGCCGATCGTCAGACCAGAAGTCCACCACGTGTCCTTGTACCGAGAGAGTGAAGAACTGCTCTCTCACTTCCATGTTCACGTGGTATGCGGCATCCTTGCCCATGGGCAGCGCCAAGCGCACCCGCGTTCGTGGGCCTTCTTTGCCGTCGATGACGGCATAACGCACAATATAGATCGCCGGCAGCGAGCTCGAATCGGCCTCTTCGAGCCTAACGGCATAGTAATTGTTCAAATCGGGGGCACGGACCACCCAGCCCAGCGCTTTCCTGGCGATCTCACCGCGGAAGTCAAGGTTATAATCGCTCAGGGCGAGACTAGGCCGATACAGAGCCAAAGCGCCGACCTGCACTCCACTGGCACGGTCCCGAGCCCAGCTATTGGCCCAGTCGCCGGCACCCTGCCATGCTCCCAGGCCTGAATTGAAATCGTCATGCATCTCGACCGCGGCACGGCCGACCAGATCAATCCGGAATATCTTCCAATCCTTCTTCACGGCAGTCTGAAGCGGCGGCAATGGATTATCGGAGAAGGACGCCACCTGCATATTCTTTAATTCGGCGGAATCCTGCCCCTGGTTCAGGGTCGAATGCAAAAAGATTCCGACGAATACAGCGACTCCGGCGGCAGCCCACCGCCAGTCGCGGGGAATCGATACCCACAACTGGGCCGCCCGCTCTGCATACCGGCGCAAAAGTCCACCCTTGCGGGCGAATTGCTGATCCGGCACTACTGCGAACGCGATCGAAGGTGTCATTACGGCCGCGGGCCGTGGCGGAATCTGGCATGGCCGCTGCCAGGGAAGTGCGGGCTGCATTTGGTAAGCCTGCACCAGGCGGTAGCATGAACTGTGGCCAGGCATTGCTGGTGCAAGCCGTCTCGCAGGCATCGGGATCTCGAGTGCGATATCGGACGCGTCTAAGATGGGATTCGAAAGCGCACCGCGGAAGGGTATTTCTGCTCCAAGAGCTTCCGTGATGTCCAGCGGCATCGCATCGGCTGGAGCGGAGTTCTCTAGAATCGTCCAAGGCTCCCGAGGTTCCGGGGCGATTGCCATCTTGGCGGGTTCCGGAACGGGTTCTTCGTCAACTACGGTGTCCTGCGCGATGGCGACAGGTTCCAGGGGCTTCATGGCGCCGCGCATCCTTGGACCAGTGGGACCAGCCGGTGGACGCCGCTTGGGCGGACCCTCCTGACGATCTGCACGCGACTGGCGCATCAAAATTGCCGGCATGTTCGGCATCATCGTTTCCACGCGAATGGTTGCCGGTGCTCCGGTGGCGACCTGGGTATACATACCTGTCCCATTCACCGGGTTACGCAGAGGAGTGCGGAACGGGTGCTGTACGACGGCCGGGGCACATTGTGTATTCGGCCCGATCGGCATGGCCGGAACCGCGTGCGCGCAATCGGTCAACTCTTCCATGTCGACAGGCGCACGATGATAAAACCCGTTGCAGGAGACCCCTGCGCGTGGCCGCATCCGGTACGGCTTGTCCAGCCATTGCGGGATCACCTCGCTGACTACGGACACCGGCAGAGTCCCCAGCCGTGCGGAAGGAATTCGCAACTCGCTCGCGCCGGTAGGTAGCTGCAGCATGGTCAGGGCTGTTTCGATTCCCGCCCCGCTCTTTGGCCTGGGGCGGAACATCCGTTGTACGAAATCGGGAGATGTCTCGCTCGCTTCGATTCGCGCCAGCCGCGCCAGTTCCGGATCAGATTGAAGCGATTCCGCCGGTCCGGTCAAGAGCCTCTCGTAGACGCTCAAGTGTCCATCCTGGATCCCGTTGCGAGGCCGCATCCGGTAGATGTGAGTCACTTGCACCGGCTCGCGCGCGCCAATCAGGCCGGCGGGAATGGCGCCCAAAGCGGCGTGCGACTGCAGCGATTCCGACCCGCCGGGGACAATTTGTTCATAAGGCGCTAAGTCCGCGTCCAGCACTGCGGGTTTGGGCCGCATCTTATACATGCGATCCAACCAGACAGGCGCAACGCCGCCGATGATGTCCGCGGGAAGGCTATTCTTCGATGCCGGCGAAACCAGCGCGTCGGGATTGCCCGCCGAAACCTTCTCGAAGGCAGCCAAGTCTTTCGATGCCACAGCGGTCTTGGGCCGCATTTTGAACATGCGGTCCAGCCAGACCGGTGCGGGTGCGCCGACGATGTGGACCGGCAGTCCGTTTTTGAATGCCGCCGAAAGCAGAGCGCCCGGATCGCCGGTGGAGACGATTTCAAAGGCAGATAGATCTTTTGCCGCAACGGCCGTTTTCGGCCGCATCTTGAACATGCGGTCCAGCCAGACGGGAGCGAGGTCGCTGATGACCTGGGCCGGGAGCACACTCTTCGATGCCGACGGGACTAGCGCGCCGGGGCCGCCCGTCGCCACCTGTTCGAAAAGGGCCTGGTCCTCGTCTGCCGCAGCTTTCCTGGGCCGCATGGAGTAAAAACGGTCCAGCAAGATAGGCGTCCGTTCACCGCTCGCAATGGCCGGAACACCGCATTTCGAAACTGTAGAGACCGGTGCGATCGAATCGCCTGTGGGGACGGATTCGAACTGCGCCAACGCGGCTGCCGGGACGGCCGTTCGCGGGCGCATTTTGTAAGTGCGATCCAGCCAAACGGGTTCGCGATCTCCGATGATATCCGCCGGGAGGCCGTTTTTCGCCGATGCCGAGAGCAGAGCATCCGGAACACCCGTCGGAATCCGCTCATATGCCGCCTGATCCGCCGCCGGAACGGCCGGCCGTGGCCGCATTTTGTAAGGGCGATCCAGCCAAACGGGTTCGCACGTTCCAACAATATTCGCCGGAAGACCGCCTCGCCATGCCGCCGAAAGAAGGGTGGCCGGACCGCCCGCCGGGATCTGTTCCAATGGGGCCTGAGCGGTTGTAGAAACTGCGGACTTTGGCCGCATCCGGAAGAACCGGTCCAACCATACCGGCTGCCGCTCGCCGATGATATTTGCCGGAAGGCTGCCTTTCGATGCCGGCGAAAGCAGGGCGTCCCGATCGCCGGTCGAAATCTGTTCAAACGCCGCTAGAGTTTTCGTCTGCACGGCTGATCGCGGTCTGATCCTGAACGGCTGTTCCGATGTCGACAGTTCGCGCTCGGCAATCACCGCATCTGGACTTGCGTTCTTGGTCAGGGATGGGGATAAGTCGGTTGGCGCGCCGGTCGGCAGCCGTTCAAACTCGGGCAAACCTTCCGAGGGCACGGCGGTGCGCGGACGCATTCTGTACATCCGATCGACCAACGCCGGAGAACAATTCGTCACCACCTCCACCGGAAGAGCGCCCGTCGCCGGCGTAGAAAGGAGTGCCTCCAATTCGCCTTGGCCGATTCGATCGGAGCTGGCTAATCCGGCTGGCAGCGCCGGACCCTTTGGAGAAAGCCGGTAGAATCGACCCACAGGTTCTGGCCGGCATTCGCCGATCAGCGGCGGAAGTGTTCCGAGCGCCGGCGGGGAAGCCAGACTCTCGGCTGCGCCCGCGGAGATGATTTGATAGCTTCCAACCCAAAGATCCAGAACTCCGTTCCGTGGCCGCATGCGGAAGGCGCGGTCGAGGAAAACTGGAGCCATCGCGCTCGCGAGCACGCCCGGTACACCCGGCAGCCGGACAGGCGATTGCAGAGGCTCCGGAGCGTCGCCGGTACCCATGCCGTCCGACCCATCGTTCTTCCATTGCACCGGACCGCGCGCGCGCATCCGGAATACCTGGCCGAAAAAAACCGGCACCGGTTCCGGGATGGCCTGGGGCGGAAGGTTCGGCCCAATCCACCCGTCTGGCGCCGCGGAAGCAGGACCGGCGTCGATAAACTCGTAATCCCGAGCTAGCGGGTCAGCGACTCCTATGCGCGGCCGTATCCGTATTGCCCGGTCGAGGAACGCCGGAACCAACGTTTGCTTACTCCCAGCCGTCGGCGCTGCCGCAGGCATACCGAACGCAACGCGCGAAACGGGATCGACCGCATGGGGCGCGATTTGCTCGGAGCGCACCGCCTCACAATCCATCGCGGTTCTTGCCCGAGGCCGGATTAGCTTCGTCAAGAAGAGCGGTGCCGGCTCTACCTGGGCGGCTGTATGGGGCAAAGAAGATGACGGACCAGACGGATCGGCGACTCCTTGACTGGTGCGCGATTGGATGGTGGCGCCGACCGTCGACAGACCTCCTGGGCGGGCGGAAATGGTTCGGGAAAACGGAGGAATACGCAGACTTGGGGTCTGGGCCGGGAGCGGGCGGGCAAGTGGAATCTTAGGGGTTAGCGCAGAAATCGGCTGAACCTGAGAAACAGGTAACCCAGGGGTTAGGCGTACCACCCTGATGTCGCGGCCCTTGAATTTGTACTCCGGGGGGACGATCAGCAGATCATCGGCTAAGAACGCCAGCTGGAATGCACGAGCCGGTGCGGCCCAATTGTAAATTTCGCATGGATGTCCCAGGGCGCAGGGTGCGAATGGCGGATCCACTTCCACTTTCGGAGTGGGAGGAACAGGCTTCGGTGGTGGTCGCTTAAAGCGTTGAAAACGCTTGTTGGAATCACTCAGGCGCTCGATAATCAGCTTTTGCTGAGTCTCGAAATACACTGTGCGGTGTTCGGCAGTACAAAACTCACCATCGGTGAATTTTTTGAGCAAAGCGAGTTGCTCGCCGCAGTGAAGACACCGCATACGGACAGACCATTCCCTCTTACTCAAGTGTAAACAAACGCCCGCAAAATGGTAGATCGGATAAGTACTTACGTTTTACCGGGCAAACCAGTCTCTTAGGTGATTACTAAGGTTAAAGACTGATATCCATCAAGCAAAAATGGTACCCGCCGGAGACGAGTACCATTTAAATCAGGACAGGTTTCTTAAGAAAAGTACTACAGAGAACTAAAGCGCTTCTGGAAAATTGAGCGACGATTTGCTAAGGGCTTTCCGCATCAGATCGACCGATGCCATGTCGCTTAATCCTCTGCATATAGACATCTCTGTTACCAGCATGTGCCGGGCACGGTCCAGCATCTTTTTCTCGCGGAAGGACAACGGTTTTTCGCTCTGCAGAATCAATAGCATCTTGAAAACTTCAGCAGTCTCTAACAAGCCGCCTACGCGCATCTTCTCAGAATTTTCTTTAAACCGGTTTTTCCAGTCTGCCGTGCACTTACATCTGCCGCTGGCGAGGTAAAGCAGCACTTTGCTGATTTCTCCCGCTTTGGTGACCCGCCGAAGTCCAACGTTTTCTACGTGAGAAAACGGGACCATGACAGTCATACTTTTGTAGGCAAGACGTAAGAGATAGAATCGCTCCGCTTGGGAGCCAAAGGCGCGGGTACTGATATTCTCAATAACCCCGACACCATGGTTAGGGTAAACTACTTTTTCGCCAACCTGGAAGGTCATGCCTGGACCCCTGTACACTTTGATTGAGTTGTTACATGTTGCAGTGAAATCTGAAATCAAATGGTACGTCCGAATTGGCTCCATGTCAATAGAAATGTTATGTATCTACAGTACTTACAGTATCGGTTCACGGTTAGGTGGTGTGGGTTTTGAACGTGGGTGACACTAGGGGCAGGTGAATCCTAGTAACTTAAGTCCTTTCGTACTAGTGATTTTACCAGGACTAACTCGCCGCAGGTCTGAAATCGATTGCAACGATGCTGGTGAAATCGATTTCATCGGCTAGAGTGGCAAATTAGCCAAGGTAGTCGAAGAGGCTTTTTTGCGGTATTTTGGCTCGCGAGGCGAGACCGGCGTTGTAGTCGGTGGAAGCGGTGTTGAGTTGCAGTACGGCAGCGGTGGCATCGGCATCTTCCAGGCTGCTGATCTCCGATTTCCACGTGACGTTGCCGTTGGCGGCAGAGCTCACGACGCTGGCGACTCTTGTTTGCACATTTCCATAGAATGCCAGTTGTTGATTGAGGTAGGTGAGGGCCGTGCTGACGTTGGGAAGGACGGTCGCAATGGCCGTGGGATCGTTGCTCGCGACTGCGTTCGTGAGCGCGGTGATGGAGCCGAAAACGCTTCGGGTTGGATCGGAGCTATCGAAGATTTCTTGGGCCGACTTAGCCACCGAAAACGTAGAGCCGTCCGGATCGCGCACCTGGCGCGTGGCGGCGGAACCCTGATAGGCGCCCGTGGGAACAGGTTGGGTGGCGTCGAAGGAGTATGGCTGTGTTTGATCGCTGTCGCCGCTAAACAGGAACCGTCCGTCCACCGAAGTGTTGGCAATCGAAACGATCTGCTGAAGTGCGCCGGTGATCTGATTGGCAAGTGTTGTTTGCGTGGCTGCGCTGTTGAGTCCATTGGCTGCTTGAGCCCCCCAAGTACGCACGTGCTCGGCGAGACTGACCGCGCTTTCGAGCGAGGTTTCGGCTGTGTCGACTTCGGTTTTTACCAGCCCGAGATTGGCCTGCGTCTGATGGTTATCTGCTAGCCGGGCGCGAGCCTGAAGTAGAGGACTGACTGAATCCGGCGCGTCGGAAACCACATTCAGCTTCTTGCCGGACGTGAGCTGCAGTTGCGCCTGCGTCATGCGTTGGAAAACGCCGCCCAGAGCGTTCAGGAATTGCTGAGCCGAGGGATCGAGGTAGCTGATCATGTGATGATTCCGATAAGCGTGACTGTCATTGCATCCACGGCCGTCACCAGCTTGGCGGAAGCTTCAAAGCTGCGCTGAAATTCGAGCAGCTTCGCGGCCTCCTCATTCAGGGAGACGCCGGAGGTAGTGCTGCGCAACGCTTGGCTCTGAATGAGCAGCGCGGTCGTGCTTTGCCGGTCGTTCTGGGCTCCCGCAAGATCCCGGCCGACGCGAGCAGCCAGATTGCCGTAGGAAGCCGAAAAACTGAAGCCGTTGACCTGTGGCGTACGGCCGAGATCGGCCAGCGCGAGAGCGTTTCCGTTACCACCCGGGGCCGAAGCCGAGGCGGCAGCAAGGTCGGATGGCGCAAGCGCATTGACCCTGAGAGTTTGAGCGGCGCCGATAGACGGGTCGTAGCTGAAAAGAGGAGTGGCCGGAACGTTGCCGTTCTCATCCACGCCATTGCTGAGCACACTATTCACGTTATCCGCGAGCGTGGAGGCGAGAGTGTTGAGATCGCTGAGATAGGACGGAATCACCGTATTGCGTTCATTTAGTATGGCCGAGAGTTTGCCGGAACCGATTTCTCCCGTGATGTCCTTGCCGCCAGCATCCAGCACTTTCGCCTGCGTAGCGCTGAAATCAGTAGAAAGGGGATAGGACTTGTCGCCGACGACGCCGAGAAATTGCCCGCCGATCTGGATTTGGACTGAGCCGTCGCCCTGCTTGAGCGCCTTGAAATCGACCAGTTCGGACAGAGAATCGAGCGCCGTGTGCAAGTTGGCATCCAGACCCGGGTCTTTGTTTGCATCAAAGCCGGCTGCGTACTTGTTGTTGTAGCCCGCGATTTGGCCGAGCAGTTGGTTGATACTCGTCACCTGGGTGGAAATCTGCGTATCATCGCTAGCGCGGGCCGAGGAGAGTGAGTTCGCTGTGGCGTTAATACGCTGTGCAAGAACGCCCGCCTGATCGATCACTCCCTGGCGCGAAGTATTGTCGTTTGGTGAAATACTGAGTTGTGACACGGACGAGAAGAAGCCATTGATCGCATCGGAGACGCCGTTTCCGGAGGAAATATCAAAAATTGGTTGAATCTGCGTGAGGCCGTCAGAGCGTTGCGCAGCCTCTCCTGCCGCCGATTGGTTCTGCTCGACCGCAGCTTCCAGGAATTGGTCGCGGGAACTCAGCACGGGTCCAAGCGACACGCCTCCCGGCAATTGCTTTGACAGATCGAACGTGTCGGCCACAAAAACCTGGGTTTGCTTGGCGTATCCCGGCGTGGACGCGTTGGTCACATTGCTCTGAACCACGTTCAGACCCTGTTCAAAGGCATCCATGCTGGAGGCAGCGGAACTCAGAGAAGCAAAGAGATTACTCATATCGTCAACCTTCTATCGAGATTCGCCCTGGAGCCGGCACGCTCGCGGTTTGTCCTCCCGGTCTGTACCCGCCGATTGCCGAGCCGAGTATCTGCGACCAGCCGAAATAGAAGCCCGATGCCTGGTGCATGAGCGCCGAAACAACATTCAACTCGCGCCGGAGCGCCTCGATATCCGGCTGCATATCCGCGACATCCGATGGTCGAATTTTCCCCATCAGTCTGGCCGCGGCTTCGAGCACCGGCCCGCATTCCTCGAGCGATTCCGGGGTTGGCCGGAGAAGCATCTCCCGCACTGTCCTGAGACTCGTGGTGGCCGCCCGCACCGGTCCCTCCCGATCGTGGTTCTGTGATCTCTGTGTCATTGTTGGCTTGTTATCTGATCTTTGCGCTAAGGTAGCTTTGTCGATTCGTCGATAATCTTCCGGCTGATCGCCGTCGCGTCCACCCGGTACGTTCCTTCCTCAATAGCGGCACTCAGCTTTTGTAAATGAGCCGCCCGCTCCGGCGAACTCGAATCCTCCGCCCGGATTTGCTCACTCAGGTTCGAAAGTTGGACTTCATCGGTCGAGGTGTTTCCCGCCCCGACCTTTGGCTGCGCCTTCGCGGCCGCAGATCCGCCCACTCCATTTGTAGCCGGCGCCGCACCTGTCCCGCCGACGTTTGCATCGTTAATCTTCATGTGTTTGCCTCTCCGCCGCGCTCTAACCGTATCTCTTCACGGCTGCGGCTCGCAATTCGCTACTGCTGGGCTTATCGGCACGACTTTTACGAGTCTTAGAAGATTTTTCAATTTTTTTCGAAATTTTACTTTTCCCAAAATGGAACGCCGCGTGGACTCACACCACCCTCAACGCACGCCGATGGCCAGCCTACGACAGTGCCTTCCAGCACAGTTGCGCGCCCAGGCAAGTCAACCAGATCGACAGCGCGATCCGCAAGGGGCGCGAGGGGATTATTGTGGACAGGCCGGCTCCTACGAAGGCACCGAGGAGTCCGCCTGCGATCAGTTTCCAGAGAAGATCGGAAATATAGTGGCCGGTGGAAAAATGCAACCCGCCGCCCACGACTGAGAGGACCAAACCGAACAACATATCGGTCCCGACGACTTCCGCAGCCGTAAGACGGGTCAGATTCAGCAGTACTAGCGAGCCGAGGGCTCCGGCGCCCGCCGACGAGAAGCCAACCTCCGCGCCGATTCCTGCGGCGATCCAAGGAAGCCAGCCCAGCCGTTCGCGATTGGCCGATTCCGCCGCTTTCCGGGTGCTGCGGTACAAACTGTAGAGCGCCATTGCCATGATCGTTGTACCAAGCAGAAAGAAAAGGACATTTTCGTAACGGCGGACGTCCAGCGCGTGGATAATGGCCACGCCCGCGATCACGCCCGGGATACCGCCGGCGCAGAGCAACAATAATACTCGCCTGTTAACCTGGCGGCGAGCAAGATAAATGGGGGCGACCGCGAGCTTGATGGCGGCAGCGAAGAGCAAGGCCGTCCCGACGCTTTCAGACGGCTTGAGCCCGAAAAACAGAATCAATACCGGCGCCGTCACCGAGCCTGCCCCTACACCGGTGAGACCGACCGCCAAGGCAATGATGAATCCGACCAGAAAGCTCATAGGCGAGCCTTCATACTATCGCATGGTCTATGAAAATAATAGAAAGACTAGAGCAGAGGGATTTTTAGTGGGCGCGAGTGGAAGAAACGCCAGACGTAAGAGAATGTGTAGGACGGCTCTCAACCGTTCGCCAGAACAACACCTTAAGCCGAAGCGTACGGAAGAATCCAAGCTGTTGGATTTCCGGTTCCGGCTCGGGCGCCGTCTTCACCTGGTAGAGTTCCAGAAGCCGTTCTTCCGAAAATCCAATCTCGCAGGCGTATTGGCGGATATAATTGGTATTAAATACGCCGCCGGGGAGTTTATCGAACTCCTCCGATTCAATCGCGCGCAGATAGCTGGTGCTGATCTTGGTTCGGTTAGAGATAGCCTCGAGAGAGACCCCCGATTTCCTGCGAAGCCGTTCCAGTTGTAGGACGCTGCTGATGGATGGCACTAGGTTGATCCCGTTTTAGGTGGTTGCTGAACTTTAATACTACACCAGTCTAGTACCACGTCAATCCTCGTTTATCCCTTTCGGGGTCGTCTAGGGGTAATTGTTTCAAACTCTCGGGTGTTTTACCAGTCCAAAATGCCCCCATCTGCGGCTCTGGCTGTGCTTGAGGCCATGATTTCCTGCTGAAACGGATATTTTTGGGCCGCCTCTTCGTTCACCGAAATGCCCAGACCCGGTGTATCGGTGGGCAGCCAATAACCGTTTTCCGTCTTCAAATCGTGGCTCACCACCTCCCAGCGCCAAGGTACGTCTTCGAGCATGTCTTCCTGGATGAGGAAATTGGGCGTGCTGAGGGCGAAGTGAAGGGCGGCGGCATTCGCCACCGGCCCCAGCGGGTTGTGCGGGGCGACACCGACGTAGTACGTTTCGGCCATGGCGGCAATTTTCTTCGCCTCCCAGAGGCCGCCGCAATGGCAGAGGTCCGGCTGAATGACATGGCAAGCCTGCTTCTCGAATATCTGCCGGAATTCGAAACGCGTGACCAGGCGCTCGCCTGTGGCAATAGGCACGGGGCTGGCGCGGCGGACCTCGGCCATGGCGTCGACATTTTCAGGAGGCACGGGCTCCTCGATGAAAAACGGCCGGTAAGGCGCCAGCACCCGGCAGAATTCCAGGGCATTTGCGGGAAAATGACGACCGTGAAAATCGACCATAATGTCGATACTCTCACCAAGTGCGTTGCGCAACGCCGCCATAACCCGCTCCGATTGCCGGTAGGCGGAGATCCCGTTCAGGACTTCGGTCGGGGGAGTCAGCAGAACCTTCACAGCGGTGTACCCTTTGGCAATCACGGGAAGCGCCCGATCGATAAACATCTGGGGATCAATGGCCGTCTGGGTGTCGTAAACGGCCTTCATGTCGCCGCCGCCGAGATGCGTGTACATCCGGACACGGTCGCGGACCGCCCCACCCAGAAGTTTGTAGACCGGCTGCCCGAGTGACTTCCCAAGGATGTCCCAAAGCGCCTGCTCGATGCCTGAGACTGCGGACATGCCGATGACGCCCGGACGGAAAAAGGAGTGCCGGTAGAGTTTCTGATAAAGGAACTCGATTCGGGTGGGATCCTCGCCCAACAGCATCGGTGCAAAGTCATCCACAGCACCGGCTACTGCCCGGGTCTTCCATTCGAGCGACGCCTCTCCCCAACCGATCAGGCCGGGTTGATCCGTGGTTACTTTGACGAAAACCCAGTTGCGCATCTGGGCGTTTACAATGACAGTGCCGACGGTGATGATCTTCATGAATTTATGAAGATCCAGGATATCGCGTTCTTAATTAAAAATAGGGACCGGAGACTTTGCTCCGGCCCCGTGTTCGTCTTAGTCGGTCTGAGTTGTTAGTTAGGGTAGGAAGGATTGTCGATCCTCGCTTCTACCTAGAGCATTCGGGTGGCCATTTCGTTGAGTGTTGAATTTATAACGATTGAGTGACGCGATCACGTAAAATTTACCGGGCGAAAGGAAGGCGATTGGAACGAAGTACTAGTACTTTCAGATTATTAGGATATCCCGCGTAGAAACGGCTTATTCCGGTAACACTTACATGCCGTGGGTTACCGGTGACCTGCTTTGGACACCTTCCCATCCTGAAAGTCGATTTCGAGTAGTTTTTCGCTCGTTGGGATACGGGCGGCCACCTTTTTTGTGTAAGCGTCGATCACAGCGCCCCCCTCGGGATAGGCGTACTTGCCGTCGATGCTGAACGAGATCCAACCTGGGTGCGGCTGAGCCTTCGGATCGTCGCTGATTGCGATACTGGCGATGCGCTTTGGCGGGTCTTGCGTAATATCAAAGGCATACACGTATCCATATACGCCGTCCACCATCCAGATTTCCTTCTGATCGGGCCGGATATTGATCCCGTGACTCGGAGTGCTATGTGGTTTGTGTGCCGGCGGATTCGGGACCTGCGCCAAGCGCTCGGGCGGCGTCGTAGTCTCCACGCGCCGAAGCATTGGGCCTCCCCACTCGCTGCCCTTCCGGACAGCGCCGATTTCAAATCCGAGCAGACCGTCAACGCTGCAGTAGACGCGTGTCTCGGCGTCATTCACTGCAAAGGGCCGGATTCCCTTACTGAAGGGCCCGATCTTTCCGATAACCTGATTGGTTTTCGTATCGGCAATGAAGATGTAAGGGACGGTCAGTACTGCCATGTAAACGCGGCTTCCGTCCGGATTCATCCACGTATTGTGGGGGCCCACGGGATTGCCAATCGGGTTCACATCATAGTTCTTGCCTTTTTGGGTCAGGATCTTCGTGATCGGATCGCCCGTGGAGGCGTTGATTACCCACCAACTATCCTCTTCGCGAAATGGCAAATAAAGCCTCTGGCCGTCGGGCGTGATGGCCGAGCTGTCCGCGTACTTTCCCGGCTTCTTGCGCCAGAGGATTTTGTCCGTCAGAAGGTCGATGCAGATGAGTTCGTCGCGCAGGTAGGAAGTAACGTAGAGCCTGTTGAGTTGTTCGCTGACCGAGATTCCTTTATAGTCGCCGGCGTCTGGCACGATCAGCGTCCGCAGAAGTTTGTGACCGTCGTTGATGTCATAAACTTCGATATTCTGCTTCTGCGTGACGTATAAAAGCTTTTCCGTCCCATTTACGATTTTGCCGTGTGGACGGTCGGCGGCGAAGACCGTCAGGGATGCGAGAAGGAGTGCGAAGGTTTTCATTATTTCCTTTCGTTCGGCATTGTATCGTGGTTCAGATGGTGGTGAGCTTCAGCCGCGAAGTGATGCCGATTCTCGCGCTGGTTTGCAGCAGTTGTCACGGGCTGCCTTCGGAGAGCCCGGCCGGGGGCCTGAGCGTGCGGAGCTACGCGGCATTGATGGACGGAGGAAATCTGGGCCGTGTCATCCGGCCCGGCGATCCCGAGGGGAGTCCGTTGATGGCGTTCATTGATGGACGTCGGGGAACTGCCCAACGCATGCCAATGAATGCGCGCGCGCTGCGGCCCGGCCAGATCAATTTGATTCGCCGCTGGATCGCGGAAGGCGCGCGGGAGGACGGAGATACGGCTCCGAAAGTGGTCGTGCGCCGCGAAGTGAACGTGACGCCCGGGCGCACGCTGCAGATTGAGGGACGTGCACCAGTTGGGTGTTTCGTCACCGTAGAGGCGCTGGATGCAAACGGCAAGCAGCTATGGATCGCCGAGTCTGCCAAACCGCCGTTCCAGTGGAGGGTCGTAGGCGAAAGAGAGTGGCCTCCGCGAGTTGCCGTCTCCATGACCGTTCGCTATTGCGGGGTGAATGAAAGCCAGGTCGCGCTAGTTATTTCATCAGCGCCACGCTTGTGACTGACCAGGGGATATTTTTTAGCTGGTGGAGAACATTTCCCTTGGCGTCGAATTCGACAATTCGCGTGCTCATGTAATCGGACACGATGAGACCGCCTTCCGGGGTTTGGGTGAAGCCGGATGTCCAGGCCATTCGTGCCGCGTTGTTTGCGCCGGCGAAGGTGAGGACTGTTTTGCCGTTGGCGTCCAATCTCCGCACTTCTCCGGGTCCCGCTAGGCCGATTAACATCCCTCCATCGGGAAGCGGCACGGCTAGTGCCGGCATTCGGTGTGGGTACTCCAGTTTCCGTAGCACCTCTCCTTTAGGGTCCAGCTCCAGCAGCAGGCCGGCGTCTTGTATCGCCACCATCGTGTTTCCCGCGGGCGTTCGTCTGGCCCGGCGCATGGACTGTCCTTTGTATTCGGGCTTCTCCACGCTCCATACGACTTTTCCGGCTGGCGACACTTCGAAGATGCGCGGCTTGGAGTCGTCTACCAGGAGCGTGTTTCCGTTCTCCAGCCGCTGGATGCTCATGATGCTGGCGTTTTCTGTTTTGTATTGCCACACCACTTTTTGTTGCGGGTCGAGTTCTGTCACTGTTCCCTTTGGATCCTCGATGTAGAGCACGTTTCCGTTGGGGATCACGGCGACTTCGGTGGCACGGTGATTCGGACGGCGCCACAGGATGCGGCCAGAGGGCCAGGCGATGGCTAGAATTTCGCCTCCCGGGCCGTGATCGTTTACCACCAGGCGACGGGTCTCGAGCAGGGTTGGTTTCAGTTTGCGATTCAGGAAATCAATGGCCCGCGCGAAGGCTCGTTCTTCATCGGCTCCCTTGAAGCCGTGGCCTGCTTCGGCGATGGTTTCGAGTTCCGCGTCGACTCCCATGCTTCTCATTCGGTCGACCAGATACACCGATTGCTCGAAGGGTACGTTTTGATCGCGCGTGCCGTGGACTGCGAGGATGGGCGCCGAATCGGGCGTAATCCAATTCAATGGACTGCCTCGGAAATGTGCGTCGAGCGCGCTCATGCGATCGCCTCCGAGGAGCGGCGGGAGAGCGTCGGCGGCATTCCGGCTGCCTTCGTAGGCGCGCCGCATGTCGGATCGGCCGTAGAAACTGATGGCGCAATCCACGCTGCTCGACTCTTCGCGATGCGCGCCGTTGCCTTCAAATTGCGGCATGTTGCGCGTAACGGCGAGGAATTGCGACCAGGTTCCGCCGGCCGAGGCTCCGATGGCCGCCATGTGTTCCTTTTCGAGGTTGAATCTTTCGGCGTTGGCGCGCAGAAAACGGACCGCGGCTTTCAGGTCGTAGAGCGGAAGTGGAAACTGGAACATCGGCGTGAGGCGGTAGCTGGCGGTGGCGGCGACGTAGCCGTTTTGCGCCAGGCGGATGGCCATTGGCAGGTAGCTTTCACGTTGCCCGCCGCTGAAACCTCCGCCATGAATCATGATTATCCCTGGGTATTTGCCAGGCGCTTTCGGACGTACGACGTCCATGGCGAGTTTGCCATGGGGGATCGATGTGTAGTCGATGCCCCGCTCCACAATGACATCAGACGGGATTTCGAGTTCCGCCGCCGCGCATGCCAAGGTTGTTAGAAGTAGAATGGTCAATCGCATAGGAATCTATGTGAGGATATCGCATCGTGAACCTTTCCATTTTTTTCTTTAGTGCGGTCTTGCTTGTTGCCGCCGACCGAACCGATCCGGCTGTGCTGCGGGGACAAAAGGCGTTCGTCTCGGCGTGCGGCTTTTGCCACGGCAACGATGCGACGGGAAATCGCGCGCCGGATTTGATTCGCTCGCCGCTGGTGAACCGCGACGACCACGGTGAATTGCTGGGTCCGATGATCAAGAATGGGCGTCCGGATAAGGGGATGCCCGGCTCTCCGATGACGGATGCGCAGATCGCGGACATCAATGCGTTCCTGAAAGCGCGACTGAAGGAGTCGCTCGGGAGCGCCAGTGTTCCTCGCGATTATCCGCTGGAAAAACTGCTCACGGGCAACGCTAAAGCGGGTGAGGCGTATTTCAATGGCGCCGGGAAATGCCACTCGTGCCACTCTCCGGCTGGTGATCTGGCAGGCATCGGGAAGAAATATTCGCCGGTTGATTTGCAATCGCGATTTCTATATCCACGGGCAGTGGCACGGACAGCCACGGTTATGCTTCCGTCGGGTAAACAGGTTTCCGGGAAACTGGAATTTCTGGATGAGTTTGATGTGGCGGTTCGCGACGCTTCTGGGGAATATCATTCCTGGCCGCGCGATGGACTGAAAGTGGAGGTCCACAATCCTCTCGCGGCTCATGAAGAACTTATCCGCCAATACACAGACGCCGATGTTCACAATATCTTTGCGTATCTGGAGAGCCTGAAGTGAAACTCCACTCGATTCTGATTTCTTTGGCATTGTTGACGGGCGAGCTGATGGCGCAGGGGCTCGATCCGGCGGCGCTGCTCAAGCTTCCTACCGATACATGGCCGACTTATAACGGCGACTATTCAGGACGGCGATTCAGTCCGCTGTCTCAGATCAACTCCGGGAACGTGGGGTCGCTGGCGTTGGCGTGGGCGTACAAGGCGAACGCCGTCACGATCAAATCGACTCCGCTCGCGGTAAACGGCGTCCTCTACTTCACGGTTCCGGATAATGTTTGGGCAGTGGATGCGCGGACTGGGCGCGAGATCTGGCACTACAAGTACACTTCGAACGGCGGGGATCATATCGGGAATCGCGGCGTGGGGATGTATGGCAACTGGCTGTATTTCGAGACACCGGACGGGTTCCTGGTTTCGTTGAACGCGTCGGACGGGAAGGAGCGGTGGAAGGTTGAGTTGGCCGATGTGAAGCTCGGCTATTTTGCGACGATGGCGCCGCTGATCATCGGCAATCATGTGATCGTTGGCGTGTCGGGCGACGTGACGGATGTTCCGGGCTTCCTGGATTCCCGCGATCCGGAGACGGGGAAGCTGCAGTGGCGTTGGTTCTCGCAGCCGAAACCGGGCGAGCCGGGGTCGGAGACATGGCCGAAGGACAATGACGCGATCACACACGGCGGCGGCATGACGTGGATGACTGGCACGTACGATCCGGAGCTGAATCTTCTTTACTGGGGAACGGGGAATCCGAATCCGGTGCTGGCCGGAGCGGGGCGCAAGGGCGACAATCTGTATACGTGTTCGATTGTGGCGCTCAATCCGGACACGGGGAAGCTGGCGTGGCATTTCCAACCCTCTCCGCATGATGTTCACGATTGGGATGCGGTGCAGACGCCGGTGCTGTTCGATGGCGAATTTCACGGCCAGAAGCGCAAGCTGATTGCGCAGGCGAGCCGGAACGGGTACTTCTTTCTGCTTGACCGAGCGGACGGGAAAAACCTACTAACCTCTCCGTTTGTGGATACGAATTGGGCTCTCGGCATCGACAAAGCGGGCAAACCGATCCGCAATCCGAAAAAAGATCCGACGCCCGATGGTTCGCTTGTTTCGCCGGGATCGAATGGCGCGACGAACTGGATGTCGCCGACATACGACCCGGAAACCGGTCTCTTTTACGTAAGCGCGCGGCGGCAGTACAGCATTTTTTATTTGACCGTGGGGGACGATGAGAAGGCGGAAGGATGGGGTGGCCGCGATCGCAACTTATCGGCAGATTCGCTGATCCAGGCGATCGATTATCAGACGGGCAAGATTCGTTGGAGCCATGAACTCGGCAAGGGCGACGACGTGGCAGGATTGTTGAGCACGGCCGGCAAGCTGATTTTCACGGCGGACAATTCCAACAACCTGATTGCGCTCGATCCGCTGACTGGACGAGCTCTTTGGCATTTGAATATCGGGGGGAAAGTGGCTGCGTCGCCGATGACTTATGAACTGAGCGGACGCCAGTATGTTGTGTTTCCGGTTGGCGATGTTCTTTACGCTTTTGCTCTGCCGTCGACCCAACGGTAGGCTGCTTTCGAATTCTTCCAGAAGAATTTCTCCGCGGCTTCCGGGCCTTTGGCGGCGAAGTATGTCTGTACGACCTCGACGACGTTCTTATACGGCGCGAGCTTGTCGCTGACCGGCCAGTTGCTGGCGTAGACGAGGCGATCGACGCCGAAATTGGTCCAGAGTTCGTCGAGGGATTTTCGGTAGAAGGCGAGAGCGGTGGGAACGCTGGCGCCGGACTGACGGAGTACGCCGGAGACCTTGGCGTAGACGTTCGGCCTTTGGCCCAGCTCGCGAAATGCGTCGTTGTTCTGCGAGTCGAACGGCAGATGATCGATGACGATTCGGAGATTGGGGACTTGATTGGTGAGCCGGACGGTGTGGGCGAAGACCGCAGGACTGCCGATGACGTCGAGCTCGAGATTTGCGTCCGCCATGCGCTTCATATCGGCGATGAACGGCGCGTCCTGGACGCCTTGCCCGAGCGGGCGCTCGCCGAGACGGATTCCGAGGAACAGTGGGTTCCTGTGGAATCGCGCCAGATGATCTTTGAACTCGGGTTTGCCGGGCTCGAGGTGGCCGACGAAGCCGACGATGATCGGGTTGTCTTTGGCCAGATCGAGCACCCATTGATTGTCTTCAAACAGTGCGCTCGCCTCGATGACGACGGTGCCGGTGACACCGAGAGGCGCGACGATTTTGCGGAAGCGGTCCGGGAGAGTGGTTTTGTAGAGGATTGGCTCGGTCTTCGGCGGCCATGGCACGCCTTGCGGGCGGGATGGATCATAGAAGTGTGTATGCGCGTCGATGATGCCATGCGTGAGTGGGGCTGACGTTAAAAATGGTGCGGATGCGGCTGCGGCCAGGAATTGTCGGCGGTTGGTCATGTTTTTACGCTTTTGAATTGGTCCTTAGCGGCGTGGCGGACGTGGACCACTTGCACACTCGGGCTTACTGGAAAATTCCGGAACCGCCTGAGAGCTGCATCGGAATCCTCGGTGTCTATTTGTCCATAGATTGCGGCAAGGTCCATCTCGGCTCGACCGTGATCTCAGTCGGATATGCCATGCTTGGTTTCAAATTCGGCGAAGAACTCGGCAACGGGCCATCCTCTTCCGTTCCTCGCATCCTCCATGCCCTGGCGGATTCCCTCGTTTTCATCCTGTAGTGCGGCGAGATCAAGAAGCCGCTGATAACCTGCGGCGCTCTGCACCACCAATTGCGGCTTGCCTTTGTGTGTGAGCATCAGAGGCCGTTTGCTTTTCTTGAGCAGCTTGGCGAAAGTCATCGCCGTACGACTGAAGAAGCTCAGCGATTGGAACTCTTGCGTCAAGTCCGGCATGGTTTCATACTCCGCTTTGAAGGTATCACTCTTTGGTTCGCTTTCTTCGGTTCTCGCGTCTAGCATGTGATGATTGTGGAAACCATCATGACAATAGATCCTCTGGCGGGCAAACCGGCTCCGAAATCACTGTTGATCGACGCCGCCCAACTGGAACGCGATTACTACGGAATCAAACCGGACACCGGCGATCCGAACCAGTTGGTTAGTTTCGGTACTAGCGGCCATCGGGGCACCTCATCGAATGGTTCTTTCAACGAGGCGCATATTCTGGCCACTACTCAGGCCATTTGCGAATACCGGCGCGGACAGAATTTTAGCGGTCCGTTGTTTATGGGCAAGGATACTCACGCGCTTTCCTCTCCGGCACAGCGCACAGCCTTGGAAGTTCTCATCGCTAACGGCGTTGATACCGCGATTCAGGAAAACGACGGTGTGACTCCGACTCCGGTGATCTCGCGGGCGATCCTGGATTACAACCGTGGGCGCGAGGATGGTTTGGCCGATGGAATCGTCATTACTCCTTCGCATAACCCTCCGGCGGATGGCGGGTTCAAGTACAATCCGCCCAACGGTGGACCGGCCGATACCGATGTCACTGGCTGGATTCAGAAGCGCGCTAACGATTTGCTGCGTGCGGGCAATCGAGATGTGAAGCGCTCCGCGAATCCGTCTGCTCGTCAGCATGATTTTGTGGCTCCGTATGTGCAGGATCTGGCGGGCGTGATCGATATGGAAGCGATCCGGTCGGCGGGAATTACGATTGGTATCGATCCGCTGGGTGGGGCGTCGGTGAAGTATTGGGAACCGGTGGCGGAACGTTACGGCTTGAACATCACAGTAGTGAACCCAAAGGTGGATCCCACGTTCAGCTTCATGACTGTGGATCACGACGGCAAGATTCGAATGGACTGTTCGAGTCCTTACGCGATGGCGAGCCTCGTGGGCCTTAAAGACCGTTTCGATATCGCCTGGGGCAATGATCCGGATGCGGACCGGCACGGCATTGTGACGCGGTCGGCCGGACTGCTGAATCCGAACCATTATCTTGCTGTGGCGATCCGTTTTCTGTTGACGCATCGTCCGGATTGGCAGATGAAATCGGTGGTCGGGAAAACGGTGGTGAGCAGCGGCATCATCGATTGCGTGGTGAAGGATCTGAAGCGCACGCTGTGGGAAGTGCCTGTTGGGTTCAAGTGGTTTACACCGGGTCTGTATGACGGTTCGTGCTGCTTCGGCGGCGAGGAAAGTGCTGGCGCGAGCTTTTTGAGCAAGGACGGATCAGTCTGGACCACGGACAAAGACGGTATGATTCTTGGCTTGCTGGCGGCGGAGATCACGGCGCGCACAGGTAAAGATCCGGGCGAGCATTATGCGGAATTGGCGGCGAAATTCGGCGCTTCATCTTATACGCGGATTGATGCGCCGGCGACACGGGAGCAGAAGGAACGGTTGAAGGATCTTTCGGCAAGCGCCGTGACTGCCATAGAAATGGCGGGCGAGCCGATCTTGTCGAAACTCACGCGGGCTCCAGGCAACAACGCGCCTATCGGTGGGCTGAAAGTAATGACGGAAAACGGCTGGTTTGCAGCGCGGCCTTCAGGAACGGAGGATATCTACAAGCTGTATGCGGAGAGCTTTAAGAGCGCAACGCACCTGGCAGCCGTTGTAGAAGAGGCTCAACGGATTGTTGCACGGGCGCTGAACTCTTAAAAGCCGCTCGGCTTCACCCAGTAACTCTCCTGCCATTTCGCTCCGGGCGCGATGCTTTGCAAGTCCTTATAGACGCCGTCATGCGCGGAATTGAAGGCGTTTGTGGGCGCGGACATCGGCTCAAAACAGATGAAGTCTCTGCCCTTCGGCGCGTACACGACGGCGACGGGAAACTTTGGACCGTAGATCACCGATACCATCTCTTTCTTGCCTTGCACCCAGAATTCCGCTTTGCCGTCGGCGCCTCTGATCAGATTGGTGTAGACGTCGTCGAACTGAATTCCCTCCAGCGATTGCGGATCGGGGATCTTGAGGGGCGTGGTCTCACCGGTCGGGATCAGGACGTTCGAAAGCGTCATGTGATCTTTGGCGGCGATGTGAACTTTCCATTGATCGCGCGGAGCATCGTGGAGCGTGAAATATGGATGGAAGCCGATGCCCACTGGCATCGGTTCGGTCGACAAATTCTCGATCACGGTTTCCACTTCGAGGGTGCCGCTCGAGAGGCGGTAGGTCATCTCAATCGCGTGCGCGAATGGGAACTGGGCGATCCACTCGGGATATTTCCAAAAGTCGAGACGGCTGGTAACTTCGGCCCCGTGCGATGAAGTTTTGACGCCCGCAACCGTCCATTTATCCGTATAGATCACCAGGCCGTGAATGGGTTTTTGATTGCCGTCGCGACGGAAATTCTGGAGTTCCGGATTGAGCCCGTACTTCTTCCCGTTGGCCCAGAAATAGTCGCCTTCCAGACGATTCGCCCACGGCGCAAGGAACGGATTGCCCAGGTTCACCGGCTTGGTCTTGAATTCACCCACCGAATTGTAGGGCGACCAATAGACGCGCTTGCCGTTCACAGTCATCTCGTAGGCATTATTTCCGACCGAAGGGGCGATCCATACCTCGGTTTTGCGGGCGGCGTCGGCTAGATGTACAACCTCAATGCCATCGACGGTGCGTTTCTCAGCTGTGTAGTTAGCGGCGATGGACATGAGTGGAAAAAGCAGGGAAACCAGAACGGTGGACTTCATTGCTTATCGACTGTATCAGGGTCCACTGGGTCAAGTTTGGTGTCCCCCTGGCAGCACCAGCACTTGCCCGGGGCGAAGGTGCGGATGTAGCACACGTCGCACCAGTAGGTGACCATGAGTTTCTTTCCGTTCTGATACACGAATAACGCGTGGGTGTGGATAGGGTCGACTTCGAAATGTTGGGGATCCGAGTAGTGCCCGGCCGTTTCGAAATCCGCATTGGCGAGGCGCGGGTCGCGGAGGACGAGCATTGTAGGATCGTCGCCGGAGAGCAGAACCTGTTTCCCGTCCTTTGTTTGAAGAGCGGGACCTTGGATCAGCTTTCCGCGGACCGATGCGGTCTTCGTGTCTATAGCGAAAACCGGTACGGCCAGCAACAGGATTGGAAGAAATTGTCTTCGCCGCACAACTCTATTGTAGCGAGGTTGGACAGACTTTTGCTGTAAGCTTACCAACCCAAAAGGGCCGGCAGCGGGATGTTGTGCGCGGATGCCCGGCATTACGCGAGCCGGTTGCAGTGATGTTGATGAGAGCATTATTCGGCGAGAAGCTGCCTTGATCGAGAGCCGCGATAGAATGCTACTTTCATGCCTAGCGTCGTTTCCCTCTTTGTCACTTGCATTGTGGATCAACTGTTTCCGAAGGTTGGGATGGCGATGGCCGACGTGCTGGGGCGTATCGGATACGATATCGATTTTCCTGAAGCGCAGACTTGTTGTGGACAGCCCGCCTTTAACAGCGGGTATCGCGACGAAGCTCGGAACGTAGCGGAGCATTTCCTCCGGGTGTTCCGGGAATCGGAATACATCATTGTTCCTTCCGGCTCGTGTACTTCGATGATTACTCATCATTTCCGGGAGCTTTTGCCGGACAACGCCGAGGTGGGCCGCATCGAAGCGAAGACTTGGGAGTTCTCGCGATTTCTTCTGGAGGTGGCAAAGGTGGAAGATCTGGGGGCGCGAATGGCCTGCATCGCCACCTATCACGATAGTTGCCACGCGCTTCGCGAGCTGAAAATCAAGTCTGGTCCGCGGCGGCTGCTTTCGCATGTACAGGGCCTGGATTTGCGCGAGATGGATACAGCGGAAGAGTGCTGCGGGTTTGGTGGCACGTTTTCAGTGAAGTTCGCCGAGGTTTCGGGCGCGATGGCCCGGGGAAAGATCGACTCTATTAAAAAAACGGGCGCGAGCGTTGTCGTTTCCATCGATTCGAGCTGCCTGATGCAATTGCAGGGAGCTTTGCACCGCGCGCAATTGCCAATTCGGACCATGCATCTGGCGGAAGTGCTGGCCGCTCGTTAATCCATGGAAGAAACCAGAACCATTCCGGGCGCTCTCTCGAACGAGAGGCTCCAACTGGCGATTTATGCCAGTACGAAGCGGCTGATGGATCATCGCAGCGGCGCGATTACGCCGGAACTTCTGGGGGACTATCAGGAGCTGCGGACGCAAGCCAATGCGCTCAAGAAACACACGATCGATAACCTGGATTACTACCTCGAGATGGTGGAAGAGCGCGTGACCGCGCACGGCGGAAAGGTGGTGTTTTGCGAAACAGGTGTCGAGGTTTCCGATTTCATTCTCAAACTGGCGAAGGAACGCGGCGCGAGGCTGATTGTGAAATCGAAGTCGATGACCACCGAAGAAATCGACCTGAATGAACGGCTGGAAGACCACGGATTGCAGGCGGTTGAGACAGACCTGGGCGAGTACATCATCCAGCTTATCGGCGACACACCATTCCATATTGTCGCGCCGGCGCTGCATCTGACGCGATATGAAGTGGCCGATGTTTTTCAGGAAAAGCTGGGTGTTGAGAAAGAGACGGTGCCGGAAAAGCAGACCATGATTGCCCGGGCCGTGCTGCGTGAGAAATTTCTGGCAGCGGACATCGGCATCACCGGAGCGAATTTCGTGGTGGCGAATTCGGGCGCGGTCGTGGTGGTGGAGAACGAAGGGAATGCCCGGCTTTCATCGAGCGCGCCTCGGATTCATATCGCCATCGCGGGTATTGAGAAGCTGATTCCGCGAGCACAGGATCTCGGCGTGTTTCTGAAACTGCTCGGCCGCAGCGCGACGGGACAGCCGCTTACTTCGTATACATCTTTTCTATCCGGGCCGCGGCGTGGTGACGAGATCGACGGACCGGAGGAATTCTATCTGGTGTTGCTCGACAATGGACGCACGAAGCTTTTGGAAAATCCGGACCGGCGGCAGTCGCTTTACTGTATTCGGTGCGGCGCGTGTTTGAATCACTGCCCGGTGTATAGGAAGATCGGCGGACACAACTATCCGTGGGTCTACTCGGGACCGATCGGGGCGATTATCACGCCGCAGTTCCATGGTGTGAGTAAGGATCCATGGCTGCCGTTCGCGTCGAGCCTGTGCGGAGCGTGCGCGGAAGTATGTCCGGTGAAAATCGATATTCCGAAGCTGCTGCTCGATCTGCGGGCCGATGTTACGAAGGATAAGGAACAGAAAGGCAAATCGGGCTCGGAACGGCTGGCGTTTCGGATGTTTGCGTGGATGATGCGGCGTCCAAAGGCCTATGCGATGGCCGGGCGGATAGGTGCTCTGTTTGCGCCGCAAGGATCGCCTTGGATTTCGCGCGTGCCATGGTACATGAATTTGGCGCCAATACGCGCGTGGCTGAGCCAGCGGGATCTTCCGCCCCCTCCTCCGAAGAGCTTTCGGCGCATGTGGAAGGAACGGTAATGTCGCGCGAGGCGATTCTTGGGCGCGTACGGACGGCGTTGGGGCGGAAAGCGGGACAACTTCCGGGGGCGATTCCGGACGCGTACTTGCGTCCTCCCGCGATTGACGATCTCACCGGAATATTCTGCGTGGTGCTGGAGAAGCTGGGCGCCCGAGCGTACCGTGTCTCCTCCATGGCCGACGCGAGAGAACAAGTATCTGTGTTGGTAACGAAAAAGACATCCATCGCGTCGAATTCAGCAGTGCTGACAGAATGCGGCGTAACCGGCTTGCCTGGCGTACGGAGCGGCGTCACGGACAAGCAGGAGTTGCGGGATTTGTGCGCATCGGCCGAGGTGGGTATCACAAGCGCCGATTTCGCGCTGGCCGACACCGGAACTCTGGTGATGCTTTCGAGCGGCGAGGAAGCGCGAATGATCTCGCTGCTGCCTCCGGTGCATGTCGCCGTGGTTCCCGCGTCGCGCATTCTGTCGAGCCTGGATCAATTATTGACAACGTTGCCTCTACCAGCCGAACGCACCAGTTCCATGGTGTTGATCACGGGCACCAGCCGCACGGGAGACATTGAACAGATTCTGGTTCGGGGAGTCCATGGGCCGGGCGAGGTTCACGTGGTGGTGGTGGAATCGGCGCAAAAATGGTGAAAACATAATGAAAACTTGGATCTTAGCGGTTGCCTTGTTCGCTGGTTCGACCACTCTTTTCGGTCAAGCCGCCGAATTTACTTTGAACGGTGGTCTATCTCATATTGGCAACAACGATCTCGGCTCCGGATACAGTCTGGACAACGGATTTCGCCTGGACTTCCGTGTGACGCTGAACACTCAGCGCTTTTTTGGTCACGAATTCGGATACGCGTACAATCGCACGCACCTGCTGCTGGCTGGATTGGACCAGGGTGGCATGGCCATTCACCAGGGCTACTACAACTTTCTGGTTTATGCAGTGCCTGAAGGGAAAGCGAAGATCCGGCCCTTCGCCGACGGCGGAGTGCACTTCGACAATTTTGTTCCGCCGGGGAGCTCAGCGCAATACGGGGGTGGCAGCAACAAATTCGGCTTCAACTACGGCGCGGGCGTGAAAGTTCGTTTCGGTGACAAATGGATCACGCGCGTTGACGTGAAGCAGTTCATCACGGGCAAGCCATTTGATTTGCCGGGTGCGTCGGGACTGTTGCGGCAGACGACGTTCACGGTGGGATTTGGGATCGGAATCTAGGGCCACTCCTCGGGAGACGCCCGCAAAACGGAGCCTGGATCGCGGACTCGCACGGGCATTTTATTTGCGAATGGTGACAGGGCCGCGATAGGCCCTTTACGGGCTAGAAAGTGAAGCCTACGAGAAACTGACCTTCGTTCTGGGCCGCCTGGAAAAGGATATTGCTGGCATCCTGAAATTTCTGGATTCCCCAGTGCGTGTAGCGAATCTCCGGCGCTATGCGAATCAGCAGCAACTTTAGGCTCACGCCCGCTCCTAGAACGAAGCCCGTACTATTGGAATTGTCGATTTGCTTGGGATTGAATCGCAATACGCTCTGGAACGTGCGGAACGAAAATCCGCCGGACACGAACGGATGAATGGGGCCGAACTGGGCGAGGCGGTACTTCAGCAGAATCGGAATTTCCCACGAGTTGGAGTTGGAACGAGCCGTGGTGCTGACGAGGTTCTCAGAACTGAAGTTGAAACGGTTATAGAGGATGTCGGCCTCCACACCCAGACCGAACGGAAGCCGTAAATCTACCTCGGGCCCGATGGTAAACCGACCGTCGCCAGAAGAGGGCCCGCTGAATGCATCGTTCAACGGAACGCCTACCTTGACGCCGAACCCGAGCGGCTGCGCTGGGAGCGCGGAGCACAAAACAAGGAGGAGTAGAAACGTTTTGGACATTGTCTACTCCTATTGAAGCAGACTATTAATAGCGCCGGTCACGTCCGCCGCGGTTAAAGTCACGATCTCCGCCGGCGCGCTTACGGCCATAGCCTGCGCTATTGCCGCCGTTGCCTCCGCTGCTTTCACCGAACGACCGTCCCCCACCGCCGCTGCGCGGCGGGCGTTCGGCCATGGGGCGAGCCTCGTTCACAACAAGAGGACGGCCATGAAACTCTTGTCCGTTGCACGCCGCGATCGCTTTGTCTGCATCGTCCTCGGGGATTTCCACAAATCCAAATCCGCGCGGCTGGCCCGAAAAACGGTCGCGAACCAGACTGACTGTGTCCAGACTTACGCCTGCCTGAGAAAACCAACTCTGCAGTTCGTTCTCACTGGCTTCATATGGAAGATTGCCTACAAATAGTCTCTTCAACTTGATAGCTCCGTTTTGACCGCCGGTTTACTACTTCCGCGGTCTCTTCCCGTAGACGTCGGGTGACTAGGATGATTTCAAACTTTTTTCTCCAAACACTACAATAATTTCGCGGCGTCTTTGGCAAAGTAAGTAAGAATGATTTGAGCCCCTGCCCGGCGAATGGAGATCAGGGTTTCCATCATGGTCCGCTCGTAATCCAGCCAACCATTCCGGACCGCAGCCATGATCATGCTGAACTCCCCGCTCACCTGGTAGGCGGCGATAGGAACGTCAAAGCGATCGTGGGCGGCGCGAATGAGATCGAGGTAGGGCATGGCCGGCTTCACCATGATCATGTCGGCGCCTTCCTCGATGTCGAGCTCGATTTCGCGCATGGCTTCGCGGGCGTTGGCGGGGTCCATCTGGTAGCTGCGGCGATCGCCAAATTGCGGCGCGGATTCCGCGGCTTCGCGAAACGGGCCATAAAACGCGGAGGAGAATTTGGCGGCGTAGGCGAGGATAGGGATCTTGGAGTATCCGTCGCGGTCGAGCGCTTTCCGGATGGCGCCCACACGGCCGTCCATCATATCCGACGGCGCGACGATATCGGCTCCTGCTCTGGCGTGGGAAACAGCGGCGGCGGCAAGCCACTCGAGCGTGGCATCGTTGTCGACATCGCCATCTACAACTTTCCCGCAGTGGCCGTGGCTTGTGTATTCGCAATTGCAGACATCGGTGAGGACGAGCAGTCTGGGAACTTCGCGCTTGATCGCACGAATCGCGCGCTGAACAATGCCGTTCTCGGCGGAACCACCCGAAGCGATTTCGTCCTTTTGATCCGGAATTCCGAACAGGATTACGCCCCCGATGCCGAGAGAATGGATTTCGCGGCACTCATCGACAATGCGATCGACAGACATCTGCGCGTTGCCCGGCATGGACGAGATCTCGCGCCGCACTCCTTCGCCTTCGCAGACAAAGAGAGGGAGTACGAACTGTGCCGGTTGGAGGTGGTTTTCGCGAACAAGATTGCGCATGGAGTCGGTGGAGCGCAACCGGCGCAGACGGACTTCAGGGAATGGCATACTTTTTTAATGGTAAAGCAAGCGCGGCGTTATATCGTGCGCGGGCGTGTACAGGGTGTCGGGTATCGGTACTTTGTGCAGAAGGCAGCGTCGAATGTGGGCGTGAGCGGGTACACTCGGAATCTCGATGACGGCACTGTGGAGGTTTATGCGGCCGGGACGCAGGATCAGCTTTCCGCCCTGGCGGGATTGTTGCGGCAGGGTCCGCGGTTTGCTGAGGTGCGGGGGGTTGAGGAGATGGAAGCGGCGGTGGATGGGCGGCCGGGGTTCCGGATTGAAGGGTGATGGACATTCTGCTGGGACGATTCCTCGCGGCTGAAAGCGAGGAGGAAATCAACCACGCCGCAGACAAGGTCTTCTATAACTGGAACTCTGCTTATGTATGGGGGATGATCTCGGCGTTTGACCATCCACACGCCGCGTACACGCTTGGTTGGCGCCGTGACAGACGTGCTGTTCCGTGTCTGATTCGCGTATTGAGCAACCAACAAGAAACCAGTAATGTTCGCGGCCGAGCGGCGGAGAGCTTGGGAATATTGAGAAAGAGAAAAGCGATCGCGGCGTTGGTCGAAGGCAGCACGGATCCATCCCCGGAGGTCAGGTTTTGGTGTGTATTTGCATTGGGGCATTTGTGCGGCGGCGAAAAACCCCGATGGCGGTTGCGTGAGCTTTGGAGGCGCGGCTCGGCGATGTAGGAACTCCTGGACGGTGGCCGATTCTACTGGTCTGTTGGATTGGAGGCATTAGTGATGTTATGTAGCTGCAAGACCACTCGCGTGCCCGCAAAGGAGATGTTCGAGAAGACGGTGTTGCGGGTTCTCCGCGATCCCTTGAAGCATCCCGATCACTGGCAGTGGGTTACCTCCTATTGGAAGCCTTGGAATCCCAGGATCGCGGATGCGGCCCTGTATGATGCTGCTTTGCGCATTATCCGCGAAGCGGGATGCGATCCGGTCACTTTTGGGCGCGAGACAGCGTGAGCCCGGATGCTACACTACTAAGTTTCGCATCGCATCCAAATGACCGATCTTAAAAGTCTTATCCGCGAGGTGCCTGATTTTCCCAAGCCTGGCATTCTCTTCTATGACATCACTACCCTTTTGAAAGATGCCGCCGGGCTGAAGCAGGTGATCGATAATTTCTCCGATCAGGCTCGCGGGCAGAAGATCGACATTGTAGTCGGAATCGAAGCGCGAGGTTATTTTTTTGCTCCGGCGGTGGCTGTGGCGATCGGCGCGGGCTTCGTGCCGGTGCGCAAACCGAAGAAGCTGCCGTGCGCAATCGAGTTCTGGGAATACGATCTGGAATATGGAACGGACCGGCTGGAGATCCATCAGGATGGGATCGCCGCCGGACAAAAGGTTCTGATTGTCGATGACGTTCTGGCGACAGGCGGTACTGCGGCGGCTGTGGCGCGACTGGTGGAGAAGCTTGGCGGTCATATCGCCGGATATCAGTTTGTGATCGAGCTGGATTTTCTCTCCGGGCGGAAGAAACTGCCGCACTACGAGATCCTTTCACTGATTCATTACTAAAGCATGGGGCTTCGTGTCAGAGCGCTGGCGAAGATCAATCTGACGCTTGAAGTGCTGAACAAGCGGGCCGACGGTTATCACGAACTGCGAACGGTGTTTCAGACGATTTCGATCGGCGACACGCTGGAGGTCGAGTTCACTCCAGCGCGGAAAACGGCCATCGAGCTGGAATCGAGCGTCGATATTCCGAACAATCTTGTGGTCCGCGCGGCCGAGGCGGTGCTTGCGGCGATTCGCGTGAAGGCGCAGGTACGGTTCAAGCTGACAAAACGCATCCCGATGGGCGGGGGGCTCGGCGGCGGATCGACCGATGCCGCAGCAGTGCTGATGGCTCTCCCAGTGCTGGCCAATCGTCCGGTTCCTTTGGAACGCTTGATGGAGGTCGGCGCTGAACTGGGCAGCGACGTTCCGTTTTTCCTGATCGGCGGGTGTGCGTTGGGCCTCGGGCGTGGAACCGAGTTGTATCCGTTGCCGGATTTACCGCGCGCGCATGGTTTGCTGGTAACTCCGGAAGTGCATTCTTCGACTGCAGACGCTTACAAGGCGCTGCATCGAACGGCGGATGCGCCGGTGCGGCCGAACCTTACGCGAAAGATGCTGTTGGCCGGCGATTGGCGCGCGCACGCGATGAATGATTTTGAGGATGCGGTGTTCGCCCAGCATCCGGAGCTTGCGGGGATACGGCGCAAACTGGTTAAGCTTGGGGCGAAACCTGCGAGGATGACCGGCAGCGGAGCGGCCATCTTTGGGATTTTTGACGACCGTCAACTGGCGATGAAAGCACGTGAGGCGCTGGGCGGGTATGACTCCAACGCTTTTTCGTTCGTCGGCCGGCGGCAGTATCAGGCGATATGGGCGAAACAGCTCGGTTAAGGCTCTTCGGCTTCGAGGAGGCTTTCGAGTTCCGGGAGAACGAGCAGATCTTTGGGGCGACCGGCTGCGCGCTTCGCCTGAATCAGCCCCCGTAGATTCAGGGCGGAGACACTTCCACCATAAGCCTTGACATCAATCGCCATCGCCTTCACTTCGCCGTACCCACCCAATCCTGTGACCTCACCTAACAGGTCGATATCCCCGATGTCCGTCGTGAGCGTAAAGAGCGATCCGTTGCGCAGAGTGCCCGCGTCCCAGATGAAAGGCAGGTGATCGGGAATGCCTCTTAGTCGGGGATGGAACGGGGCAAGCGCTTTGGCCAGGCGCGAAAGATTTGTAGCTTCCCTCGAATAGCAGATGTCCAGATCAAAGGTGACCGATGCGCTGCCGTGAAATGTCGCAGCGACCCCGCCGATGATGACGAATTCGACTTCCGCATCGCGGAGTGCCCGAACCGCGCGCTCGAACTGCATCAGCGCGGCTGCCTACGCGCAATTCCTCTCAGCGGTTCCAGCCCTTGAGATGCTAACTGAAGTTTTTGGGCGCGCTCGGCGGGCGTGAGGCGAAGTTGCTCGATCAGCAGCGTGAGATCGATTCCGAATTCTTTCGCCGCCTCGATACGGCTTCCCGGTGCAGGATTGCGCAGGCGCTGTTCGGCGCGCGCAAATTCTTCCGGCGTTAGAGCTCGAAGTTCACTCATAGTTCCAGTCTAGCCCCTAACCTCTCGTCCAGTTCGCACCTAACCGTTCTTCCGGTGTGCCGAAGGTCCGTTCCGCCGCAAGCTGAGATCAGGAGAAATTACTTTGGCAATCCTTCAAGAACTTTCAAACGATCTGGCAGCGGCGGTAGAGCGTGCGGGGCGCTCGGTGGTCGCGGTCAACGGGCGTCCGCGCACACCGTCGAGCGGCGTTCATTGGCGCAAAGGCGTAGTGGTCACGACCGACCACACGCTGAGGCAAGACGAAGACATCACAATCACGACCACTGTCGGGACGAATGTGCCGGCGAAGGTCGCAGGCCGCGATCCAGGCACGGATCTGGCCGTGCTGCGAGCCGACGGTCTCGATTCACCTGATTCCGAATTCGCCAATGCTGCATCTCTGAAGTTAGGTCACATTGTGCTTGCGGTCGGGCGGGGTCTATCGGCGAGTCTTGGCGCCATTAGTTCCATCAGCGGCGAGTGGCGGACCTGGCGAGGGGGCGCCATCGATCATTTCATCCGTCCTGATGTTTCGATCTACACCGGATTCTCTGGCGGCGCATTGATCGATGCGCATGGCCGCATCGTGGGTATCAATACTTCCGGACTTTCGCGCGGTGGCGGGGTAACTGTGCCGGCCACGACCGTAAATCGAGTAGTGGACGAGCTTCTGCAGCGGGGCCGCGTGGCGCGTGGATATCTCGGCGTTGGCATGCAGCCGGTCCGATTCGCGGCGGCGCTGGCCGGGACCTCCGGATTCGGCGGAGGCCTGATTGTATTGAGTGCTGAGGCGGGTGGTCCGGCGGACAAGGGCGGCGTAATAATCGGCGACGTATTAGTGTCATTCGACGGCAAAGCGCTTTCCGATATCGACGATCTGCAGGCCAGTCTCGGCGGCGATCGGATTGGCAAAACTTCGGAGTTGAAGCTGGTGCGCGGCGGTCAGGTGCTGGCGGTGAACGTCACGATCGGAGAGCGTCCGTGAACGGCGCGCTGGCGGCAAATTTGGCCGACCTCGCAGAGACATTGCGGCGCTCCACGGTGAAGGTGCGCGAGGGGCGGCATGGGATCGGCTCGGGCGTGATCTGGGATTCGAACGGATTGATCGTGACCAACTCTCATGTCGTCCAAAACCGCACTGTCAGCGTGGAAACGTCCGATGGCCGGCAATTCCCAGCAAAGGTCAAGGCTCGCAATCCGCAGAGAGACCTGGCGGCGCTCGAAGTGAAGGCAACCGATCTGCCTCAGACCACAAAGGGACACTCCGAGCGGCTTCGCGTGGGTGAACTGGTGTTCGCCCTAGGTAATCCGATGGGATTGACGGGAGCTGTTGCCACTGGCGTGATTCATGCGCTGGGGCCAGTTGAAGGACTGGAACATCAAACGTGGATCCAAGCGGACGTGAGGCTCGCTCCTGGCAATTCCGGCGGACCGCTGGCCGATGCACGGGGGCGCGTGATCGGCGTCAACAGCATGATCGCGCGCGGTCTCGGCCTGGCGGTACCGGTGGATTCGATCGAACGTTTCCTGCGAGGCGAAAAAGAACAGCCCGAATTGGGTGTAACGATCGAACCGGTCGCCGTGCCGGCCAGCGGCAGGAATATTCTGGGTCTTCTAGTAGCTGAAGTGGTTCCGGGAAGCGCCGCTCAACGCGCGGGATTGCGGCGGGGCGACGTGCTGGTGAGTTCGGGACGGCGTTTCTTCGAGCAACCTCTCGATCTGCTGACGGCAATTCGCAATTCCCCGCCCCCAAGCCGGCGTCTCGAGCTGGAATTGTTGCGCGGTGGGAAACAGCAGTCGGTTGAGGTGACGCTCGAATCGTGACGCGAGTCTTCGTGGTGGCGTCGTCGGAAGTAGTTCGCGCGGGGTTAGCGGCCATTGTCGAGAGCAATGCCGAGTTGGAGGTGTCGGGCACCGCCTCCGATGCAGGAGCATCCGAGGAGAATGAACCCGACATCGTTCTCCTCGATCTGGAATCAAACGAGGCCCTGACTGAGTATCCGCGCGAACTGCCTTCTGTTGTGTTGGCGAATGGCATTGACGAAAGCTGGATGTCCGACGCGTTGCGCT
>Ga0105240_10000836_pt1 | contig 55438 bp, 39 predicted proteins | sample KBSC54metaG_FD_80426 | JGI IMG/M metagenome (GOLD analysis project Ga0105240, IMG submission 80426) | Corn rhizosphere microbial communities from Kellogg Biological Station, Michigan, USA - KBS C5-4 metaG | ecosystem: Host-associated > Plants > Roots > Rhizosphere > Soil | place: Michigan, USA... | reverse complement strand
CTCAGCACGTTGACCTGAAAAAAATCTCCAAACCCATCCGCCGTCAGGAAATCGTATACGAAACTGAGGGACGCTGAGGAAGATGTAATCAAATAGGGGATCGTATCAAGGATCGAAACATCTGTAGCACCGGAATTCACAATGCCGGGTCCGCTCGACAGGAATGCGTAGGAGTTCGTCGCGGTCGGAAATGCCGCGCACCATACCGGAGTCGCCGGCGTGCAGTCGGCCGCCGTGAAGACAACCGGACTTGTTATGACGTTGGAGCCAGGATCCACCGTGTAGCCCGTGAGATCGCCGGTATCGAAGCCGCCATTTACGATCGGGGTGGCTTGCAGGCCCGAAACCAGGAAACAACCAACCAGTAGATAATTGCGAAGCATGTACGCCGTCCTCCTTGTCATTGTGCCAGTACCACAATAATGTTTGATATTTGGCTATTGTGGCCTTGATCGTCTACAGCGTTTACGAAATAACTGTAGCTCGTCCCAGCCACAACGGTGGTGTCGTTATAAAGCGGAATGGGGGCCACCGGCGGAGCGCCGATTACGCTGCCGATCTGAGTGGCCGTTGCCAAGGAGCCAGTCGTGGTATTAAACCGGAAGATCTGATACTTGACGACGTTGGTTTGGCGTACGGGGTTCCAGGCCAGCCGCACGAGGTGCGCGGCCACGCGTGAGACAAGGAACGTGGGCGAGGGCGGCACGGCAAGACTCTGAGCAAGGTTAAAGTCGATCTCGCCGTTGGAATCGAAATTGGCGATTTCACCATCCGCGATATTCGCGATCTCGCCGTTTTCGAAATTCGCAATCTCGCCATTGGCGATCTCACCATCAATGTTGGCGATTTCCCCTTCCGAGAACGCAAACCCGCTGCTCACCTGATGGAGATCGATATTTTGCCAATCGTTGTAACCCGAATAGCTGTCGTTCAATCCGCTGTCATTTACGTCAACGGCCACAGTCAATGGCGAGATGACGCCATTGACGTCGTTATCCCAATTTAAGGGCCCACTCACGGCGTTAGAGTCTAACGCAACGACCGGGGAGGCCCGCAGAGTTCCGTCGCAATACCGTGTGACCGTCTGGCGGTTCAAGAGAATGTCGAGATTATTCGCCGGCGCAAACCATCGGGCGCGGTAAGTTGTGCTTCCAAGACCAGCCGTTTCATCGAGCGTATTCTCGTTCAAGCTGGGAAGCAATTGGCGCGAGTAATCGAAATAGACTGTGCCATTCAGGCTGGTCAATCCAATCACCTGATAAGCGTAGCTCATGATGCTTTGATAGTCCGGTTTGCAGTTGAGACTGTCTGCGCCGCCATGCTGGAGATTCAGGTTGTGACCGAGCTCGTGCATCATGGTGCCGGCCTGCTCTTCGAGTGTGCCGACCTGGTCGTCGGGCGATCCCGGATGGCGCCAGAGCCCAAGCGTAATCATGGAATCGCTTCCCGGCAGATCTGCGATGCCCGAAGCGGAATTCGGAATCAATGGACCGCCAGGGTTGCTGGGATCCGGATGGTCGGGACGCTGATGAGCCCAGAGCGAATAGTGGAAGATGTGACGGCGATTGCGGTTGAAGTTAGCGTTCTTGATTGTCAGGAAGCCGGGCGAATGGACCGTATCCCACTTCCATTGCGTCGGAAGCACTTCAGTGATGGCATTACCACCGGTATAAAAACCTCCTTGTCCGTAATCGAAGTGAATGTTGATCGCTCCGCCCAGGGCACCCTGAAAACCGGCTACAATCTTGGCCAGAGCCGCGGTCTTTGGTTGGTGGCTGTGTCCGGCCGCGACCATCCAATCGATCTCGACGAAGATATCTTTCACGTTCGGATTTGCGCCCATAGCCGGCAGGTTGATGAAGCTACCGTCCGTCATATCCGTGTAGCCGTTCGTCTCCCAAATATCGAGCAAGCCATCACCATCGGTGTCCTGAACAGTTGTGCTGAATACCACTGCGCTGAATGTGATCGCGTCCGTAACAAATGTCGATGATGCAGTTACCTGTGAGGCGCCAGCCGGAACATAGGCGCTGACGTCTGTCGTCAGATTGTCCCAAAGTGGGCCGGCTGAGCCGGTTGCGGCGTCGGTCAACACCGTCGTGCCATTAAACGACATCTGGTTGTGGCCGTTCGGCGCCTGGCCATCACCCACCAGATAGGTCACTTTCGCCTGGGGAGGCGTTGTGATGGAAGCCTGATAGAAACCTTGGATCGTCGCGCTGAAGTTCAGGCGGGGACCCACCACGGCCGTTCCATCGTAGAGCACGATGCTCTTGAACGAAGCGCCCGGCGCCCGATAGATGACGATCAGGCTGGCGCCTTCGGTAGAGGGTGCGGTCGCCGAATTTCCGCTGTCGGGCACTTTGATCTCGTAAGTCCCGTTGGGAATCTGTTTCGCGTTCTGGACGTTGAGCAATCCGAAAACGTCCGCTCGAAACGTGGCGACACAGTTCTGGCTTTGTAGTACGGAAGGAGCAAATGCAACCTGCACGGGCGTAATGGCGAGTTTGTTGAAGGAGGCCGTCGGATTGGGGTTGCCGCAAACCGTCTGTGAATTGACGGTCTGTGTATTGTCCAAGGTCTGCCAATACAGAAAGGCGGCGATGACGTCCGCGTTGGCGGGAATGCCGCTGATCGTAATGTTCGCGGTGGCAACACCGCCTACTCCGGTCGCCCGCAGGCCCACTCCGGCCACTGCATAGTCGCCGGGAACGAAGTAGTTGTTATAGAAATTAAGGCTGTTTGCCGCCTCCGATAGAGAAGGCAGACCAAAAATGAGAATCCCAGCAAAAATGGCGCGAATCACAATCATCATGCTCCAAGCAAACGAGGCCCCGGCTCTCCGCAGGCAGGGTAAGGACAATTATAGTCTGGAAGTCGCAATACGCGTGGGTACAAAAACACTTGAGTACCGTAGTACACGTACCTCAGTCCCAATCCAGTACTAAAAAGACCTTAAGATAGCTATTTCTGCCGCCTCTTGGCATCCACAGCCAGGGGTTGCTCAGATTCGGGCGATTGTAGTGAGAGGAACGTCCGGTAAGCGTCCTTGGCCCCGGCGCTTTGGAGACCGTCTAAGGCACGGCCAATGTAATAGTGCACCAGCGGGTAATAACGATACGTGGGGACTTCGTCCAGGAAGATCGCCGTAGCCTCGCCCTTCCGTTTTAAACACTGGCTTAACTCGGAATCCGCTTCCGTGAAGGCATTAAAGTTCAGGTACGCTCTTGCCAGATCGAAACGGCCCAGCCAGGAATCCGACAGAGTCAATGACGCCTTGAACAGATTGATCGCTTCCCGCGGATTGCCTTTCTGGAGTTCTATTTCCCCAAGTACCACCTTGGCGTAAGCTTGGAAATCCTGGCCGAGCTTCGATGCGAGGTCGGCGGCGATTGTACGGGCCTTTGCTTCCTGACCGGCCAGCAGGTACACGCGTGCGGCCGCGAACAAGACTTCTTCCTGCTTGCTCAAACCCATCGCCTTATCCAGAGCCGCGATCGCCGGCGCCTTCTGACCGAGCAGCAACCGGGTGTAAGCAAGCGTGGTGAGCTTCGTCGCAGCCGTACCGGGGCTCTTGTTTTCCTCATCCGCCGCGATGGACTTTTCGAAGATAGCGGAGGCGTCTTTCAGGCGTCCTTCGTAGATCGCCAGGTCTGCCAAGCCATTCGCCGCGAAGGACGCGCCGCGCGGACTCAAACTCTCGGCCTTTTGATAAGCCTCGATCGCTTCCTTCGGTTTGCCATCGGCCAATTTCGTCAATCCAAGCACAATGTAGGCCTTGGCGTACTGTGGATTGATCTGCAGGACAGTCCGGGTCTCCTGTTCCGCTGTCTGAAAATCGCCGCCATACATCGCGAAGGCCGCCAGATTCATACGAGGTAAGGCATTCTTCGGGTAGATATCCACGGCGCGCCGCGCGTATTCGGATGCCTTCGTCATGTCGCGCCGGTACGAGTAGGCAACCGACAGATTATTCAGCCCGGCTGAATCCGCAGGATACTGCTGCACCAGAGTGGTAAGTTCCTCGATGGCACTCTGTATGTTACGGACCGCCAGATAGTAGCTGGCCCGTGTTCTATACTTCTCGCGATCGGTCATTCGATCGATATGGGCCATCGCTTGCTGAAAGTACTTCGCGGCGGCATCGCGCTGTCCGAGGTTCGCGTGAACCACCGCCAATCCCGCATAGGCGCGGCCGAGCGTGGGATCCAGCTGGATCGCTTTCGTATACGCCTGAATCGCGTCGTCCCAACGTGCTGCGAACTGAAAATCTTGCGCCACTGCGTATTCGTGCGACGCCTCGATCGAGCCGGCAGAGAAGGTTTCCGCCGCCGCCAGGCGCGCCGATTCGGGGGAAGCGTCGCCCAGCGCTTTGCGCACCGGAGCAGCCAGCTTGCCTATTGTGGATAGCACTTCTTCCTTCTTTGAAGTCGTCGCCTGCTGAGAAGTGATCTCTTTGCCGGTGACGGCATCCACGGCCCGGACAGTAATCTGGTACTCGTTTCCCTGCTTGGCGATATCCCCGCCGATCACGACGTTGACGCCCTGCCGCGCGGCTACGAGCTGTGCCTTGGCTTGATCCATCTTCGCATCGTTGTTATTTAACTGAGCAGAGATGCGGTGAGCCTCGGCTCGATTGTAAGAAGTGATGAAAGAGGCGCCTTCCATGGCGATACTGAACATCGGCTCAATTGTTCCGTCGAACACTGGATCGCCCGTCGTATTTGCAAAGTCGGCGATGAGCATCGATACCGGCTTCATTTTCACAGGCGGCCTGGAAAGGATGCCGTTGGTCACGATGCCTGCGGCAATCAAGGCCACCACCGCGATGGCAGCCGTTATCCATTTCCAGGTTTGATGGACCGGCGTACTTAGCGGAGCGCTGAGCTGGAAGCCGACCGATTCCGGATCGAGCCACGCATCGAGATCGCGCCGGATGGCCGCGGCGTTTTGATACCGAAGGTTCAGATCGGCTTGCAGGCACTTAAGAACGATGGTGTTGATGGGAGCGGGAATGCCCGGCTCGAGCTCGATCGGCGGCACCGGCTTTTCCTGGACGCGCTTCAGGAGTTGCCCCATCAGGGTGTCGGACTGAAACGGGACCTTGCCGGTCAATAATTCATATAGAATCACGCCGACGGCAAACAGATCCGATCGGGCATCCACCTTGTCGCCCTTCGCTTGCTCCGGCGACATGTAGGTCGGCGTCCCCATGAGCGTTCCGGATTTCGTCAGCGTACTGTCTTCCACTGATCCGGCGATTCCGAAGTCCATGACGACGACGTTGCCGCGTTCGTCCATCATGATGTTCTGCGGCTTCAGGTCGCGATGCACCACTCCTTCGGAGTGAGCGGCTTCCAGTCCCAAGCATACGTCGCGAATGATGCGTGCAGCTTCGCGCGGCTCAAGCTTGCCGGCCTTGCGGAGGATGCCCCAGACGTCCTGGCCGTCGATAAAGTCCATGCTGATGAACTTCGTTCCACCGGCCAGACCGAGATCGTAAATGCGGATGACGTTTTTGTGAGTGACCTTCTGCGAAAGGATGATTTCCTGTTTGAAACGCTCGAGAATCGTGGCCTTGCGCGCCAGATCCGGGCGAATGACTTTCAGTGCGACGACGCGGTCGAGTTCCCGATCCTGAGCTTTGTAGACGGAGCCCATGCCCCCCTCGCCGAGGAGTTGAAGAATTTCGTACCGGTCTCCCAGGAAGCTGCCTGGAACCAGCATTTCGCTGCCGCCCAGACCTGAGCCGGGGTACGGAGTATTGCCAAGATCCGTGTGTTCCGCCACCATCGTGGGCACGTCAAACGGGGTCTTGCATTTCGGGCACACAAATGTCCCCGCCGGATTTGTGGATCCGCATTGTGGACATGCAATTAAACCCGCTGATCCCATCGTCAAGTTTGTACCGCTCGAGTCCGTTACTGTTCCACTAGCGGCAAATCCTTTGGCCGGCATCATACCTAACTCCCACCTTCCAATACCAAAACAGGAGGAACAAATCCTCCACGACTAGATAAGCGAGAAAAGGGAGAGAACAGCGAAATCCCAGGATACACCTTTGCCGCGCAATCGCGACGAACTTCGCGAAAAATTCGCGTTACCGCCTACCCATCAGTACCGCCGCAACTCCTATCCGATAGGCCGGGTTTACCACACACTTGCAACCCGGAAACCACTGCGTTGAGGCCTGTTACCCTTAGATCCATGCCGAAGTTATGGCGAGCCTCGCTTGTCCTCTGTCTGTTGGTGGCTGCTTCATCACTATCTTCCGCCCAGTGCTCTTTTTCGCTCAGTCCTAACACCGCCGCCTTCAGTGCGGCGGGCGGGAACGGGCTGGTCACCATCGCCGCCAGCGAATCGAGCTGCGCCCGGACCGCCACGAGCGCCGTTCCCTGGATCACCATTTCCTTCGGCTCGCCCGGTACCGGCAGCGGAACCGCCGGCTATACGGTAAACGCCAACACGTCGCCAAGCGCCCGCACGGGAACGCTGAGCATCGCCGGCCAGATCTTTACCGTGACCCAGACCGCAGCCGTTTGTAACTTCTCGCTCGATTCGAGCGCCGGGACATTCAGCCCTGCTGGGGAATCCGGCAGCTTCAACGTATTTACGAACTGCACTTGGACGGCCATAACGGCTGCGCCGTGGATCAACCTCACCGCCAGCAGCGGAACGGCGAATGGACCTGTGACGTTTACAGTTGCTACGAACACCTCCTCGACACAACGCTCCGGATCAATTACGGTTGGCTCGGTTGCCTACACCGTGACCCAGGGCGGCGCCACATGTAATTTCGTCCTGACGCCGTCGAGCGCTAACATTTCGTTCAACGGCGGTTCCGGCAGCTTCAATTTCAGCTCCAGCGGCTGTGCCTGGACTGTCTCCGTCTCGTCTCAAGCAACCTGGCTCAATTTGACATCTCCAACCAGTGGTGTGGGAGATGGAGCTGTGAATTTCACTGCCGCTTCTAATACCAGTGGTGCAGCGAGAACGGCTACCGTTTCGGTTGGGGGTCAAAATTTTACCGTTTCTCAAGCCGCGCAATGCACGTTGACTCTTTCCCCAACAAGCGCGAGTTTCGCGGCGGCCGGGGGGACGGCTTCCATCACCATCACGGCGAGTGGAACTTCCTGCGATCGCTCGGCGACGGTCGACTCAGCTTGGATCAGTATCACCGCTGGAGCCACCGGGACCGGCAACGGCACGTTGAGCTACACGGTGGCCGTGAATTCCACTTCCACTCTTCGCAATGGAATCATTACTATTGGCGGGCAACCGTTCTACGTTGCCGAACTTCCATCCACGTGCAGTTATTCGCTCGCGCCGGTCTCGTCGGCGGTTCCCATCGGCGGCGCGGTGGGCACATTCAGCGTGGTGACTCCGAGCACGTGCTCCTGGACGGCTGTGAGCAGCAACGCGGACTGGTTGGTGATTTCCGGAAGTAGTAGCGGCATCGGGAACGGAAATGTGAATTTTACGGCGGCAGGGAACGGTACCGGCCAACCACGCAATGGGACCATCGCCGTCGGGACGATCAACTACAACGTCTACCAGGCTGGTGCGGCGTGCCAAGTGCATCTGACGCCCGCAAGCGCGACTGCCAATGGCTCGGGCGACACCGGATCGATCACCATCGATGCGTCCACCGCGTGCTTCTGGCAGGCCACGGTGACAGTTCCGTGGATCACTATACCCGCGAGTAGCAGTTCGGGGAGCGGAGCGGGTAGCCTGAGCTGGTCGGCCGCGCCGAACACTGCGAATACCTCGCGGCAGGGCGCGATCACGATCGGCGACCAGATTTTCAACGTCACGCAGAGTGGTAATTCCTGTACCATTACGCTCGATTCAACCAGCTTGGCTGTGCCTTCGAACGGTGGGACGGGATCGGTAAACGTGACTACCCTTTGCAGTTGGACCGCTGTATCTAACGCTGCGTGGGTCGAGCTTACCGGAACCGCGAACGGAAGTGGAAACGGCACGCTGAGCTTCACGGTTACGGCAAACAATGGTGCATCGTTACGTACCGGCGTCGTCAACATCGGCGGGCAGATGTTTACAGTAACGCAGCCGGGCGCGGGTTGCAATCTGACGATCTCGCCATCGAGCGGAGCGCTTCCCGCGCGCGGCGGTTCCGGTACTTTCAACGTAAGCGGCAACGCCGGTTGTCCGTGGCAGCCTCAAAGCAGCGATTCCTGGTTGGTGGTCAATTTTTCCAGCGTTTCCGGTTCCGGCGTGGTCAATTACAGCGCCGTTCCGAACGTCAGTTCCGCGCCGCGCAGTGCGGCAATCTCTGTGAGCAGCCAAACGGTTCAAGTGACGCAAGCGGGCGCGGTGATCACTTTGTCCGCCGCGGGCGTGGCCAATTCCGCCACTTTTGCGGCGGGACCGGTTGCTCCGGGCGAAATCATTACGGTCTTTGGTTCAGGTTTCGGACCGCCTCAGCTGGTGACGGCGCAACTGACTGCGGACGGCACTGCGCTTACAACTCTGCTCTCCGGCACGAACGTGTTGTTCGACGGAGTGGCCGCCCCGATGCTTTACTCGGGCGATGGCCAACTCAGTTGCATCGTGCCATTTTCCGTTTCCGGAAAATCGTCAACCACGCTTCAGGTCCAGTACTACGGATTGCTCTCTCCTCCGGTCACGCTGTCCGTCGCTTCGTCGTCGCCGGGAATTTTCACGGTGAATCAGAAAGGGACAGGTCAAGGCGCGCTCCTCAATCAGGATCTGAAACCAAACACCACGGCCAACCCGGCCGCGAAGAATTCGATCGTCGTTCTTTATGCCACCGGCGGGGGTGTAACGAATCCAGCAGTGGCCGACGGCAAGCTCGTTCCGGGGACGACGCCGCTTCCGCGGTTGATTCTGCCGGTAAGCGTGAAGATTGGTGGAATCGACGCCCCGGTTACCTATTCCGGCAGCGCGCCCGGATTGGTAAATGGCGCAGTCCAGATCAACGCGCGCGTGCCCGCGAATGTTGCGTCTGGAGCGGTCCCCGTCGTTGTGACCATTGGCTCCGCGGCGAGTCAGTCCGGTGTCACGTTGTCGGTTCGCTGACGCTCAGCTACCCGCCGCGTGAGTTCCGTTACCTGGTCGCGAAGCTTATCCAGTTGCGCCGGATTCCTGTCCAGATCAACGCGCGCGTGCCCGCGAGGGTTGCGTCCGGTGCGGTTTCCGTCGTTGTGACCATTGGCGCCGCGGCGAGTCAATCCGGTGTCACGTTGTCAGTTCGCTGAGGCTCGGCTATCCGCCGCGTGAGTTCCGCTGCCTGGCCGCGAAGCTTGTCCGGTCGGCCAGATTCCTGTACAAGCTTCCTCCCGAATGTTGCGTCCGGTGTGGTTCGCGGCGTTGTGACGATCGGCGCTGCGGCGAGTCAGTCCGGTATCACGTTGTGGGTTCGCTGAGGCTCAGTTATCCGCCGCGTGAGTTCCGCCACCTGGTCGCGAAGCTTATCCAGCCGGCCAGATTCCTGTACACGCTTCCTCCCGAATGTTGCGTCCGGTGTGGTTCGCGTCGTTGTGACCATCGGCGCCACGGCGATTCAATCCGGTGTCACGTTGTCGGTTCGCTGAAGCTCGGTTATCCGCCGCGTGAGTTCCGCCACTTGGTCACGAAGCTTATCCAGCCGCCCCAGATTCGCGAGTTGATGCAGATATTCCTTGAGAGGCCGGGCCGGGGTCCCCCACACCACCTGGCCGCTGCGCACGATCTTCGAAGTAAGGATCCCGCAACCGGAACCGAGGACCGCGCCGGACTGAATACGCGCCTGGTCGCCGATGCCGACTTGCCCGCCGATCGTTGCGTAATCTTCCACAATGACCCCGCCGGCAAGCCCTGTTTGCGCGGCGATCACGACGTGGCGTCCGATGCGGCAGTTATGTCCGACGTGCACCATGTTGTCGAGCTTCGATCCGTCACCGATCGAAGTGACTCCCAGCGCCGCGCGGTCGACGCAGGCATTGGCGCCAATTTCCACATCATCGCCGAGCGTCACTCGCCCGACCTGTGGAAACTTCTCGTAGCGCCCTTCCACCATGACGTAGCCGAAGCCGTCTGCCCCGAGCACGCACCCGGCATGGAGAATGCATCGGTTTCCAATTTCAACGTCGTCGTAGATCGTGACGTTCGGATACAGCGTGCAGGACTCGCCCAGGACAACGCGAGTGCCAATTCGCGCGCCGTCTCCGATGATGGAGTCTTTCCCGACGTACGCCTGATCGCCGATCGACACGTGTGGACCGATAGAACAACCTGCCTCGATCTCCGCGGTATCCGCAATAAAGGCTGATGGGTGTATTCCCACGGCGGGCCGCGATTTCGGATGTAAGCGCGCAACTACCTTGGCGAAAGACGTGCGCGGTTGCTTCACACGAATCACGGTACGGCCGTACGTATTCGTGAAATCGAAAGGGACAATCAGACAACCGGCCGCTGAAGATTGCACCTGCTCCGCGGCCTTGCGATTTCCCACAAAGGCAATGTCGTTCGCGCCGGCCCCGTCAATTTGGGCGGCGCTGGTGATCTCCACCTCGCCGTCTCCTTCAAATGTTCCGGCCAGATATTCTGCTATTTCTCTAACGCGCACGGGGGTCTCCTCGACTTCCGTATCATACAAAGGAATGCCCATCGATCCCTCCGCTCAGGTAGCGGCAAGTGCGCGCGTACATCCGGAGGCGCAAGTCGGCGCCCGATGCATAATCGGCGAATACTGCGTGATCGATTCGGACGTCGTCATCGGCCCGGGCTGCGTGCTCGAGCCCTATGTCTACATCAAACGATGGACCACCATGGGAGAGCGCAACGAAATTTCGGCCGGCACGGTGCTGGGCACGGATCCGCTGGACAAAGGGTTTACGGGGCAGCGCAGCTACCTGCGGATCGGCAATGGAAACAAGATACGCGAGCACTATACCATCTCCCGCGGAACCAAGCCCGAATCAGTGACCGAGATCGGCGATGACAACTACATTATGACGTCTGGGCATATTGCGCATAACGCGAAAATCCGCAACCAGGTGGTAATCGCCAGTTGCGCGCTGGTAGCAGGGTACGTCGAGATCGAAGATCAGGCGTTCATTTCCGGTGGCGTTGTGATTCATCAATTTTCCAAGATCGGCAGGCTGGCGATGATCGGCGGGAATACGCGCGTCAACCTGGATGTGCCGCCTTATTTCCTCTACTCCGATTTCAATATCGCGCCGAAAGGGCTGAATCTGGTCGGGCTGAAGCGCGCCGGTTTCACTCATTCCGACGTTCTGGTGTTGAAGCAGGCCTACCGGCTTCTATACCAGTCAGGGCTGAAGCTCGAAGAGGCTCTGACGCGCATTGAGAGTGAATGTCGCTCTGAGCATGCACGGCATCTTGTGGAGTTCGTCCGCTCCAGCCGTCGAGGGATCGCCAGACCCTAGCTGCTACAATAACGGTTATCGTAAACGAAAAGCGATATCGTTATGGACGATCCGTATCTATACTCAGGTTTGATCCGGCTGCATATTCTCCATCACGCCGTCGAGGAACCGGTGTTTGGGTTGGCAATGGCCGAAGAACTCGCCCGCCACGGTTATAAAATCAGCCCCGGTACGCTGTATCCGCTGCTGCATGGCCTCGAAAAGAAGGGCTATCTGCGCTCCAAGGTTCACCGCAACGGGCGGACGTTCCGGCGTATGTACCGGGCCACCCCGCTCGGCCGGAAGGCATTGCGCAACGCCCAAGAAAAGGTGCGGGAACTGTTCGGCGAGCTCGTGGAGGGGATCTAGATGCGCGCTCTGTTGTTGGCGGCAGTACTCACGGCGGCGTGCTTTGGCGAGCCCTTGAGTCTTTCCCAAGCGGTGCAGAAGGCGTTGGAGAATTATCCATCGATTCGGGTATCCGATGAACAACTCGCGGCGGCTGCGGCGGGGATCAATCTTGCGCGCACAGCGTTCTTGCCCCGCGCGGACGTTCTAGGTCAGATCAACCGTGCGACACGAAATAACATCTTCGGATTGATGCTTCCGCAAGCGGTGATTCCGAGCATCTCAGGACCCGTGCTCGGGACGAATAACTTTACGAATGTTTGGGGCAGCGCAGTTGGATTCCTCGTTTCGTGGGAACCGTTCGATTTCGGATTGCGTCAGGCCAACGTAGCCGCGGCGGAGGCCTCTCAGCGCCGGGCGGCCGCGGCACTGGAGCGCACCAAGTTCGAGGTGAGCGTACTGGCCGCCGATGCTTATCTCACGTTGATGGCGGCCGAACAAACTCTCAACGCCGCGAAAGCGCAGGTCGCCCGGACGGAATCCATCGATCGGATTGTAGAAGCATTGGTGAAAGCCGAACTCCGCCCTGGAGCGGACGCTTCACGAAACAAAGCCGAAGTTGCAATCGCCCGAACTCAGGTAATTCAAGCTGAGGAGGCGATTCGCACCGCTCGCGTAACACTAAGGCAGTTAACCGGCACGGATGTGACCGTAGCCGCCGGCCCTCTTTTGCAGACTCCCGGTGACTTGCAACAGCAGCGGAATGCCGCGTCCAATCCGATGGCGAAGGAACAAGAAGCGGTCGTCGCCGAAGCGGAGGCCCGCCGCAAGGCGCTCGATCATGCGTATGTTCCAAGATTCTACGCTCAGGCATCCAGTTATGCGAGAGGCTCCGGCGCAAATCTGGACGGCACAACGGGCGGCGCTTTGGCCGGCTTGGGGCCGGACGTTCAGAACTGGGCGCTCGGGTTTACGGCGCAGTTTTCGTTGATGGACCTGCCGTCGTTGCGCGTGCGCAAAGAGATCGAAGAGCACCGGCGGAAAATGGAGTCTGCTCGATACGATCAGTTGCTCATAGACCTGAACGCGAAGCTTGAGCAAGCCGTTGCGCGGCTCGAAGCGGCCCGCCGTATTGCCGCGGAGTTGCCTGCGCAACTCGAGGCGGCCCATGCTTCGGAACAGCAGGCGGCGGCACGCTACAAGTCCGGACTCGCGACGCTGATCGAAGTCGCCGACGCGCAACGAGTGTTGACACAAACCGAAATCGACGACTCGCTGGCCAAGCTAAGTATCTGGCGCGCGATGCTTGCGGTGGCCGCGGCCCAAGGCGACCTGCAGCCATTTCTGGAGAGCACGAAATAGCATGTGGCTTGTCCGAATTGCGCTCCGCAGACCGATTACCGTTCTCGTCGCGGTACTCGCCGTGGCGCTTTGCTCGTACCTCGCGGTTCATCGAATGAAGGCGGATATTTTCCCCGAACTGGGCGATCCCACCATCTATGTTGCGCAGCCGTATGGCGGCATGGACCCCGCACAGATGGAAGGGTACATGACGTACTACTACGAGTATCACTTCCTGTACATCACCGGTATCGAGCATGTCGAGTCGAAAAATATCCAGGGCGCGGCTCTGATGAAGCTGGCTTTCTATCCGGGAACGGATATGGATCAGGCGATGGCGCAGGTGGTGGGTTACGTGAACCGCGCACGGGCCTTCATGCCGCCTGGAGTTGTCGGTCCATTCATTACGCGGTTCGACGTGGGCAGTGTTCCGGTCGGCCAGCTGGTTTTTTCAAGTGAGAATCACACGCAAGGCGAACTGCAGGATTTCGCCCTCAATAGCGTGCGGCCGCTTTTTGCGACGTTACCGGGCGTCTCTGCGCCGCCCCCCTTCGGAGGCAACCAGCGAACCATCGTTGTCCGGCTCGATCCTCAGAAACTGCGCGACTATCGCGTCTCGCCGGAGGAGGCGATTCAGGCCGTAGCCCGATCCAGTTCGGTGCAGCCTTCGGGCAACGTCAGGACCGGCGATCTGCTCCGCATCGCCTCCACCAATGCTGCCATCGGCGCAAATCTCCAAGAGCTGATGGAAGCCCCAGTTCGCACCGGTTCCGGGCCCGCGGTTTACCTGCATGATCTCGGCGTGATCGAGAACGGGACCGACATCATCACCAGCTATGCGCACGTGAATGGTAAGCGGGCGGTCTACATCATGGTTACGAAGCGCTCCGACGCCAGCACGCTCGACGTGATCCGGAGTGTGAAGGAGTCGCTGCCAAAATTCCGCGCGGTGGTTCCGGCCGATGTCAAAATCACATTAGAGTTCGATCAATCTCACTATGTGACGAGCGCGATTCGCAGTCTCATGAATGAGGGCTTGCTCGGCGCCGCGCTCACGGGCCTGATGGTTCTGATCTTCCTCCGCGACTGGCGCACTGCGCTGATTGTGATTACGACCATCCCTGTAGCTTTGCTCTCGTCGCTGATCCTGCTCTGGGCAACCGGGCAGACCATCAACCTGATGACGCTCGGCGGCTTAGCGCTAGCCGTGGGTGTGCTCGTCGACGAGGCCACGGTGGAGGTCGAGAACATCCATGCGCATATCTCAACGGGACTCTCGCGGGCGCGCAGCGTAGTGCAGGCTTGCGAAAAAACGGCCGTCGCGCGATTCCTCTCCATGCTCTGCATATTGTCCGTGTTCGTGCCATCGTTCTTCATGGTTGGCATCGGACGCCAGCTTTTTGTTCCGCTTTCACTCGCCGTCGGCTTCGCCATGGTCTCGTCGTACATACTTTCAACCACGCTGGTTCCCGTTCTCGCCACATGGCTGATGGGCGAAGAATCGCATCATAGGCGCGAGTTTTTTGAACGCATCCGTCACGGATATGGGTCGTATCTCGATTCGGTGCTGAAGCTCCGGCTTCCGGTTGTACTGGTGTATCTCGCCGCATCAGCACTATTCCTGTATCTCTCCGTTCCCAAATTAGGAACGGAGATCTTCCCCACAACGGCGGCGTCGCAGTTTCAAATCCGCATGCGCGCGCCAACGGGGACCCGTGTCGAAAAGACCGAGCGGATGTCCTTGCAAGCGCTGGATCTCATCAAACGCGAGGCCGGCACGGACAACGTCGCCATTTCGACGGCTTTCATCGGCGTGCAGCCCGCCAGTTACCCGATAAACACGATTTACCTGTGGACGGGCGGTCCGGAAGAAATCGTGATGACAATCGCGATGAAGAACGCTGCTAGCGGTTCGAATTTCGAAGAACGGTTGCGCGCGCGGTTTGCAAAGGAAATGCCGGCCATGCGAATTTCATTCGAAGCGAGCGATATTATCAGCCGCGTGATGAGCTTCGGTTCGCCCACACCGATTGAGGTGGCGGTACAGAGCCCGAGTCTGGCGGACGCCAAGGCGCACGCAGAGAAAGTAAGGATCGAACTCCAGAAGGAAGGGTGGTTGCGCGATCTGCAATATGCCCAGTCGTTCGACTATCCGACCCTGGAAGTGAAGATCGACCGCGACCGCGCCGGTCAATACGGACTCACGGCGGAAAACGTGGCACGCTCCCTGGTAGCAGCCACTTCTTCGAGCCGATTCATCCAACCAAACTACTGGCGCGATCCGGTTAGCGGGAATGCGTTCCAAATTCAAGTGGAGATTCCCCAAAACCAGATGCAATCGACATCGGACCTCGAGAACCTGCCGGTAATGGCCGCCGGCGATTCGCGGCCGATGCTGGCTGAAATCGCCAGCCTCAAATATGGCCTGACTAATGGCGAAATCGACCGGTACAACATGCAGCGTGTAGTTAGCTTCACCGCCAATATCTCTGGATTACCGCTTGGATCGGCAGCTCCTCTGGTGCGAAATGCAATCGCGCGGGCCGGAGAGCCGCCGCGTGGTGTCACAGTGAACCTGCGCGGACAAATTCCCGCTCTACAGCAGACACTTTCCGGACTGCGGACGGGTCTTCTGCTCGCTGTGGCGGTAATCTTCCTCTTGCTGGCGGCAAATTTTCAATCGCTTCGGCTGGGCTTAGTAGTGGTCTCCACCGTGCCCGCGGTGATCTGCGGCGTCGTATTGATGCTGCTGCTCACCCGAACCACGCTCAACGTCCAGTCATTTACCGGCGCCATCATGGCCATCGGAATCGCAGTGGCCAACGCGATCCTCCTAGTGACGTTCGCAGAGCGGCTCCGGCGCTCGGGGCAGGCGGCTCTCGATGCAAGCGCAGAAGCCGGGCGGGAAAGGTTACGCGCGATTCTGATGACCGCAGTAGCGATGATGGCCGGAATGCTGCCTATGGCGCTCGCGCTGGGTGAATCGGGCGAACAAAGCGCTCCCCTGGGCCGCGCGGTGATTGGCGGCCTGGCATTGGCGACGCTGGCGACCATCACCATCCTCCCGGCCGTCTATGCGATGGCGCAGCGAAAGGCTCCGGCATTTTCACCCTCTCTCGATCCGGACGATCCAGGCGGCAAATATTATGACGGCAAATAAAATTCTGCTGTTCGCAGCGCTCGCGGGCACGGTTGCCGCCCAGGTGGAAACGGCGCGGGTGACACAAGACACCGTCCAACGGAAAGTGTTGTTGACCGGTGAGTTTCTTCCCTATCTGAGCGTTGCGATCACGCCGCGAGTCACCGGCTATGTGGACCGGGTGGAGGTCGACCGAGGCAGCATCGTCCGGCAAGGCCAGTTGTTGGCCGTACTATCGGCCCCCGAGTTGAAGACGCAGCTTGCCGAGGCGGCGGCGAAAGTGCAGTCGATCGAGTCGCAGCGAGCCGAGGCCGAAGCGAATCTGACAGCGGCGCAAAGTACCCTCGGCCGTCTCCAGGCCGCGGCGGAGACTCCCGGTGCGGTAGCGAATAACGAAGTAGTGGTGGCCGGAAAGCAGGTCGCTTCGCTAAAGGCCGTGGTTGACTCTCTCGAAAACTCCCGGAAGGCTGCGGCCGCGGCGGCGGATTCCATCCGGGAACTGATGAGCTTTCTTCAAATCACCGCGCCTTTCGACGGAGTGATTACCGAGCGCCTGGTTCACCCGGGAGCGCTCGCCGGGCCTGCGAATGGTCCGTTATTGCGGCTCGAGCAGAACACCAGGTTACGGCTGGTGGTGGCCGTGCCGGAAGCGGAAGTCGCCGGAGCCGCATACAAGGGCGCAATACCCTTCACCGTACCCGCGTATCCCGGCGAGACGTTCACAGGTACGGTCGCCCGAATCTCTCACAGCATCGATCAGAAGACGCGCACCATGCCGGTAGAGCTCGAGGTTCCCAATCCGAAGCACCGTCTCGCGCCGGGAATGTATCCGGAGATCGCATGGCCATCAAAGCAAGCGAAACCGTCCCTAGTGGTCCCGGCGAGCGCGGTTGTCACGACTACGGAACGCGTGTTTGTGATTCGCGTGAGGAGCGGCCGGGCCGAGTGGGTGAATGTGAAAAAGGGTGCACGGGCCGGGGAAATGGTGGAGGTATCAGGTGACCTCGCGCCCGGCGACGTAGTCGTGAAGCGGGCCACGGACGAGATCCGCGAGGGCTCCGCAATTCAGGTCACTGGTGCAGGAAAAACTTCTCGATGACACCGGATGGCACAGGGCAGCTAATCAGGTATCCCTGGATCAAATCCACGCCTATTTTCGCCAGCGCTTCAAACTGCGCCTCGGTTTCGACACCTTCAGCAACGACGGAAAGGTTGAGATTGCGGGCCAGGCGCGCGATTGTCTCGACAACGGCGGCAGTGCGAGGCAAATTGATTTCCTGGACAAACGATTGATCTATTTTCAGCACGTCTAACGGCAGATGCTGCAGGTAGCTAAGCGATGAATAACCGATGCCGAAATCGTCGAGGGCGACCTCCACGCCAAGGTCCCGCAGTTTCTCCATTTCGTACACCGCTTCGTCGGAGTTCCGCGTGACCACGCCCTCAGTCAGTTCTACCTGCAACCGGCCAGGGCCAATGTCGAAGGCTGTCATAGCGTCGCACACCGTCTCTAGAAAATCCGCGAAGAAAAATTGGGATGGCGACACATTGACGGCAATGCGAATGGGAGGATAACCCGCATCGAGCCACGCTTTGCTTTGCCGGCAAGCCTGTTGCACCACCCACGCGCCGATGGGAACGATCATGCCAGTTTCTTCCGCAAGGGGAATGAATTCCGCCGGTGCGAGAAGGCCGAGTTTCGGATGGTTCCAGCGGATGAGCGCCTCTACCGAGACGAGTTTCCGCTGCGTGTCGACCACCGGTTGATAGAAGAGCTCCAGTTCATTCCGTTCTACGGCTTTGCGAAGCCCGGACTCCAGGTTCAGCCGCCCCAGCGACGTCGAGGAAGTCAGTTCGGCATGGCAGGCACACCGGTTCCGGCCGCTGCTCTTCGCATGGTACATTGCGCGGTCGGCGTTGCGCTGGAGAGTTGCTGAGTCCATGCCGTCCTCGGGGTAAAAGCAGACGCCAACGCTTGCCGTCAGGTATAACTCGTAGTCGTCGATCTGGAAAGGCTCTTGCAGACAAGTGATGATTTCGCTCGCACGGCGCTTGCCTTCGTTGCAATCGTCGATTTCGCCCGAAAGCAACGCAAACTCATCTCCGCCCATTCGCGCCAGGGTCTCCGGCCGGCGCGCGAACTGTTTCCAGCGCTCGGCGACTTGCTTCAGAACCTGGTCGCCAACCCGATGCCCAAGCGTATCGTTGATTTCTTTAAAGCGGTCGATATCGATCCAGAGCAACCCAAAGCGCCCCGTTTCTTCGCGGGCCCGTGTAAGCGAATCTTCGAGGCGATCCACCAAGAGATATCGATTGGGCAAACCCGTGAGGCTGTCGTATTTCGCCTGGTATTCGAGATTCTCGTAGAGTTGGCGCTGTTCAATCGCCACCGCGGCCAAACGGCTGGTGTTTTCCAGCAACCGGAGTTCGGCGTCATCCGGTCTGCCGGGCGCCCCTGAGAAGATATCCAATGTTCCCAGAACTGCTTGATCGCCCCCGAGAATCGGAACGCTACAGCAGGAGTGAATCCCATGTGCCAGTGCCAATTCCCGCAGCCCTCTCCAGAGTGGATCGGTTGCGACGTCGGTGGTAATCACCGGAGTCTGCAGATACGCCGCCGCGCCACACGAACCCACGTCCGCGCCTATGGTGAGTCCCGCGTGTAAGGCTTTCATATAGGACGGTGGTACGTTCGGGCCGGCGGCCGGTGCGAGTGAATCTCCCTTGCGCAGCATCACCAGGCACCATCGCCCCGGCATTTGGCGCTCCACCAGCAAACTCAAATCCACCAGGATGGATTGCAAGTTTGCGTTCCGCGCGAGTAGTTCCAGGATGTGGCTGCGATCCTTTTCGAGAATCTCGGCGCGGTGTAGAGTCGTGATATCTTCTACCGCACCTTCGAAACAAAGGATGTTGCCGTTCGCCCCGCGGACGGCCCTTGCAGTCTGCCGTATGTAGATTTGTGAACCGTCGTGTTTCCGCCAGGCTATCTCAAGACCGATCACCTGGCCTTCGGCGTTCATTTGCCGCGTAAATTGCCGCCACGCCTGTTGGCTAAGGTGAAGCGTTGGCAGCTCCACGCTCCGGATCTCATCGAACGACGAATAACCGAGCATACGGACGAACGCCGGGTTGGCCAGCAACAGCTTGCCCCCAGGCGTCGTACGATAAATCCCCGTGAGTACGCTGTCGAACAGCTCCCGGTATCGCTCGAGGCTGGTCTCAGCCTGCTCCCGGTACGTGGTGACTGCCGCTTCGCGTGATTCCAGCGCCTGTTGAAGGGCGCCCAGTTGACTACGCAGAAGCGCGACATCATCGAAAACCTGCCGCGTTTCGGGTACGGCGTTCTCGGCGACAGTCATCAAATCGTTGGGTACTTTCGCCGCCATCACTTCCCTTATCGGTAAAGAGGCGGAGTATTTGAAAGATACGATTGTAGGATGTTTTAGGACACTAGGCGCGAGATCTACGAGGACTAGTGCCCTTGCTCTATTGCCTGATGAAATCCGCGATGACGCCGGGAACGGAAGCGTCGAATCCCGCGACGTCCATTTGGAGAGCGTCGTTCGATCCAGTAATCGGCAAATGCTTCGCCGCCATCGCGACCACCACCAGCTTGGCAGCAATGCCAGTGGCCGCGCGATAGACCTGGAGCGCGTGGAGCGGATGTTCGTCGCCGGCCCAAGTTTTGTTATCGGTCAGGATTACGAACGCGTCCACCGTAAGCTGCCGCGACAGAGCGTCCATAATTGGCAGCGATGCATCCGCCCAGCCATGTTCGCGCTCGATGGCTGCCGAAGCACCGTCGAGAGTCGTTCGTTTGGTGATGTCCACGTACCAGCAGCGCTCGTCGAACGCTGCGATCACGCCGTCCGGCTCAGTGCGCGCAATCACCATTCCCATGACCGCGGAAGCCATGGCAGCGGTGAGGTATGGCGTGCCGGATACGTTGGTCTCTTGCATCGAACGCGACGCATCGAGGGCCAGGTAGATGCGTTTTCCGCTTGGCTCGATGCCATCGAATGAGACATGAAACGCCTCCTCGAGCGCATCCACTACACTCGCCAGCGGCGTCCAGGCCGATCCTCGCGCGCCAAATCGCGCAGCGCGGCCCTGCTTGTACGCAAGCAGCGCCGAGAGCAGTGCGACGGGATGGATTTCCGACCGCGCAATGCGTTGACGATCAGTGAGGCGCAGCACCGTCAGCGCAGTCACGTCGCTGAGCGGTCCCAGCACGCCGACGGCGGTCAGTTCGCCAAGATTGCGTAGCAGCGTCGCGTACGGCATGGAGTCGAGCAGCGCTTCCCACACCGGCGGTGAATTTTTCCACTCGGACGGAATCATCTCCTGAGTCAGACCATAGGTCTCGATCAAACGAATCAGCTCGCTCTCGTCGGCAACCTTCTTCGCTCGCTCGAACGCATGCAATTGGCGCAGTTCCTGATGCTGCGCCGCCGCCGATGGCAGCTCGCCCTTCACTGCCCATTGGAACAGCGCGCCGTGCGCCGCTGTCTCAGGCTGCGGGTGCGCCATCCGCAGCAGATCGCGATGCTGCCAGCCGTTGCGGCTCTTATTTTTTACTAACTGATACGCGAGTTCCTTCACTGGATGATTTGCATACCAATCGCCGATCGCGGACCGCAGCCCGCGGCCCCAACCTCGCAATTCACTGATGAACGCGGCGTAAGTAGACAGGTGCGCCGCCGTTCGTGCGACGGCCGGCAAAGCGGCCAGTGCCGCCGAGTTGGTCTTCGAATCGGCGAACTGCGGAGAAGCTGAGAGTGCCAGCACGAAAAGCGCCGGGTCGTTCTTCGGCGCGCGGCCCGAAGAGGAGGCGTCAATGGTGGCTTTCACCACGCGCAGGCCATCCTGCTTCAGACAATCCTGCACGGCAATTGCATTTTCGGTGGTCAGCGGTTGTTCCGTAACGTGATACGTTCCTGCTTCCGATCCGAGGATCAGAAACCGGTCCAGCTTCATCCAGTTGTCAACCGGGACTAATTGATTTTGCGGCGAACGCATATTCTTCTCTGGGGAATATCCTTTTTAGACGAAAACAAATAGAAAGCGATGCGGACAAAAGGCGAAGCGCGGCGCGATAGAACAAGCAATCTACGATTGCAAATCGGCAACCGGCCTCAGTCGGCCCACATAGCTATATTGCTGAGAGAGTGGAAGTTAACGAGTAGCTTCGAATTCAGGAAGCTGATCGACGAATGGATAGGTGGGTAGTTTCAACGAAATCGCCTCCTTATATTTCCGGGGATATAAAAGAATACCACACTGATCCGGCGCGAGGCAATAGAAATTTAGATGAAAAAATGATTAACCCGAATCTCACTGAGCCGGATTGGCGTTCAGGTGCGTGATCCCGAAAGGCCCCAAGTCGATCTGGCCCGTGGGGGAACCCCAGTCCGGATCCGTGATGGGCGTGCCGGCGCCGATCAACAAACTGTTAACCTTCAAATGGAAGTCCAGGTTGGACTCATTCACAAACATAGGAACCACCGCCAACGGCGTGTTATGCGAGAAGGGAGGGCTGTAGTGCTTCTCCGCGAATGACAGCGATTTGGGATATTGAAAATCGCCTTGGGCGTCGTGGTTCCAGGTGATGAACAGTTGATCCTTTACTGGCTTTCCCTTGTCGTCAACATTTGTTATGTCGTTGTATGAAATCTGGTTGGTCTGGTTATTCAAGTAGATATCGATCGCAATATTTGAAATCTTGTAGCAGATGTTATTGCTGTAGATGTCGTTGTCGTACACCGCTACGCCGCCATTGTGGGATTGAAAAATACACTCCAGGCCATTGTAGAAAACGTTGTTGTAGACCAGGTTATTCGCTGCGGTCCCTCCGTAAAGGAAGCTTTCTTCCAGTCCGACAGTCGGACTGATGATGGTATTTCGCCGAACGGTAGTTCGCCCTTGGGATAATTGCAGCGCCGGTTTGTAAAAGGTTACCCCGCGCCCGATATCCTTCATCACGTTCCCTTCCAGCAGATTGTGCTCGGCCACCACGCCCTCCGCAAAAACGGCGGCCCATCCCTGGCCCCACCCACCATCCATAACGTTGTTCAGCCAGCGATTGTAACTGCATCCGCCCTTGCACAGGCTCTGGTCGTGACCTCCCCGGGTAAGGTGGTTGCTCCAGATCACATTGTTCAGCGCCCCGTGGCCGTATACCGCCAGTACCCAGCCGCCATTGCCGCCGGGGTTTTGCACCGGATCGGGACTGCCAAAATCGTGAAAATACGACCGGTATATAAGGTTGTGATCGCCATATAGCCCTACTCCGTAAAAGAATGACGGAATCACCGCGGGGCGAACCTCCACATTGAGAAAAGCATCGTGATTGCCTGAGATCGTAACCACGTATTCGCCGACCGTGCTGGCGGTCGCTGCCTTAATGCCGTCGATCACAATATAATTGCCACTCAGGTTGATAGATTGAATGGCGCCCGCCGGCAAGGAAACAATGGTGGCCGTGTCGCCCGCATTTACCGCGACCACGGCCTTGTTTCCAGCCGAACAATTTTGCTGCATGTTGATGTTATCGGTGGCATAGTTGCCACCCATCACAATCAATTCCTGGCCGCAGGCGATTCCGCCGGAACCGTGAGCCAGCGTGCGCCAGGCATGAGCATCGTCGGCCGCCGTACCGTCATTGGAATCCTTCCCGGTGAGCGATACATAGCGTTGAACATACTGGGCAGTCGACGCGCTCGCGGTGTTTGAATAGGCTCCGTACACCGGTGAGCTATAGCCCGTATATGTTCTTACGCGGAAATTATAATTGACATTCGATTTCAACCCCCACGCGATCATTTGCGCGGCTGAACCGTCCTGCGGGTCGATGTAGGTTGGATCTGTGACCCAGGTAGGAATTCCGTGGGTGGGCGGGTTGTAAACGTGGGTGCCTGCAGCATCGTTCATGTTGCATGTGCCTCCGACCCAAACCACGCTGGGGTCGCAGGTAAAACCTCCGGCGGTAGGCATTGGATCCAATTCGGTCCAGGAGGCATACCGGCTGTCGGCATCGGATTGAATTTCCACCAGGTAACCGTAACCCGGACTCGCTACCGGCGGCCAGGTGAGGTTGATCTGGTCGGGTCCCTTGGCAGTGGCGGTAATCGTCAGCACCTTCGATTCCGGAAGTGTACCCGTCGCCCGAGGCGGCGCCGGTGTTATGCGCGATTGATGCGACGAATTCTGCGCCTTGAGCACCGGAGAAAACGCGCGCGGGTAACTAATGATGCCCGCAATTACTATCGCCGCGATGGCCCATACAACCATTTGCGGGCGCAGTCTTCGAGCTTTTCTGGGTCTCATTTCCCAACCTTACCACGCTGTGTGGCAAGTGGCGGCAGTCCTACAGACCTACGGCATTACCGCCATAACATCGATCGCGAATGTCGCGTCCAATCCAGGCAGGCCCTCGAACAACAGCATCGTGCTGGCCGGCGGTTTGGCCGGATCCAGAAACTCGAACCGGACCGGACGGACGCGGTTTGCAATGGACGTGCTCAGCGCATAGATATGGGTCACGGCCACATTCTTATAACCGGCCCCAACGCTCTCCAGCGCTTTCCCCAACCGTTCAAAGGCCAGCTTTACGTCCGCATCCTGGGCACGGAATCCAACCTGGGTGCCCGTCATAGCAAGGCGTCCCGGACCCACCAGCGCGACCTGTGAATATCTGCCCGGCACGGGATCCAACAAGCTCAACGGCCGGTTAGGCGGGCTCGAAAGTGCCACAACTGCTTCGCATTCGGCTGTCAGTTCCAGCGATCCCCGCTGAAGTTGCACAAAATCCAGCGCTGCCTTCGGGTACATCGTGGCGGCTTGCCCTCGCAGCTCATTTACCGTATCGAGATTGCCGAGAAAGCATGTTATGCGTCGAACACCGCCATCGACGAGGCCTGCCTTATCAATTTGGTTCTTCAACGGCGTCAGTGGATCCTTCAGCATGGAGGGTTGCCCCGAGACGAATGCTAATCCGGCGGGATTCTGCTCCTTCCTATCGGATGCGATCGATTCCAATGCCACCTGTGCTCCTTCCAGGGGCAGCGCTCCGACTTGAATAACGCTCAAAACCGGAATGTTCGCGTGCTTATCTGTAAACGTTTCGCTGACGATTTGTTGCACGCGCCGAAGATCGCCTGATCCAGCCACAAAAGCCCGAAGTTTCACGATCGTTGCCCCATGCGTCTCCTGCATGATGTGTTTCAGAGCCTCTCTCGTCTGCTGCGAAAGTAGACCCTTGGGTGAAAGTGGAGATACGTGAAAGGTCAAGTGCGACACGTCGGCTACGATCGCCGCCGGTGGATCCTTCGGCAGATTGAGAACCTGCGTGATTTCGTCCGGACTTTTCTTTTTTTTAGCCGACGCCGGGGATACCTGTAGCAGGACCAGCAGTGCAATCAGCAAAACTCGAAGCACGTCCGCGATTGTACCAGTTTTTGGCAGGTACCAATGGCTTGTCACACCCAGTCCAATATGATAACATTATCGGTATTGGCATGGTAATGGACGCCCAGCTCGACAATCGCCTGGAAACGCCGTTGTATCGTCAACTCTATGACAATATAGCGGAAAAGATCAAAACTGGCGAGTTTCGGAATGGCGAGCGTCTACCAGCCACTCGGGAATTGGCTGGCAAGCTTGGCCTGAATCGGACCACGGTTTCAGCAGCCTACACATTATTGGAACAGAATGGCCTGATACGGGGGCATGTGGGCCGCGGCAGCTTCGTGGATTACCGGCCATCGGGCGACCAAACCATCAGCTTCGCCTCCTCCAGACCGGCTGTGGAGCTGTTTCCGCTGACGGAATTTCAAGCTGCCTCCAGGGAAGTCATCGAAGGACCCGACGCGGCCAACATTCTTCAGCTCGGATCGCCCAGCGGGTATGGGCCGCTGCGCCATTACCTGCGGCAGCGGGCGCGCGAAGCAGGGGAATCTGGCCCGGACGACGATCTGCTCATTACCAACGGCTGTCAGCAATCGCTCGATCTTCTGCAAAGGGCGCTTGTGCCGGCTGGCGAAGCGGTAGCGGCCGAAGATCCTGTGTATCACGGCGTAAAGAATGTCTTCGCCCGTGGAGGCGCGAGGCTGATTGGCGTGCCAATGACTGCCGGAGGCATCGACGTCAACGCTTTGGCGCGCGTGTTGATTAAGGAAAGGCCGAAGCTGTTGATTGTGACGCCAAATTTCCAGAATCCGACCGGAACCACTCTGCCGTTACATACCCGGCTGGCGATTTTGAAAATGACTCGCGAATCGGGAACCACGGTGGTGGAAAACAATATCTACGGCGATCTCCGCTACGAGGGCGACGAGATACCCTCCCTCAAAAACCTCGATGAAACGGGCGGAACCATTTTGCTGCGCAGTTTCTCCAAGATCGCGTTCCCGGGCTTGCGGGTCGGCTGGATTATCGCTCCGCGAACGCTCGCCGCACGTCTTTCCGAAGTGAAACAGTGGTGCGATCTGCACACCGATCAATTGTCCCAGGCGATTCTCCTGCGGTTCGCCGAATCGGGACGGCTGGCCCAGCACGCCGCGATCGTACGCGCCGCCGGTTATCAGCGGCTGCGGACCCTTCTTTCGGCGGCCGAGCGCTACCTGCCCCAAGGAACGAAATTCATACGGCCTTCCGGCGGCGTCAATCTTTGGGTGCGGCTTCCGGAACCGCTCGACGCATCCGAATTGCTGGTTCGCGCCGAGCGCGAAAAGGTGACTTATTTACCCGGACGTCTGTTCGCAATTTCGCACAACGACCCGGGTGCTTTGCGATTAAGTTTTGGGGGTCTGGCTCCAGCCATCATCGAGAGCGGTATGGCCACGTTGGGGCGGATCTTTACACAAGAGACGGCGCGCATGCGTAGCGGTGAACTGCTGGAAGCCGCGCCGGCCATGGTCTGAGCCGTGATGCTCAAAATGTTAAAAGGAGATTGAAATGATGTTTCTCGATGAGACCTTCCGCGTAAAGGTCGGTCTGGCTGAAATGCTGAAGGGCGGAGTAATTATGGATGTGGTGAACGCCGATCAGGCAGTAATCGCCGAAAAGGCGGGCGCCTCGGCCGTCATGGCTTTGGAGCGTGTTCCGTCCGATATCCGCAGAGACGGTGGTGTGGCCCGTATGTCCCCCGTCAGCAAGATTCGCGAAATCATGGCTGCCGTCAGCATCCCGGTAATGGCCAAAGCCCGTATCGGTCACTTCACCGAAGCCCGCATTCTGGAAGCGCTCGAAGTTGACTACATCGACGAAAGCGAAGTCCTGACGCCGGCCGACGAGGAAAACCACATCGACAAGCGCGACTTCAAAGTTCCATTCGTCTGCGGCGCGCGCAACCTGGGCGAAGCCCTACGCCGGATCAGTGAAGGCGCGGCCATGATCCGGACCAAAGGCGAAGCCGGCTCCGGCAATATTGTCGAAGCGGTCCGCCATATTCGCACCATCGTGAAAGAGATGAAGCACCTCACCGTTCTTGCGCAGGATGAGCTTTTCGCCGAAGCAAAGAGACTTCAAGCGCCCTTCGAACTAGTGAAGTGGGTGGCCGATCACGGCAAGCTTCCGGTACCCAACTTCTCAGCAGGCGGAATTGCGACGCCGGCCGATGCAGCTCTCGTGCTGCAACTCGGTGCGGAAGCGGTCTTCGTCGGATCCGGCATTTTCAAATCCGATGATCCCGAAGCTCGCGCCCGCGCGATCGTCAAAGCGACCACATACTACAAGGACCCCGTGAAGTTGCTCGAAGCGTGCGAAGACCTCGGTCCGGCCATGCACGGTCTTGATATACGCCAGCTTCCGGAAGGCGAATTGATGGCCACGCGAGGTTGGTAATGGCGAAGAAGATCGGCGTCCTTGCCCTGCAAGGCGACTTCGAAGCTCATGAAAAGGCTCTACGCGGCGCCGGTGCGGAGGTAACCCAAGTCCGCACGGCCCAGGAATTAGACCGGGTGGATGGTCTCGTGATTCCCGGCGGCGAAAGCACCACCATGCTCAAGCTGCTCCGGGAAATGAATCTGCTCGAACCGCTTCGCGAGTTCGGCGCGAAAAAACCAATCTATGGCACATGCGCCGGCGCGATTCTGATTGCTTCGCAGGTGACGCATCCCGAGCAGGAATCACTCGGACTCATGGATATTGACATCCAGCGGAACGCCTACGGACGCCAACTCGATAGCCGAGTAGTGAAGCTTCAGCCGGAGTTCAAAGATTGGGCCGGAGACCTGGAAGCTGTTTTCATTCGAGCCCCCATCATCCGCCGCGCGGGAAAGGATGTGCGGGTGCTAGCCCGCTATAACGGCGATCCTGTTCTCGTGGAGCAAGGCCGGCATCTCGTCTCCACATTCCACCCGGAACTGACGAACGACCCGCGGATTCACCAGCTATTCTTGAATAAGGTGTGAATGCCAGGGTCGGCCAGAGAGCGCGCCCGAGCGCGGGGAACGCGGCAGCCGGAGAACGGTTCGTCTCGAAAATCGGTGCTGTTCGTCTGCATCGGAAACCTCTGCCGCAGTCCCATGGCAGAGGCGCTCGCGCGCAAATACGGTGCCGATGTGCTGACGGCGCAAAGCGCCGGACTCGCTCCCGCCGTAACCACCGCCCCGTTCACGCGTCAGATTTTGGCCGAGCGAAACGTGGATCTGGGAGACCATCTGCCGAAGGGGCTCGATGAAGTCGAATTAAGCCGCGTCGACGTAGTAATCAACATGAGCGGCACGACGCTTCCTGTCGGACTGAGAGCGCCAATTGAAGTCTGGGATGTTCCCGATCCCTATGGATCGGATGCAACCGCTTATCGCCGGGCGTGCGACTTAATTGAGCAGCAGGTGATGCGCCTGATTCTACGGGCGCGAAACGGCAAGCTATAAACGCTGAAAATTTGACTCTCCCAGGTATATCCGCGAAAATGAAATCTGCCCACCGACGTGCGGATGTGGCGGAACTGGCAGACGCGCATGGTTCAGGTCCATGTTCTCGCAAGGGAGTGGAGGTTCAAGTCCTCTCATCCGCACCAAAGCTTTGTGTTAGCTAATTTTCGACGGCCGGTAAAGTTACGACCGTTGCCCAAAACTCATAGCAACAACGGATGAACGAAAGAAATTCGTGCAGGTCTGCGGATTTGTAAATGAAGCAGCTTGCGTGGAGCTCGTAGGCCTTTCTCACTTCACCAGGATCGTGGGAACCCGAGATTACCACCACGGGAATGATCTTCAACGCGGGATTCTCTTTGATTTCCGCCAGGACAACCAGCCCCGGTATTTTAGGAAGATGGAGGTCAAGGAAAATCAGATGAGGAAGAGAGGCCTTAGAGTATTCTCCCTGACGCCGCAGGTACGCCAACGCCTGATCGCCATCAGGCAACTGCAAAATACCTTTATGTAGTCCCGCCTCTTTGAAAGCCTCGACAGTCAACCGGGCATCGGCAGGATTGTTTTCTACAACCAGAATCTCAAACGGTTTGGACGGCATGGATTCTACTTCCGGTCTTTAGGACGATTGATCTTTTGCTTGCCGACCCAGGCGCTCGGCATATTGACGAGCAGGGCCCAGCCGATGATAACGAAGACGAGGAAAGCCCCAATGATCAGTTCGGGAAGGAAGCTCACGGTTGCTCGATTGTATCAGGAGTCACACGCGAAATGGCGGAGAGAAAACGATGCCAGGCAAGCACAGGTGGCGCGGAAAAGATATGGGAAAGCGGATGCGATCTTGTCGAGAGGGTCGAAGGCAAGCTGTCTGGCCAGCCCGCAACCCGGTCGAATTATCTGATCATCTGGATTTGGGGATGACCGAGGGTTTTTCCCGCGTAGAGCCTCGGGGAGGAATTGGAGCGGGAGACCGGGTTCGAACCGGCGACATCAACCTTGGCAAGGTTGCACTCTACCAACTGAGTTACTCCCGCTTAATGCCTACTCTTGCATTGTCACCCTTGACGATAGTGCGTGTCAATTCATGCAATCGTCATGCCTAAACCAAGTGTGGCCAGATCTGTTTAGGCATTGCTAGTACCTGCTGTAAGCTGCTGTAATCAAACAAAATATAATTGGAGAACTTTGTGGACTAGAACGGACGGGTTCTGTGCTAGACTTGTTTTCCGCAGCCCAAACAGCGTGCTTCGGCCGATTGAGAAATCGGTCTCCCCCAAAGCGGATGAACCCGACTGGCAGATAGGAAAGCCCTACTTATCCACAACCGGTGGATAAGTTGTGGAAAAAGTGCGCTTGGATTGCGGATGATTTAACGGGAGCAACATGAACGCTTGGGAACAGATTAAACACAGCCTCTCCGGAAAGATTCCGAATGAGGCGTTTCAGAACTGGTTCACAGAGACCAGATTGCAGCAGACTTCGGGGGACAGCATTTCGGTGGCCGTACCAAATGAAGCCACCAAGAGTTGGATGGAGCGGGAATATGCCGACAGTGTTCGTGCGGTCATCCTGGATCTGAATCTGCCGATCCGGCGCGTGCAATTTGAAATCTGCGCCGAGTCGATTTGCTCCAATGGGCATAGCGATGGAGGATTCATAGGAGCCGAACCGCTGTTCCATTCGCCTGTCAGCCAATTGAATCCGAAATTCACGTTCGAGAATTTTGTAGTTGGCTCGTGCAATCAGTTTGCGCATGCTGCGGCGAAAGCAGTGGCTACTACACCATCGCGCAGCTACAACCCGCTGTTTATTTATGGCGGCGTCGGTATGGGCAAGACGCACCTGATACACGCGATCGGACGCGGACTAATGAACAATTTTCCCGGTATGAAGATCGTTTACACCACCAGCGAGCGCTTCATGAACCAGATGATCAACTGCATCAAGCTGGACAGAATGCCGCAGTTTCATCAGCAGTATCGTACGGCCGATGTGCTGCTGATCGACGATGTCCAGATTCTGGGCGGCAAAGAGCGGACGCAGGACGAATTCTTCCACACGTTCAACGAGCTCTACGATCATCAGAAGCAGATTGTGATCTCGAGCGATTCGCCTCCGAAGAGCACTCCAGGGTTGGTGGAGCGTCTGCGGTCGCGATTTGAATGGGGTTTGATGGTGGATGTCCAGGCGCCGGATCTGGAAACGAAGATGGCGATTCTGGACAAAAAGGCGGAACTCGAAGGCGCATATCTGCCGGAGGATGTCCGAATCTTTCTGGCCACGAAGACGAAGTCAAACGTGCGTGAGCTGGAAGGCGCGCTCGTGAAGCTGATTGCCTATTCGTCGGTGACGGGCGAGCCGATCAGCCTCCCAATGGCGCAGCAGGCCCTGAAGCATCTGGCTCATTCGAGTGACAAGCGGGTGACCACGGACGCGGTGATTCGCGCCGTAGCTGAGCGCTACTCACTGCAACCATCACAGCTCAAGCAGAAGACCAACCAATGGCACATAGCGCATCCCAGGCAGATTGCGATGTACCTGGTGAAGGAATTGACAGGGGCTTCGCTTCCTGAGATCGGGCGGAACTTTGGCGGGAAACACCACACCACCGTTTTGCACTCGATCCAAAAAGTTGAAGAGGCGCGCGGAAAGGATCCTGATTTTAACAGAACAATCCACAGCCTAATCGATAGTCTCCATTGAACTTAATAGAACAGCTATTTATGCCGCGGGAAGTGGAGTGTGGAAGCTTGTGGAAGGATGGGCGGCCGGAGCGCGTTTTGCTAGTTCCGAAACCCTGTTTTTCACAGGTAGACGAGACAGGAAGCTGTAGGATTTTGTATAATTTAGAGAGAAACTCACATTTCCACAAGCCCTATGAATAGTGTTCTATAAGAGTTTGATTAGCTATCTCAAACTAACAGTAGCAAGAGGCCACTTTGGATGGAATTCACAGTTAGCAAGACCGACCTGGTTCGGGAACTGAACCTTTCGCAGGGAGTGGTGGAGAAGAAGACCACGATTCCGATTTTGTCGAATGTGCTGTTGGAGACGGACGGTAATCGCATCCAGCTTACGGCGACAGATTTGGAGTTGGGAATTCGCTGTTCGTTTCCGGCGAAGGTGAGCAAGCAAGGCGCGGGAACTATTCCGGCCAAGCGCCTGCTCGATTATGTGCGGCTGTTGCCTGATTCCGACATCAATGTGAAGCTGGCGGACAACCAATGGGCTAGTTTGGTTTGCGGCCGTTCGCGGACGCGAATTGCGGGCATGTCGCGCGAGAGCTTCCCGGAACTTCCGAAGATGCCGGAGCCGATGGCTGAAGTGCCAATCCGGATGCTGGCAAGCATGATCTCGAAGACGATCTTTGCGATCTCGGCCGAGGAATCGCGATTTACGCTGAATGGCGCGTTAATGATTTTGAATGAAGCCAGCATGATGATGGTCGCGACGGATGGGCACCGGTTGTCTCTCGCTGAGAACGCGACGGATAAGCCGGGTGTTGCCTCGAGCTATCGCGCATTGCTGCCGAAGAAGGCGATGAGCGAGATCCTGAAGCTGGCCGCGGAGGCCACACCGGAAGCCACGTTGAAGTTTTCCGGCGACGACAACCATTTGTTCTTCGAACTGGGCGACAGGCTCTTGATCAGCCGCAAGCTGACAGGGAATTTTCCGGATTTTGAACGCGTGCTTCCGAAAGAACATCCGCACTTCGTAGTGTTGAAGCGGGATGAGTTTCGGGCGTCGATTGAACGTGTGGCGCAGTTCTCCGACGAGCGTTCGCGCGCGATTCGGGTGCAGGTGGTGGAAGGGGAAGTGAAGATTCATTCGTCGATTTCCGAGACCGGTGAAAGCGAAGAAAGTATACCAGCGGAATATTCCGGAGACGACGTGGAGATCGGGTTCAACGCCCAATACCTGCTCGATTTTTTACGGGCCGTTCCGGAAGACCAGGTGGCGCTGCATTTCCGTGATCCGAACAGCGCTGGTGAATTACGGCCGGCAAACGGGGCAGAAGGTTCGAAGTACCGCTATGTGATCATGCCCATGCGTATTTGAGGCAGGCGTATTTGAGGCATGTGTATTTGAAGAGAAACAATCTGATATGGCAAGCAAAGATATAGCACTCGACGTTTACGATTCCAGTAGTATCAAAGTTCTTGAGGGCTTGGAGGCGGTGAGGCTTCGGCCCGCGATGTATATTGGCTCGACTGGGGAATCGGGCCTTCATCACTTGGTTTATGAAGTAGTCGACAATTCGGTGGACGAGCATCTCGCTGGTCATTGCGATGAGATCGAGTTGACGATCCATATCGACAATTCGGTTACCGTGGTCGATAACGGGCGCGGAATCCCGGTCGACATGCATAGCGAGGGTATCTCGGCTGCTGAAGTGGTTCTGACGAAGTTGCATGCAGGTGGCAAATTTGATTCGAACTCATACAAAGTTTCGGGCGGGCTTCACGGTGTCGGCGTAAGTTGCGTGAACGGATTGTCCGATCCATTCCTACTGGAAATTTGGCGCGATGGTTTCACTTGGGAGCAGGAGTATTCGAAGGGCATTCCGAAGGCGCCGCTGGCGCGGACGGGCAAGGCCGGACGCAAGACGGGCACGAAGATTACGTTTAAGCCGGACTTAACGATTATGGATGCCAGCGTGTTCAACTTCGACACGCTGTCGCAGCGTTTGCGTGAATTGGCGTTCCTGAACAAGGGACTCACCATCAAGCTGACCGACGAGCGTGTGGAGCCGCTCAAAGAGGTTGTGTTCCACTATAGCGGCGGCATCGCCGAATTCATCCGGCACATGAACAAGGGTAAGAATGTACTTCACGAGAAGCCGATTTATTTCGAGGCGGACCGTGAAATGCCGAACGGTGGAACGCTGCAGATGGAAGTGGCGTTGCAGTATAACGACGGCTACTCCGAAACGCTCTTTAGCTTTGCGAACAATATCAATACGGTGGATGGCGGAACGCACCTGAGCGGGTTTCGCACGGCCCTGACGCGGACGATTAATGCTACCGGGCAAGCGGCCGGAATGTTCAAGGATGTGAAGGAGAACCTGACCGGCGACGATGTGCGCGAAGGACTGACGGCGGTGATCAGCGTGAAGCTTCCGCAGCCACAGTTTGAAGGGCAGACGAAGGGCAAACTGAATAGCGATATCGGCGGATTTGTCACGCAGTTCGTGAACGATAAACTGAGCGAGTTCTTCGATAAGAATTCGGCGGTGATGAAGAAGATCGTGAGTAAGGCGATCGATGCGGCGCGTGCTCGTGAAGCGGCTCGCAAGGCCCGGGATCTAACGCGCCGGAAGGGTGCGCTGGATTCGGGCGGTCTTCCAGGGAAGCTGGCCGATTGCCAAGAGAAGGATCCGGAGCGTTGCGAGTTGTACCTGGTGGAGGGAGATTCGGCGGGTGGAACGGCGAAGGCTGGACGCGACCGGCGGTTCCAGGCGATTCTGCCTTTAAAGGGCAAGATTCTGAATGTGGAGAAGGCCCGGTATGACAAAATGCTCGGGCACGATGAAATCCGGGCGATGATCACAGCGATCGGTACGGGCATCGGCAAAGACGATTTCAATGTGGCGAAATTGCGCTACAGCAAAGTGATTCTGATGACCGATGCGGATGTGGATGGGTCGCATATCCGGACGCTTTTGCTGACCTTCTTTTTCCGCCATATGCAGGAACTAATCCAGCGCGGAAACGTGTATGTGGCACAGCCGCCGCTGTATCGGATTAAGAAGGGCAAGAACGAAAAGTATATCAAGGACGATCGCGAGTTTACGGCGGAGATTTTGCGGCGGGCCACCGAAAATCTCGCAGTGGAATACGGCAAGGGAACGCCTCCTCAGAAGCTGGAAGGCGGCGAATTGCGGAAGCTTTTGATCACTCTGGATGAGTTTCAGCAGGTGTTCCGGCAGACGGAACGGCGGCTACGTGATGCTCGTGTGGTGGAAGTGGTTTCAAACCCGGCGATGCTGTTGGATACCAAGGCGGAGTTTGGCGAGAAGGCGAATCTGGAAGCAGTGCAGGCGGCTTTGAACCAGTTCAAACTGCCTTCGACGCTGCGGTTTGACGAGACGCATTCGACCTGGTCTGTGGTGTTTAAAGACTCGACCAACGCCGAGCGTGTGATTGGAACGGAGTTGGCCGCGCAGCCGGAATACCGGAAGATGCGTGTGTTGTCGAAGCAGATTGCGCAGTACAACGAGGCTCCGTTTACTACGATCCATGATGGGACGCGCGAGGCTCAGAATTCGTGGCGCGACGTATTGGCGTATGCGAAGGGCGAGGGGTCGCGCGATGCTCAGGTGACGCGGTATAAGGGCTTGGGCGAGATGAACGCCGAGCAACTTTGGGAAACGACGATGAATCCGGAGAAGCGGACGCTGTTGCAGGTTCGGCTGGAGGATATCGTCGAGTGCGAGACGATTTTCTCGACGCTGATGGGTGAGGATGTCGAGGTTCGGCGGAAGTTTATTGAGGACAATGCACTGGATGTCCGTAATTTGGATGTTTAGGGAAATGAGTTTTTGGCCGCGGATGGACGCGAATTAACGCTGATAGACAGTGCTCAACCTGAAGATCCGCTATCAGGCGAAACGCGAGAAGGCGGGAAAGCCCTTGAGGGTCTTCCTTGTGTCAACTTTTATGAAGAACGATAATGAGTCGTTCTTCGTCATCTCAACACCGATCCCAGCTGAGTTTATTCGACGATCACGGGCTCCAAGCGAGTGACGAATCGGTATGCAGCGATCGAGTCTGTCGACGCGCTCATCGAGCAGGAACACGTTCTCGTGCTACCGGTTTCCCAGGGATGTTACAGATCGTTTGCTTGCCCTACTAAAGGCCAACGAAGTGAAAGGCCCGCATGTATTTGATCTACAGATCGTGGCCACAATGCTGGCGCACGGAGTGAACAAGATTTTCACCGATGACGAGCGCGATTTCAGGCAATTTACGACTCTTGAAGTGATGGGGCCGAACTGATGCGTTTAGCGGAACGGGCGCGCTTGAACTGCTTCGAGAATTGTGGGATTTTGCCTGCGGAGTGTTAGGGAGACTTCCTTCTCGGTTTTAGCCTTTGCTTCGTCGCCGAGGCGGAAGTAGATTTGCGAGAGCAGCAGATGCGGTTGCGGGTGCCTGGGATCTAGCCGGATCGTTTCGTTTAGCTCTGCCATTGCGTCGGTCCACTTCTGAAGGTTCATCAGGGCGCGGGCCAGCACGACCCGGGCGGGGACGTAGTCGTTTCTGTTTTCGATCGCCTTGCGGAGATACGGTATCGCTTCTTCGTTTCGCTCCTGATCGACGAGTAAATTGCCGTAGAAGAAGAATGGCTCTTCGTAGGACGGATCGGCTTTCATTGCTTTCTGCAGGGTCGCGAGCGCCTGGTCGATTTTTCCGTCCTTTTGCAGATGGAATGCATATTCGAAGTTGGCTCGGGCCGAATCGGGAAACGTTTGGGCCGCTCGCTGGGCGATGTTTCCCGCGGTAGCGTAGTCGCCTGCGTCTTGAAACGCTTTAATGGCCAGAAAATAGAGATTCGGGTCGTCGGTCTTCAGGTCAAGCGCTCGTTTGGCTAGCGCTGCGGCTTCTCCGAAGTAGTGGCCTTTGGAATACTCCACCGACATCACTTGCATCAGACGCAGATTTGCCGGTTGAATACGGAGGGCTTCGCGCCAGGCGCGTAAGGCGTCGTCGGGCTTTCCGAGTTTTTCCTGCGTCGTGCCGAGGAGGTAGCGGCTGTTGAAGTCGCCGGGCGAGGCTGCTGCGGCGCGCTGGAGAAGTGGCTCGGCTTCGGCCAACCGTTGCTGCTGGACGTACAGGTACGCGAGGTTGAAGAGCGCTGGGAAATACTTGGGCGAGATCGAGAGAGCTTGCTTCCAGACCTGTTCAGCTTCGACCGGATGGTTTTCTCCAGCTAGCTTGAGCGCTTCGCCGGACAGCACGGCGGGATCCTGGGCGGCGAGAAATAGGGCCAAAACGATAGACATAACTACTTCGGCATTAGCGCTGGAGTGGTCTTGCCAGTTCCTTCGATCAACCGGACAAGCTGGTCCGCCGCCGTGCCGGGAAACTGCTCGGAATCGCCGTTGGGCCAGCGGACGGTGATCTTGGTCACGGCTTTTTGGTTTGCCAGGCCGAAGTGGAGCCTGAAGTCGTTATGCGAGATGTAGCTTGACTGGCTGAGGACGACGTCGATCTGCTTGAGCGCCGCGGTCTCGACGGTGACCGATGCACCTATTGCGCTGCGATTCGAACGCGTCCCCTGTAACTGCACTTTGAGCCAATGGTTGGCACTTTTCAGATCGTTGTGTAGCAGCGACGGCGGCTCACCCATGTTCATGACGAGCACGTCGATTGCGCCGTCGTTATCGAAGTCGCCGAATGCAGCTCCTCGGCTGGAGTGTTTTTCTTGAATGGCGGGGCCGGCTAACAAGCTTACGTCTTCAAAGACTCCTTTTCCCAGATTTCGGTAGACAAGCCGCGGGTTGCGATACTTTTCAGCTCCCTCACGGTGATCGAGCTCCGGGTAGACGTGACCGTTCACTTGAACGACGTCCTTCCATCCGTCGTTGTCGAGATCCACTAGACCCACGCCCCAGCCGACGAACTGCGGATTCACTGCCAGGCGGGCTTTTAGGACGACATCCTCGAAGATGCCGCCCCCGATATTTTTGAAGACGTTCGGATAGTCGCCGGCGAAATTGGTTTTCACGATATCGAGATTCCCATCGTTGTCGAAATCTCCGACCGCTACTCCCATGCCGCCCTGCTCGAAGCCGTGTTCGTTGAAGGCGATGCCGGTTTCGGTGGCGATCTCGGAGAATGTACCGTCTTTATTGTTACGGAAGAAGAGGCTTGGTGTGGAATCGCAGGCGATGTACACGTCGATCCAGCCGTCCCCGTTGAAGTCGGCTGCGACCGGGGTGAAGGCGTAGAATCCTTGCGGAAGGCGGATTCCGGACTTGACCGAAACATCCTCGAACGTTCCGTCTCCGCGATTGTGGTAGAGGGTTACTTTTCCGTAGGGCAGGCCGCGCGGGCCGCAAAAAACGGGCATCCCTTTCCACTCGCAATTGGCGCCGTTGCCGGGAGAGGGCGTTTTCTGGAGATCGAATGCCTGGTAGCTGGTGACGAGGAGATCGAGATGTCCGTCGCGGTCGTAGTCGAGGAAGGTGCAGCCTGAGCTCCACTCCTTGCCGTTGCCGGCTACGCCGCTGGCTTCCGCAATGTCGCTAAACTTGCCGCGGCCGCTATTGTGAAAGAGCGCGTTGCTTCCCCAGTAGGTGACGTAGACGTCGTCGAAGCCGTCGTTGTCGATGTCGCCGATGCAGACTCCGTTTCCCCAGCCGGAGCGCGCCGTACCGGAGTCGCGCGTGACGTCGCGGAAGTGGCCGCTGCCTTCGTTGCGATAGAGGTGATTGGTGGGCGGCTCGCCCTTGGGGAATCCTTCCAGCCGCGAGCCGTTGACCAGGAAGATGTCCTGCCTTCCATCGGCATCGTAATCGAGGAACGCGACGCCGGTGCCATTCGCTTCGATGATGTATTTCTTGCTTTGCTCGTTGCCTGATGTGAAGGGCATTTGCAGTCCGGCGGAAGAGGCGACGTCGGAGAAACTGACTGGGAACGGGCGGCCTGAGGGGGCTTCCTTTGGGGCTGGTGGAGCGTTCCGAGTGGCGATTCCCTGAGCCAGGCATAAGGCAGCGAGAGAGACTGCGACTACGGCCACAACTATATTCCGAGAGTTCAAAAGCAAGTCTACCGAAAGTTGGCAGCGCCCGCAAAGGTCTCGCCGTCACACTTCTAAGTTATCGAAAAAGTAAAGGGATTATTGCCGCTGAAAGGGCTTGCAAATGATTGTCGGCTGTGATATAAATCCAAACCAGACGGTGTTTGGGAGTACTTTGTGGCCTATTGGTACTACCCAGGGTTAAAACAGGAGAAAACTTATGCGGAATTTGGTTGGGAGAACGACCGTTCTGAGCTGCGCATTGTTCGCGCTGGTTTTGACTGCAAACGCGCAAACGACCAATGGCACGATCATAGGCGATATCGCCGACCCGGCAGGCGGCCGCATTGTAGGAGCGGACATCACGGTGCGCAATGTTGCGACGGGCGTGGCCCGTCAACTGAAGACCGATGAAGCGGGGTCGTATCGGGTATTTCCGCTCAATCCGGGAACCTATGAGGTCACGGCGTCCGCGGCTGGCTTTAAGACACAGGTTCAGCAAAACGTGGTGCTGGATGCCGCGGCGAACGTGAAGGTGGACTTTCGTCTCGAGGTCGGAGTGGTGAGCGAGAAAGTGGAAGTGACGGCATCGGCCAGTGTGCTTCAGACGCAGGACGCTAGCGTAGGCGGCACGGTAACGGGGACCGAAGTGGCTCGCCTGCCGGTGAACGGACGCAACTACACCCGGCTGATCATGCTGATGCCGGGCACCAGCGATCAGGGCGGTAGCCAATCGAATGGGACGTTTTCCGGTACTCAAATGATTTCCGTGGATGGGCAGAGGCGGCAGGATAACAACTTCACGGTCGACGGTGTGGACAACAATTTCATGATGATGAACTCGCCGGGCATGTCGCCATCGATGGACGCGATTCAGGAGTTCCGCGTTCTGGATAACACGTCGGCGGAGTTCGGGCGGTCGTCCGGCGCGAATGTGAATATCGTGATCAAGTCGGGCACGCGCAGTTTGCATGGGAGCGCGTACGAATATCTGCGCAATGAGAAATTCGACGCCAACGATTTTTTTGCCAATAAGAACAATACGGGCAAGGTTCCGTTCCGGCAGAATCAGTATGGCGTGGCGGTGGGCGGCCCGGTAGTGATTCCGAAGCTTTACCATGGGCGCGACAAGACATTCTGGTTCTTCAATTGGGAAGGCTATCGAGCGCGGCGTGGGCAGAATAACATCAGCAGCTTTCCGATACAAGCGCAGCGCGACGGCGATTTCAGTTCACTCGGCAAGCCGATTTACAACCCATTTACGGGACGGCTGGCGGCTGATGGCGTGACGGTGCTTCGCGATCCGTTTCCCGGCAACATCATTCCGAAGAACCTGATCAGCCCGGCCATGACGTTCTGGCTCAATACAATGGTGCCGCTTCCAACCCGGCCTGGACTGATCAACAATTTCGTCAACACACAGGGGTTTGCGAACGACCGCGATGCGTTCAATGTTCGGGGAGACCACAACTTCAACTCGTCGAACACAGTATCGTTCCGTTACAGCCTGCAGCACGTAGGACAAAACCAACCGGGCGGCAATCCATATCTGTACACGCTGTCGCGTTATGACGTGAAGAATCTGATGGGGTCGTGGACGCACGTATTCAGCCCGACGTCGGTATTGGAGGTGAAGTACGGGCGCAACGTTCCGCTCATCCCAAACCCAACGGTTAACACGAAGATTCAACGGCAGGAGTTTCTGACGAAGGCCGGCATTACGATGTTCATTCCAGATGTGTTGTACAACCCGATTCCCGGGTTTACGGCAGACGGCGAATTTGGCGTGAGCAGCGGCGGAGGCGTCCAGGGCGATACGATCAACCAATTCATCGCAAACTACTCGAAGGTAATCGGCCGGCACTCGCTGAAATTCGGGGCGAACTACAGCCGTCGCCATTTCTATACGAACACGACGAACCCGATGGACGGAAGCGTCGACTTCGATCCGAGCACGACCAACCTGGGATCGGTTGCGAATTCGGGCGATAGCTTCGCGAGCCTGTTGCTGGGATTGCCGAGCGCGGTGCGCCGCGGGACGGGGAACACAACAACGAACGCGAATATTAATGTGCAGTCGTACTATGCACAGGACGACTGGCGCGTGAACAACAAATTGACGGTCAACCTCGGGCTGCGGTATGAAGGCATTCCGGCTCCGGTAGAAGATACGAACCGGCTTGGGAATCTCGTGGTGGTGCGGGATAGCAGCGGGAAGTATTCCGGGACGTTGATGTGGGCCAGCGTGAATCCCGAGATAGATCCGGCGACCGGCAAAGCAAACGAGCCAGCCAAGACCCTGGGTTACGGGCCTGCCCTGATGCGGAACAACTTCACCGATTTTGCTCCGCGCATCGGTTTTGCGTACCAGCTCACTCCGAAGACGGTGGTGCGCTCGGCATACGGCATCTTCTACAACTCAACGTTCGTTCAGGAGTTGCAGGATATGCGCAAGTTCTGGCCGTATACGATTCAGCAGAATTTCTCGGCGAACCAGGGTGTGACGCCGGATCTGAAGATAACGGATGCGGGGCCGTCGTTCAGCAACACGTCGGCAATCGGCGGCTGGCCGCAGAACCCGAACAACCGCACGCCGTACTCTGAGCAGTGGAACGTCACGGTGCAGCGGCAGTTGATGGAGGACATGACTCTTGACGTGGGTTATGTGGGCAACTCGAATAAGCGCCAGGTGGGCTACGACCCGATCAACTCGGCATTGACGCCGGGTCCGGGTGCGATTCAGCCGCGGCGCCTGATGCCGGACTTCGGAGATCTTGACGGGGGCAACAACAAATTCAGTTCGAAGTACAACTCGATGCGCGTGGGGCTGGTGAAGCGCTTCAGCAAAGGCGTGCAGGTGAATGCCAACTACACGTGGGGCCGGTCGATGACGAACAGCTCTTCACTGGCTGAGGCGACGGTTCAGAATCCGTATGACCTGCATCAGGAATGGTCGCGCTCGAGCATCGACCTGCGGCAGATCTTCCAACTGGCTTATGTTTATGAGCTGCCTTTTGGGCATGGCAAGCATTGGGGTGGGAGCTGGAATCCGGTGGCGAACATGATCCTGGGTGGATGGTCGGCGGATGGCATTACGCGAGCTCAGACCGGCGCTCCGCTGAATCCACGCATCAACCAGGACCGCGCGAATGTGGGGCGGACTTATCAGCGTCCGAACGCCACGGGCATCGATCCAAATAGCGGACCTAAGACAACCGATCAATGGTTCAACGTGAATGCGTTCGCACTGCCGGCGCAGTATACATACGGAACATCGGGAGGCTTTGTGGTGGATGGGTCGGGCCGGTACAACTGGGATCTGGCACTGCAGAAGGACTTTCGAATTCGGGAGGGTCATGTGGTGCAGTTCCGCGCGGAGTCGTACAATTTGCCGAATAGCGTGAGTCTGCAGAACCCGAACATGGCGTTAGATGGGAATGGCTTCGGGCAGGTGACCAGCGCTACGGCAGCACGGCAGTTGCAGTTTGCTTTGCGGTATCAGTTCTGAATGGCGATTGGTTTCGAACATAGCGGTGGGCTTCGGTCCACGCCGTTTTTTTTGCTAGGCAGCCGAATGGCGGCGGAGCGGAGCGGTTCTTCCTCGATGCTTCCGAGTAGGGACGTGGAAAGAACGGACGGACAACTTTCGCGAGGGCGCCGAGGCGGAGTGATCCTTTTCGCGTCATTGAATTGAAGTCAGTTCTCCATCGGGGGAGTTCGCTGGGAAAGGTGGTAGGGACGGGCAGATTCGAACTGCCGACCTGTCGCTTAGGAGGCGGCCGCTCTATCCATCTGAGCTACGTCCCCACACTCGTTCCATTGTAGCGTCAGATGTAGATGCGTTTCACCCGTGAACTAATGCCGCAGAGAACGCTGTAGGAAATGGTTCCCGCCTGGCGCGCGATTTGTTGGGCATCTATCGTCGCCTCGCCTTCCGCGCCAAGGAGCGTCACGGCATCTCCCGGTTGGAGCTGTGGGCAGGGCGTGGCGTCGATCGTGGTTAGGTCCATTGAAACGGCTCCTAGAATTGGGAGCAACTTGCCCGCGGCGATGACGTGTCCGCGGTTGGAGAGGCGGTGTGGGAGTCCGTCGGCATAGCCCACGGCTATTACTGCGATTCGCATCGCTGCTGGGGCTCGGTACATTCCTCCGTATCCGATAAGTGCTCCGGCGGGAACCTCCTTGACGGTCAACACCGAGGCTTTCCAGGTGAGCGCAGGTTTCACTTCCAGGATTTGTGCCGGCGCCTTGCCTCTCGCCGGCGAGACGTAGCCGTAGATGGAGATTCCCGGCCGCACCATGCTGCGCCACGATTCGGGCCTCGGATGCGCGATTGCCCCGGTGCTGGCGAGGTGGATATAGCTTGGAACTGCGCCGGCGTCCCGGAGGTAGTCGCAGATCTGAAAGAATGATTGTTCTTGCTCCTCCGTTTGGCGGGTATTGAAATTAGTGACGGATGCGAAGTGGGTCATGAGGCCTTCGAGGCGCGCCGATTTTGCGGATCGAACGGTCTCGAAGATCTCGGCCGCCGCCGCACGAGTGCCGAGACGGCCCATGCCGCTGTCGATTTTCAGGTGATAGTGCGTAGGCGTGCCCATAGCGTCTAGCGCGCGGACGTCATCGAGCGATGGGAGCACCGGCGTGAGGTTGTGTTCGAGCATCGCCTGGCGGCTCCAAGGAAGAAAATCGGCCATGACCAGGATGCGCGTTTGGATGCCCGCCTGGCGGAGCGCAATGCCCTCTTCAACATTGCTCACGGCCAGCCAATTGGCTCCGTGCGCCGCTAGCGTTTTGGAGATTTCAACTGCGCCGTGACGGTAGGCATCCGCCTTCACTACCGGCATGACTTCCACTCGCGGTCCCACGGCGGACTGTACGTTCCGGAAGTTTTGCGCGATCTGCGCCAGGGAAATTTCCACCCAGGAGCGGTAGGGCCGGGTTTCCATACTTCTAGTAAAGCAGGAGCGGTTAGAGCTCCTTGAGCAGACGCTCGTAGGCGTCCGTCACCGCGTCCCAACTGTAGCGTTCGCTCACTCGCTGGGCGGCACGCGCACGCCAGGCTTCGCGTTCGGCTTCCGGCATGTCGAGCACCGATTTCAGCTTCTCCCCGAGATCCTTGACGAACGGAATGGCTGCGCCTTCAGCCACCTCGGCGTTTTCGCGCGTGTCGAGATAGAGAGTGAGCGCGCCGCGGCCCATGGCTTCGATCAGCGCCGGGTGCGTGCCTCCTACTTCGGTGGCGTGGATGTAGGCGAAGCAATGGGATTGGAGTTCGCGGTATCCGGCTCCGTAGATTGCTCCTGGCATGACGATGCGAGAATCCTTCGTCTCGCGGATACGGCGGATGTATTCATCTGCATAGGGCGCGTCGCCGATCAGCGCGAGTTTCATATCCGTTTCGACGCGTTCGAAGGCTTCACGCACCATGAGTGCGTTGTTCTCCGGTTCCATGCGGCTGACGTAAAGGAAATAACGGTCTGGCTGAAGTCCCAGTTGCCGCAAGACCTCCGTGGTTTCGATCTTTCCGAGATCGGCTCCGTAGGGGATGAACGTCGTCTCTTTCTTGTAGCGCTCGCGATAATAGCTGGCGATATTTTGCGCGTCGGATATCACGGCTGTGGGGCAGAATGTGGCTAGCCATTCTGAAAGGAGATACCAGCCGCGGGCTAGGGCATTCCACTTTTTGCGCTTGCGCTCAAGGCCGTCGACGTTCAGGGCGACCGGCGTTCCGAACACGCGTGGCATCCATGTAAAAATCGCATTGGCGGCGTTGCAATAGAGGGCAACGTCCTGCTTGTGCCAGAGCAAATGCAGCGTCGAGAGAAATGTGTGCGCGATTGTATCGAAGTATTTATGTCGAATGGTGGGGAGATAGACGCGCGACACGCCCAGGTAGGCGGGTTCGGCGTATTTTTCACGGCAGTACACGGTTACGGTATGTCCGTGTTCCACCAAACGCCGGGAAAGCTCTTCGGCAAACGTTTCGAAACCGCCGTAGCGCGCTGGAATTCCGCGCGTGCCCAGAATGGCGATTCGCATTGAAGGCGACGGCTAGGTGCGTGCGGCTTTCTGCCGTGCGAGAACGCGGGCCGATGCTTTCGCGGCTGGGCGGCTAACCGGCTTATAAGAAAACCAACTTGCCAGATATTCGTCTGTCACCCGGCGGCGGCGCATGATCTCGTGGCGCTTCCGCACTACGCGGCGCCAATTTTTTGCGACATAACCAAGGGCTTTCAACGATGATTGTTCACGGACGAGACAGCATCCCACAACAACGATGTCGCGCGTGGTGATGGACAGCCAATTTCTTCGGTAGAGGTCGCCTGTAATGTTCTTCAGGCGCATGAGAAACCGATTCTTGACCGAGTGCATGTTGATTTCCGGCGGCAACGCGCGGCGGTTGCCCGGAAGAACGCTACGCACGTGATAACCTCGCGAGTTCGGCGTATAAATGCAACGCCAGCCGAGGAGCTGAGCGCGCCAAGCGACGTCGGCATCTTCGCGATAAACGAAAAAGTCCGGATCGAAGAACTCGCCATTGATGGCAATATCATCGATCATGGTGCGGCGGTAGAGCGCCGCGGCGGCCGTGGCGCCGAAGACATATTCGTTACTGAGATAGTGTCCGTTGTCGATTTCCTGGCTCCCGCGATCGAGATGGCGAAGCATTGGGGTGAAATAGATTCCAGTGGAGTCGACGAGCGGCGTTTCCAGATGATCAAAGGTCGATTTGATGGTGAGCAGCTTTCCGCAGACGGTTCCGACTTTGGGATCGATCTGGCCTGCCTCGACGAGAGCCTGGATAAAGTTGGGAAGCAGCAAGACGTCGGGATTGAGCGTGAACACCCAGTCCCCGCGAGACATGGTGATCGCCTGGTTCTGAGCCGCGGCGAATCCTATGTTCTCGTTGTTGTAGACAATGCGGCATCGGTCTTCGAAGGGCTCGAGAATGTCGACGGTGCCGTCGGTAGAGTTGTTGTCTATGACAATAATCTCTTTGTTCGCGTACTTTTGCGCGAGCACCGACTCAAGACACCGTTTGATAAACCGGCCACTGTTGTAAGTCACTATTGTGACTGATACGAAATCGTTATATGCCATGTAACAGGTGCAAATCTAAGTGTGATAACGGCGTACAACTTTTTCTGCGACTGAGATATTCTCTACTGCTTGCGAATTTGGCGCGGGTCCAGCGTTTTGTCCGTGCGCCGCTTCCAGTTCCCCACTCCGACCGGCCAGGAACTGCTTGGCCGCCAACCACATAACTCTACTATAGACTGAAACCGGCTTGAAACTACGTTGGTGCCATAGTGCCCTCAGCATACGGGGAGGGCATCCAAGCACAACTGCGGCACTTACAGCTCTGACTCCACGATTTGCAAAGTGCTTCGTGGCGTATGTTAGAAGGCTACCATACCAGGCAAGCTCTCGAAACCTAAAGTTGGCGGCAAGAACGGAATGGCCGCCCTCGTGACGCGCGGCGGCAGCAGGAGCGAACAGGATCTTAAAGCCACGTTGGCGGAGACGCAAACAGAAATCGACGTCTTCGAACCACACCGGGAAGAATCGTTCGTCCAGGCCGCCGATGTATTCCCAAGCGGCTCGGCGGAGCATGAGGAACGCTCCGGCCGGCTGCTCTACTTCCTGCTCCGACTGTGGAGTGGATACCCGGTATCGGCGGTTCACGGGATTGTTCGTCCAGAGGCGATTCCATCCAAGGGCTTCAAATGATAGCGTAGCCGCCGTTGGGAAGCCGCGAACGTTGAAGCCGTCCTGAGGGGAGCCGTCGCCGTTGACAAGTCTGCCACCGGCTGCGGCAACACCGGTGCGGCCTACCGCTTCGACGAGCGGCTGCAAATCCGTGAGCAAGACTGCGTCCGGATTGAGAAGGAGGACGAAGGGGGTATCGAGGACCGCGAAACCTTGATTGGCCGCAGCGGCAAATCCCAGGTTGGTAGAGTTTGCGATCAGGCGGACGCCGTGACGCCGCTCGACTTGATCGAGTGTGCGGTCAGTCGAAGCGTTATCCACAACAAGCACTTGGACCGCTTTCTGACGCAAGCACGCATCTAACGATTCGCCGATGACTCGCTCCGAATTGTGGGTTACGATAACTATCCCGACCATTCGAGTCAACTCAGCGCAAAATAAATTTTCCAGTAGAGATCGAAGCCCGCCTCGCGCTGCAGTTCCAGGATAAGACGTTCACTGGAGACGAGCACGGTCTCGATGTCAGGATTCGGTGACCCTCTCATCTTGCGGAACAGCCGCAACCCTTCTAGTTTGCCACGAATGTACGCGAGACCTGCACCGTGACGCAACGCGATGAGTCCCCACAAGAGATGGGCTAACGCAATTGGCCAGCCATATCGAAACAGGAGTGTGCGCGGGTAGTGTTTCGCAAGGAGTAGGATTTGATTTCTCGCGATTTGTGAGACAGTTCGGGGGTTCCACCGACCCAGGGTCCCGCTGCCAACGTGGTATGCGATCGCATCCGGGATGTAGACACCGCTGTATCCTTTTGCCGCGCAACGAAGCCCAAAGTCAACATCTTCGAGATACGATTCCAGTCGCTCATCTAAGTCTCCTATTCGCTCGAACAGCTCCTTGCGGATCAGAACCGCGGTAAACGGAGCAAATTGAATTGTTCTTTGTACATCCCATAGCGGACCATCAGGCCTGCCTTCGCCGCATCTCCACGCACAACCACCCCGGCAGATGGCGTCGAAGCTTCCATCAATTACCTGTTGGCTGGTTGCCCGCAACAGTTTTCCCGTAGCAAACCAGACACCCGGCTTCTCCAAAGCTATGACAAGCCTGGAAAACCAGTCCGGCCCCAACTCCAAATCATTGTTTAGAACTGCTACCGCTGGACATCGCGCTTCACGAATTCCGCGATTGACTGCAATGCTAAACCCTTGATTCTCCTGCAACCGGATGACCCTGCCACCCAGTCGTTCGGCACACTCGACCGAACCGTCACGAGAACCGTTATCGACGACAAGGACTTCGTCGATTTCGGAAGTGAGACTCCGGACAAACGAAAGTTGTTTCAGCAGGAGTTCTAGGTATTTAAGCCCGTTGTGATTGGGGATGACGACGGATACCTTCATTTGCCGGCCGAGAAGCGTTTCTTCAATAAAAAGAACAGGTTGTGGAAGCCGTCCCGCCATGGATTGAGTTTGATTTCGCCCAATCGGGAGGAGTATTGAATGGAGATTTCGCGGAAGCGAATTTTAGGGCTCTTGAGCGCCTCAATTTTTATCTCCTCTGAAAACGCCATTCCGTCGGATTCCAGCGTCATTAGGGGTAGTATCGAGCGGCGAAAGACCCACATTCCGGACTGTGAGTCTCGAACCCAGTGGAAGTAGAGGAAGGATGTGGCGAGAGAAAGGGCGAGATTTCCCAATTTGTGTTTGAAGCTCATAGCCTTGGAATCGCGCACGGGAAAGCGCGAGGCGTTGAGGAAGTCGACTTCCAGGTGAAGGAAGGCTTCAAGCAGGTAGGAGATGGCGTCGGGTGGATAGCTGTGGTCGCCGTCCAGGGTCACGATGATGTCGCCCGTGGCAAACGAGAAGCCGCGTTTGTAGCTGCGCCCATAACCGCGAACGTCTTCGCGGATGACTTTGGCGCCGAAGCTTTCCGCCACCTGCGAGGTGCGGTCGGTGGAGCCGTTATCAACGACGATGACCTGGTCGACGAATTCGGGCATGCGGGTAAGGACTTGCTCAATGCCCTGCTCTTCGTTGAGACAGGGGATGACGACGGTGATTGATTGTCCTTTGTACACGAAGTTCAAATGTAGCGTATCGCGTAGATCAATTATGATGAGGACTGAATGAATCGACGTTTCATGTTGCCGTTCCTTGCGGCGAGTTGGCTGATGATGGCGGCGAACCATCCCAAGGGTCCCCTGAACCCTGATCTTCAGACGGTGAAGACGATTTATCTGCTGCCGATGAGCGGGAGTCTGGATCAATACCTGGTGAACTGGCTAACGCGGGATGGGCGCTTTCAGGTAGTGACTGATCCGGCGGATGCGGATGCCATCATGACGGACCGCATTGGCGAGGCGTTTGAAGCTCGGATGGCCGCGCTTTATCCCGTGGAGAAAGAGGAACCTAAGCCAGCGGCTGCTGCCAAGGATGGGAAAGACGTTAAAAGCAGGGAAGATGCGGAAAGGGATGCTGCCGCGGCGCAGTTGGCTAAGGATCAGGAGACGATCAGGGCGTCGCAACAGGCGGATGTTCGTGTTAGCTCATTTAGCGCCAAGGGGAATGTGTTTTTAGTTCACGCTACTAGCCGCAAGGTGATCTGGTCGTATTACAAGCGGCCCAAGAGCCGGGCCTCGGATGATATGAGCCGGATTGCCGCTGATCTGGCGAAACAATTGTTGAACGATTCGAGTACTGCTGGTGGCGCGAAGCCGTAAAAAAAGGCGCAAATCAACGCTGATTTCTGACCGCCTGCGGCTGGATCTGGCTGGCTTCGCTCTGAGGAAACCGATTCAGGGCTTCTTCAGAGTTTGTTTGCACAATCGTTTTAGAGGGACCCTCAATGAAACTCACTACTATTTTCGCGGCTGGGATTGTGTTATTGGCTACCGCAATGATCGCCGATACTCCGGTGAAGATGGAAGATCTGCCGCCTGTCGTGCAAAAGGCGGTGAAGGAAAAGACAAAAGGCGCCACGCTGGTTGGGTTGAGCAAGGAAAAAGAGAAGGGGAAGACGTTCTACGAAGCCGAAACCAAGGTGAGCGGGAAGACCCGGGATCTTCTTTTCGATGCGGCCGGAGTGGTTGTCGATGTGGAAGAAGAGGTGGACCTTGCCAGCATTCCGGCGGCGGCTAAAGCAGCCATCGAAAAAAAATCCAGCGGCGGGACCATTGAAAAGGTCGAGACGGTGACGCACGGTTCGGACGTCAGCTACGAAGCCGCAATCAAGACGAAGGCCGGCAAGAAAATAGAATACAGTGTGAATGCCGATGGGTCCGTTCGCAAATAGATGCGCCGCTGCATTTTCCTGATCTTCATTTCTCTGCTCCCGTTCGCTGCCTTCGCCCAGAATGGAACTCTTCGCGGCCAGGTGACTGACCAGTCCGGCGCGTTTGCGCCGGGCGCGACCGTGTCTCTGCAGAGTGCGGGCTAGTCGCGCGTGGCGATTTCCGATGCGAGCGGAATGTATTCGTTCGGCGGCCTGGTGAGCGGCGACTACGCCATTTAGGCCTTCGGCGCGCTATCATCCGGCGCCCCGGTCAAGGTGGTTGTGAATTCCGGACCGCAGACTTTCGACATTCGCGTTCTCGTGACGATGACGACCCAGCAGTTGACACGCAATGATGGACGTGGGCCGAATCAGCATACGGTGAATCTTCGGCTGGCTATTGGTTTTGGTCCGGCTAAGGAAGGCAGTGGTGCGCAAGCGACTCCTACAGCGGGTCAGAGCCAAAGCGCCGCCCTTAGTGGCGATCGTGGTGGCGCCGGGCTGCGCAATCTAATCGGCGCCTTCGACTCCTCGCAGACAGAATCTGATCTGGGCATGTCGATACGCAACCGGGAATATTACCTCCTCTTTTTGAACGAGCCAATCAGGTTGCAGGTATTCCGGAACGCGAACAATTTCAAGACTTGCGGGCGTTGGTTACTGCTGCACGATAGTTTTCTACGAGACGCTCGGTGATAGTTTCCATATCCCGATTTTCTTCTACTTCGGCTCTTGCTCTGATAGCCATTGCTTCGGCTTGCTCAGGATGATCGAAGAGATTTAGAATCCTTTGGGCGAATTCCTTTGGGTCGTCGGCTAACGCGCAGATCGTTTGGTCTTCGGTCGCCAGGCCTTCGGCTCCTATTCTTGTCGACACGACAGGAATGCCGGCGGCGAACGCTTCGAGGAGTTTCACTCTTACTCCGGAGCCGCTTAGTATTGGGCAGATGAAGACTGCATATCGCGCAAGAGGTTGACGTACGTCTTCGACGAAACCTATCATCTCGATGGCGCTGGCCATTTCCGGCAGTGAGTGACGCGGCGGCGGGTCGGAGCCTATCACTACTAATCTTGCTTCAGACCTCGATTCAAGGACCTTGGGTAAGACTTGGCGCGTGAACCAATCTAATGCTTCCTGGTTCGGGATGTGGCGAAAGCTTCCCAGGAAAAGCATAGTGTACGGCTCGCGGCCGGCGGGTTGAAACTCGTAGCGCCTGGTGTCGATGCCTGCTCTCAGGCCGTCGTCGATGCGTCCTTTTATTGCGGGCAGAAACGATTCCAGGTATTCCCGGTTATTCTGGCTGCAGACTTGAATGCGATCCATCTTTGGTAGCAGGTGGAGTTCGTAGTAGAGCGCTCGCAGGTATTCAAAAGAGGCTTTCCCGCGGCGGACTGCGCCTCGCATGTTGGGAAGCTGGCGGCCGATGGACTGGAAGTAGACGTCGTGTTCAAAGAGAATACTGGGGATCTGGTGGTAGCTGCCCGCGTATTGGCCCATGACGAGGTATTCGAGCTGCAGGACGTCGATTTGCTGGGTGTAGATCTGGCGATGAATGAGCCAGGCGAGGTCGTGGTTGTTGAATTCGTTTACAGCGTGCGGAGTGGCGGCTGCGACGGCGGCTTTCGACCCTTTCATTCGCAGGATGAACTCGGCTGTAGCGCAGCTTGCAGTTAATCCGTCGTGCGCTCTGCGTTCCTGCGGATATTCGAGTAGCGCGATGAGGTGGAGATTGCACCGCTTCGTCAACTCGGTGCACGTCTGGTACATGAAGACACCGCCGCCATGAGTCGGCGGATAGATGGGGTAGGGCGAGACGAAAAGGACGTTGAGCTTTTCCGGACGTGATTCGAGCTGCGAGAAGCGATCGCGGAAGTAGCCTCCGAGCGGGCGCAGAAAAGCTTCGGTGTCATTGACGACTGCGTATGAAAGGGCTCGCCAACGGGATCGCATGGCGTCCGGGGTCTGGAGGAAGGCTCGCGCTAGTCCGTGAAGATTGGTGCGCTGCGGTGAATCTCCGAAGATGACCCCGAGGAGCGACTCGGCGAATGCGAAGAAGAAATGGGCGACGAGGCGCGGGGCTTCGTGGATGTTTTTCCAGCAGAAGAGCAGCAGGTTTTTCCTGACTATGCTGTCGATGAACGTTGGCGGGAACTTCTTTCCGATGGTGCCGCGATGTTCGTGAAAGACGATACTCCTGGGCTGGTAGAGTACTTTCCAACCGCGCTTCCAGGCCATATAGCCCAAGTCGGTGTCTTCGAGATAGAACGGATGGAATACCGGATCGAAGCCGCCGAGCTCGAGAAACTTTTTGCGATCAAATGCGCAGGATCCTCCTCCCCCGTAGAAGCAGGGATAGAGATCTTGAATTGCCGGGTCGATGCGGTGGCGCACTCGCAGGCAGCCATTTTCCCACCACCCTTGCGTCAGGCCGGTTTCTTCGCGAAGCTTTTCGGGATCGCTGAAAAAGATCTGGCAAGAAACGGCGAATACTCCGGCATCGGTGAATCCGGCAATAAGCGGCGGGAGAAAATCGGGATCTACTCGCATGTCGCTGTTCAGAAGGACGACGATGCCGCCCTTGGCTTCACGGAATCCGGTATTCGAGCCGCCTCCAAACCCCAGATTTGTTGGGAGCGAAAGAACGCGCACGCCGGGGAATTGTTCGCGCAGAAAATCGACGCTTCCATCTTCGGAACCGTTGTCGACCACCAGGACTTCTGTGTTGCTGACGCGGGATGCGGCTTCGACCACCGACGGGAGGTACTTCGATAGGAGATCTTTTCCGTTCCAGTTTGGAATCACTATGGACACGGTCGGATCTGGCGACTGAGACGTTGATCTGTTTCGGCTCCCGAAGAGAAGCCAGCAGAGGTCGGTGACAACGAGGGCGACGAAAGGAACGAGGACGAAGAGTGGCGAGAGGAGAAGTAAAGGCAGCGCGGCCAGTAGCCGTGCGAGGAACTTCATTTAGTGTTCCGAATCTCAGGGCCCACTCCAAAGGTGCGGCCCAGCCTGATCCAACGCGACGCTTCTACGATTTCAATCTTGGCGCGGAGCTGTTGGCACTCCTGATCGAGCGTGCGGGCCCAATTCGTACGCTCTTCGACGGTCCGCTCCGCCTGATCGAGGAACGCTACGCACTGGGCCAGTTCTTCGCACTTGGCATGGATTTCGCCGGTGAGGCGTTCTTCCGTCTCGAGAGCCCAACGGGTTCTCTCGGCGACGTCGCGCTCGAGATCGGCGACCTTTTGCGTGTAGGCCTCGACGACTTCCCGGGCCGCGGCCTGCTCGGCGATGACTTCCTTTTGTAATTGTTCGATGCGCTGGCCGGCAGCAACAATCTTCTCGTTCAACTTTTCGGCCCACGCATTTCGTTCTTCTAGTTCCGTGGTCTGTTTTCGGAATAGCTCGACCAGCGACTGATGATCGTGATGACTTTGATCGAGCCAGGAGTTCTTGGTCTCGAGTTCGGTTTCGAGGCGCTGGATGTGCTCTCCGCGCTCCTTGAGCAAGTTCGCGGTTTTGGGCAGATAGACGAAGGTTGGGGTGCCGGTCTGCGGAGTCATGGCGCAGACGGCAATGAAAAAATTGGAATGCTCGGGAGGCTCTTCGCCGCCGTCGATGCGGACGTCGGCGGTGCTGCGGGCGACTACAGAACGGAAGAGAATGCCTTCGGTGTGATCTTCGAGGAAAAGGGAAACGTGGGGAAAGACAGCTGTCAGCGCGTCGCGGAATTCGGCGAACTCGAATTCGTGTGCGTGGAACGGGTTCGGTCCGGAGAGGCGCCGCGTTTCAGCATAATAGCTCTTATTCGGTGTCGAGACGACGAACTGGCCGCCGGGGGCCAGAATTCGGCGGACTTCGTGGAGAAGAGCCGGCCAGTCTTCGAGATGTTCGATGACCTCAAAGGCCACGGCAAGATCGATGGTTGCGTCGCGGAACGGGAGCTGGGTGCAGGAGGATTGGAGCCAGCGGAGGTTCGACGCCGGATAGGAATTTCGGGCGTAAGCAATTGCATCAGCCGCGATGTCGAGTCCGGTGGCGGTTTGGGCGGTGAGAGCGAGTTGCGCGGTGCCGTAGCCAGTGCCGCATCCAAGGTCGAGGACGCGCCGGCCGCGGCTCAGACGTGATGCTAGAGCGTAGCGGGCGAAGTGTTCGTTCCAGAGATTGATGTCGACGCTGCCCGGGATAACCCGTTCACCGGTGAATTCCTGGCTCATGTCGTACGGCGATCCCTTACGCGACTCCCGCTTTTGGTTTCGCGTCGAGTGGGTTGAGCCGCGCGTTCACTTCGACCCGGCAAGGCAGATGCATATAGCCGTAGATGGGCGCGTCGGCGAGACCCATCTGTAGTGTAATCGCATTGTCGATCCAATCACACATCGTATACGAGTGGATAGTGCCATTGGCGACGGCGGGGGAGAAGGAGAAGCTTCCGGGATAGAGCGCCGGGAGGTCGAGGTGAAAGTCCACGGTGCAGAGATCTCCAGGATTCATGGAAGGGAGTTGGTGCCCTTCGCGCGTAGTGTTTGTGCCGGCGAAATCGACGCCGAGATGATTGCGGAGCATGAAGCCGATATTGGGTAGCGGAAGAAATTCCTTAGCGCGGGCGGTGATCCGGACGATGATACGGGTGCCCGGTTCGAGGAGACGCAGCTCGTTGGCATAGGCGTCGTAGAGAGCGATGCCGATGATTTCAGCGCGTTCGTCTCCATGACGATGGTCGATGTTGGGAATTCTGGTCACCAGTTCCGGAGGAGTGCTGGGGCCTAGGGAGATTGGGGGCGACACTGCGGCGGGAAGGCTGTGTTCCATATAGGCGGAGTCTTTCATGGTCATGGCGGCCAAGTATTTGACTACCACCGATTCCGTGTCTCCAAGGGCGCGTACGTTTCCGCGTTCGAGCCAGAGGCAGCGATCGCCGATTGCTTTGACGTCACCGATAGCGTGCGAGACGAAGAGGATGGTGACGCCTTTCGACCGGAGTTCGTGGACTTTGCGCATGCAGCGCTGGCGGAAATAGATATCTCCCACGGCTAGCGCTTCGTCGACGAGAAGCACCTCGGGATCGACGTGAATGGCGACGGCAAAGGCCAGACGGACTGCCATTCCAGTGGAATAAGTTTTTACCGGTTGATTGATGAAGCTTCCAATTTCCGCAAAAGCGGCGATTTCTTTGTAGCGTTCGTCAATTTGTTTCGAGGAAAGTCCCAGAATGGCGGCGTTGAGGTAGACGTTATCGCGCCCGGTGAATTCCGGGTTGAATCCCGAGCCCAGCTCCAACAGCGCTGCGACGCGTCCGTTTACGGAGACGGAGCCTTGCGTGGGGTGGAGAATGCCGGCAATTAATTGGAGTAGTGTACTCTTACCGGAGCCGTTTTCTCCGATGACACAAAAGGTCTCGCCCGGCTGGACGGAGAAGGTAACATCTTTCAGTGCCCAAAAATCTTTGTGGTAATTACCGCGGTTGAGGGTAAGAAGTTCTTTTAAACGGTCGGAGGGCGAGTCGTAGACAGGATAACTCTTCGATACCTGCTGAAAGTCGATGATACTCACTGTTAGGGCCGCTATATCGACTGTACTACGCGGCGAGCCAAATGATGAGGGGCGACCGCCAGCCCCAAGGATATAACGGAGGACCTGAAGACCGCGGAAAATGTCCGTTAGCCTGATGCCTGAGATCGGAGGCAATCATTAGCTTGGCCGGTCCGAGCCGTTACCGAGAGAGTCGGTAGCCGCCCCGTGGATGATCGTTCGTAATGTAACCACCTCCATGATACTGAGGTTGAAGTGTTGTGTGATTAACACACTCACCTTCTGGTTATATTATGAACCTGCCTTAATATTTAGTCAAGACCTGCGGCATTTACGGATAAATGAAACGAGGAGCCCGGCGCTAATCATGAATGCGGTGGTGGGTTCTGGCATATCGAGTTGCGACAATCCGACTGGCGACCCAACATCTGATGCGACGTCGAGAATACCCGAGAAGCTGTTCGCATCTACCTGCTGCTGCGATGTGAGCTTATAATTGAGGCGGCCGTCATCGTTGCCTAGCAAAGTTAACGAGATAATGGTGAGCAGACCGTCGTCGTAGAACGCAACCGGGGAAAATCCTATGACCGGGAAACCGCTCGTGGTTGCCTGAACCGTGGCGTTCCCGCCGTAGTAGGCCGAGCCAAACGAGACTAGGAATTCGGAGCCGATGAGGCTTCCGTCAAGGGTACCAGTTCCGTTCACACCGGGTGATCCCGTCAGAGGGTTTTGATCGGTATCGAGGAAAAAGGTGATGCTGGTGGTTGCGGGATCGAACGTGGTTGGCATGAATGCAACCCGCAAAGTGAGGCTGGTGTTGGTGTATTCGACACCGGCGCACACGATATCAGGTTGGCCACCACCTACGTCCCCGGTTGGATCGGCGATGGTGCCTGGTAGGCCCGAGCAAGGGATTGGGCTGGAGAACGCGGCGGGTGAGCAGGTCAGAAGAGCTGCGATGGCGAGAGTGGTCTTCAGGTGAGATCCTTTTGGATATTGTGGCAGTATAGCACTATATTATGGTTGCGTGTAAGTTAGGTATTTTCAGTAGGATGGACGGATTTAGCAACATTGGTAAATT
>Ga0105240_10000835_pt1 | contig 55504 bp, 53 predicted proteins | sample KBSC54metaG_FD_80426 | JGI IMG/M metagenome (GOLD analysis project Ga0105240, IMG submission 80426) | Corn rhizosphere microbial communities from Kellogg Biological Station, Michigan, USA - KBS C5-4 metaG | ecosystem: Host-associated > Plants > Roots > Rhizosphere > Soil | place: Michigan, USA... | reverse complement strand
CCATTGGACGAGCCATTGCAGCGTGGCGTACAGCATGGGGGAATAGCGGACCTCGGCCCAGGACAAGCGGCGCTCGAGCACGGCGAGCTGTTCGCCAGCGCCGCCCCCGGCGTCGATTCGCGTTTGGAGGCGCCGCAGCAGCGGAGCGTTGAAGGATTCAGCGGCGAGCAGCCGGAGCATTTCAGCCTGGGCACGGGGCGCGGCGGCGCGGAAGCCGGCGACGCGGGCGCTCTCGCTAAGCTTCTTGCGTTGCGTGGCAATGAGCAGAAGTCCCGCCGTCGCGGTGCCAAGCCAGATGGGCGCCCTGAGCGCGCCGAACAACTGCAGCAGGGCGCTGACGATCGTCGCGGCGGTGAGCAGCCGCGTCGTCCAGAGGAACACAGGATGCGAGAGGAGCCACGGCGGGCTCTCACACCACTCCAGGAAGCGCTGCAGGGTCTCGGCGCGGGTTGCGCCGGACATCAGGGCGAGCGCGCCAAGCTGCTCACGCGCGACATCGTGAGAGACAAGTTCCAGCGCCGCGGCTTGTCGCTCCTGGACCTCGGCCAAGGTTGCGGAGGGATCGAGGAGCCAGGCAAAGAGCGTCGTACGTCCGGGCGCCGCAGTAGTTACGTCAAGGAGTTGCGACAGTGACGCGTGACCGAATATACCCAGGTCGTCAGCACCGGGATGTGCACCGGCTAGCGGCGGCGCTGGCACCATGGGGAGTCTTTCCCAGTCGCGATTCACGCGGAACTCGCCCCGCCGCAGATATTCCTGAATGCTGGCGAGCCGATCTTCGCGCCGACGCAATCTCCCGTGCATGGCGACGAGAACAGCGAAACACAGAGCGAAAACGATAGCGACGATTTCTGCCGGCACTGGCGAACGCCTGCTCACGGCCACGAGCCAGATGAGCGCCGCAAGAACCAGAAAAAACGTCATGAGCCGGAGCACACTGATCACACCCCCACGTCGCCGGATTTCGGCGAGCGTAGTGCCCAATCGCGCGGCGCGATCGCGATAAACCTCGGCGACCTGCGCGGCGCTTCCGGGCGTCGCGGGAATCCCCTCTTGTTCAGCCAATTCAGCGCCAGTGATCATCATAGCAAGAACAGTATAAGAACATTATGTGACCACTATAGCGCCTCATACGTTGGAATCAATTCCATGCTCAGGAACTCCGTGGCGCGCCATTCGGCGTAGTAAAACGGGCGCCACGGTATCCGGCCGCTGACGAATCCAACGTGTCCACCCCAGTTCACGAATTCGGTGTGCAAGGCCGGATTGTCGTGGGCGATCCGGGAGACGTCGTCGAGCACATCGCACGGCAGGAACGGATCATCGCGTGCGCTCAGGAGCAAGGTAGGCACGCGGATGCCGGCGATGAATCGGATCGCGCTGCACTGCCCATAATAATCGGCCGCATCGCGGAAGCCATGCAGCGGCGCCGTCACGCCGTCATCGAAAGCGTAGAGCGAATGCGCGCGCGCAATGGCACTGCGGCGCACGGCGTCCGGAAAGCGTCGCTCCTTGGCGCGTGCCTTCTGTCGCAGCGAGCGGAGGAACCACGCCTCGTAGACGCGCGAAAAGCCATGGCCCACGCGGCGGGAACTGCGCGCCAGATCATACGGGACGGAAATGGCCGCCGCCGCCTTGACCTGCGATGGAAGCGTACGACCACGCTCGCCCAACCACTTGAGCAGGACGTTGCCGCCCAGTGACACGCCCACGACCACGAGAGGGCGCTGTGGCTGTGCGCTGCTCAGCGTCTGCACGAGGAAGTCCAGATCGCGCGTGTCACCCGAGTGATAGCACTGTGGCAGGCGATTCAACTCGCGTCCGCACGAACGAAAGATCAGGACATCCGCGGCCCAGCGCCGTCGCGCGGCCTCGTGCAGCAGCCCACGGGCATAGTGGGAACGCGCTGAACCTTCGAGTCCGTGCAGGACGATCAGTCGCGGGCGATCTTCCGGTGCGTCCAGACGCTCGAGTTCGAGAAAGTCGCCATCGGGCGTCTCCCATCGCTCGGTGCGCGTGACGGCATCGCATGGTCGGGGCACGAGCTTGCCCCAGAGCGTGTGCGCGTGCGCGCCCGGAATCCACCACGCCGCGCGATACGGATGCATCACGGGCAGCGCGGGCACAGCAATACCGCCCGGTTTGTGATCCGATAGATTTGGGGCACTCTCGAATTTCATCCCGATTGACGTACGCATGGAAGTCCAGATTTTCGGCACGCGCAAGAGCTCGGAGACGCGCAAGGCGCTCCGCTTCTTCGCCGAACGCCGGGTCAAAACGCATTTCGTGGACCTCGCTGAACGAGCCGCATCACGCGGGGAGCTCACGCGCTTTGCGCAGCGATTCGGTGTCGCCGCGCTCGTGGACACCGGGTCCCGGCGCTATGCCGACCTTGGGCTCCGTGCTGCCGGACTTTCCGACGAGCGCTGGCTCGAACGGCTCGTGGATGAACCGCTGCTGCTTCGCATGCCTCTCGTGCGCCAGCAGAACCGGCTGAGCATCGGGGGAGCCGAAGCGGAATGGAAATCCTGGCTGGCGGACACGTGACGACGGGGGGTTCACGCCTAGCGGTGCGGGTCCCGTCGTGACACAGATTTCCATTTCGGGCACCGCCGTGGAGTTCGGCGCGACGACGCTCTTTCGCGACATCACGTTCACGGTCGCCGCAGGCGAGCGCTGGGGCATTGTCGGCCGGAACGGCATCGGCAAGACGACGCTCTTCCATCTCATCACGGGCGAGATGACGCCGACCGCGGGTGTGATCGCGCGGCAGCCCGGACTGCGTTCGGTGCTGCTCGAACAGTCCCGGGATTTCGCCGGCGCGGTCACGGTCTGGGAAGCGGCCGCCGGCCAGTTCGCGGAGCTGCTCGACCTGGAGGCGTCGCTCAGCGCGCAGGCGGTGCGCCTGGGCGAACTGGGTGAACGCGCCACGGAGCGGGATCTCAATCGCTACGCGCATGATCTCGAACGCTTCGAGCGGGAGGGCGGCTATACGTTCGCGCCGCGTGTGGATGCCGTGCTGCACGGACTCGGCTTCGACCCGGTCGCAAGCCGCACGCGTCCGCTCGAACAGTTGAGCGGCGGTGAACGGGGCCGTGTGGGTCTCGCTCGTCAGCTCGTAGCGCCCGCCGATGTGCTGCTGCTCGACGAGCCCACCAACCATCTGGACCTGGAGACGACGGCCTGGCTGGAGCAGTACCTGCGCGACTGCGGCGAGACGGTGCTGCTGGTAAGCCACGATCGGGCCTTTCTGGAGAACGTGGTGGATCACGTGCTGCACTTCGAGGCCGGGACGGCCACGCCGTACACCGGCCCGTACTCCGCCTTCGTGCAACAGCACGCAGAACGGCAACTGGCGCAGCAACGCAGCTTCGAACAGCAGCGGAAGACGATCGCGCGCGAGGAAGATTACATCCGCCGGAACATCGCCGGGCAGAACAGTCGCCAGGCGAAGGGCCGGCGCAAGCGTCTCGAACGATTGCCGCGCCTGAGCGCACTGCCCAGTGAGGACGAGGCGATGGCGCTGCGGCTCCAAGCCGGTGAACGTGGCGGCAACCAGGTGGTTGTGGCGGATGGCGTGCGGCTTGGCGTGGACGGCCGCTCGCTCATCACGGACTTCACGGCAACGGTGCAGCGGGGCGATGTCGTGGGTTTCATCGGTCCCAATGGCACGGGCAAGTCCACGCTGCTGCGCGCGCTCATGGGCGAACGGGAGCTGATGTCGGGGGAGCTTCGCACCGGCGGGTCGGTCGAGCCGGCGTACTACCGGCAGGACCTGTCACAGGTGCCGGTGGATCGCTCGTTATACGACATTATCGGCGATCTGCGTCCAATGTGGGGACGCGGCGCGATCCTGGCTCATCTCGCGCGCTTCGGCTTTACGGATGACGCCGTCCAGCGTCACGCGGTGACGCTCTCCGGCGGAGAACGCGCGCGCGTGGCGCTCGCCATGATCATGCTCGCGCGCGCCAACCTGCTTCTGCTCGACGAGCCCACGAATCATCTCGACGTGGAGAGCATTGAGGCACTCGAAGACGCTCTGGAGCGCTATGATGGGACCACAATCCTCGTGAGCCACGACCGGGCACTACTTCGTGCCCTGGCCACGCGCGTATGGGTGCTGCACGACGGGCGGATCACGGATTTCGCGGGGAGCTTTGCGGATTGGGAGATCGCCAGCGCCGAGCGCGCCCACGCGGCGGTGGTGACCGCCGGCGAGGAAGAAGAACGGCGCCGCGTGCAGGAGCGCCGCATGACGCGACAGCGTCGCGCCACACAACAGCCGGATGCCGCCAACGCCCGGGCGCGGCAGCGGGCCATGGAGGAAGCGGAGGCCGGAGTCGAACGGCTCGACGCGCGAGTGGCGACCCTTACGAAAGCACTGGAAGATCCCGACCTGTATACGACGGCCGACGGCACAACGCGCGCGCTCGCGCTTGGCGCCGAACTCGATGCGGCGCGACGCGAGCTGGATGAGGCGTTCGCACGCTGGGAGGGAATGGCAACGGGAGAATGAAGAGCGGCCTGAAGGCTGGGCGACGGGCCGGGCGACATGCGAGGACCGTCGCCCAGCCCTGTCGTCAGTCGAATTCTCCGATGAAGCCGATTTCGGGCTCGAGCTGAAAGCCGAACTTCTCCCGCACGGCGCGCTGGGCAATCGCGATGAGCTCACGCACGTCCTTCGCCGTTGCGTGGCCAAGGTTCACCATGATGTTCGCGTGTATCCAGGAGATCTGTGCATCGCCGTGGCGGAAGCCCTTGAGCCCGCACTGGTCCACGAGCCGGCCCGCACCCACACCTTCGATCTTCTTGAAGATCGAGCCCGCGCTGGGGTGCCACTCGAGCCACGGATGGCGTGAGCCGCGCCAGCTCAGATTTTCCTGCATGATCCGGTGCATGATGGCGGGATCACCAGGCCGGAGCTGGAACGTGGCGGCAAGCACGACGTCGGCGCGATGGTGGAACACGCTGTCGTCATAGCCGAATTGCACGTACTCGCGGTCCACCGTGCGCCGTTCTCCTTCCTCGCTCAGAATGTCGCACGACTCGAATACCTCGGCGATGAACATCGTGCGCTCCCGCTCGGGCGCGGGCGAGAGAAAGTGCAGATTCTGCCAGACGGCGCCGCCCACAGTGCTCGGGATGCCCACGTAGTGCTCGAGTCCGGACCACCCGCGATTGACGGCATCCGGAATGAGATCGCGCATGATGACGCCGCTCTCGGCGCGAACCCCGCCGTCATCGTGCCACGCGACGTGCGATGACACGTTGCGAATGACGAGACCGCGATAGCCTCGATCGCCCACGAGAATGTTCGCGCCGAGTCCGAGCACGAACCACGGAACACCCGCCACGCGCGCGGCCATGACGGCATTCGCCAGGTCATCGGCAGACTCGGGCTCGTAGAAGAGATCGGCCGGGCCGCCGATGCGAAACGTGGTGTACGGCGCCAGCGGCACCGATGTGCGGAGGCGTGCGGGATCGAGCGCGGCGCAGAGCGATTCCACGGCCGGACCGGAGCGCAGCGACGTCATCTCGCTGCCCGCACTCAGCTATTCCCTGCCGGGACGGCCGGCATGGATGCCGCCGGTGTCGCGCGTCCGGCGAGCACGCGTTGCACATCCGCCAACGATCCGCCCGCCGCGCGCAACGCCACGAGCGCATGATAGACGAGATCGGCCACCTCTTCCGTGGCGCGACGCAGATCGTTGTCAGCGCACGCGGCCACGAGTTCCGCAGCTTCCTCGCCCAACTTCTTGAGGCGCAGGTTGCGATCTTCGAGCAGGCGCCGGGTGTAGCTCGGGTCATCGGCGCCGGCTGCCTGTGATGCCGGCTCCGGCTCCGACGGCGTGCGTCCCGAAGCACTCGCTTCGCGAGCGGCACCCGCGGCGCGACCCGCAATCGTGGCATCGAGCGCGAAGAGCGCATCGCCGGCATCCGGTCCCACGAAGCAGGACATCGATCCGGTATGACAGGCGGGTCCTGCGGGAATCACACGCGCCAGCAGTGTGTCGCCATCGCAGTCGCACGCCAGTGACACGACTCGCTGCGTGTTGCCACTGGTGGCGCCCTTGTGCCAGGGGCCGCGCTCCCGGGAGAAGTAATGCATCTCGCCACTCGCCAGGGTGCGCTCCACCGCGCGCCGATCCGCGTACGCGACCATGAGCACCTGCCCGCTCGAAGCGTCCTGCGTGACGACGGTGATCAGCCCTTCGCCTTTGGTGAAATTCAGCTGGGACAGGTCAAACATGCTGCTCCTCCGTCCGTTCATGATCCAGGGCATTCAAGATATCGCGTGCGCCCTCAGCCAGCGCACGATTGGTGGCGACGGCGCTGCCGGCGGATGCGGTCCGCGCCCCGTACCAGTCCGTGAAGGCACCGCCCGCTTCCTCGATGATCGGCAGAAACGGCGTGGCGTCCCAGACGCCGAGGACTCCGTCCACCATGACCTCCGCGCGTCCGGTGGCCACCAGCAGATACCCGTAGCAGTCGCCCCATGAGCGGCTGAGCGCGGCCCGGCTGGCGAGACGCCGCCACGCCGCGCGCTGCGAGGCGCTCCGCGGGAATTGCTCGTCGGTCGTGACAACCGTTGCCTGCGCGATGGACGATACCGCGGAGACGGAGCAACGGACACCGTTCCACCAGCATCCCTCTCCTGGCGCCGCCGCCAGCATTTCGGCCACTGCTGGATAGAACGCCGCAGCGGCGAGTACGGCGTCGCCCTCGGTGATGGACACCAGCGATCCCCAGAGGGGCACACCGCGAATGAACGTCTTCGTGCCGTCGACCGGATCGAGCAGCCAGCGCCGCGCGGTCCCCTCGCGCACGAGCCCGAACTCTTCTCCCAGGATGCCATCATCCGGGAAGTGCGCCTCGATCCAGCGGCGCGCGGTCGCTTCGGCCGAACGATCCGCAATGGTGACGGGCGAACCGTCTGCCTTCGTGTCCACGGCGACCCCAGGCCGAAAGTGTCTGAGCGCCGTCGTGCCGGCCAGCCGCGCCACCTCTTCCGCCGCCTCGAGCAGCGACGCCATCACGCCACCTCGCGAACGACGATGCCGCTCGACGCCAGACAAATCTTGATGTCGCGCACCGTCGTCAGGCCGTCGTGCACCATGCCCGCGACCAGCGCCGCGTCGGCCTCGCCGGCGTCGAGAACGGCGCGGACATCACTCGCCGAGCCCGCGCCGCCCGATGCAATCACGGGAACGTGCACGGCGCGCGCCACGGCGCGCGTGAGGTCGAGGTCATAGCCGCTGCGCGCGCCATCCTGATCAATGCTCGTGAGCAGGATCTCCCCTGCCCCGCGCGCCACGCACTGTCGGGCCCATTCCACCGCATCGAGCGTGGTCGGCGCCGATCCGCCGTAGATGCAGACGCGCCAGCTCCCGCCGACGCGCCGGGCGTCAATGCTCGCCACCACGCACTGCGCGCCAAACCGGTCCGCACACTCCGACAGCAGCGACGGGCGCTCGACTGCGGCCGTGTTGAGACTCACCTTGTCCGCGCCGGTGCGCAGCGCGCGCGCGACGTCCGCCACCGAGCGCATGCCGCCGCCAATCGTGAGCGGAATGAACAATTGCCCTGCCGTACGACGCGCGACATCGAGCAGCGCGCCGCGCCCCTCGGCGCTGGCGGAGATATCGAGGAAGACCAGTTCATCGGCCCCGTCGGCTTCGTAGCGGGCAGCCAGCTCGACGGGATCGCCCACGTCGCGCAGCGCGGTGAAGCGGACTCCCTTCACCACGCGACCGTCCCGAACGTCGAGACAGACGATGACACGACGCGCCAGCATCAGCGTACGTCCAGATGCACCGCTCCCTTGGTGCTGAAGACGGCGTCGCCCTCACACAGGGCATCGCGCAGCGCGAGCCCCAGTGCCTTGAACGCCGCTTCGATGACGTGATGGCGGTCGCGGCCGCGCAGCACGCGCACGTGCAGGGTGGCGGCCGCGTGATCGGCGAATGAACGCATCCAGTGGTCGTAGAACGAACTGGGGAGCGGACCACGATAGTACGGCCTGCCGCCCAGATCGAGCGCGACGTCCACGAGTGCGTCGTCCATGGGAATCACCGCATGGCCGTAGCGAGCGGATTGCGCGGGCAGCATCGCGCGCAGCGCCTCACCGGTCGCGATCGCAACATCTTCCACGAGATGATGGCGGAGATCGCCGTGGGCGTCCACCGAAAGGTCGAGACCCGAGTAACGGGCGAGCGTGCCCAGCATGTGATCGAGGAACGCTTCGCCGGTGGCGACCGTAGCCTCTCCGCTGCCGCGTTGCATCTCGATGCGCACACGGGTCTCCCCCGTTTCCCGTACGACGACTGTCATTCGCAGCGCTCCATGGTCATTCGGCAAACTCCTCGGCGACGGTGCGCCCATCCAGCACGCCCGTGTACAGGGCCATGCCCACTACCGCGCCCGCGACCCCGCGGTCCGCCAGTTCGTGCAGGCCGTAGAGCGAGGCAATCCCGCCCGACGCGATCACCGGATGCGCGGACAGCTCTGCCACCTCCTCCATGAGGAAGAGATCCGCGCCGGCGAGCTGTCCTTCGCGATGCACCGCCGTCACGAGGACGCCGGCCAGATCATGATCGTTGAGCGACTCGATGATGCTGGCGATGTCCCAGGCCATGGTATGCGACCACCCGTGCGTGGCGAGGCGGCGCCCGCGGACATCGGCGGCCACGATGATCCGCCCCGGAAACAGGGATGCCACCTCATCGAGCCACACCGGATCCTCGATGGCCCGCGTTCCGACGACGACGCGATCGGCGCCGCCCATCACGAGCCGGTCCACCTGCGCGATGTCGCGTACGCCGCCACCCACCTGAATGCCGGCGTCCACCTCACGCAGGATGTCCTGCACCAGGTCGGCATTGTCGCCGCGCTCGGTGGCGGCATCCAGATCCACGACATGCAGGCGGCGAAAGCCCAGGCGCGCCCAGCCGCGCGCCACCTCCACCGGATGCTCCAGGCGGACGCGCTCCTGCTCATAGCTGCCGCCGACGAGCTGAACGCACTTGCCATCACGCAGATCCACCGCCGGAATCACGATCACGATCGGGCCTCTCGCAGAAATGCGTGGACGAGCGCCACGCCGGGAGCGGAACTCTTCTCGGGGTGAAACTGCACGCCGACGGCGCGATGTGCACGTACCATGGCCGGAAACCGATCGCGCTCGTGCAGGGTCCAGGCCCGTATCGTCGTCGCGTCCGACGGCTGGCACACGTAGCTGTTTGCGTAGTAGGCCATTCGCAGGGCCGAGGTGCGCAGCAGCGGGTCGCGCGCGTCATCAATGGTGTTCCATCCAATGTGCGGAATGCGCCGCGCCTGCAGCCGGCATACACGCCCCGCGATGACACCGAGACCGCTGCCGGTTCCCTCATCACTCCTGTCAAAGAGCAATTGCATGCCCAGGCAGATGCCCAGACACGGCAGTCCATCCAGCACCGCATCGCGCATGACCTGCAGGCCGGGCGCCAGGCGTGCCGCCGCGGCACCAAACGCGCCCACACCGGGAAGCACCAGCACATCGGTGTTCACTACCGCACGTGCGGGATCATCGTCCATGCGCAACCGAACGTCCGGAAGCGCGAGCGACTTCGCCAGCGAGTGCAGATTCCCCGCTCCGTAGTCAAAGATCGTCACGCGCACTGGCGTGCCTCATCGAGCGCGCGCAGGGCTGATTCCATCAGCGACCAGGGGCCGATCGTGATGCGAAGCGCATCACCCAGGCGCGGCAGCGATGCGAACGGTCGCACGGCAACACCCCGCTCCCGCATGCGCCGGGAGAGATCGTGGGCGTCACCAACCGGAACCAGCACGAAGTTCGCGTGGGAAAGTACCGGATCGAGGCTGCGCGCGGCCAGCGCCTGCGTGAATCGCTCCCGGATCTCAATGGCTTCGGCAACGTGGGTACGGACCCAGGGCATGTCGTCCTGCAGCGCAGCAATCGCCGCGCGTTCGGCCAGGGCATTCACCTTGTATGGTCCGCGCGACTTCTCGACTTCCGCCACCAGTGCCGGGCTGCCCACCGCGTAGCCCACGCGCAGCCCGGCCAGCCCGAATGCCTTGGACAGCGTGCGCGTCACAAGCACATTGTCGAACCCGGGGGCCTCACGGGCCAGCCCCGGACCCATGAACTCCGCATACGCCTCATCGAGGATGACGACGCCGGGCGCTTCGCGGATCACGCGGTCGATGGTGGCGCGCCGTGCGACGGTGCCCGTGGGGTTGTTGGGCGAGCAGAGGTAGATCACCGTGGCGCGCGTCGCCAGCAGTGCATCGGCGTCCACGTCGAACGTCGCGGTGAGCGGAACGGGCACCCCGTGCAGTCCGTTCATGCGCGCGAACGTGGGAATCATCTGGAACGATGGATCGGGATAAGCAATTCCCTGCCCCGGCTCCGCGAACGCACGAATGGCCGAGTCGAGTACATCGTCCGAGCCGCAGCCCGTGACGATCGCATCGGGTATTACGCCTGTGTAGCGGGCGAGCGCCATCTTCAGCTCCGAGGCGTAGAGCGCGGGATAACGCGTGATCGTATTTCCGGCCGCACTGTGCACGACACGCTCGGCGCAGGGAGGCATGCCCCACAGATTGGTATTGTCGCTCAGGTCGATGCGGGCCGGCGTGCGGTCGGGCGCGTAGAGGGTGATATCGCGATAGCTCTCACGCGACCGCGGACGGGCCGCGGCGGATGTGGCCGAGAACACGGGATCCCGGCGCCACGCACTGGCCGCCGCGGCGTGCGCGGGTAGCCCTTCGGCCGTCGCGAACGTCGTCACATCAGTCGCCAGGCGCGCTGCCGCTTCGGGCGACACGCGCTGCCACGTCGTGACGCGCAGGAAATCCGCCATGGAAAGGCCGGAGTAGACGCGCGCCGCACGGCCGGTTGGCAGCACGTGATTGGCGCCCGTCATGTAGTCCCCGAACGCCACGGAGCTGGAGGACCCAAGAAATACGGTGCCCGCATTGCGTATGCGTGGCAGGAGGGCGCCGGGTTCGCGCACCGCGAGGAGCAGATGCTCGGGCGCGTATTCCGCGGCAAACGCCAGCGCCTCCGCAGGCGTATCGTACCAGAGCACGGCACCGCGTGCGGCGAGCGCCTCGCGAATCGTCACGCAACGCGGTTCGCTATCAACGCGCGTGGCCACTGCCTGAATAATCGCGCGGGCACTCCTCTCGCTCGACGCGAGCGCCAGCACAGCCGCACGCGGATCGTGCTCGGCCTGCGCGAGCAGCTCGCCTGCGACGAGGCACGAATCCGCGCTGTCATCGGCAATGATCAGCAGTTCGCTGGGACCGGCGGGCGAATCAATGCCCACCGCCGTCATGACCTGCAGCTTGGCCTCCGCGACATACGCGTTCCCGGGTCCGACGATGCGATCCACGCGCGGCACGCTCGCCGTTCCGAAGGCCATTGCGGCAACCGCGCCGGCGCCGCCAATCGCGAAGACGCGATCCACCCGGGCAATGGCCGCGGCCGCAAGCACCGCCGGCGAGGGCAGCCCATCCGCGCCGGGTGGTGAGCAGAGAATGACTGTTTCCACGCCGGCAACGCGCGCGGGAATGGCTCCCATGAGAACGCTGCTCGGATAGGCGGCGCGTCCGCCGGGCGCATACACCCCAACGGTGCCCAGCGGATCCGCGCGCCGGCCGACGGTCACGCCGGGCTCGGTCTCGATTTCCACAGAAGGCGGCAGAAATGCCTGGTGCGCCGCGCGAATGTTGCGCGCCGAGCGTTCCAGCGCAGCGCGCAGCGCCGGATCGAGATTCTCGAGCGCGCGCTGCACGCGCTCGGCATCGACTTCGAGGGCATGCAGCTCCACGCCGTCCAGTGAGTGAGCGAGCGCACGGAGCGCGCGGTCCCCTTCCCCGCGCACCCGTGCGATAATATCCGCGGTTTGCCGCCGCACGTCCGCATTGCAGGACGTGGAGCGGTCGATCAACGCCGGCAGCTCTGCCGACACGTCACGGAGCGCGCCGACCATGCGAAACAGGGAGTCGGTCATGGCATCAACCGCTCGATGCGCGTCACGAGAACGCCCTCTGCGCCCAGCGCTCGGAGATTCGAGATCGTCCGGTAGATCGCGCACTGCGGTACCACGGCGTGCACAGCCACGTGCGTTCCGCCATTGAGCAGATCGATCACGGTAGGGCCGTTGAGCCCTGGCAATACCGCACGCACGCGGTCGAGCGTCGCCCGCGGCACGTTTGCCATGACGTACCGCTTGCCGCGCGCACGGATCACGGACTCCAGCGCATCACTCAGCTCCTGGAGTGGGGGCGGCACAGAACCATCAGGGCCGGGTGCCGCGATGAGCCGTGCACTCGATTCCATGACCGTGCCGATTTCACGCAGACTGTTCACGCGCATGGTGGATCCTGTTGAGACGAGATCCACAACGATGTCGGCGATACCCAGATGGGGCGCGATTTCGGCGGCGCCCGAAACGGGTACGAGCGTCACCACGCGTCCCGCTGATTCGAAGAAGCGCCGCGTGAGACGGGGAAAGACCGTCGCGACGCGCGGTGCGCCTCGCACATCGTCCAGCGAGGCGATTCCCGCCCCTTCCCGTGCCGCCACGACCAGCCGGCATGCGCCGAACTCGAGGTCGAGGAGCTGCGTAAGCTGCCGCTCCGATTCGCACACCAGATCCCACCCGGTGATGCCAGCCGCCGCCGCGCCGTCCGCGACGAATTCAGGGATATCCTGTGCCCTCACGAAAATCGCCTCGAACTCGCCGCCGAGCGAGGCGGTGAGTGCGCGGTCGCTACGGGCACGCACATCGAGCCCGGAGTCGGCCAACAGTTCGCGGACATCGTCGGCGAGCCGGCCCTTGTTGGGAAGCGCGATCTTCAACATGACGCGCTCCGTCGATCATTCATGACTGCTCTCTCCGCCCATGCACCGGGCACGGGTGTCTCGTGGTACGGCTCTGCCTCTGATTAAGCAGAGCACAAAAAAAGCGGCCCGTCCGGAACTGGACGGGCCGCCGCTGGCGCTGGCGTAATCGCGTGGTGCCTGGCTTAGCCGATCACCCGCATACGCGCACGCCGCCACGACCCGTTCGGGTGTGGTGATGATGGTGCGCGAAATGGCGAGCGGTCATTGGCATGCGGCAACGCTAATCGGAGCCGGGTGGAAATTCAATGGGATGCGCCAGGAAGCACATCAAAGCAGCAACGGGGCCGATCGGCGCGATCGCAGCACTCATGAACCGGAGCGCCGACGATGTCGGAGAGCAGCGTTTCGACGGCGACGCAGACTTCGGGGTGTTCATGCACGGCGGCACCGAGGGGACAGCTGAGCCCCCGGATACGCAGCGCGCCGTCGCTGTCCACCACTTCGGCCACACCGCCGATGTCATTGAGCATCCGAGCCGCGCGCTCGGCGCGCTCTCTGGTGGTACCGGTGCCCGGTGTCTCCGTGGCGGCGAGGCGGTGCCCCACCGTGCGCATCACGGCGTCGAGCTCCTCCGGCGGCAACTGGTGAGAGAGCACGTCGAGCAGTTGCTGAAGAATCGGCACGTAGGCGCTGGAGAAAAGCGGCTCGGCGTCTTCCGCGATGCGGTACGTGTAGGCGGGCTTCCCGACCCCACCGCTGTGCGAGACGCCTTGCAGGACGATGCCATCGCGTTCGAGAGTGGCCAGGTGCGCCCGCACAGCGTTTCCAGTAAGGCCGAGCGCGCGCGCGATCTGGTCAACGGTCAGGCTCGCGCGTCGTAACAACGCGACAATGCGGCCGCGCGTGCTTTCGTAAAATCTTTGACTCCAGCGATTTAGAACCATTCTTGGCTCCTAGGTTCAGGGAATGGTAATAGCGTCGCGCAAGAAATACAATATTTCAAAGTTTTCCTTGACATTTTATGGCTAAGTCTGTACGATTGCCGCACCCGCCGGAGGGTCTGGCGGCGGAGTTGGGCAATAACCTCATGGAGGGATGCATGCGCCACCTGATTATTCCTGCTGCCGGGCTCGCCATTCTTGGCGCGTTCGCCGTACCGAGTATAGCTCGGCCCGCTTCACCTGACGGTACGAACATGGCGCGCGTCGCCGCACAGCAGAAGCTGGACGATCCCACGATCGTCGCGATCTTCGATGCTGCCAATACCGATGACATCGAGACTGGTGACCTCGCCGCCAAGCGGGGCAGCACCAAGGAAGTGCGCCAGCTCGGCGCGATGTTCGCGCGCGACCATCGTCAGGTTCGCCAGCAGGGCAGGGATCTCGCCAAGAAACTGGGCGTAACTCCCACTCCGCCCAAGGACAACAGTGCCGCCGACCAGGCCAAGGTGATGGAAACGCTGCGCTCCAAGCAGGGAGCGGATTTCGACAAGGCCTATCTGGAGCACGAGGTCGCATTTCACAAGCAGGTCATTGATGCGATCAACCAGACACTGCTGCCTGCGATCCAGAATGCGGAACTCAAGGCGCTCGTGGTGAAGGTCGCGCCCGCGTTTCAGGCGCACCTGATGGCCGCGCAGCATCTCGAGGACACACTCGCGAAGTAGCTCGCGAAGTAGCGCCGACGTTGCGACGCATACGCTGGCGCTGGTATTGCCGTCATTTCGCGGCAGAGGCACGTTGCCTCGACAACCGCAACGGAGAGTGCAGCCATGGCTGAGGCGCCATCGACCCTGACGGGTCCCGATCTGAAAATGGGCATGCCGCTGACGGAGCTGGCGGATGGCGCAATGCGCCTTGGTCACGCTGATGGCGAGGCAGTGCTCCTGGCGCGGCGCGGTGGCGAGGTGTTCGCCATCGGTGCAACGTGTACGCACTATGGTGGCCCGCTCGCAGAGGGGCTGATGGAGGGAGACACGGTCCGCTGTCCATGGCATCATGCCTGTTTCAGTCTGCGAACCGGGGAAGCGCTACGGGCACCGGCGCTGAATCCGGTGCCGTGCTGGGCGGTGGAGCAGCGCGACGGCCGCATCTATGTGACGCAACGAAGCGAACGCGCGCCGCTCGCGACCACGCCAACACCGTCGCGACGCGGGTCTCCCGCGCCGCGGGCGGTGGTCATTATCGGAGCCGGAGCGGCGGGGCACGCGGCAGCCGAAATGTTGCGCAGGGAAGGGTATGACGGCGCGATCACCGTGGTGGACGCCGATCCGGACGCCCCGTACGACCGCCCGAATCTGTCGAAGGATTATCTGGCCGGGAACGCACCGGAGGAATGGATTCCACTTCGGCCGCCTGACTTTGCTGCGCAGCACGGCATTGAAGTCGTCCGAACCCGGGCAACCACAATCGACGCCGGGAAGCGACAGGTGTCGCTCGAGGGAGGCGGGGTTCTCGGGTTTGACCGGCTGTTGCTTGCAACGGGCGCCGATCCGGTGCGTCTCACGACGCCCGGCATGGACCAACCGCACGTGCATTACCTGCGCTCGCTGGCGAACAGCCGGGCGATCATCGCCGGCGCGGCGTCGGCAAAGCAGGCGGTTGTCGTGGGATCGAGCTTCATCGGACTGGAAGTGGCTGCGTCGCTCCGGGCTCGCAACATCGGCGTGCACGTCGTGGCGCCGGACAAACGGCCTCTGGAACGCGTCTTGGGGCCCGAGATGGGCGACTTCATCCGGGGCCTTCACGAAGAACACGGCGTCGTCTTTCATCTCGAACGGACGGTCGCGGAAGTGCATCCCGGCTTCGTGGTGCTGTCGGACGGTACGAAGGTAGCCGCTGACCTGGTGGTGGTGGGCGTCGGCGTTCGGCCCAGGGTGGGGCTCGCCGAGCGTGCCGGGCTCGCGATGGACCGGGGTGTAGCGGTCAGCGAGTATCTCGAGACGAGCGTTCCCGGAATTTTTGCAGCGGGGGACATTGCGCGCTGGCCCGATCCACGAACGGGCGCGCGCATCCGCGTGGAGCATTGGGTGGTGGCGGAGCGGGCGGGGCAGGTGGCGGCCCGCAATCTGCTGGGGGCCCGGGAACCTTTTGCCATGACGCCGTTTTTTTGGAGTGCCCATTACGACGTCCCGATCAACTACGTGGGACACGCCGAGCAGTGGGACCGGATCGAGCTTTCGGGCGACATCGCGAAGCGTGATTGTGTGCTTTCGTACTATGCCGGCGATACGCGGCTCGCGGTGGCGAGCATCTTCCGCGATCGCGAGAGTCTCGAGGCGGAAGTGGTGATGGAGCAGCAGGCCGTCACGTCGTAAGCAATCTGGGGGTCTGGAGGGGGAGATCGCAGGAGCTCGGCGGAACGTCGAGCTCCTGGTTTTTCGGCATTTGGTTCAAGCTTCGATTGTTTCAGCGTTTATCAGTGTTCCTCATCAATCATTCGGAGGCAGGATATGCGAGTCGCACTGTTCTTGGTGCTGGCGGGAGCGCTTGCCGGTTGCGGCGGCAGCGGTGGGGGTCCGACAAACACGCTGGTTTTCACGAGTCTTGCCGTTTCGCCCGCGACCCAGACCATTGCCCCCGGCGCGACGGCGCAATTGAGCGCGACGCCCAAGGATCAGAACGGCCATGCGATGAGCGGGATCGGCGCGGCAACCTGGTCGTCAGCCGATGCCACAGTTGCCTCCGTGGATCCCAATTCGGGACTGGTCACCGGCGTAGCCGCCGGCGGGCCAGTTGCCATCACAGCCACCGCCACCGGCGCGGGGATCACGAAGACCGGGACATCGAGCATCACGGTGGCGGTGGCCACCGGCACCGCGTCCGTGACGGCGACCACGTCCCAAACGTTCGACCCGTCGACCGTGACCATCACGCACGGCGGGACCGTGACGTGGACGTTCCAGTCGTTGACGCACAACGTGACATTTGACAATGTCACCGGTGCTCCTTCGAACATCGGCGACACCGCCAATCAGAGTATCGCGCGCACGTTCCCCACAGCTGGCACGTTCACCTATCACTGCACGATCCATCCGGGAATGAACGGCACGGTCGTCGTACAGTAGCGCGGCGTCTCCGTGTCGGTATCGAAGTCCTCACGAGTTGGCGAGCTGCAGTTGTCGCAGCTCGCCAACGCTGTCCCACTGTGCGGTGGGCCGGGCATGGGCTTTGCTTTGACGCCCTGTTGTGAATAGCTTCAGAGTGCTCCGCATTTTCCTCTCGCGGAGTTTCTCGCAACTTCGATTGCACGGACCTGGAGGCCTCTAGAAATGCGGTTTATCGGAACAGCGCTGCTCGCAGGTGTGTTCGTACTCGGCGCGTGCGCTGGTGGGGAGAACAAGGCGGGGACGGCGGACACGACGGCCGCATCAGCGGCTGCCGCACCGGCGCCGGAATCGAGCGCGTCAGCGCCGGCCGGCAGCACCAGCACGGCCGGTGCCGCGGCTGGTGGGATGGCGGCCAAGCCGATCACGGGAAAGACGTGGGAAGTGAAGATGATGGGTGATGAGAAGGGGTATCGCTATGAGCCGGCCAAACTGACGATCAAGCAGGGAGACGGGGTGAAGTTCGTGATGGTGTCGGGCGGACCGCACGACGTCGCGTTTGCCGACAGCACGATTCCTCCTGGCGCCGCGCCGCAGCTCACCGCCAACATGCCGGATCAGATGGCTCCGCTGGAGAGCAATTTCTTCATGAATCCGAATGACGGGATCACCGTTTCGTTCGCGGGAGTACCGAAGGGGACATATGCCTTCCACTGCATCCCGCATCTCGCCATGAACATGAAGGGCGAAATCATCGTTCAGTAATTACAGCGCGACAGCAGAAACGCTGCTCGTCTGTCGGGGGCGGGGGTGCATGGCACCTCCGCCCCCATTACGTTATCCCCGCCTCGCGCTGCCTCATTCGTCGCCGCTCCGTTTCTCCTCCCGCCGCGATCCCACACCATGTCCCGACTCTCCGCATACGGTACCATTCTCGCGCTCGCCCTGCCGGGCTGCGCGTCGACGTCGCGATCCGCCGCGTCAGGTGCGGCGCAGCCGGCGGCACCGCTTCGATCCAGCGCCGTCCTTGACACGAACATTGCCGCGAGGACCGCGGGCATGGAAAAGCGCAACGGGTTCATCCCGGTCTACCTGGATGCACAGGGCGAGAAGATCTATCTCGAGATTCCGCGCGACTCGATGCGGGTCCTGTACTTTCTCTCGCTGGCTACCGGATTGGGCTCCAATCCCATTGGACTGGATCGCGGCGCGGATATCTCCGCCAACGTGGCGCGCTTTGACCGCGTGGGCGATCGCATGCTGGTCGTGTTCGAAAACTGGAACTATCGCGGTGGCGACAGCAGCAATCCGGATCACGCGCGTACGGTCCGCGAATCGTTCCCCCCCAGCACGGTCGGTGCGCTTCCCATCCTGGCGACGAATGGCGGTCGCTTCCTGGTGGACGCGACGGACTTCCTCTACCGGGACTGGGTGAATGTGTCGGCCACGCTCGCGCGCAACGGGCAGGGGAGCTATGCCGTGGCGCGAGACCGGTCGAGCATCTACCGGCCGTACACGAAGGCGTTCCCCACGAATACCGAGCTGGATATCTCGCTCACCTACGTGCTGTCGGGCGGTCAGCCGGGCCGCATTGTTTCGACGATCCTGCCGGACGCACGGGCCCTGACCCTGCGCCAGCACATCTCGCTGCTCGCGCTCCCGGACGGCGCCTACGAGCCTCGCGCGCTCGATCCGCGAGTCGGGTTCTTCGGCCTGACGTTCAAGGACTACGCGCAGCCCATTCAGGGATCGCTCGAGCAGCGCTGGATCGCGCGCCACCGGCTCGAGCGCGTGAACCCCGCTGATCCGCACAGTGCGATACGAAATCCGATGGTCTACTACGTGGATCGGGGCATTCCCGAGCCCATTCGCACGGCGGTGAAGGAAGGCGTGAGCTGGTGGACCGATGCTTTTGCCCGGGCCGGGCTTCCGGGCGCCTTCACGGTGGAGGATCTGCCCGAGGGGGTGGACCCGATGGATGCACGATACAACGTGGTGCAGTGGGAGAATCGCAACGAGCGTGGCTGGTCCATTGGCGGTGCGCTCAGCGATCCTCGTACCGGGGAGATTCTCAAGGGCATGGCACGGCTGGACTCGCACCGCGAGCGCACCGACTACAACCTCTACGCGGGACTCATGGGAGCCGCGAACTCCGCCGCGGATACGGCATTTGTGCTGGCTCGCGCGCGGCAGAAGGCGGCGCACGAAGTCGGGCACACCCTCGGGCTCGCGCACAACTACATCGCGTCCACATACGATCGCGGTTCGGTGATGGATTATCCGCCGCCGCGCGTCCGCCTCGATGCCAATGGCAACATCGACGTGAGCCAGGCGTACGCCGCGGGGCCGGGGGCGTACGACATCTGGGCGATCCGCTGGGGATATGGCATCTTTCCGAGGGGGACCGAGGCGGATTCCCTCGCCGCCATCGTGCGGGACGGCATCCGGCACGGCTACCTCTTTCTTTCCGATGCCGACGCGCGGCCGGAGTTCGCGAGCGACCCGCGTGTGAATCTGTGGGACGATGATTCGAGCGCATCCCGATTCCTGCAGGATCAGATGGCCGTACGGCGCGTGGCCATGAACCGCTTCGGACTGCGCAACATTCGACCGGGAGAACCGGTTGCACTGCTGCAGGAGCGGTTCGTGCCCATGTACTTTCTGCATCGCTTCGCCATCAGTGCGCTGGCCAGGACCATAGGCGGGATGGAATACGCGAATGCGGTGGACGGCGATGCGCAGCAGGAGACGCGTCCCATTGCCGCGGTCCGCCAGCGGGCGGCGCTGCACCAGCTCCTCGGTGCACTGGCCCCGGAGGAACTCGCCATTCCGGATACCGTGCTCACGTTGCTCGGGCCGCGCCCGTTCTCATGGGGGAATTCCGTGGAACTCTTCCAGAGTCGCACGCGGCCCGCGTTCGATGAAGTTGGCGCGGCCCGCACACTGGCGCAGATGATCGTCGATGCCGTGCTGCAACCCGACCGGCTGGGACGCGTGGCGCAATTTGCCGCGCACGGGTCGGACCGGCTTGGGCTTGGCGAGGTCATGGACTCGCTGGTGGCCGCCACATGGAGCGGGCCGGCTCCCCGGACCGCGAAGCTGGCGGCGCTGCAACGCGCCGCGCAGCGCGCCGTGACGGATGGGCTGCTCGTGCTGGCGGCCGATACGACGGCTGCGCCGGACGTGCGGGCGATGGCGGAGCTGAAGATCGCGGCGCTGCGCCCGATAGCGGCGGAGCGCGCGCGGCATCCCGGCCCGGAGGTGAGCCAGGCGCACTGGACGGCGATTGCGGGCGATCTGACGCGATGGGTCGAGCGACGCGAGCCACCCCGGGTGACGCCGCCGCTCGTGGCGCCGCCCGGAGATCCCTTTGGCGAACCCTGAATGAGCGACACGCGGGACTACACGCCGGGGACATTCGGGCGGCGTGCGCGCAATGTGTACCGGCGGCCGCTGCTCTTCGGGGTGGTGGCCGTGAGCGTATTCATGGTCACGCTCATCGTGCTGCTGCTCATTCCACGCGAGGCCCAGCGCGCGGCGCAGGTCGCCGGTGCTCTGGTGCCGAATCCGGGCGCGCGGCGTGACACAACGCAAATTCTTCTTCATCTGCAGGCCGTGGAGCAACTGGCACATCTCGCCGACAGCACGCGTGCGGCGGCGCTCGAGCTGAGCCGTCTGCGTGCGGCCGCTCTGGACACGCTCGCGCCGGTGGAGCGAGCCCGGCACGATTCGCTGCTCGCCGCCATCGCCGCACTCGCGAGTCTCATGCAGCGTGCGCAGAATGCGCCGCTGCCGGCTTCGTATCGGGCGCTGGGTGAGTCACCCGGGATACGCGGTGATCGCAGAGTGAGGGTCCTGCTCGACTCACTGGGCGTGATCGAGAAGACGCGGTCGGATCTGGGCGCATCGGGAGAGGTGGATCCGATCTTCGTGGCGCTGACGTCGCGGGCGACGGAAATCGGCAAGGGAGTGGTGGCGATTGCCGCGGAGCGGGTGGGGCAGCTGCGACAGGAGGCGGCGCGCCTTGTACCAAGGCCATCGCCGGCGTCAACCGTGGATACGATCGCGCTGCGCGTGCTGCGCGATTCGCTGGCCGGCGTGTCCGATTCCGTACAGCGGGAGCTGGCGAGCGCTCGCGAAGCGAACGCAGCGGTGACGGCTCGTGAAGAGCGAGCCCAACGCGTGGCGGCGCTCGGTGCCACCCCGCTCGCCATGCTGGCGGCGGCGCTCGTAATGGGGCTGGCGGTCGGGTTCGGCGTGTCGTTCGCATTCGAGCTGCAGCGGCCGCACGTGGCAGACGGCGCGGAGGCAGTGGCGATTGCCGTGGCGCCCGTGCTCGCGCGAATCGCGGGCTCCGCATCCGACGTATCGCGGCGGCGCTCGGCGGATCGCGAGGTGCCGCCCCTGATCGAGCTGGAGGCGGACGTGTATCGCATGCTGTACACGCAGCTCGCAGATCGAAGCTTCAACTTGCCATTCGTGGTTGTGGTGGGTGACGACCCATTGGTGACCGCGGCCGTTGCTGCCAACCTTGCGGCAGCGGTGGCGCGCCAGGTCCGCACCGTGTTGCTGGTGGACACGGATGTCGCCACCCAGTCGGTCAGTTGGGTGACTCGAACGCCAGGTGGACCGGGGCTGGCGGACGTGCTTAGTGGCCGAGTCGCATGGCCGGAGGCCATTGCCAGCGTCGTGGTGGGACGGGAGCGTACCATGGATGTTCTCGCAAGTGGAACACGGGATGCATCGCGAGCGCAGGGTGCGGGAAGCGCGGAATCAGAGGCTGCGGGTGAGATGGGTACTGCCAGGGAGCTGGATGCAATCCTGGAACATCTCCGGCGGCGATACGAGAGCATCCTAGTGAACGCCCCGGCGCGCCGCGGGGCGGAACTGCATCAGGTGGTGGGAGAAGCCATGATTCTCCTGTTGTGCGTTCGGACGGCGCGGACGTCGACCGCGGTGCTCCGAGATCTGGTCGGCGAGATCGCGCGACGGGGTGCAGTGCTGAGAGGGTTGGTGATATGGGAGCGGCCCGATCCCGTGGCCATTGCACCGCGGCCACCGTGACAGGGCAGTTGACCGATCGGGCATCCGCTCGTATTTAGTGGAACGCGTAACTCGCCCCTGGGCGGAACGCGTCGGTCAACGAAGTGATTTGTTCCCGCAGTCATCCGAAGTCTTTGCGCAAGCTGGGGTGCCAATGACGTGGCGTCGAGGAGGGTGGAGTAACGCGGTTCGTGCGGGCGCTGCCGTGATGGTGATGCTGGGCGCCGCGGCATGTAGCGATCAGTCAGGTGTGAGCGCGCCCGAGGTTCCGGTGGTGCCGGCGGCACAACCCAACGTGCTCGGGACGGTCGAAGGACAGGTAGATGCCAACGGGAAGGTGACATTCACGCCAATTGGCGGCGCGAGCGTGCGGCTCGCACCAGGGGTCAGCGCGAGCGTGTACGGCACACAGGGCGTGAACGTGTTGCTGTACGCGACGCCCACGGTCATCACCACCGTCGGCTTGAACACGACCTGGACGTTCAATGTCGGCATCCAGAACCTCCTGGCATATCCCATCGGAGCCAGCCAGGCCGGGTTGGTTCCCAGTGATACACTGGGGCTGTACGTTGCGATCATCTCCGGGCCAACAGTGACGACGGGGAACTGCATCGCGTGTGTCGTGTCCTTTGATCAGGCGGGAACCGGAACCTTCACCGCGACAGACCAGCCGTATGTCTACTGGCATGACCGGCTGACGGCGCACGGCGGCGGCAAGGATACGACGACGGTTCGCCTGCCATTCACGTTCACGGCGTCCAGATCAGTGACCGGTTTCCGCTTCACCATGATCGTGGGTGCGGCCTGGCCACCCCCGCAACAAACGGTCTGGAGCGCCTACTACAACGCCGCCACGGACTCGGAACCGGACTTGCATGGCAAGCCGCCGTGGAAAAAGACATTCATGGCATTTCTGGGTGGGACGGCCGGGGCGGAAAGCTGGGGATCTGGTGCGTTGACGCTGAGTGGGAGCGGCGGTCAGAACATCTATTTCTATCGGGCCGATTCGCTCGCTGCTGCAACGCCGGCGGTAATCGAGGCGAACATGCAGGTGAGCGGCAACGGGACGAGACAGACCTTGCCGGAAGTGGTATTCGGGCTCGCGGACGATGCGCGCAAGCTGGCCATGGTGGGACTATCGCAGAACAGAGTGGGGTTCGTCAGGTTCGCGCCCTCGTTTCTACCGACTTGGGGCTTCATCAGCGCGACCCTGAATGCGCCAGCCAGCCCCAGTTCTCCGCACACGTATCAGTTGCAGAAGTTCGGGGCGGACAGCGTGGTGCTCTACGTTGACGGCGTGCACACGCTGGCCACGACCTACGCATCACTGCCGCGGGCGCCGGCACTACTGCCAATCACCTCCACGGCCATCTTCGGGACGGGGAGCATCAGTCAGAAGGCGAACTCCGAGTGGTTCCACATGACGTACACGATTGGCGCGCTCGCGGTGGGGCCAATGGCCCCCTAGCGAGCCCGCGCGTATTCGCTTTGTTTGTTTGAACGCTGGGATTTTGGGTTCACGGATGCCACGGGGATTCCAGAGCGTGAACAACGACATGACGCCTGAGTTGACAAAGCGCACGTGGACCGCGCCGAGCCTGATTCGCCACGAATCGCTCACGGTTCTCACGCAGAGCTTTCTGGGGGGCGATCTGGGCTTGCAATTCGCGCTTCTTCAGATCCCGTGCAGCATCACGCCCAGCAACCCGAACTGCTTGCCTGGTGGCCCGGGCGGTACTGTGCCAGGAAGTAGTAGTGGCTCTTCGGGGATCGGTGGTGGAGTAATGCCCATGCTCGGTGGTGGGGCAGGGGGACACCGGCGCATCCTGTAGTCTGTGTCGCGCCCCGAAAACGCAGTAGTGCCGGGGCTGGCGCAGTCACCTGCGGCCATCGCGACCGGTGAGCCCGTTACGCATGAGTGGCGTCACGGGCTCATTGATGCCAGAGCCAGCGGCGGCGACACCCTCCTGTTTCACACCGCGGCCCGTGCCGTGCTCCACGTGCGGCACGGCCGACTCGTGCGCGGTACCGGCTATTCCGCCGCTCCATCATCCGCGCGCCGGGAACTAGTACGTCTTGGCGCACAGCTCGTGCTGCGCGGACGTGGGCTGTATCATGTGCACGCGGCCGGACTCGTCGCCCCCGACGGACGTGCCTGGCTTCTCGCGGGCGAGAGCGGCTGCGGCAAGTCCACGCTTGCATACGCGTTGATGCGTGCCGGCTGGCGCGTGCTTGGTGACGATGGCGTGCTGTTGCAGCGCGCCCTTGATACCCTCGTCGCACATGCGTGGCGCCAGCCGCTGCAGCTAAGCATCGAGTTGGCGGAGTACTTTCCGGAGTTGCAGTCGTACCGTGCGGCGGTGGACTGGTCAGACCCGCGACACCGGATCTCCATCACGTACCGAGCGATGCAGCATGCGCCCATTGCCGCGCTGGTTTTCCTGGCGCGGGTCCGACATGACGCCATCACGCCGCTGCCACAGACAGTCGCGCTGTCCAGACTCGTGCGGCAGTCGTCGACGGTGCTGCTCTCGGACGCACATGCGGCGCCGCATCTCGCCGCGCTCCGGGAGTTGGTCATGCAGGTGCCGCGATACCAGTTGGAGCACACCGAGCGGCAACTGCACCGCGTGCATAAGACGCTGCTGGGGCTGGCGACGTGATGCGCTACCGCATTTCCGGCGACGCGCTCACCGCGATGCTCAGCGATGGGGCGGTGGTGCTCAATCTGCACAGCAAGCGATACTTCTCCCTCAACGAGACCGGCACGCGCGTCTGGGCGCTGCTCGAAGACAACAGCGGGCTGGACGAGATCGTGCAGACGCTCACTGCCGAGTACGATGTCGCCGAGTCCGATGCGCGGCGCGAGGTGATGGCGTTGGTTGAGGAGTTGCTGAGAGAGGGGTTGCTGGTCTAGGGGCCGTGGCTGGATTAACGACGGTTGCTGGTTGCTGGTTGCGGGTAGCTGGAACGGCGTGGGGCGTCCACCTACCAGCTACCAGCTACCAGCTACTATTCCCAGTATGTCCTCCGAGATAGTCCTGTCCCTCGAGCGTGCGCATGTGCTGGGGCTCGCGCTCTGGGGCGGTGCGAGTGTCCTGCTCGGAGCGGGAATGGTCGCGTACCTCATCGTGCAGCGCGTGCGCGCCGGTTTGCTGCGGCATTTCGCGGCACAGACGGCCGCCTGGGGGATGGCGGAACTGGTGCTCGCCGCGCTTTGGTGGCGCGGGCTCGCGGCACGCGATTACGCGGGCGCGGCCCGCCTGCTGGCACTGGTGCGGCTGGCCCTGGTGGCGGAACTGGGGTGTATCGCCATCGGTGCGACACTGGTGCTGGGCGGGTGGCGCATATTGCGCAGTCCCGGTGCACTGGGAGCCGGGCTTGGCATTATCGTGCAGGCTGCAGCGTTGCTTCTGCTGGACGGCGTACTGCTGCGCCGGCTCGTGCTTGGAGGCTAGGAACGTGGAGCGGAATGGCTGAAATCACGCTCGACCTGCGCGGCGTTCCCCGGGCAGAGGCGTATGCCCAGCTCGATCAGCACGTGCGCGCCGTGCTGGAGGGCGTACACGACGAGATTGCGGCGATGGCCACCATGAGTGCGCTCGTGCACCACGGATTCGGTCATTTGTGGACGGGCTTCTATCGGGTGACCGAGCCGGGGCGACGACTGCTCGTCGGACCGTACCAGGGCACCCTGGGATGCATCGAGATCGAGTTCGGGCGGGGCGTGTGCGGCCAGGCAGCTGCCACGCGGCACCCCATCATCGTGCCCGATGTGAACGCCTTTCCGGATCACATCGTGTGTGACGGGCGAGCCCGCTCCGAGATCGTCGTGCCGGTGTTCGCCGCGCGCGGCCGCATGATCGCCGTACTGGACGTCGACTCCGAGCAACCGGCTGCGTTCAACGACCTGGATCGCTCGGGACTCGAACGGCTCCTGCGCTGGTTCAATCAACTGGATTGATGCCGGGCGCGCGCGCATTTCGCTGCCAGCATGCGCGCGCTATCTTCGGTGCACTCGGGCACATCCTCGCGTCTCGCTCTCCCGGTCATGTCCGGCTACTCCGATCCAATCAATCACGCGCTCGCGTTTGCGGCGAAGCACCATGATCAGCAGGTGCGGCGGGGCACGCGGTTGCCCTATCTCACCCCCGCTCCCAACGTCGCGATCATTCTCACCCGGTACAAGCAGGACGACGCCACGGTCGTGACGGGCATTCTGCACGACTCCGTGGAAGACTTCGTGCGCGACGGCTACACGGCGGAGATGCTCGCGGCGCGCATTGGCGAGAAGTTCGGCCATGAGGTGCTCGACGTGCTGCTCGACGTGGTGCCGCGCCGTGTGGATGACGAAGGGGCGGAACTGTCACGCGACGAACGGCGCGACGATCTCCTGAACCGGCTCGACCAGGCGGACGAGCGCGCACTGTGGGTCATCGCGGCGGATCTGGTACACGACGCCGGGCGCCTGCTGGCTGACCTGTCGCGCACGGAATTTCCCGAGACGGTGTGGGGACGGCATCCCGCGGGACGCGCGGAAACGGTTCAGTGGTTCCGGCGCGTGCACGACCAGCTCGCCCACGCAGGATTCAATGCGCCGATCATGCAGGAGCTGGGCGAGATGATCACGGCGCTGGAACAGCTTGCGCCGTAGCGGGTGCGGCCCAGCCCGCTCAGTCCACGACGCTGAGCTGTGAAGCGGCCGGGAATGTCCGCGCCACGTACTGCTCGAGCATTTCCAGAAATTCCGGCACGATGCGTTCCCCCTTGAGCGTGACCGCGAGCGCTCCGTCGATGTACACGGGTGCCTTGGGCTCCTCGAACGTGCCGGGCAGAGAGATGCCGATGTTTGCATGCCTGGATTCCCCAGGACCGTTCACCACGCAGCCCATGACCGCCACGCGCATCTCCTCCACGCCGGGGTGCTGCTCGCGCCACGCCGGCATGCGCTCGCGCAGATAGAGCTGAATGTCCTCGGCCATGTGCTGGAAGAACGTGGACGTCGTGCGCCCGCACCCCGGGCAGGCAGTGACCTGCGGCATGAAACTGCGCAGACCGAGTGACTGCAGGATCTGCTGCGAGACGAGCACTTCTTCCGTACGGTCGCCGTTGGGGCGAGGCGTGAGCGACACGCGGATCGTATCGCCAATGCCCTCGGCCAGCAGGATGGACACGCCGGCCGTGCTCGCGACGATGCCCTTCATGCCCAGTCCGGCCTCGGTGAGGCCCAGGTGCAGCGGATAGTCGCACCGGGCGGCGAGGCGGCGGTACACGTCCACCAGATCCTGGACACCGGAGACCTTAGCGGAGAGAATGATGCGATCGTGGGCGAGCCCTGTGTCCTCGGCGAGCAGCGCCGAGCGGAGCGCGCTCTCGAGCATGGCCTCGAGGTACACGTCGCGGGCGTCCAGCGGATTGGCGCGGCTGGCGTTCTCGTCCATGAGGGTCGTGAGCAGGTCCTGGTCGAGTGATCCCCAGTTGACGCCGATGCGAACGGGCTTGTCGTTCTGCAGCGCGATCTGCACTATCGTTCGGAAGTTTTCGTCGCGACGCTTGCTGCCCACGTTGCCAGGGTTGATGCGGTACTTGGCCAGGAGGCGGGCGCAGTCGGGATATCTGGCGAGCAGGAGGTGGCCGTTGTAGTGGAAGTCACCAATGATCGGGACACTCGCGCCCTGGTCGGCCACGCGCTGCACGATGTCGGGTACGGCGGCCGCGGCGGCTTCATTATTGACCGTCACGCGCACGAGCTGCGAGCCGGCCCGGGCGAGCGCGATCACCTGGGCCGCCGTCGCGGCGGCGTCGCCCGTGTCCGTGTTGGTCATGGACTGGACCACTACGGGGTGTCGGCCGCCTACGGGGACATCGCCCACGAGCGTGGTGACGGTGTGTCGGCGAGGAGAGAACGGCATGCGGGAAAGCTAAGAGGACGCGCGCCGCAAGGGGATGTGACGCGCTGCATCTGACCGGCAGGAACCCCCGGATGAATCACTCACTGGAGCGTCCATGTCCGACAACATCGAGCAACCACCGCGCGGCTATACGACGGAAGATGTGGAGAGCATGAAGAAGGAGAAGCTGCCGCGGACGCATTCGATCTGGAAGCGGGTGCTGGCCATTGTCATCATCGTTCCCATCGTGCTGTTCGCTGTCTACACCTGGGCGGCGCTGCACGTGGCGTACGGGCACGGCGAGCGCGCGGGCTATCTGCAGAAGCTGTCCAAGCAGGGATGGTTGTGCCAGACGTGGGAGGGGGAGCTGGCGATGGCGAATCTGCCGGGGACGATGCCCGAAATCTTCCACTTCACGGTGCGCAGCGACTCCATCGCGCAACTGCTGACGCAGCAAATGGGGAAGCGCGTGTCGCTGAGTTTCGACGAGCATCGCGGCGTACCGACGTCGTGCTTTGGGGAGACGGAGTATTACGTGACGCACGTGCAGGCGAGCCAATAGAACCGGGAAGCGGCGCCCGACGGGCGCCTGCGGGAAGCGCCGACCTGCGGCCGGCTGAGGGAAGCGGCGCGCGCGGCGCGGGATAGCCCGGCTCCAGAGCCACGGCGAGAAGGATTTCAGCCTATTGCTCCCCGGAACTGGCGTCCCTATATTCGTGCCCGGCTTCACCCAATTGGTCTGGCGAGCCCGGGCGTAGCGCCCGGGCTTTCGTGTGGACAATCGTCGTGGGCCGGGCGTCTACCGGGCACTGGGGCCCGGGCGCTCGATACGAATTGTCAGGGCACGGCACGTTCCGCTCCCTGGACAAGAGAAACCATCAGGAGCTGGAAATGCGTGTCACTGGCAAGGTGAAGTGGTTCAATGATGCCAAGGGGTTTGGCTTTATCACCCCTGACAACGGCACCAAGGATTGTTTTGTGCACTACAGCGCGATCTCGGGTAACGGCTTCAAGTCGCTGGCCGAGGGTGAGGCAGTCGAGTTCGACATCGTGGAGGGCCAGAAGGGTCCCGCGGCGGAGAACGTCACGAAGCGCTGAGCGCCGGCATTTCACCTGCAAAAAAGGAACGTCCTTTCGGCAGAAAGGACGTTCCTTTTTTGTGGGAGGAGGTCGTCGGGCCTTTGGCCGACGACCTGCGGGAAGCGCCTGCCGGCGCCCTCGGCGCGGCGGCTGCGGGACGCGGGGACTGGGCCTGTGGCCCGGCGCGCCTACGGCATACCGGGTCAGCCGCCGGCGTGTGCGACAACCGGTGGATGCGCCACGGCGATGGTGCGGGACGCGTTTCGCGTTATTCCGCGGAAGTCGCCGACGCGAATGCTCTCGCGGGGAGCGAGCCAGTTGCAGCCGCAGGAGATCACGATGTCCAGGGCGAGGTACCCGGGCACCGAGTCGATCGTGATGCCGCCCGACGGCAGGAATGACACGCCGGCATACGGCGACGCCATGACCTTCAGGAATTCGGCGCCACCCAGGGGCTCGGCGGGGAAGAACTTCACGACCCGGAGGCCCCTGTCCATCGCGGCTTCGAGTTCGGTGGGTGTGCAGATGCCGGGGAAGATCGGGATGGCGTGCTCGAGGCAGTAGTCCACGACCGCGGGGCTGAAGCCGGGTGTCACGAAGAAGCGTGCACCGGCGGCGCGCGCCTCCGCGGCTTGCCCGGGGGTGAGAACGGTTCCCGCGCCCACCAGCACGTCGGGACATTCGGTGGCGATGGCGCGAATGGCATCGGCCGCACACGGCGTGCGGAGCGTGATTTCCGCGACGGGCACGCCTCCATCGCTCAATGCGCGCGCCACGGGCACGGCGTGCGCGAGGTCGTCCAGGATGATCACGGGGTGCACGCGGATCCCGCTCATCCGGCGCACGATGTCGTTGGTGGATTCAACAGTCATGGGTGTCTGCAGCATACCGGATGTTGAGTCATCCGGGGCTGTCGCGCCAGTGGCGATGCGATTCTCCCAGCGATGCCCGGGCGGCGGCAAGCTGCGCGCGCACGGCCGCCGGCCCGGTGGCTCCGTCCACGTCACGGCGTGCCACCGAGGCCGCGGGAGAAAGTGCGTCACGGACATCGCCGCCGAATAGCGCATGGGCACGTTCGAATGACGCGTACGGAAGTGCGGCCAGGTCCGTCCCCGTCTCCTCGCTTTCGCGAACGAGGCGGCCGACGCTGGCGTGCGCCTCGCGGAACGTCGCGCCCTTGCGCACCAGATAGTCGGCGAGGTCGGTGGCCATCATCGAACTCGACAGCGCGCTCTCCATGCGGTCACCGCGGAACGTGACCTCGGCCAGTGCGCCCGCCACCGCCGGGAGTACGAGGTGCGTGGTATCCACGGCGTCGAACAGCGCCCGCTTGTCGTCCTGAAGATCCTTGTTGTAGCCCGTGGGCAGTCCCTTGAGCGTCGCGAGCAGCGACGTGAGATCGCCAAGCAGGCGGGCGCCGGAGCCGCGCGCGAGCTCGAACGCGTCGGGGTTTCGCTTCTGCGGCATCATGCTCGATCCGGTGCTGAAGGCGTCGCCGAACTGCACGAAGCCGAACTCACTGGTGCCGAAAAGAATGAGGTCCTCGGCCAGGCGCGAGAGGTGCGCGCCGAGGAGCGCGAGGGCGAAGAGCAGCTCGGCCACGAAGTCCCGATCGCTCACGGCGTCCATGCTGTTGGGCGAGAGGCGGTCGAAGCCAAGGGTGCCCTGCAGCAGCACGCGCGAAATCGGATAGGCACAACCGGCCACGGCGCCGGATCCGAGGGGCAGGACGGAGGCGGTGCGCGCGACAGCCGCAATGCGTGCGCGGTCGCGGTCGAGCGGCCAGAAGTGCGAGAGCATCCAGTGCGCGGCCGATACGGGCTGCGCGCGCTGCAGGTGCGTGTACGACGGCATGAGCAGGCCGTCCGCCGCGAGCGCGCCGGCATGATCGAGCATCACCTGCTGCAGCGCGCGCACCGCGACGTCGAGGGCCGTGGTAGCGTCCATGGCCCAGAGACGCGTCGCGGTGGCCACCTGATCATTGCGGCTGCGTCCCGTGTGCAGGCGCGAGGCAAGATCGCCGATCTCCTCGTGCAGCATGCGGTCGATCATGGTGTGTACGTCCTCGTCGCCCGGAACCGGCTGGGCCCCGTTCCGAAGACGCGTGGCGACGGCGTCGAGCCCTTCCTCGATGTGCGTGCTGTCGTCAACCGAGAGGATGCCGGCGCTCCAGAGGGCGACGGCCCACGCCTTGGAGAGGCGGACGTCAAACGGCCAGAGGCGGAAATCGGTGCCGATGGAGCGATTGAGCGCATCGAGCGCCGGGGCGGTGTCGCCGGAGAAGCGGCCGCCCCAGAGCTTGTGCGCGGGCTCGGCGTGTGGCACCAGCCTGAGCGACGTCACGCGATGGCGAGCGACTTCCGCGGCGCTCCCTCCGTAGCGGCCGCCTCGGACGCGGCGAGCTGCTGATCCTTGAGTGCACGGACGCGCTGGGAGAGGCCATAGAGCCGGATGAAGCCGGCGGCATCGCTCTGCTGGTACACGTCATCCTCACCGAAGGTGACGAAGCGCTCGTCGTAGAGCGCCTGTTCGCTCGTGCGGCCCGCGATCGTGACGGTGCCCCTGTAGAGGCGGAGCGTGATGGAGCCGGTAACGCGCTGCTGCGTGACGTTCACGAAGGCATCGTAGCCCTCGCGCTCGGTGGTCCACCAGCGGCCTTCATAGACGAGGTCCGCGTAGCGCGGAGCAATGAGGTCCTTGGCGGCGAGCGTGCGGCGGTCGAGCACGAGCTGTTCCAGTTCGCTGTGCGCCGTGTAGAGCAGGGTACCGCCCGGGGTTTCGTATATACCGCGCGACTTCATGCCCACGAGCCGGTCTTCGACCAGATCGATGCGTCCCACGCCGTGCCGGCCGCCGATGGCATTGAGCGCGGTGAGCAGCGTCACGGGGCTCATGGACTGGCCGTTCACGGACACCGGGGTGCCACTGGCGAAGCCGATCGTCACGTCCTCGGGCTCCGCGGGCGCGGCGGCCGGGGCGGTGGTCAGCATGAAGAGATCATCGGGCGGCAGCGATGCGGGGTCCTCGAGCACACCGCCCTCGTGCGAGAGGTGCCAGATGTTGCGGTCACGCGAATAGATCTTCGCCTTCGTGGCGGCGACGGGCACGTTGTGGCGCGCGGCGTATTCAATGGCATCCTCGCGGCTGCGGATATCCCATTCGCGCCAGGGCGCGATGACGGGGAGGTCGGGCGCGAAGGCGGCATAGGTGAGTTCGAAGCGCACCTGATCGTTGCCCTTGCCGGTGCAGCCGTGCGCCAGCGCGTCGGCGCCGACCGCGCGCGCGACCTCCACCTGGCGTTTCGCGATGAGGGGGCGCGCCATGGAGGTACCGAGGAGATACTTGCGCCCGTAGATGGCGCCGGCGCGGAGAGTCGGCCAGATGTAGCCGGCCACGAACTCCTCGCGCAGGTCCTCCACGTGGCATTCGGCGGCACCCGAGGCCAGCGCTTTCTGGCGAACGCCTTCGAGCTCGTCGCCCTGTCCGATGTCGGCGGCGACGCAGACGACGCGTGCGCCGTAGTGTTCGCGCAGCCAGGGGACGATAATGGAGGTGTCGAGCCCGCCGGAGTAGGCGAGGGCGATGGTGCGGATCATGGGCACTCCACGGAAAGAATAAATATGCCAGTACGCTGCATATTTAACCTACCGGGAAACAGGCGTCAAGTTTGAAAACGGCCGCTGGTCGGTGGTCGCTGGTCGGTGGTCGCTGGTCGCTGGTCGCTGGTGGCTCCCCCCCATCAGGCCCGGGCCAGCGCCTTGGGCTTGCGGGTGGCCTTGTCGCGCGCGGCGCGGGAGCGGCAGATGATGAGCACCGTATCGTCGCCGGCGATGGTGCCGAGGATCTCGGGCCACTCCTCCCAGTCGAGGACGACGCCAATGGGCTGGGCGCCGCCGGGGAGTGTGTGCAGCACAATGAACTCGCCGACCCCGTCAATGTGCGTGTAGAGATGGGGGAGCAGGGCGTCGAGCGGCGGCCGCGTGTCCTCGGACTGGGTGGTGACGGCGTATCGCGCCGAGCCGTCCGGGGCGGGGATGCGCGCGACGCGCATCTCGCGCAGGTCGCGCGACAGCGTGGACTGCGTGACGTCCCAGCCGCGCTGCCGGAGCAGCTTGCGCAGCTCCTCCTGGCTTTCGACCGCGCGCTCCTCGATGAGTTCGCGGATCGTTGCCTGCCGGTCGCGCTTCGTGGCCATGTCATTCCTCCGATGGGGAGGAGGATAGCGCGCCGGGGGGAGAAGACGCCAGAGGCCGGCGCCGCCGCCCGCCATTGACAGGGGAGTCATGCCTGTTTATGCATGACTCGTGCATAAAATCCCTATCGGCATCCTGGGCGCGTCCGGCTACGCCGGGCGCGAACTGTGTGCGCTCGTGGCCCGGCATCCCGCGCTGGACCTCGCCTTCGCCTCCGCCAACGAGCGGCGCGGCGAGCGCGCGGTCCTGGGCGGACGCGAGGTCACGTTCGTCGCGCCGGACGACGTGACTCTCGATCGGGCGGCGCTGGTCTTCAGCGCGCTGCCGCACGGGACATCGGCGCGCTGGGTGCCGCTGGCACGAGGAGCGGGAGCCAAGGTCGTGGATCTCTCGGCGGATCTGCGTCCCGGAAGCGGCGCGGAGCCGGTGGTGCCGTACGGACTCACGGAGTTCGCGCGCGACGACCTGCGGGGAGCCGCGATCGTGGCGAATCCGGGGTGCTATCCCACGGCGATTCTCCTCGCGCTGCTCCCGTTGATGACGCGGCGGCTCGTGGCGCCGGGCGGCACGATCGCCGTGACGGCGGCGAGCGGTGTCACGGGCGCGGGTTTCACGCCGCGCGCCGACCTGCTGTTCGCCGAGGTCACGGAAGACTTTCGGCCGTATGCCGTGGGGAATTCGCACCGGCATCTGGCCGAGATGACTGCGGTGATGCGCACGCTCGGCTGCGACGCCGATCTCCTCTTCACCCCGCACCTGCTGCCCGTCGCGCGGGGCATTCTGGCGACGATCACCGTGCCGCTGGCCGAACCACTCGCGGATCCTCTGGCCATCTGGCGCGAGCACTACGCGGGCGAGCCGTTCGTCGAGATCACCGGGCAGGCGCCGTCACTGCGCGACGTGGTGCGGCGCAACGTCGTGCGCATCACCGCGCTGAGCGCATCCGGCGTCCGGCGGCCGACGCTCATCGTGATCGCGGCGCTGGACAATCTGGTCAAGGGCGCGGCGGGGCAGGCGGTGCAGAACGCGAACCTGCTGCTCGGCCTCGAGGAAACGGCGGGGCTGCCGGCATGACCCGGGTCATCAAGATCGGTGGCCGCGCGCAGGCCGACGCGCGCCTGGCGGAGCTCATTGCGGCGGCGTGGCGCGACGAACCGGGGGCGCTCTGCGTGGTGCACGGCGGCGGAGACGAGATCTCCACGCTGCAGCGGGCGCTGGGGCTGGAACCCGCGTTTTCGCTGGGCCGGCGCATCACGAGCGAGCGCGACCTGGATGTGATCCGGATGGCGCTGTCGGGGTCGGCCAACAAGCGACTGGTCGCGCGGCTCAACGCGGTGGGTGTGGCCGCATTTGGCGTGTCGGGGGAAGATGCGTCGCTCATTGCCGCGCACGTCGCGGAGGATGCGTCGCTGGGTCGCGTGGGGACGCCGGCGCGCGTGACCGTGCGCGTGCTGCACCATCTGCTCGAGGGTGGCTACCTGCCGGTCGTCTCACCGCTCGCGCGCGATGCCGACTCGCCGGCGGGCGCGGCGCTCAATGTGAATGGCGATGATGCGGCCGCGGCGATCGCTGTGGCGCTCGACGCGAGCGAGCTGCTCTTCGTGGCCGATGTGGCGGGTGTACTCATGGCGGGCGCGCCGGTGCCGGTGCTCGACGTGGATGGCGCGATGCAGACGATCGCGCAGGGGGTCGCCGCCGGGGGCATGGCGGCCAAGCTGCAGGCGGGGATCGCCGCGCTCCAGCAGGGCGTGGAGCGGGTGCGCATTGGAGATCTCGACGCGATTCTCGATCCGGATCGCGGCACCACTCTCACTCCCTCGCGGAGTTTCGTATGACGGCTCTTTCCGTACAGACTCTCACACCGGTGGACGCGCCCGCGGTGCCTGACAACGAACCCCGCGCGCGGTTGACGCTCGAGCATGGCGCACCGCCGGAACGTTCGAGCGCGCTGCTGGGCGTCTATCGTCAGCCGCCCATGGAGCTGACGCGCGGTGCGGGCGTGCAGGTATTCGACAGCGAGGGTTGCGCGTACCTGGACTTCACGAGCGGCATTGGCGTGATGGCGCTGGGTCACGGCGATGCCGGTGTGGCGGCGTGTATTCAGGACGCCGTGGCCACCGGCCTGGTGCATACGTCGAACCTGTTTCGCACGGCGCCGGCGGCGCGGCTGGCGGAAGCACTGGTGGCGCGCTCAGCGCTCTCGAGCGTGTTCTTCTGCAACTCGGGCGCCGAGGCGAACGAGGGGGCATTCAAGTTCGCGCGGCGCTGGGCGCGGGAGGTTGGCGGCGCGGAGAAGCACGAGATCGTCGCGCTGCGCGGCGGTTTTCACGGCCGATTGTTCGCGACGCTGGCCGCTACGGACCGGCCGACATATCGCGCGCCCTTCCGGCCGCTTACACCGGGCGTGCACGTGGTGGAGCGCGACCTGCGCACGCTGGAGCGGGTGCTCGACGCGAACGCCACGGCGGCGCTCATCGTGGAGCCGGTGCAGGGTGAAGGCGGCATACGGGTGCTGGAGCCGGACTATCTGCGTGCGCTGCGCGCGCTCACGCGGGAACGAGGCGTGGCGCTGATCCTGGACGAGATCCAGTGCGGACTGGGCCGGACGGGGTGGTTGTTCGCACACGAGCGCTCGGAGATCATTCCGGACATTCTTACGCTGGCAAAGCCGCTCGCGGGCGGGCTGCCCATGGGCGCGGTGCTCATGTCGGCTGACATTGCGCGGACGCTTCACCCTGGTGACCACGGAACGACGTTTGGCGGCGGCCCGCTGGTGTGCAGCGTGGCGCTGCACGTGCTGGAGCGGCTGTCGGACCCGGCGCTGCTGTCGGCTGTACGGGCCAATGGCGAATGGCTGGGGAAGACGCTGATGGACGTGGCGCAGCGAACGCGGCGGGTGCGCGCGGTGCGCGGCCTGGGCTACATGTGGGGCGTTGACGTGATGCAGCCGGCAGGCGAGGTGGTAGCGGCGGCGCGCGAGGCGGGGCTGTTGGTATGTTCGGCTGGCGAGTTCACGGTGCGGCTGCTGCCACCGCTGGTGGCGACGCGCGAGGAGCTGAGCGACGGAGTGGCGAAGCTGGAGTCTGCGTTGAGCTAGTCGGGCAGTGAAGTGGAGAGCACGGGGCCAGGTGCCACAAGCGACCTGGCCCTTCTTGCGTTCACCAGTATCGATGCTGTCGTCAGGATGCTCTGGTGAGGCGTCAGTATCGCAACAGTAGGCGGTCATTCATCCCATCTGGTCTACGCCGGGAACGTCCGGCGGCGTATCTCATGCCGTGTCGTGATGGGAGTATCCGTCGTCGATTCCGGAGCCGACGTGCAGCCTTTGGCTGCATGGGCGCTCGCAACCGGGTACGTCGCGCCTGCGAGCACGATTCGCATCGCGATCCACAGCTCTGCTACAGGAGAAAGTGATCATGCTGAAGCGTTCGATGATTAGTGTCGCCATGGGTTTCGCGCTGGTTGCCACGACGGCGCGGGCACAGTCCACGCAGGCGTCGGGAGCAAAGGTCAACAGCTTTGGACTCTCGGCTGGACTGACCCTGCCCACCGGCGACTTCGGCAACGGGTTCAAGTCCGGTTACAACATCTCGGCGCTGTACGAGTATCACAGAGCCGCGACGCCAGTGGGGTTCCGCATTGAGGGACAGTTCCAGGATTTCAACGCCAAGAGTGGTAGCACCGAGACCTACAAGACTTTTGGCGGCCTCGCCAACGCGCTGTTCTATCTTCCCACGCAGAGTACGGTGAAGCCGTACCTGACGGGCGGCATCGGATTCTTCAACAACAAGTTCGACCTCGGGAGCGACTGCACCGGCGTGCTCGAGACCTGCTCCAGCAGCGAGAACAAGTTCGGCTTCGACGTGGGCGGCGGCCTCGAGTTCGAACTGTCGGGCATGAGTACGTTCCTCGATGCCGACTGGCAACTCATCAGCCTCACCGGTGGCTCGGCGAAAATGATTCCCATTCGCTTTGGCGTGCGCTTCTAGCCGCGAAGCGCCGCACACTGCACGAACCGAACTGCCCCGCGTCACCGCGGGGCAGTTCGCGTTTGCGGCACATCACGGCGCGTACGGTGGTGCGAGGCGCTCCGCTCTCGTTATACTCAGCCACGTCAACACGATTCCCCGGGAGGTGGTTCATGCGGTTCATTCCATCCATGACCCTCATTGCGGCCGCGGCTGCGCTGTGCAGCGCGCCGGCCCTCGCGCAGGAGATGATCAGCAGCCCCGTTCGTTATGGCATCACTGGCGGCGCCACCGTTCCCGTGGGGGATTACAAGGACGTGTCATCGGCCGGCTGGAACGCGGGTGCGCTCGTCGAGCTCGGATTCCCCATCGTACCGCTCAGCTTTCGCTTCGACGCCGCCTGGCATCAGCTCGGCGACAAGCACGACGACTTCGGCGACACCTTCAAGAGCCGGGTCATCTCGGGGGACCTGAACGCGATCTATACGTTTGCCCCGGCGAACCCCACGAAGTTCTATCTCATTGGCGGGCTGGGACTCTACAATTTTCGCAACCAGCTCACGGCACCGCTGAATGTGCCCGCGACCGGAGTTCTGGCCACTGGTGATCGCGTGCTCGCGCAGTCCGGCACCACACCAACGCAAACCTTCAGCGCCTCGTCCACCAAGTTCGGCGTGAATGCCGGCGCGGGCGTGCGCTTCCAGTTCAACACCTTCTCCATGTTCGTCGAGAGCCGGTTTCACAACATTTTCGGCGTGCATGGCACCAGCGGTTCCAATGGCAACACCCAGATGATTCCGATCACGGTTGGCGTGGTGTTCTGACGGCAGCGACCGCTGGCAGCCCGCATTTGTCAGCTACCAGCGACCAGCGACCAGCTACCAGCTACCAGCTCCCACACCAACCCATGCCCTCTCCCCGCCACACGCTCAATCGCGCATTCGACGAAGCCCGCTTCGGCGAGTCGCGAACGCTGAACCTGCGCGCCTCGCTGCCCACCGGCGAGCAGGCAGCGGAGCGCGCGGAACGGTGGCTGCGGGAAAAACAGGCCAGTCGTATCCGCGAAGTGCTGATCATCACAGGGCGGGGCAATCAAAGCGTCGACGGCGTGCCGGTGGTGCGCGAAGCGGTGCGGAAGCGCCTCGCGCTGTTGAGACGCCGCGGCGTGGTGAGCATGGTGCAGGAGCATACGCCCGGCTCGGTCGTTGTAACGCTCGCCGCGTTTTCCGCGCTCCGCGATGCGCCACGCCGGCGTCGCGATCCCGCGCCGCCCCCGGTCGCGAAGCCCCGGGCGCTCGCGGCGCTTTCTCCGCGCGCGCTCTCGCTGCTGCGGCGCGCGGCGGAACAGGCGCTGCATGACGTGGGCGTGCGAGACACCGCGCCGTTTCTCGAGGCCGAGATGCTAACGCAGTTCTCGCACGCGGTGACAGCGCTGCCTGACGGTCCGGATCGGGATGCACGCCTGTGCGATGTGCTGGCAGGGCTGCTGGACGAACAGAACGAGCGCTGACGCGTGTCCGACTTCATGCAGTTCGCGCTCATTACGTTCACGTCCATTCTGTTCATCGTGGACCCGGTGGCGCTCATCCCGACATACCTGGCGATTACGCAGGATGAGACGCCCGAACAGCGGAGCCGTACGGCCATGCGTGCCTGCATTGCCGCCATGATTCTGCTCGTCGTCTTTGGCATCGCGGGCCGGCTCATCTTTCGTGTGTTCGGGATCACGCTTCCGGCGTTCCGCATTGCGGGCGGTCTCATTCTCTGGTTCGTGGCGCTCGACATGCTGCGCGGCAATCGCACGACGCAGGAGAGCAGCGAGGAGATCGCGGAGGGACAGGAAAAAGACGATGTCGCCATCACGCCGCTGGCCATGCCCATGCTCGCGGGCCCCGGCGCGATTTCCACCGTAATGGTGCTCGCGGGCCAGGCGCGCACGTTGGGCCAGCACGTGGTGGTGTACCTGTCGGTGGTGCTCACGGCAGTGCTGTCGTGGCTGTCACTGCGCGCCGGCGAGCGACTGGTCGTGGTCCTGGGCCAGACCGGCATCCGCGTGATGACGCGGATCATGGGACTGCTGCTTGCGGCGGTCGCCACACAGTTCATCATCACCGGAGTGCGCGATGCGATTCACATGTAAGTGAGGCGTACGCTCCAGCAAGCGAGACGTATGCTCGCCCTCCTGCCGGCACCATGCAGCCGGCTTGACCGTCCCTCCTTCTTGTCATCCTCCTACCGTCCCGCAGATGATTTTTCGACTCGTGATCCCGGCGCTGTTGTCGTCCGTTGCCGTCCTCTCCGCACAGGAACCGCAGACCGCGCTTCCCGGCTACACGCCGCAGGCCGCGCAACAGGAGCGCGCGCTCGAGCAGGCCACCATCCAGCGTCCCGACAGCGGCCGCGCCCGCGCGCTCTCGCGCACGCTCTCCAGTGAAGTCCATATCGCCGGTACGCCCGCTCAGGCGCGCACGCGTGACATCGTCGTCAACGACATGAAGCAGTGGGGGCTGCCCACGGAAGTTCGTACATACGACGTGTGGATGCCGCACACCACCACGCTGCAGGCGTGGCGCGTCGCGCCCGACACGCTGGCGCTCAATCTCGCCGAGGGCGCCGTGCCCGAAGACACCACATCGTGGACGGCGAAGGAAGCGGTGATCGCAAATGGATACAGCGGCACAGGCGACGTGAGTGCACCGGCGGTGTACGTGAACTACGGGCTCATCGAGGACTACGCGCAGCTCGACTCCATGCACGTGTCGGTGAAGGGAAAGATTGCCATCGCGCGGTACGGCCGGTCGTATCGGGGGATCAAGGCGCGCGAGGCGGAGAAGCATGGCGCGGTGGGACTCATCATCTACAGCGACCCGCAGGACGATGGCTTCGTGCGCGGCGATGTCTACCCGGAGGGGCCGATGCGGCCATCACAGGGAGTGCAGCGCGGCAGCATCCTCAATCCCGATGGCGATCCCTCGACACCGGGCTATGCCAGCGTTCCCGGAGTGAAGCGACTGCCCGTGGATTCGCTGCCGGTGTCGCACATTCCGGTGGTACCCATGTCGTACGGAAATGCGTCCAAACTGCTTGCGGGCCTGCGCGGCAGCGGTGTGCCATCATCGTGGCAGGGCGGGCTGCCGTTTCACTATCACGCCGGACCGGGCCCGGTCGCGGCGCATCTGATCGTGCACTCGGACACCGCCACGGCGGCGATCAAGCAGATCTGGGATACGTTCGGCATCGTGCGCGGGAGCGAGTTCCCCGACGAGCTGGTGATCATCGGCGGGCACCGCGATGCGTGGGGCCCCGGCGCGGCGGACAACGTGAGCGGCACGGTGAGCGTGATGGAGGCGGCGCGCGCGGTGGCCGAGGAGCTCAAGGCAGGACATCGGCCACGGCGCACGATCATCTTCGCCACGTGGGACGCCGAAGAGTGGGGGCTGCTGGGCTCCACGGAGTATGTGGAGGATGACACGCTGCGCCTCATGCGAGGCGCCGTGGCGTATCTCAATCAGGATGTGGCGGCGCAGGGGCCGAACTTCGGCGGCGGCGGTTCACCATCGCTGCGCGGCACGCTCCGCGACGTCGCCAGGCTCGTCGCCGATCCCAGCGGCAAGGGGTCCGTGTACGACGTGTGGCGCGCTCGTGGATCGCTGCCCGATACGGCGGAGCCGCGCATGGGCAATCCGGGCGGCGGCAGCGACTTCGCGCCGTTCTACAACCATCTCGGAATTCCGATCGCCGAATGGGGCTTTGGCGGACCCGCGGGCGTATATCACTCGTTCTACGATTCGTATCACTGGATGGCGACGTTCGGCGACCCCACGTATGCCTATCACGCCGCCGCTGCCCGTGTGGGCGCGGCGATGGTTCTGCGGCTCGCCAACGCCGACATTCTGCCGTACGACTATGTGGAATTCGCGCGCACGATGCGCGGCTATCTGCCGGACGTGCAGAAGGCGCTCGCCAAGGCGGGGTGGAGCGATACGAGCATGACTGCGCCACTGGCATCGGCCATCGATCGCATGGAGCAGGCGGCCACGACGTTCGACACTGCACGCGATGCAGTGCTGGCGAGAGGCACTCCGCCGCGCGCGACCTTGAGTCGCGTGAACGGTGCGCTGCTCAAGGTGGAGCGCTCGCTCACGCGCACGAAGGGACTGCGGACCCGTCCCTGGTACCGGAACCTCATCTACGCGTCGGACGAGAACAACGGCTACGCCGACATGATCTTCCCCTCGGTGGGAGAAGCCATCCGGACGGGGGATCGGGCGCTGACCGAACGGGAGATCACGGATCTGGCTTCGCGCTTCGATGCGGCGACGGGGGCAATACGGGAGGCGACGGGGGGATTACGATAGGGGGATTTCCCGCCACCCCGCCCCGCCGTTGGGAATCGGCAATCGGGAATCGACCGCCCCGCGCCACCCCGCCCTTGGGAATCGGCAATCGGGAATGGGGAGGCCGGTTTCCTGCTGTTGATGAAATCGGGGTGCGGTGGGAGGGGGCGGACTGCCTCCCCGATTCCCCATTCCCGCTTGCCGATTCCCCGGGGATGGGCCGCGGGGAGGGGAATCTGCCCGATCGCCAGCCCATGCCAGTCAGGTCACGCCGCTGAATTCGGGGAGAACATCGAACGGGGGCGGGGGACTCACCGGCGGTGGCGGGGCCGGCTCTGCGAGCGCCTCGCGTGCTTCGGTGCGCGTTGCAGTGCGCTGGCGGAATCGGGCATACGCGCGCGGAATGGCGCGCTCACCGCCGATGCGCATGACGGGTGCCTGCTTCGGGCGCGCGGACCGCGGGTGCGGTGCCGACTGCTCGGCGGGCGAGTCTTTTGCTGCGTCGGATGACACGTGAGGGGCAGCCTCCCGGCTTCCGAGCAATGTTGGTTCGGCCATCTGAAGCAGCGTATGCTCCACCACCGGGCCGTTGGCGCGCGGCGGCTCGAGCGCGGCAAAGGCCGTCCGGGCGCCGTGCGCGGCACCAGCCGTGAGTACGCCGCTGCATACGCATCCCAGATACGGCGCCGGATCAATGAGCACGTCCGGTTGCGTGAGCAGTCGCTGGGCGAGCTCGATCAGCAGATCACCGCCAGCCAGCTCGACCAGTTCACGAGGTGGCTGCAACTCGGCCAGCCGCTCCGGCGCGGGTGCACCACCGGGGAGCGAGTAGTACCGGCGGCGATCGGGGGGCAGAAATGCCTCGAAGAACGCCGGCTGCGCGGCCGGCGTGATCTCGCGCTCGGCAAACGAGGCGAACAGTTCAGCGGGCGAAATCCGTGCGTCGATGGATGCATCGATGCCGGCGGGACAGGCGCCGATGTAGGTGATGTGAATGGGCCGGTCGCCATACGCCGCCCGGATGTAGCGGGCCACGGCAACCGGGGGCGCGGCAAGCTCGAGGAGCCACGGACACAGGTCGCTGCCGGACTTCGTGAGGCGCTGGACGACGTGCGGGCACGCCGCGAGAATGGCGGGCGTGCCGCTGTGCGGGCCAAGCCGCTCCAGACACTGGCGCGCAACGATCTCATCGCCCCAGCTCCCGGGAAAGACCATGTCGTAGCCCAGCGCACCGCATGCGTGCGCCAACTGCACGGCACTCGCCGGCAGTGCCGCCAGGATCGCATCGGTGCCCAGAATGGCAACCGAGGAGGGTCGTTGTTCCGGATGCGGTGGGGACGTCATGCGGCACGGTGTACGTGAGTCTGCGGCACTAAAGCTGACCCCGCGGTCAGGGCCCTGTCCAGCACGGCCCATTCATTGCGGGTATGGAACCCAGTCGCCATCCCACAGCGCATCTCGCCGTGACGAGGGACTTCCACGCCGCATCGCAGGGACGCACCGTGTCTTCTGTTCGCCTGAAGGAAATTCCGCGCCTGCCGCGGGAGCAACGAGAAGCGCTGGCCGCCTTCGGCGCGCGCACATCCTGGCCAGTGGGTTTCACGATCTACGAGCAAGATGCCGAGGCGGATGGCGTGTTCGTCATGCTGCGAGGCAATGTAGTACTGCGCTCGCGCGTGAGCACGGGGCGCACGGTGGTGCCCTGGGTCGCGACGACGGGTGAGACCTTCGGTGCGGAGGGACTGCAGCCGGGCGGCCATTACGCGAGTCACGCGCGCGCGGATGAAGAGAGCGAAACGTTGCACATCAGCGGCTCGAGTTTCAGCGCGCTGATGCGCGAACAGCCGTCGCTGGCCCTGATGCTCGTGCGACAGCTGATGGCCGAGCGCACGGAGCTGATCGAGAAGTTCGGCCAGCACATTTCACTGACGGTGGAGCAGCGGCTCATCGTCACGCTGTTGCGCATGACGCAGCGGGGCAGCGACAGCAAGTCGGATGCGGACGCACCGCAAACGGTCGTGCCGCGCCGGCTGCTGGGCGAGCTCGTCGGCGCGACGCGTGAATCCATCTCGCTGGTACTGGGGCGGCTGTCCGCGGCGGATCTCATTCGGCGTGAAGGGAGCGGCCTGGTCGTGATGGATGCACAGCGTCTCGCGCTGCGGCTCGAGCATAGTGGACACGGCGGCATCGTGCTGTACGACGAGCGGAGCGCAGACAAGGGAACGAAGCCGGAGAGTCCGGGCGAGCCTGGTGCGCGGAACAACGATGCGCTCAGCGGGAAGAGCGGGCCGTGATTGCGTGAGCGGGTGGCGCTGTGATAGCGTGAGCACTCGGCCCGCTCGTCATCCCGACGTACCCGCCCATCATTCCGACCCGACTTCGTGCCATTCCTGATCACAGCTCTGGTGTGTGTCGCCGCCATCGCCGCGTACGCTACCGTACGCCGGCGCGTGGAGCGACGTGTCGCCGCACGTCTTCCGCTTGGGCCCGGCGGCATCGTTCGCGGCGCCGAACCCATCGAGCTCGCCGATGGCGCGCCAGCGGGGGCCGTGCTGCTGCTGCACGGGTTCGGTGATTCCCCGCACACCATGGCGCACCTGGCGGGCGATCTGCATGCGCGCGGCTACGCCGTGTATGCGCCGCTCCTCCCGGGACACGGGCGCAGCCTGCGCGAGTTCCGGGTCTCGAATGCCGACCAGTGGATCGATGCGGGGCGCGCCGCGCTCGCGACGCTGCGCGCGCGGCACGAGCGCGTGGGCATTGCCGGACTGTCGATGGGTGGCGCCATCGGGGCGATCCTGGCCGCGGAGCAGCGCGACGTGAGTGCACTCGTGCTGCTTGCGCCGTATCTGAGTCCGCACCGGACGGTGCACGCGGCGGCACGCATGGCGCCCCTGCTCCAGCCGTTCATCCCATATCTGTTCGGGCAGAACCCGTATTCGATTCATGATCCTGTCGTGCGCGCGCAGAACATCAGCTATGAAGCCTCCACCATGCGATTGATCGCCGAACTGGTGCGTGTGGCGGAACGCGGAGCAGCCGCACTGCCGGCGATCACGGCGCCCACGCTGTATCTGCAGTCGCGCGAAGATAATCGCGTGAGCATCCGCTCGGCCGAGCGATGCTTCGCGAAGGTCGGCGCGCGCGAGAAGCGACTGGACTGGCTGAGCGGCAGCGGCCACGTCATCACGGTGGACTTCGGCTGGGAACGCGTGGTGGCGCTCACGGCGGAGTGGATGGAGGCACACGTGAAGCCCACGATCGCGGCGCCACTCGAAGAGCGATAGGAATCAGCGCGCCCTATTCCGGTGTCTCCCGTGTCTCCATATTTTCCGGGTTCCACCAATCACTTACCCGACAAGCGAGGTTCCTGGTGCGTTCGACAACCATCACGCTGGCGGCGTTGGCACTGGCCGTTTCGGCTTGCGCGAAAGGACAGGGTGCCGCAGGCGCCGCCGCGGATACGACCAAGGCGATGGCCGGCATGGCCGCGGACAGCATGAAGGGAATGTCCGGCATGGCCATGGATACGGACAAGGCCATGGGGGGGAGCGGTGTACCGGCGGGCTTCACGGCGGAAACGGACAAGTCCGACGCCAAGATCACCGACGCGAAGTACACGGTGAGCGGCGACAAGTGGGAAGTGCAGACCGGTCCTGCCCACATCGTGTATGCCGCGAAGGACAGCGCCAGTGGCGTGTACGCGGTGAGCTCCACGATCGAGCAGCTCGAGAAGCCGAAGCATCCTGAAGCCTACGGCGTCTTTTTTGGCGGCCAGCATCTCGATGACCGGGCCACCGAGACGTACGGCTATTTCGAGGTGCGCGGCACGGGTGAGTATCTCATCAAGGTGCGCAATGGTGACAAGACGAGCACGGTCGTGAACTGGACGGCGAGCCCCGACGTGCCCAAGGAGGATGCATCCGGCAAGGCGACGTATAACCTCAAGGTGCACTTCGCTCCCACCCAGGCGCACTTCTACGTGAACGACAAGCTGGTCGCGACGGAGCCGCGAAAGGACGTGCCGAGCAACGGCATCGCCGGCCTGCGCATCAACCACAACCTGCACGTGAGCGTGCAGCCGGTGACGATCACGAAGTAGCGGCCTGGCGGGTTTCTCCATGCTGGAGAATCCAGAGGTTCCGCTCGGGTAGCCCGGCCGCATTCCAGGCGGCGCGCGTGCGCGCCGGGGGCTCGTCCCACGGCTCGTCCGCGAGCAGGAACGTGCCCCAGTGCAGGCCGAGCATGATGCCACGGTCTTCGTGGCCCGCGGGCGTGTTGGCGTCGAGAAAGGCCTGCACCGACTCCTCGGGGTTCATGTGCACGGGGCGCATGAACCAGCGGGGCTCGTAGGCGCCGATCGGGATGAGCGAGAGATCGAACGGACCGAATCGCTCCCCGATCGCGCCGAACTCCGGGTGATAGGCGGTGTCGCCGGCGAACCAGAGCGCGTGGCCGGCAACGCGAACGGTCCAGCCGCACCAGAGCGTACGCCGCGTGTCGGCGAGATGCCGCGCGCTGAAGTGCTGCGCCGGCGTGCAGGCGATGCGCGTCTCGCCGAACGTGCGCTCCTGCCACCAGTCACTTTCCGCGACGCGCTGCACGCCGAAGCGGCGCAGCAGCGGCTCCAGGCCAAGCGGCGCCATCCAGAGGGCGCGTGGCTGCTCAGCGGCGAGCGCGCGCACGGTGAGCGCATCCAGGTGGTCGTAGTGGTTGTGCGAGAGCAGCACGAAGTCGAGCGGCGGCAGCGACGCGAGCGGCACGGCGGGCGGCATGATGCGGCGCGGTCCAACAGCCTGCAGCGGCGAGGCGCGTTCACTCCAGATGGGGTCGGTAAGGATGTTGAGCCCACCCATCTGCACGAGCACGGTAGAGTGCCCCACCCAGGTGGCCGCGAGCACGTCGGGTGCCGCGCGCGGCGAGGCAAAGCTCGGCGTTGCGCTGGGCAGCGCACCGGCCGGAGGCGGTGGCGGTGGCGGATTCAGAAAACGCTGGCGACGCCAGCGGAGGAAGTCACTGAAGCGGTGGCGGGGGGCGGCGGGCCAGGGGTTGCGGAAGCGGCCGTCGGGTGCGCGATGGTCCATGGGGAAAGGTACATCGCCGCGCGACGCTATCTCGGCTCGCCCTTCGCCGAGCCGGCAAACTCAACTGACCCTTCGCGGTCCGCAATCCGGTTGATGCTCTGAGCTGCGCCGCGGATAAGTACGACCAAGCCTCCGATCCAGTATCTGCTGGCCGTCACGAGTCCGGGTGGGCGCGCAACCATGAGTTCGAGAGTGCGGATGAAGCCATGTTCGCGTCCGGCGACGGCGGCTCAGACACGAGATCGCATGAAAGCTGGAACTTTCAGTGGTCCGGTTCACCGGGCAGCTTCAGGGCGGTGGCAACGCATTCATCGTGGATGCTCCGGCTCGAGACTGGACCGAAGCGGCACGGAGGGCGTCGCTGGTGACCGTACAGCGGCTCTCGGCGTCGGCGCTGCAGGTACGCTACGCATGAGGCATCGCACGGCATCAGGATCGTCAGTCGGATTCCGTCCACCGGCTCGTAATGACCACATCGGAGGCACGAGGCGAATCCGCGACGGCGACCATCCCAGGTGCAGGGGTTGCTTCAGGAGGAGCTGCGGTCACCCAACAGCTGCAGCAGAATTCGACGTCAAACAGTGCCGACTCCACGTCACGATTGCACCTGTTCTCCAGGATCGGGCCGCGCATCTCGGGCGTGCGCGGCAGCACCGCCCGGTCCAATCGAGTGAGGTCGAAAGGAAGTGGGAAGCCGCCGGCATACCACTCGAACCAGAGCGTCGTCCCGTCCCATCGGAACGCGCCCCGCAACAAGTACTGCTGCAACGGAGCTGCCGCGGGGAGCAGGAGCGCAACCGCGGAGCGGCCATGCAATGTTTGCGGCAGCATATGACCTCTGTTGTGCGGTGCGAATTGACGTGGCAGCTCGCGGCCGCGTTGATTCGGGAGGAGGCAACTAAGGAAGACGCCAAGCCACAGCGCGAGCGCTGATTGATGTGGCCACTGTTGCGTGCACCTTGGAGGCACTCAGGCAATGCGTAGCGGTTTCTTTGCCGGCCTGGTTGCTATCGGTGCCGCTCTGATTGTCGCGTGGACAGCCCTGGCCCTCTGGTCTACGAGTGGGCCGAGCTATGGCGGCAGCGGAGCCTTTGGCGTCCTGGGCCTCTTCGTAATTCCCCCCGCGCTCCTCCTCGTGGGTGTGGGCATTCCCTACGGCATAGCCCGGCTCCCGCCAGCGGGAACGCGCGGGCGACGGCGCAAGATTGTAATCTTTGTGGTGGGCGGTGTGATCGCGGTGCTCCTCATCGGCTGGTTCACGTACTTGGCAAAGTGATTCAGAAGCCGAGCACGATCACTCCTTCGCCCGCCCATCGCCGCCCCGCACCTTCTTTCCCGCTCCCAGATTCTCGTTCAGATGCTTGGCGCTCCGCATGCCGACGAGCGCGGTGGTAACTACCGGCAGCGAGCGCACGAACGCGATCGCGCGCTGCGCATCACTGCTGTGACCGGGCAGGGCGTTCTGGACCTGCGCCGGCAGGTGCGACGCGAGCTTGCTCTGCAGCAGTGACGCACTGGCCATGACCGTGATGCCGAACGCCGCCGCGGCCTCCAGGAAGGGCACGAGCTTGCCATTCACCTGCTGCGTGGGCGCGCGCACGGCTTCCGTGAGCGCCAGATTCACCGGCAACTGCACCACGCGGAAATGGTGGGCGTCGCCGCCAATCTCGCGGGCGAGCGCCACGAGGTCGGCCAGTTCGAGGTGATCGCGGGCGTCCGGCGCCACGCGGAAGCCATTCCACGTGGCGCAGCCATACACGCCGATCTCTCCCTGCTCGCACGTGTGCTCGAGCATCTCGAAGGCGGCGCGCAGCCGCTGCATAACATCGGCGCGCGGAAGCACCTCCAGTTGCTGCTCGGGATTGTGCACGTAGTACACATCAATCGTGTCGAGCTGCAGATTCTCCCGGCTCCGCGCCAGCTCGGCCGCCAGATACGCGGGCGCAAGACAGTGTGCGCCGGCCACCACGTCATCGGGCGTCATAATGCCGCGATCGTAGTACTCGCGGGTGAGATAGGCGCGGTAGGCCTCGCGCGTGTCCGGCGGCGTGCCGTCGAGCGGGATGTAACCGCCCTTGGTGCACACCACCACTTCGTCGCGCGAAATGGTGCCGCCACGCAGCGCCCGCAGCAACGCCCGCCCCAGCGTTCGCTCCGACCGCTGGCACCGGTAGTTGACGGCCGTGTCGAGCAGATTGACTCCGCTGCCGAGCGCCAGGTGCGCGACGTCAACGTAGCGCTCGTCGTCCGCATCGTCGCACTGGCCGAGATACGTGCCCAGGCCAATCGAGGAGACGCAGAGCCCGTCGGTGCCGAGCGGACGGAAGTATCCGTTGGCGAACCGGTCGGCGAAGCGCTCGGCGTAGCGCGCCGTTCCCGCCGCGGTGGCGCAACCGATGGTGGGCGTCTGGGAAACGGGCCGCGAATGACGACGAGCAGGACTCACGTCGTCACGCTATGACAACACGCCTGCCCGGGCAAGTGCGCGAGCGCGCCGGCGGCTTCCACGCTGGCGCGCGGCTGGGCAGTATTCATGACCCGCGGGCCGCGGCCGGTTCCTGGAGCGCGCCGTGCGCCTTCTCCACTCCGGAATGAATCACATCGTGACATCACGCCTTGTTCTCCTGCCGCTGGCCGTATGGGCCGGTGCGTGCGCGCCGGGCCCGCGCGGCACCTCGACGGCGCCCGCGCCCGCGGCCGCGCCGGTTCGCGTGGAATCGCTGCCACCGGTGACACTCGAATATCCGTCATCCGGTGGCGGCGTGGCGACGAGCGCGACGTCGAATCTCGATGAGTTCGCGCGGCTGGACCACATGGACTGGCCCGGGCCCAACAGCTACCGCGGCGCGGACGGAGCGCCGGGCCCGGCTTACTGGCAGCAGCGCGCCAACTACGACATCCGCGCCACGCTCGACACCGGCGCGCGCCGCATCCAGGGACACGTCACGATCACGTACACCAACAATTCCCCGGACACGCTGCGCTACGTGTGGCTGCAGCTCGATCAGAATCTCTATCGCACGGGCAGCCGGGGATCGGCGCTCTATCCGCAGGATTCGCGCTGGGGCGTGCGCGGATTCCAGGGCGGTTACGAGATCACCGATCTGCGGGTGAATGGCAAATCGGCTGCCTCGCGCGTGAACGACACGATGATGCAGGTCACGCTCGACGCCCCGCTCGCGCCGCGCGGCGCTTCGACGACACTCGCCATGGACTTCACCTTCCGCATTCCCGATCACGGCTCCGATCGCATGGGACGTGACGGGACGCTGTACGAGATCGCGCAGTGGTATCCGCGCATGGCGGTCTACGATGACGTGCGCGGCTGGAACACCGACCCGTATCTCGGACAGGGTGAGTTCTATCTGGAGTACGGCGACATTGACTACGCCGTGACGGTGCCGGCGGGCTATACGGTGGCGGGGAGCGGCGTGCTCGAGAATCCGGGTGACGTGCTCACGGGTGTCGAGCGCTCGCGGCTGGCGCGTGCCGCGACATCCACTGCCGTCGTGCCGGTCATCGGCACGAGCGATGCAACAGCCACTCCGGTAGCGGGCATGAAAACCTGGCGCTTCCGCGCGCACAACGTGCGCGACGTGGCGTGGGCGGGCGCGCCCGATTTCCGCTGGGATGCCACGAGCTGGAACGGCGTTGTCATCCAGGCATTCTATCAATGGCCGAAGGCGGGCGCGGGGTGGGAAAACGCCGCGGAGAACACGCAGTGGACCATTCGCACCTACTCCACCCTCTTCTTCCCGTATCCGTATCCACAGGCCAGCACGGTGGCGGGTCCGGTGGGAGGCATGGAATATCCGATGTTCGTGATGGTGGGGTACGCGGCGCAACCACAGGGCGCCTTCGACACGATCGACCACGAGCAGGGCCACGAGTGGTTCCCCATGATGGTGGGCTCGAACGAACGCCGCTACGCGTGGATGGATGAGGGGATCAACACCTACATCAACACGTTCTCCAACGAACTGCGCAAGCCCGGCACGAGCCGGTGGTCGGGATACCTGGAGGAATGGCGTGCGGTGGTGGAGAACGGGACGCAATCACCGCTCATGACGATGCCGGACCTGATCAACCCGGGGGCACTTGGCGCGATCGGGTATCGCAAGCCGGCCGCCGTGCTGCTCACGCTGCGCGACCACGTGGTGGGACGCGAGGCGTTCGACCGCGCGTTCCGCGAGTACATTCGCCGCTGGGCGTTCCGCCATCCGACGCCCGCGGACTTCTTTCGCACGATCGAGAGCTACACGGGGCAGGATCTCTCCTGGTTCTGGCGCGGCTTCTTCTACGGAACGGGCGTGCTCGACATTGGCATTGACTCGGTGAGTTCGGCCGCAGTAAACGGTGACTATCGCGCGATGGTCACGCTCAGCAAGCACAGTGACATCCCGTTTCCGGTGGAGCTGCGTCTCAAGCTCGCCGATGGATCCACGCAGGACGCGCGGCTGCCCGCCCTCATCTGGAAGGATGGTGACCGCTATGTCGCGGCCATCCCCGTGCGCGGCGCTGTTGTGGGTGCACGACTCTGGCCGGACCCGACCGTGCCCGACTGGAACGATGCGAACGACGCTTGGGGCGATGCACCGCCGGCCGAGCCGGCTGGTCCCGTGACCAGCGGCGGATTGACGAGTCTGGTGAACGGCGGCCGGTAGGCACGGCCGGCAGACCGGTCGCACCAGGGCGTTGGCGAGAGAGGCCCCGTCTCAGTACATTGCGTCAGACTTATCCAGTCCGCCCCGGCCCGACGCATGCTGCTGTCAGGGCCGAGTTCTTTCGTCGGCTGCATCCCCGGCAGCCACTGGAACCCCTCGAGCAGGAGTACGGGAAAGCATGCCAGGTTTCGCGGTTCTCGCATCACACTGGTGGAAGCCGGTCCTTTTCATCGTGATCGCTGGCCACCTGACGAACGTGTGCGTGACGCTCTTTCTGCACCGCGCGCAGACGCACCGCGGCGTCACCTTCAGCAAGATTGCGGAGATACCGATGCGGATCTGGCTCTGGCTCTCCACGTCCATCGTGACGAAGGAATGGGTCGCCTGCCACCGCAAGCACCACGCGTTCGCCGACCGCGAGGGCGATCCGCACAGCCCGCTGCTGGAAGGGCTGCGCAACATCATCATCAAGGGGGCGTTCTATTACCGGCGTACGGTGAAGCAGCCCGGCATTCTGGAGAAGTACGGGAAGGGAACGCCGAATGACTGGCTCGAACGGCACGTCCTGGGCCGTCTGCCGTGGCTCGGCATCACCATCATGTTCGCCATCGACGTCTATCTGTTCGGCTTCTTCGTGGGACCGCTGGTGTGGGGCGTGCAGATGCTGTGGATTCCCTTCTGGGCGGCGGGCATCGTGAACGGCGTGGGACACGCGCTGGGCTACCGCAACTTCAACGTGAAGGATGAGAGCCGGAACATCTCGCCCATCGCCATCTGGCTCGGGGGCGAGGAGCTGCACAACAACCACCATGCCGATCCGCACTCGGCCAAGTTCAAGGCCAAGTGGTACGAGTTCGACATTGGGTGGCTCTACATTCGCCTGCTGTCGCTCTTCGGACTGGCGAAAGTGAAGTACGCGCGGTAATGGCGGAGATCCTCTGCACCCGCTGTGGACGGACGGCGGCCGGGCTGGATCGGGCTCCCTTTCCGGGAGCCATCGGGGCGCGGGCGCTGGCCGAGATCTGTGCCGACTGCTGGGGGCTGTGGCTCAAGCAGCAGACCATGCTCATCAACCATTACGGACTCAATCTCATGGATCCGCAGGCGCGCCAGTTCCTCACGCGGAACATGGAGGCGTTCCTGTTCAAGTCGGGAAACCAGGAATCCGTGGATACGAGCAAGCAGGGGACGATTAACTGGTAATGGTTAGTGGGAAGGCATCGCGCGCAACGGGAATCGGCAATCGGGAAGGGGGAATCGTGGGAATGGGGAATGGGGGGGCCGATTCCGGGTTCCCCAGGACATCGGGGTGGGGTACCGGTGGGCGGAGTACCACCTCGATTGTTCATTCCCGATTGCTGATTCTCCAGAGTCCCCATCCCCAATTTGCTGCCTCTATGCGCACCGTACTGATATCGCTCGCCACTGGCGCGCTCGCGACACTGGCGGCGTGCGCGACTGGAGGCGGTCGGCCGGCTGCGCCGGCCGGACCAGCCACGCGCACTGCGGCGCAGGCGTGTGCCGCACGAAGCGGTACGGACGAGTGGGTGGACTGCGCGCTCTCCCATATGACGCTGCGCGAGCAGGCCGAGCAGATGGTGTGGCCCTGGCTTCTCGGCGATTACGTGGCCGCGGACGCGCCGGAGTGGAAGAAGCTCGAGGCTGACGTGCAGCAGGAGCACGTGGGCGGCGTGATCATGTCCGTCGGCTCGCCGCTGGAGATTGCCGCGAAGCTGAACGCGCTGCAGACAATGAGCGACCTGCCGCTGCTGGTGAGCGCCGACCTGGAAACGGGAGCGGGCTTCCGCGTGCGGGGGGGCTATTTCCTGCCGAACGGCATCTACCTTGGTGGGGCGACGGTTTTTCCCCCGCAGATGGCGCTGGGTGCCACGGGCGACACCGCGCTCGCCGCCGAGCAGGGCACGATCACGGCCATCGAAGGCCGCGCGCTTGGCATCCAGGTCAGCTTCGCGCCCGTGCTGGACGTCAACAACAATCCAGCGAACCCGGTGATCAACACGCGGTCGTTCGGCGAGAATCCCGCGGCAGTGGCGCGGATGGGGACTGCGTTCATCCACGCCGTGCAGTCGCACGGCATGATCGCCACGGGGAAGCACTTCCCCGGCCACGGCGACACGGATGTCAATTCGCACCTCGCGCTGCCGGTGGTGAATGTGTCGCGGGCGCGTCTGGACAGCGTGGAGCTCGTGCCGTTCCGGGCGGCGATCGGCGCCGGCGTGGGTGCGATCATGACGTTTCACGGCGACATGCCGGCGCTGGATTCGTCGGGTGTGCCGGGGACGCTGTCGCCCAAGGTGCTGACCGGGCTGCTGCGCCATGAGCTTGGATTCCAGGGACTCGTGGTGACGGACGCGATGGACATGCGCGGCGTGCTGGATCTGTTCGGCGCACCCGAGGCCATGAAGCGCGCGGTGGCCGCGGGCGCGGATGTGCTGTTGATGCCGGCCAGCATTCCTGACGCGGTCGACGCGATCCTGGCGGGCGTGCACGAAGGGCGCTATGACGCAGCGCGCATCGAGCGCTCCGCGCGGCACATCCTGGCGCTGAAGCACCAGCTCAGTCTGGACCGGCGGCGCGTGGTGGATCTCGACAGCGCCCGTGCGGTTGTGGGAAGCGCCGCGCACGAGGCGGTGGCGCAGCGGATCGCGGAGCGATCCATCACGCTGGTCACGGATTCGCTCGGGCAGATTCCGCTGGGCCGCCTCACGACGGGTGCGCGCGTGTTGTCGGTGACGTACGCAAAGCGGCAGGATCTGGGCGCGGGCGTGACATTCGACAGCGTGCTGCGTGCGGCCTTTCCCGGTCTGCGTTCGGAGTTCGTGAACGCGAGCGACTCCGTACCGGATTTCTGGCGGCTGCTGCAGCTCGCGGATTCCGCGAGCGTGGTGCTGGTGAGCTCGTACGAAGGGGCCGGGTCGGCCGTCTCGAGCATTGCCGCGCCAACGGGGTTCGTCGCGTTCCTGGCGGAGCTGACGCGGCGGGGCGCGCATCCCATCGTCGTATCGTTCGGCAATCCGTATCTGCTGCAGCAGATCCCGGAGGTCCCGGCATACGTGGTGGCGTGGGGCGGATTTCCGGTGTCGCAGCGGGCGGCGGCGCGCGCCGTGCTGGGGCAGGCGCCGATCACGGGGCGGCTGCCGATCAGCATTCCGCCCGTGGCGCGGCTGGGCGCGGGCGAGATGCGTCCGCTGCTCACGAGCGGGTCGGCGCGATCGGGTCGTCCGTAACGCGCCAGCGGGCGGGGTTGACTTTAGTCGCATGTTGTGACTAATTGAGCGCCCATGCCTGCCCGGTCTCCCGCATCCCGGCCGCGTGCCGCGGCGCGTCGCACGGTGCTCTCCGTGGACGTGGTCATCCTGACGCCGCGTGACGACCGCCTGGCGGTCCTCCTGCTGCATGCCGCCGCGCCGCACGGGCGGGAGCGGCGCGCGCTCCCGTGGGATGGCGTGCGCGGCGCCGAGACGCTGGACCAGGCGGCCGCGCAGGTGGCGCGGTCCGCACTGGGCCGGGCGGTGGGGGCGCTCGAGCAGGTCGCGGCCTTCGGTGACCGTCGCAGTCATCCATCCGGAGCGGACGTCTCCGTCGCCTACGTCGCGCTGGCAGCGCCGGATGTGGGGCACGGGCTGGCCGCCGCGCGCGGAGAGCCCGACTGGTTCGCGCTGGATGCGTTGCCGCCGGTCGCCGCGCGGCAGCGCGCCATGATCGACGCGGCGGTGCGCGCGGTGCGAATGCGGCTCGATCACGAGCCGATTGCGTTCCGGCTGCTGCCGTCCACTTTCACGCTGAGCGAACTCCAGGAGACGTACGAGCTGCTGCTCGAGCGGCGACTGCACAAGGCGAGTTTCCGTCGAGCGCTGCAGGCGGCGCGGCTGGTGGAACCCACGGAGGAATGGCGGAGCGAAGGGCGCGGCCGGCCGGCACAGCTCTTTCGGTACGCGCCCCGCAAGCGCCGGGGTGGCCGGCATGGCGTGCGCTTCGACCGCATGGGTGGCTGACCCGGCCGGCCGCGCACAGATGGCCGCGGCTGAGGGTATGGTGGTGCCGCGACCGGGGGCGCGACCGGGGCGGACGCCTTCCGCCTCAACTCATGGTACGCGCTGCAGGGCCGCAGGTGCCTGGCCCACGAGCTCAGGCGGGTCGAGCGTGTCGAGGTGAGCGTCGCGCATTTCCGCGCTGCCGCCGGGGGAGAGCAGCCAGGCGGCGAAGCAGAGCGCCAGCGCGCGGTGCGGGGCGCGCTCCGGTACGGTCAGTCCGTAGACAATCGGCGCGCCGCGCATCACCACGGTGTCGCCCGGCGTGCTGCCGGCCACGCGAAGGGAGGCGCT